>Ga0181516_10001636_pt1 | contig 16901 bp, 14 predicted proteins | sample PEATcosm2014_Bin_25_FD_121104 | JGI IMG/M metagenome (GOLD analysis project Ga0181516, IMG submission 121104) | Peatland microbial communities from MTU Mesocosm Facility, Houghton, MI, USA - PEATcosm2014_Bin01_10_metaG | ecosystem: Environmental > Terrestrial > Soil > Wetlands > Peat | place... | reverse complement strand
CGCAATTTTGATGTAGAGTTCGGGCCGGATCGCCTCCTTCAGCCAATCGCCGAAACGCGGAAAGGCGTTGGCGATGACGAGGCCGACAATGAGGGCGACGATGTAGCCGCCTTCGTTGGTGAGCCTCAGCGACCACGAGACGCCGAACTTCGCCTGGTCGGCCGGCGTGACGGCCGCAACATAGGCCCAACTGCCGACGAACCAGCTGGCGTAGGCGAAGACGAAGACGAATGTGAAGGCGATTGGGAATTTCTTGACGTCGCCGCCCAACGCCGCCGCGCCGGCGGACAGGACGAGGAGCAGCGCGACATAGGTCGCGATCAGCGCGCCGACTCCGCCGAGGTCGGCGTACGCCTTCGACAACACGCCGAGCGCCTTGGTCGGATCGGTCCAGACGGACGTCGACACCACCCAGCCAAGCAGATCCGGTCCGAGCAGCGAAACGAGCGCCAGAATCAGCAGGCCGACGCCGATGACGACGGAGAGTCCGTCCTCTCCGAGGCGGCGCGGCTCGACCGCAGGAAGCGGCGCGGCGATTTCCGACATCGATGATCTTCCCCCGCTCGACGCGACGCCCCTTCATCGCGCAATCATTCGATACAGTCTATCGATTTGAGCGTCAATATCTTCGGCTCGGCGACGCCGCTCGCCGCCGCGATCATTTGCCGCCCATGACGCGGCTGGAAGTCGGGGCCCGCCCCCGCTGCGCGAGTGGCGTTTGCCAAGCGATCCAGATATTGCAGTATTTCAACCGGTTGCGGGGGTGGCCGCAAGGTCCCGCGTTCGCTGCGAAAGGACAATGGCCGCATTGGAAAGAATGGGCGCCGAACGGTTCGGGTCCCGCAACGCTGCGGCGGCGGGCGGCGATTGCGACGGCCGCCGGGGCGGAAACGCGCCATGAGCGAGCGCGCCGACGCCCCGGCGACGAGCCGACAGCGGGCCGCTCGCCGGCGGACGCCGCTGAACGTCGTCGCCATCTGCGGCGGGATCGCTCTTTGGGCCGCCGCGGTCTCGTTCTACAGAGTCGGCCTACCCAGTCCGGAGCAGGTCCTGGCGCGGGCGATCGAGCTCATCCGCTCGGGTCAGCTCTTCGCCGATCTCGTCGCCAGCCTCAGCCGCGTCCTGGCGGGGTTTGCGCTCGGCGTAACGCTGGCGATTCCCATCGGCTTCCTGATGGGGTGGTATCCGACCGCGCGCGGCCTGATCGAACCCTTCGTGCAGTTCTTCCGCATGATCCCGCCGCTGGCGGTCATTCCGCTGGCGATCGTGACGATGGGCATCGGCGAGACGCCCAAAGTGTTCGTGATCTTCCTCGCCGTCTTTCTCTCGAGCGTCATCGCGACGTTCCAGGGCGTGGTCAGCGTCGACAAGACCCTGATCAACGCCGCGCGCGTGTTGGGCGCCGGAGACGGGACGATCTTTCGCCGGGTGATCATCCCGGCCTCGACGCCGTTCATCCTGGTCGGCATGCGGATCGGTCTGGGTTCGGCTTGGGCGACCGTCGTCGCCGCCGAGTTGATCGCCGCCCAATCGGGCCTCGGCTTCCGCATGCAGCAGGCCGAGCTCTACTACGACCTCGCCACCATCTTCGTCAGTCTGATCACGATCGGAGTTCTCGGCCTGGCGATGGACCGCCTGCTTCTCGCCCTCGAGACCCGGCTCACTCAGTGGCAGGAGCGCATGTGAGCGCCAAGATTTCGTTCCAGAACGTCTCTCGCCAGTTCGCTCACCATGGGGCGAGCTTCCTCGCCCTCGACCGGTTATCGGTCGACGTGGCCGACGGCGAGTTCGTCACCTTGGTCGGGCCTTCTGGTTGTGGCAAGTCGACGGCGCTCGCCATCGCCGCGGGTCTCATCGAGCCGACCGGAGGCGAAATGATCGTCGACGGGCGCAACGTGCGCGGGCCCGGCCCCGAGCGCGGCGTGATCTTCCAGCAATACGCTCTGTTCCCATGGCTTACCGTCAGACAGAATGTGGAGTTCGGCCTGCGGATCGCCGGCAGGAGCGCTTCGGAGCGCCGCGCGACCGCACAACGCTTCATCGACCTTGTCGGCCTCGCCGACTTCGCCGACTCGCTGCCGAAGGTGCTCTCCGGCGGCATGAAGCAGCGTTGCGCGATCGCCCGCGCCTATGCGGTCGACCCGACCATTCTCTTGATGGACGAGCCGTTCGGCGCGCTCGACGCGCTGACCCGCGTGCAGATGCAGGATCAATTGCTCGACACGTGGAATCGCGAGCGACGGACGGTGATGTTCGTCACCCACGACGTCGACGAGGCCGTCTATCTCGCCAACCGCGTGGTCGTGATGGCCGCCCGCCCCGGACGCCTCGCCGAGATCATCCCCGTCGATCTGCCCTATCCGCGCAGCGAGGCGATCCGTCTCTCGCAAGAATTCGCCGAGATCCGCAATCGCGTCTGGCGCGCCGTCTATCATCAACCCTCCATGGCGCCGCAGGGCGTCGCCCAGGAAGATCTCGGAGAAACGCGATGACCCGCATTTCGCGCAGGGACTTTGTCGTCGCGGCGTCGGCCGTCGTCGCCTCCGCCGCCGTCGCGCGGCGAGCCTTCGCCGCCGACGTCGTCCGCGCCGGCTATATCGGCGACTTCAACGGCGCCAGCCTCTTGGCGATCGCGACCGACCAGAATCTGTGGGCCGAGCGAGGCCTGCAGCCCGACCTCAAGGTCTTCACCAACGGCCCGATCCAGATCCAGGCCTTCGGCTCCGGCAGCCTCGACTTCGGCTATGTCGGGCCCGGCGCGCTGTGGCTGCCGGCCAGCGGCCGCGCCAAGGTGATCGCGATCAACAATCTCGGCCAGGCCGACCGCGTCATCGCCCAGGCCGGCGTTCGCACGATCGCCGACTTGAAAGGCAAGAAGGTCGGCGTCCCCGAGGGAACGTCCGGCGACATGCTGCTGCGCCTTGCCCTGCGCGAGCAGGGCGTGAGCGTGGACGAAATCCAGCTCATCCGCATGGACCCGAGCACGGTCGTGGCGGCCTTCGCCAGTCGGCAGATCGACGCGGCCGGCATCTGGTATCCCCTGGTCGGCGTGATCAAGGAGCGCGTTCCCGACCTGGTGGAACTGGCCAAGAACGCCGATTTCTTTCCTCAGATCGCCTTCCCGACCGCCTTCGTCTCGCGCAACGACGTCGCCGACGATCTGTCGTTGAAGGTGATCGCAGTTCTCAAGAAGGCGAACGCCTTCCGCTTTGCCAATTTCGAGGCGTCGATCGCGATCACGTCGAAGTTCATCGGCGTTCCAGCCGACAAGCTCGCGACGGAAGCGGCGAAGTCCAAATTCCTGACCACGCCCGAACTCGAGGCGGACGCCGCCGACGGAACCACCGCCGGCTGGCTTTCAACCTTGAACGCGATGTTCAAGGATTTCGGCCGCCTTCCCGAGCCCCTCGATCCCAAAGCCTACTTCCGCGCCGACCTCTACGATGCGGCGTGAGCGCGGTGGAACGCGACGGCTGAGACGCTCAGTCGGACTCATGAGGACCGGCAGCCTCTTGCGAGATTGGCGCGGGCCGACGGAGGCGAATGCTTGGGTTCGGCGTGTCGGGACGCCGCCGATGGTTGGCTCGAACGAACCGCCCCTGAGGTCGGCCTAAGGGTCGCCTTGGCGCGCGCATGCGTCCGTCGCGCGCGACGGCAATGACGTGGAAGCGCTCGTCAAAAGCCGCTCCGTTCTCGCCGGCGCGGCCGCCAAGGCGACACTCGGATTTGACGTCCGCCTCCGCCGCGCCTTGACGGGGCGGACGCACAAATTGCCAGCCGGTCGGCGCGGCGCTTGCCGGACAGACGAGAAACGCCGCCGGCGCCACGGTCGAACACGCAAATGCGCAAGTCGGCGCCTGGCCGAATCTCAACGAACTCACGCAGCGTTTTCGAGAATTGTCGGCGCGGGTTTCACCAGGACTCCACCGCGTCCTCGAATTCGAGGACGCGCGGGGCGGAAAAAATTCCGTTCCTGCGGCTTCGCGCCAGATAAAAAGTGGCGGCGACGAATTGATCTGACGCAATTTCGCCTGTAGTCTGCCACCGTGGGCGGCGTACTTTAGGTCAGCCGTCCTTTAACCGAGGAATTTGGGTCGGTTAACAACTTATTAGCCATTTCAAACCCTTAGGGAGGAAAGACGCATTGCGAAAGGCAGGCGACGATGGAGCCGTTGGATGTGGGTGCGTTGTTCAGATCGTTCGGTCCAGCCCGGTCCTGCGGGGAAGTGTGGTCGCTGGCTGAACAAGGCGAGTCGAATCGTCGAACTGTCGCCAAACTGTTAGCCGAGCAAGCTAAAGTCGTGTCATTCCGTAAGGCGAGGGGGCGGTCGTGAATGTAGCGCGCCAGTCCATTTACCTTTCGCGTCCGGCGTTTCCTAGTTTTTCTCTGCCGAGCAGCGCTTTACCTGCTATTGTAGCGATGGTCGACGTGGCGTTGCTCTTGATCGCCAGCGTGACCGGCGCCGCTTTCTACCAGCTTTACCTCACAAATGACGACGTGACGCTCGATCGCGCCATCGCGATCGGCCTGATGGCCGGCGCTTTGTTCGTCATTCTCGCGCGGCCGCAAGGCCTATATCGATTTCGGGCGCTCATGGCGCCTGTCCCTCGATTGCCTCGGGTCGGCGTCGTCACCGCAGTCAGCCTGCTCGCCGTCATCTGCATTCTCTTTCTGCTGAAGGTCGGATCGGAATATTCGCGCGGCGTGATGATGGCTTTTGCGGTGTCGGCTCTCGCGCTGGTCCCGGGCGGACGTCTGGCGGTCGGCGCGGCGACTCGCTACGGCGTTCGTCGAGGCTCGATCAGAGGGCGGCCGGTCGTGACCATCGGCGATCCCGCCGAGATGGAGAGGTTGACCGCCGCCGACCTACTGCAAGTCGGCATTGACGAAGTCGCGCGTTTCGCGCTGGTCGGTCGCGTCGTCGATGGGGGCTTGAGCGAAAAAGACCGCGATCGCGTCGCCCAGGCCATCGACGCCTCGCGTCGCATGCGAGCCGTAGAGTTCGCGCTCGTCCTGCCATGGAGTCGCGATCGGGAACTGTCGGAAGTTCGCAGCCTTCTGCGCGTTTCCGCGTTGGCGGTTCGCCTCTATCCGGACTTCAGAACCCGCGTCTTGTTCCACCAGGAAAGGGAGCGCGGCGTCGATCCGTACTTTTCGATCAAAATCCAACGCGAGCCTTTGGGCCGGTGGGAACGCTCGTTCAAGCGCGCGATGGACGTGATGGTTGCGCTTTCGGCGCTGGTCGCACTGACGCCGCTTCTGGTCATGACGGCCTGTCTGATCAAACTGGACAGTCGTGGGCCGGTCATTTTTCGTCAGCGGCGCTGCGGCTTCGACAACCGCGAATTCGTCATGTTCAAATTCAGGACCATGACGGTGCTCGAGGACGACGGTCGAATCGTTCAGGCTCGGCGCAACGACAGCCGGGTGACGCGCGTCGGGAGGGTGTTGCGGCGCACCAGCATCGACGAATTGCCGCAGTTGTTCAACGTCCTGCGCGGCGACATGTCCATTGTCGGACCGCGGCCGCACGCTCTCGCTCACGACGACGAATACAAAGCCAGCATCAGCAACTACGCCTTGCGACATCACGTGAAGCCGGGGCTGACCGGCGCCGCTCAAGTCGCCGGACTGCGGGGCGAAACGCGGCGTCTCGAGCAGATGGAGCGGCGCGTCGAGAGAGACCTCTGGTACATCAACAATTGGTCGCCGGCGCTCGATCTCAGAATATTGGCTCAGACCTGCGTGGCGGTGCTTCGCGACGAAGCCTATTGACGGTTTGCGGCCGAAGGGACGGCGCCCTCAACCGGGCGGGCGGAGACGGGCCCGAGGGCGCGTTCCATCGCCGTTGGCCGGCCCGCGGCTGATGCGACGAGGCGGCGGCGGGCGGGTTCAGAAATCGGCCGACATCTTTCCCGCGCTCTGCGGGTGAGAAACGAAGCGGTGCAGATTCGAAATCGGATGCGCCGTCAACGACCCCAAGAGATAGCCGAGCTGGAGGCTGACCGCGGCGAGCGCGACGACAACGAACAATGTCAGCAGACTCGCGCCGTTCGACCATTCGACGACGAGCGCCAAGACCGTCGTCGCAGCGACCCCCGGGGCAAGGGTCGCAACTTTAAAGAAACGGCCCAAGACGACGCCCAAAAGCGCGGCGAAAGCGATCGGCAGCATGCCTGCGATCCTCCTGCACTAACCATATCCTCATATAAACTAATGATTCGTCAAGGAGTCTGATTGGAGTCAATTTGCCGCGGCGACAGATTGACACGCGCGCTGACCCGTCTCCGCCCCGGCGCCAGGCGCGACGAAGGGACCGGCTGTAAGGGGGATGCGCATCGCCGGATGTCGATCATGAGCGCGATTGAGAGCCGTCCCGTCAGGCCGACGTCGCGCGATCTCGCCGCCAATTGCGTTCCGCCGCATCTCAAGAAGGAGAGCGTTGCGCGCGTCCCGCCGGGCGAATCGCGCCGGCGGTGGATGTCGCCAATCGCGTAAGCAGCTTCGCCCTCGACGCCTTCACGGGGCCGGAGACCTCAGAAGGCGTCGACCGACCGAACATATCGACGGTTCTCGCAACGCCGGTCGCATCGACTCACGCGGCGCAACAAAGGTGAACGTCGCGGCGGCCGCCGCATTCCATTCCGGAATTGGCCGAAGCGTTCTGGGGTTTCGCTTGAAGAGAGGTGAACGGCCGGTTAAGAAGACCGTAAGGCGGCGAAAGATTGCATTGCTTGGCCCAGGGGGCGAAGGTGCATATTGCCGATCGGTCGAGTTTCGCGCAGCGTAAAGTCAAGCGAGCGTACAGAATTCCACTTTGGCTGGCGCTGTGGAGCGTGGCGGCTTTCGACGTCGTCGGATTGGGTTTTGCGGGATTCGCCGCCAATCTTTGCTATACGTTATTCTTGACAGGCGAGTTTAGGCCGCTGGCCGGATCTCCGGCGGTCGGCTTGGCGGACGCGCTGATATTTTGTCTTCTCGCCCAGGCGCAGGGTTTGTATCGTATTCAGTCGCTGACTCAGCTGGGCGGGCGGCTATCAATCGTCATCGCCAATTACGTGATTAGCCTTCTTGTCCTCATATTCGGCTTGTTTATACTCAAGATAGGGGCGGATTATTCGCGCGGCGGCGTCATCCTGTTCGGCGTTCTTGGGCTAGGCGTCGTTGTCGCCGTCCGGAAGATCCTTCGCGTGACAATTCAGCAGGCCGCAAAGCGCGGCGCAATTCGAGGGCGCTCTGTCGTCGCCATCGGCGAATTTAGCGAAATGGCGCAGGTGTCGGATTTGGATCTGCTGCAGTTCGGACTCGACGCGGTCGAGCGCGTCGCGCTGACGCGGCGCAAACGGAGCGAAGGACTCGCCGAGCCCGCGCAAGATCAGTTGGCGCGTGCGATCGAGACCGCGCGGCGTCTTCGCGCTCAGGAATTCGCCCTGCTGATCCCGTGGGGTCGCGACCAAGCGCTCGCGGAGATTCTCGACGGCTTGCGGGCGTCTCCTCTTCCGGTCAGGCTTTACCCCGATTGCAAGCTGCGCAACATCCTCGTCCGCGAGGGGAATACGGCGGTCGATTCCCATTTTTCGGTGCTGCTCCAACGCACGCCGCTGAGTCGCTACAAGCGCGGAGTCAAGAGGGTCTTCGACGTCGCGATTTCGAGTTTCCTGCTCGTATTCCTTTCCCCGCTGCTGTTGACGACCGCCCTCCTGATCAAGTTCGACTGCCCCGGCCCGATCTTGTTTCGCCAAAAGCGCGGAGGATTCGACAACCGAGAATTCTATATTTTCAAGTTCCGAACCACGTCCGTGCTCGAGGGCGACGGATCCATCAAGCGCGCCGGCCGAAACGACGGGCGCGTCACTCGCGTCGGCCACGCGTTGAGACGGACCGGCATCGACGCGTTGCCACAGTTATTGAATGTCCTCAAAGGCGACATGTCGCTCGTCGGCCCGCGTCCTCACGCCGTCGCGCACGACGCGGAGCACCGAGCCAAGATCGGCAATTACGCGATGCGGCGCCATGTCAAACCCGGATTGACCGGCGCCGCGCAGGTTGCAGACCTACGCGGCGAAACGCGAGCGCCGAGGGGCATGGCGCGAAGGATCGAAATGGATTTGTGGTACATCGACAATTGGTCGCTGGCGCTCGACCTCAGAGTGCTCGCGCAGACCTTCGCAGCGTTGCTGGAACACCAATCGCATTAGCGGCGCGAGGCGACAGCGGCGGCCAAGCCCCTGGTCAGCGACGTCCGGGACGGAGCTTCTTTTGCGCGACCAAAGGATTCCAGCGATGAGACTGCGCGAGGAGGAAGACGCCGAGTGCGTAGCCGATCTCCAATGCGGAAAGGCAAGCCAAAGTCGTCGCAATCGGGTGCGACGCCCCTAAGCGGATCGACGTGAGGAGGCAGATCGACGTAAACGCTAGGCTGAGCGCGAGGAACCTGAACACATTGGCAACCAACCCGAGCGCCAGACCCGCGCTTAAGCACAGGATCAGCATTGTCATCATTCAGATCGCCTCACCGTCGTCCCTTGACGCGCAACCTATCGGCGCAAACGTAACAAACGGCTGACGGGCGCCGACGCGATTGGCGTTACGGGCAAAGCGGCGGACCCGCGTCGCGCCCAGCGGCGGCCAGATTTCCTGGTCGCAAGCCTTCTCGTCGGCTTCGCCCGCGAGGCTGGACCGTGTTCAGACCGGGGGGCCGGGAAACTCCGGCTTCCTTCGCCGCCCGGCTGGCCGCGGCGCCGTCGGCTGATGAAGCGTCCGCCGCTTTGTCGCCGAGCGAACCATGTGAATAAAGCCTGTGGCGCGGCGGTCCGACGGCGTCTAACGATCAGGCGCGGAGCGGCCTGTGGCGCCGAAAGCGCAAAGCCAGAAAAACCGTCAGGTCGCCGCTTCCTCTCTTTACCGAAGGTTCCCATGGCGCCGGAGTCCCCTTATAGTCGCGCGGCTGTTGCGCCGAATTGAAAAGGAGGGCTAGCCGACGCGCTCGCGCCGCCCGGGCGATATTTGGGCGCAAACGACGAAAATGCGGTTAAGCATTTCGAAAGACGGGCATCTCATAGTTAACCGAGCACTAATCACAGCCCTGCGACTGTAGAGCCTAAGGGGGGCCACTTGGCTGGGACGATATTGCAAAGCGCGCGGGGCCGAGGGGAAACCTTACCTTTCTCGGGCCGCGTAAGGACGTGGGCTTGTGGCGTCGCCGCAATCGTGGCGGCGCTCTCGCTGCCTGGGTGCGCGGTCCTGCCTGCCGCAGCGCCGACCGCGGGCGAGATCGAGGGCGTGGCGAACAACGCCGCGGCCGGAATTTTCGTTTTCGATCTCGACCAGGACGTCATCAATGCGCTCGCATCGACGCGTCAGGACAGCTTTGTCGGACGGTTCACCAGTAAGGCGCCGGCGGCCGATCTGCGCATCGCCGTCGGCGATACGCTGCAGATCGCGGTGATTGACGAAGCTTCGGGCCTGTTCGGCCGTTCGAGCGATTCCGCGTCCTCGTCCTCGGGTTTCGGCTCGACGACCTTGTTGCCGGTGACGGTGGGAAGGAATGGCGACATCAACGTTCCATTTGCGGGCGAAATCAGGGCGGCGGGCCTGACCGTCGACGACCTTCGCGCGAAGATCGAGCGCAAGCTCTCAGACAAGGCCGTCAACCCGCAGGTGCAGGTCGTCATGGCGCCGGGAACGAGCGCCGGCGCGAACAGCGCCACAGTGGGCGGCGAAGTCGCCCATAGCGGCGTGTTTCCGCTGCGGCCGAGCGGAAGTCGCCTGCTTGACCTGATCGCCGAGGCGGGGGCGGAGCGGTTCCCCGCGTATGAAACGACGGTGCATCTCGCCCGCGGCAAGCGCGAGGCCTCGGTCTCGCTGCAGCGGATCGTCGACAGGACGGCCGAGAACATCTACGTCTATCCCGGCGACAACATCTATATTTCACACGATCCGAAAACGTTCTCCGTGCTCGGGGCGTCCACCAAGGTCGGCCGATATCCGTTTGGCTCCGAGACCCTCAACCTTGCGGAAGCTGTCGCGGAGGCGGGCGGATTCGTGGACAATGTCGCAGACCCGTCCGGAGTCTTCCTGTTCCGATACGAACCCGCAGACCTGGTCAAGACGCTTCGATCGGATGCGGCGCTGGCTTCCGACCAGACCGTTCCCGTCATCTATCGGCTCAATCTGCGCGATGGCGACGGGTTCTTTCGCGCAAGGCAGTTTTCGATGCGCGACAAGGACATCATCCTGCTGGCGAATGCCGATGGAACGCAACTGCTGAAGTTTCTGACTTTGTTGGAGAGCGCGAGTTCGATTGCAACCAACGTGCGCACGCTTACGCTGCCGAGCACGACCGGCGGCGGGGGAAGCACAACCATTGTGACGACGCCTTAGCCGTGAGCTGAAGCCGGTTTCAGGCAAACCGGCTTCGACGCGGATGCCGCTTTCCTTTGCCGCCGATCCGGCGCCGGCGCGCCCGTTTCGCGGTCGTCGCAATTTCGTGCGGCGCCCGTCGGCGATTTGTCAGCCGGCTTCGCTTGCCGGGGCGGCGGCGATGAGTTTGTCGGCGCGCCGCTTCCGCAGTCAAGCCTTGGCGAAGTTCTACGCATTGCGCTCGACGTAGACCGTCGACAAATGGGCAGGTTGGCGGAAGGGAGCGGAGGCGGCGCACGAGCCGGCGCAGATGGGCGCGAACCTCGATCCCAGACAGCGTCTTGCCGAGCCGCAGGGTGACCGCGACAGGGCGGCTCTTCGGTGTCATAGACATGGATCGGCAGAAGGCGGCGCTCGTCTTAGTGGGCGTTGAACAGCGAAGGTTGCTGATGGCCGTCCGCCGCGTCGCAGGTGTTCGGGGATGTCGACCGTGACCGAGGACGGCGGCACCTCGCAGGACGCCATCCATTGGTCAACCGGCCATAGGTGAGACGGATCGCGTCTTCCAGTCCCGGCGCGTTTTCGAGCCGCCACAAGGTCGGCTGCGAACAAAGATCACGACCGCTGTCCGGCAGCCGACCGCAGGCGAGCTTGAACGCCGGATCGGAGCGCAGGACATCGAGGTCGTCGGCGTCCTCGTAGCCGCGGCAGATCCCGAACACCTGGGCGCGGATCATGTCCGCGATCGCATGGACGACGCGCGAGGGATCGCGCCGATCGGGAATGCAACGCGCCGCCCGTTCGGCCACCCCCCAAGCCGCCGCTCGGCCGTCGACAACAGCCATGCCCCGCCATCCGAGGAAATCCGCCCGCCGTCGAGTGCGGCGACGACTTTCCAGCCCTGGACGGCTGAAAACGAGAACAGCGGAACCGTATCGTCGATCGCGGCGGGCGCGAAAGCGTGCGAAGGGATGGCGTAGCAACCAAATCCGACGCGACTCCATAAGCTTAAGCTACGGCCGCGAGCCTCGAAAATCGCCCGCCGTGAATAAGACGAGCTAAAATGCGAACGCCGGTCGACCCAGCGCGCAAAAATACTGTGTGCCGAACCTACCAGCCGACTTGAGCCTCAGGATGTTCGTCGCCACGATCAAAGCCATCGACGCACTGATGACCTTGATTGACCTTAAACAGTGGGGCGGACACCCTAGGATGCACTCCCGGCGGTGGTTGGTTCCACCGGCAAGGCCGGCTCTAGAACGCTAGCTTGCTTGCGGAGCGACGCAGCAGTTAGACGGACCTTTCGCGCCCATTTCATGCTTGGCCGCTCGACGGCCCACCACATTATTCCAGCAAAGACGATACACGCCGCCAATGAAATAACCCACCAAATCGCCTCTGTAAGCGCATATCTGCCAGTCAGCATGTAGCCGATCCGGAAAACGGCCCCAGTCACTGGATCGTGGAACAGATAAAGAGAATATGAGATCAAACCGAGGTACTGGAGCGGACGCCAGCTGAGCCCGGACTGAAGGCGTCCCGTAACGCCAAACGCGAACAGAACCAGCGCTGTCGACACGCAGACCAGCGTGAATAGATTGCCGCTATAGAGGACGCTGACCGCGACAGTCGCACTAAATAGCAGGAACCAAATGACCGCCCGGCGGTCGGCGAATGCCCAATACGCTCCAGCGCCGAGCAGGAACCCGTGCCAAAGGGGAGGGAAAAAACCCGGCGGCGGCTCGGAGACAAGACCTAAAGGCCAGAGCAGACTCACGGCCCCCGCGCCGATGAGCGCGAGCCCCGGGCGACCTGATAACAAGAGAGCGGCGTAAGCCAGGTAGAACTGTATTTCGAGGCAAAGCGTCCAGAATACCAAGTTAATATGCCGAAATCCCAGGATCTCTTGGAGATAAAAGAGGTGAGCAACGACTTGGCCAAACGAGTAGGTTTCCGTTGGGTGTCCATGCACGACGGCCGACGCGAGCAGACTGAAGCCGATACAGATCGCGATGGCGGCCCAATAGGGCGGATCAAGACGGAGTGAGCGGCGCAACGCAAATCGTGCAAACAGACTTGCGGTCATTCGACGGCCATGCAGCGAGTGGGCGATGACGAAGCCGCTGAGAACGAAGAAGACAGCAACCCCGAGGTTTCCATGGGAAAGGACCACACCGACCCAAACCGGGAGATCAGTCAGAACCTCCGTGACGTGGCCGCCCGCAACTGAGTGGAAGAGAACTACTGAGAAGGCGGCAAGTCCGCGAAGGCCGTCGACAAGCGTGAACCTTTGCTGGACGGCCAAATTACACTCCACTCACGCCTTTGAACGATCAGGCTTTGCGACTGGCGCTCACAAAGCACAGTCTAGCCGCTGAGGATTGTCGTTGTAAACCGCCCCTCGCTGAATTCGCCCCTCGCTGAATTGTTCCGCTCGATCTAACCCGGTCTATTCGCGACGCGGGTCGCTCATCGCGCTGGGTTTGAAAAGGTTGCGTTTGGACGCGGTCCGCCGTTCGGCTTTTTCACCGCATCGAGACCTGCGCTTTTGAACGCGCTTGAGCGAAGGCAACGGCGAGTGCCGCTCACGTCCCGCCGCTTCGGGGCCTGTCGGACATGAGCGCGGCGGGCAAGGAGGCGAACAGATCGGCCTCGAGACAGGCGACGGCGAAGGCCAAGCGGACGCGGGCGGCGATCTTGAGCAGCTTGAGGCGCAGAGTGGCGAACTCCGCCGTGGCCAGATCGCGCGCTTTCGAAATGGCGGCGTGGACGGCGAGCATAAGCCAGTCGGCGGCGGCGTGAAGGACCGGCGAACCTGGTTGGCGAGCGCCGAGCGGCACGACGTGCGATCGGAATCAAGCCAAGTCTTGTGGAGCTTGATGACATTCTCCACCTGGTCGCGCACGCAATGGAGGCTTTCGTATAGCCACCTCGTCGACTTTCCTCGACAACGGCCTCGTGCCGGAAAGGCCGAACACGCAGTCGATTTCGTTATCTTCGCGCCGCGTCGTCGCCCGGGCCAAGCGTCTTGCCAAGGGCCCTCATGTGTGAGCGACGCGGGCCCAAATCGCGCATGCCGACCGAGGTGATGAGCGCCGGTTGTGCGGTGAGCTTGTTCCAGGCGTCGCAGGCGGCGTCGATGATGTCGTCGTACGTCTCGAAGACGCGGTTGGAGAGCCAATTCTGACGCAGATATTGCCACACGTTCTCGACCGGGTTCAGCTCCGGCGAGCGCGAGGGCAGCCAGATCGGCGGGACGTTGGCTGGCATTCTCAGCTCGGGCGTCGTGTGCCAACCGGCGCGGTCGAAGATCAGAACGGCGTGCGCGCCGGGGGCGACCTTGGCGGCGATCTCGTCGAGGTGGAGTTGCATTATCTCGGTGTCGGCGAAGGGCGGCGCCAGCGCCGCGCCTTCGCCGCGAGCGGGACAGATCGCGCCGAAGAGGTAGGCGTTCTCATAGCGCTGGTCGGCGGGCTGGCGGGGCCGCGTTTCGCGTCGCGCCCATTGCCTGACCAGACCGTTCTTCTGGCCGGTCCGCGCTTCATCCTGGAACCAGATTTCGATCGGCGTCGCTTCGGGCACGTCGGCGAGATGGACGTTCAGGACTTCGGCGAAGTTTTTTTGAAAGCCGCGACGATCCGTTCGTCCTGCTTGGGATGGCGAGAGCGGGCGCTGATGTGGGAGAAGCCGAGCGCCTTGAGAAGCTTGCCGACGCTGCGCTCGTGATAGGCGACGCCGAAACGGCGGGCGATCACCGCCTTCAGATCGATGCGCCGCCAGCGCACGACGCCGTCCGTCTTGGGGTCCGACCCGATCTCGACGATCTGCGCCAACTCGGCCAATTGCGCCGACGTCAGCCGCGGCTTCGGCCCTTCGCTGAGATGATCGAGCAGACCTTCCGGCCCTTCCGCGTTGAAACGATGAAGCCAATCGCGCAACGTCTGGCAGTCCATGCCGCCAAGCTTCGCCGCCTCAGCCCGATCCTCCCCCTCGCGCACCGCCGCCAGCGACAACAGCCGCCGGCTCTGGTTCGCGTCCTTCGACCGCTTGGCGAGCCGTCGCAGCTCCGCCGCCGAATAGTCCTCCCGAAACTTCACCGCACCAAGCATGGCCACCTCCTCCATGCCCGTTGAATCAGCGATCAAGCGACTCGGGAATCCCCCAGAGAGTCAGATGCGGAGGCCGTTGGCGTTAATTCTATGGATCGTGAGGAATTCGCGCTGAGGCGTGTCGGGAGCGCAGAAATGATCCGTCCAGTCGCCAAAGCATGCGGGATCAGCGCGTCCGATAGTTTGAAATGGGAAAGGTTGGCGCGCCGCGAAAGCTGGCAGGTGCCGGAGTTGCGAGCGACCGCAAGCTGCGCGCGTCACTCCTCGATGCGCGCCGGATCGGCGTTCTTCTGCATCGATATGTTGCTGTAGCCGAAACGCCTGTCTTTGGCGGTCGGCAGGATTTTTGCGGGAACGCCGATCGCGGTGTGTCCGGCGGGAACGTTGGAGATAATGAGCGAACTGGCGGCGATCGTCGCGCCCTCGCCGATGTCGACGGGCCCAAGAATGCAGGCGTGACAAGAAATATAGACGTGATCTTCAATCGTCGCGTGCCCCGGAACTGCGCCGGCCCCGATCGTGCTGAGGTGGCCAATCGTGCAGTCTGCGCCGATCTTGGTGTATTCGATGATCCTAATCTGCGCCCCATGCGGGATCAACAATCCCGGCCCGATCTCGCAAAGCGGGTTCAGATCGACTCCTGTCGCAATAACGAAGACCTTTCTAAGCACAGATAGCAACAACGCCGGGACTGCCCGCACATATTTGTTTCCGATTGCATTCACCGACCTCTGCGAGCGATAAATCGCTAGCGCCCAGAACCCCTCAGACCCCCAACCGCTATAACCGTGCGCGCGGAAGCGCGCCAAGTCGGCGCGCAGCGCCCTAAATTGGCTATTCCCCGCCCAGTCTTTCACTGTATCTCGGTTATAGTCCACAATTCGGCCCCGATTCAGTCAAACGGCCCGACGCACTCGTGACTTTGTTCGCGTAATTCTGCGGATGTGCGCGCCTTGCCGCGACCAAGGCGCGAATTTCCCTCGGCCGAATGCTTGTTACTACCGTCAACCGATTATTTCCAGGCCTCTTCCCGACCACTGTTTGGTTTGGTTTACGGCGCCTCCGCTCGGATGCTTCCGGCGTTTGCGATCCGCGAACTCAAGCGTCGCGGGCGTGACAGATCACTTTCCGCCCTTCACGCCCGAATCTGTCAACGGTTTCCCAGAATTGCGCCTTGAGACGCCCATTCGACGACAGCGGCCTCCGAATCCTCCACGGCGGCGCAGTACTGGCGGTCGCGTTCTATCGCCGCGCGCCGCCCCATCCTCGCGACGACCCCAACGCATCAAGACTTGACGGGTAGATCGACGAGCGAATGGCGGCCTCGCCCAACTGTTCGACGGAAGGCAAACATCCCCTAACCGAGGCTCGTTACACGCGCGCCGGAAATGGGGTTGAGCCTTGGAAGCGGAGATCTCCCGGACTGATTTCGTCCGCAGGAGAACCAAGGGGACTCCTCGCTATGCGCGACTGACGCTGTCGGCCATGACCAAGATGCCTCGACTTCAGTCGGTCCGTCTTGCCGGCGTCCGTCCGCTCGCCCAGTCGCGACCTCGTGGCGCAATCGCGCCGAACGGTAAGGCCGCGGACAGGCGCGTTTTAGAGGCCAACAGACGGCCCGGGGCCGCACTGCGACCCGGATGTCGCCTCGAAACCTGCGCAACACGCCGCCGGCCGCCTCCGAGCGATCAGCCGATCTTGAAATTTTGGGCCGTCAGGGCGGACGGCGCCACGTTCATGATATGGAGCGAGGCTGCTCCGAGCGACAGGACGGAGCCGCCGGCGCCGTCACTGGTCAGCGCGCTCATGATCGCCGCGGTCGTCGTATACCCGCCGGCGCCGTTGATCAGATCGATCACGTCACTGGCGGTCGGAAGGAAGCTGTCGATCGTCGCGCCGCCGGCGTTGCCAACGACGACCTCGCTGCTGCTCGCGCCGCTGAACCACAGGTTGTCCCCCGAACCAAGGATTACAGTGTTCCCGGCGCCAGAGACAGTGATGTTTGAACTCGTTCCCACGGTGATGGTGTTGTTCGAACCGGCGACGCTGAGGTTCGAGTTCCCTTGCAGATTCAGAGTGTCCAGATTTCCGTTGACGAAATCGGCGTTGCCGGTCTGGCCGTTGCCGCCGATCGTTATCGTGTCGCCGCCCGCTCTCGCGTTAACCGTGTCCGCCGCCCCAACGACGGTAATGTTATCGCCGCTCCCCATCGCTTGGATGGTGTCCCTGGATCCGGTGATGGTCTCCGTAACGCCAGCCCAGACGTACATAGTTTGGCCGGAGGGGCCCGTCGGCGTCGGCGTGTTGATCTGCGGGCCGCTCTGCGAAACGCCGCTCAGCGACAGGCTGGCGGCCGTCCCCGCGCCGTTGGCGATCGTCGCGCCGTTCAGGTTGACGCTCGACGCCGTCAACGCGGCGACGTCCGTGTT
>Ga0181516_10001635_pt1 | contig 16912 bp, 8 predicted proteins | sample PEATcosm2014_Bin_25_FD_121104 | JGI IMG/M metagenome (GOLD analysis project Ga0181516, IMG submission 121104) | Peatland microbial communities from MTU Mesocosm Facility, Houghton, MI, USA - PEATcosm2014_Bin01_10_metaG | ecosystem: Environmental > Terrestrial > Soil > Wetlands > Peat | place... | reverse complement strand
GAAGGTGAAGTCGGTGATGAAGTTCTGCACCGGAACCTTGGTCGCGTACCAGGCTGTGCGATTCTCACCGCCGCCGCCGTCGGTCAGTTGCAGCAATCCCCCGGTTACCGATGCGCCGTAGTTCAGCGACAGGCCGCTAGATGTAAAGCCGCCGCTGGGATAAGCGATATAGCTGGTGCCGGCAGGACTTATGGAATAAGTGGCCGTGGATACAGGGCTGTTGGTATCACCGGATGCAGCGGCGATTGCCTGTATCGTTTGAGTCCAGCTCACAGTGATTGGACCGTTGTAAACGGTAGACGAAGTCGTTGGTGCCGTTCCATTGGTTGTGTAGTAGATCGTGGCCCCTGCCGTCGAGTCGGTGATGGTCACCGACTGCGGAGTCGTGTAAGTACCGCCGACAGGCGAAAACGCCGGCTTTGGAAGAACCGGAGAAATGGTGTAGGCCGCCACGGCTACAGGACTGTTGTTGTAACCTGCCGCCGATGCTATGGCTTGCACAGTCTCATTCGTGCTCACCGTAATCGAGCCACTAAACACGCTTGAGGAAGTTGTCGGTGTCGTTCCGTCGGTGGTGTAGTAAATCGTGGTTCCACTTGTCGAGTCGCCGATGGTCACCGACTCCGTGGTCGTGTAAGTGCCTGGGGACGGAGAAAAGGCCGGTGCGGGAAGGATGGGCCCAATATTGTAGATCGCAGTTCCAACGGCGCTGGGACCGTAGCCTGGAGCAACGGCGATTGCTTCCAGCGTCTCCGAAGCACTCACTGCAAGCGGTCCGCTGTACACGGTAGATGTGGTAGTAGGAGTGCTTCCGTTGGTTGTATAGTAGATCGTCGCTCCGGTGGACCCGGTGTTAATGCTCACCGACTGTGCAATGCCGTATGCTCCACCGGGAGGGCTGAAGGTTGGTGAAGTCGAAACTGGCAAAGCGCTTGATCCATTGGTAAAGACCCACGTCAGAATTTTTTGACTGGAACTAAGCGCTCCCGCACCACCTGTGAACCCGACATAGGCCGTATCTCCTCCAATCATCGCTGGGATATTCACCGGCCAGCTTGTGGAATAGGATGCGCCAGTAACCAGATCCGAAATGACCATGGACAGGATTGAGCCGTTGTAGGCCAATTGGACGGTCATGGGATCATCGCTGTGCAGATTGATGCCCGTCGTGCTCAAATCGATTGCCGGCACGGTCGGCGCGGCGCCACTGGTGTAGAGGCCGGTCGAGTTCTGGCCTTCGCCAACAGGCGTGGAAAAATCAAATTTGACAGCGATGCTATTGGCAATCCCTTGATATCCCAGACCCGATCCGGCAGCGCCCAGCGACGAGGTGAAATTCCCTTGGATTGCGAAGGTGATGCCATTTCCAGCGGGATTGGATAACTGGAAGCTGAAAGTGGTTGTGAACGCCTGAATGTTCACCGGCTGGTAATACCATGCCGACCCAGCTTCATTCGTTGCGCCATTGGTCATTTGCAGACGAGAGTCGTCCAGGTCTGGACTTCCATTCAGAATCATGATTCCCTGAGTTCCCGCAAACCCCACCGGGAAATCAATTCCCGTTACCCCGATATCCAATGTGTACGAGGCACTCGCAACCGCGCTATTGATGTAGCCGGGAGCTGCAGCGATTGCGTTCAGAGTCTCGCTGGCGCTCACAGCCACCGGTCCAGTGTACTGAGTCGAAGAGGTCGTCGGCGTCGATCCATCCGTGGTGTAGTAGATCACCGCTCCCGTAGTGGAATCGCTGATGGTGACGGATGTTGGCGTTGTGAAGATCCCTCCGCCGGGACTGAAGCTCGGCATACCAGTCTGCAGGGAATCGACATAGGTTGCCGATGCGAACCCGCTCTGAAGGTAGCCAGGAGCACTTGCCATTGCTTGGATCGTCGTCGTCGCTTTGATGGTAATTGGAGTTGTGTAGATTGCAGAAGCCACGGTAGGCGTACTTCCGTCAAGGGTGTAATAAATCGTAGCGCCTTGTGTCGAGTCAGTTATGCTGACTGCCAGACTGCCACTGAATGTCTCAGCCGACGGATTCAAAACGGGATACGCCGTCGATTGTTCGCCATTCAATAGCCCATACACGCTGAGCTGGTCTTGCGCGCCAACGTAGACCATTCCATTGGCCACTGTCGGCACTGTAAACTTGACTGCAAGACCGGGATTGTCGCGCGAGGAATTTGTGCTGCTTGAATAAAGCGTGGTACCAGGGTTACTGGCGTCGTGAGCCTGCAGGATCGATGGACCATTGGTCGTGTAAGCGGATGAGTTGATCGTCCATAGTATTCCAGCAGTATTTCCGTTCGCGGAAACAGAGGGATTGGCACCTGGATAGCCATAGGTTTCTGAAGAGGTTGCGGTAGGTCCGGTAAGCTGCCCGTTCACAAGCGGAAAGGCCTTGAGGGTATCGTTCTGCGCCCAATAATAAACCGTGCCGTTCCAATAGGCCGGCATGCTCCAGGCGCCGATATTCCCAATCCCATACTGAATCTCTTGCACCACCTGATCGCCGGCCGTGTTGTACCCGCCGAGATTCTCGCGATTGAGCAGGTAAACAGTTCCTGATTTTCCAGTCTGAACCAATAGGTGTGGGTAACTTCCAGTGGTTTGGGTGGGCACAATCAAAAGCCCGCCAGAGGCCTGGTCTCCATCGTATGCGTCCAGTTCAGCCTGACCCGCCGGGGTGAAGTCATCCTGAATCGTCGGCACGCCGTTAGTGAGGTCCAGATTAAGGATGCTGTCTCCGTAGTCCATATTGGCGGTGTAAGGCTTGGTCGCCGTATAATCTCCATTTCCAGTAGGAATAAACATACGCCCGAAGGGATGATTGACTGGATCGATAACCTCTGCCGCAAGTCCCGCGCCGCCCATCCATATCCCAGCGCCTACGCCATCGGGAGAGGTGCAGAATGCGCCTGTTTGTTGCAGCGTTGTTGCGTTGTAACCCAGAACCCACCCATGCCAGGGTCCGCCATCTCCGTGGGATGCGAAGCCAATGTAGACAATTCCATTAAGCAATAACAGGCCTGGACGCTGGTTTTGCCATTCCGGATCAAAGACAAGCGTGCCACTTGTGCTCCCATTACCGGTGCCGGGTACCGATGCGGCAATCACCATTGGTCCGCCAAACTTTTCCGCACCCGAAGTAACGTCGAGAGCGTGCAAGCGGGTGACAAAATTGGTTCCTTCCAGGGTCGCGCTCACCACATACAACGTTCCGGTCGTCGGATCGATTACCGGTGTCCCCGTAATTCCAACCTCTGGAATGATGTCGGTTCCCACATAATCGGAAGAAACCGTAGTCGCCCCCGACGCGGCTCCGTGCGCGGGAGAAAGCATGGAGGCAAACCATAGAGGGCTGGCGTTGCTACCCCCATTATTCAACGCATCGAAAGCATAAACGCTGTCATGCTCCGTCGCTACGAACACCACATCATGCGACTGGCCGGCAATCGTCACGCTCGGAAGATAGAGAGGCTGCGCGTAGACAAATCCATCTACCGGTTGCGAGAAGAGCTTGCCGAATTGGGTAGAGTTGACATTGGAGGCGCTCAGAACGGTTTCATTTAGATTCTGTCCAGTCCGGGCGTTGTCGTTGCGCCACGTAGTGACACTGACCTGCGCATTCATCGCCGCGCTTATAGATAACACAAGAATTCCGGCGGTTAACAATGCTCTCACGCCGCTACCCCAACCGGCCACTACCTTGCTCATCTCTTGCAGACTTGACATAGCCCCCTCCGTGTTAGACCTCGCTGTCTCTACCACTGCTTATTGCTTTGCCTCGATGCCACATAGACCTTTTGGCAGAGACACAGAACTCACAATCCTATGTTTGCAGTGTTCTGCAAACCTGATTATCCCGACGGCTCTGCTACTCGATCGACTCTACAAGCAGTCGATCGAGTCGAATGCATGAAGCAGCGGAATAGCACCTGATTGCAAAGACAGAAACTCCTGCATCAACGGGTGTTACCTATCGGCTCTTTGCCGTGTCCAGACACGGTTATCCTGTCCGGCCTGTGCCGCGCAGATTCGCTTGGAACTTCTTTCGTTGTTCTGTAGTTTGCTGATGTTGTCTGAGAATTGGGGAACACAGACAAGGTTATTATAGGACAATAATGCAGAATAGCAATACAACAATTTGGTAACATTTGACTTGGCGGTATTTGACGAGAGCCGTATGCGCGCTCGTGATAAATTCGAGGTAGATTGATGGCAATTAATTGTCCGCGGCAATTGATTTTCGTGCTGGTCTCGCTCCTGCTGTCTGGAGGGAGTGATTGGCTGGCCGCTCAACCGCCGCCGGCGGCGGCTCAGTATTCCGCCGTCGGCCACTTGGCGGAGGAGCGCGAAAGAAGCAAAACGCTGCCCCGAGATTTTTCATGGAGTCCCGACGGCAAGAGTATCGGCTTCATTCAAACCGTTCCTTCCATCGGTAAAACTGCGCGCAGTCCCCAAGCTGCGGAGATATGGAGTGTCGATCCGGCAACCGGTCTCAAAAAGATTCTTGTATCAAATACCGAGATCATTGCAGCCTTCGGGGGCGAAGTTCCTCGCGCCATGCTGGGCGGCGACAATGAAGAAGAGACGAGGCGCAGCCAGTTACAAGAGTATCTTTGGGATCCGGGCGGTCATGCTTTGTTGCTTGCCACCAACACCAAGCTGACATGGTTTGACCTTGATACTCATTCATCCCGGCCCATCGCGACAGTTCATGCCGGCATCGGCAACCCTCAGATCAGCCCCGACGGTCGATTCGTCAGCTATCTTGCGGAGCACACGCTCTGGCTTGCGGATGCCGCGACCGGCGCCGCTCACGCCTTTACGCCTGCGGGAAACAGCGACCTTCGCAGGGGCGAGCCGGATTGGGTTTATTCTCACGAGCTGGAATTGCAATCTGCCTATTGGTGGTCGCCAGACTCGTCTTTCATCGCATGGATGGAGACAGACGATCGCGCGGTCGATCACTATTCCCTGCGCAATTCCGACGGCGATGAAAATTTAATCGCTTACCCTAAGCCGGGCGGAACCATACCAGCGATTCGTCTCTTTGTGCAACCAATCTCTGGCGGCAAGCCGCTCCAGATCGACCTTGGCGGCGAGGCGAACGCATACATCCCTTTGGTACAGTGGCTGCCGGACGGCAAACAACTTGCCATTGAACGCCTCAGCCGCGATCAGAAGACTCTCGATCTGCTTCTAGCGGACGCGGAGACCGGCAAGACTCGCACGATCCTTACCGATAAAGATGTTTACTGGATCAACATGAATCGCGATTTGCATTTCCTGAAGGATTCGCGCCGTTTTCTCTGGTCAAGCCAGCGTTCTGGCTATCGCCATCTCTATCTTTATGACATTTCCGGACGACAACTTATCCAGTTAACCAAAGGGAATTGGGAAGTTACAAAGCTGGCTGGAGTCGATGAAAATTTGGGCTTAGCCTATTTGGCGGCGACCGAAGCAAGCCCAATCGAGCGCCAACTCTATCGCGTGAATCTGGATGGTTCCGGCTTTACTCGGGTCACGCAGGAAAAGGGCACACACGAAGCCGCGTTGTCGCCCGCTGGCGGTATTTTTTTGGATACTTGGTCGAATCACGCCTCACCTCCCCGGCAGGATCTGCTTCGTACCGATGGAACCAGGATCACAACTCTGAGTGACAAGCTTTCGGAAGATCCGGCTGTGAACCAGCTCGGCAAAATTGAATTCCTAACTGTGAGGACTCACATGGGCATGGATCTGAATGCCTGGGTGATGAAGCCTCTGAACTTCAATCCTGCTCGGCAATACCCGGTGCTCCTCTATGTTGCTGGCGGTCCGGGCGAGCAAATCGTCCGGGATGCCTGGGGTGGTGACATCTCATTATGGTTTGCGCTGATGGCTCAGAACGGTTATATAGTCTTCGCAATCGATAACCGAGGCACCGCCGGACGCGGTCATTTTTTTGAGGAGCCGGTGCATTTACGATTCTCCGCGACAGAAATGGCCGACCTGCGCGATGGAGTCCTGTATCTGCGTTCGCAACCCTGGATCGACAAAACGCGCATCGGCATCTGCGGATGGGGGTACGGTGGATTTCTGGCGCTTCATGGAATGCTCGACCGTCCGCTGCTTTTCAAAGCTGGGTTTGCCGGTTCACCTATCACCGATTGGCATCTTGTTGACGCTGTCTTTACGGAGCGCTACCTTGAGAACCCGGTGCGCAATCAGGACGGCTGGCTATCATCATCTCCTTTGGAAAATGCCAAGTATCTCCATGCACCTCTCCTGCTTGCGCAAGCGACACTGGACGAGAGCGTGCATCAGGAAAATGCCCTGAAGTTGCTTGATGAGCTTTTAGACAAGGGAAAATATGCCGACATATTGCTGTTTCCCGACCGCCGGGACTTATTCGATGATTACGGAGCGCGTTATACCCTTTTTCAGCGACTTACAGATTTCTTCGTCAAGAATCTATAAGTTGAGACGGTCGCGCACTGGCGAAGTTTGTATCTAATCACGATCACGAGCACGAGCACTGGCGGTCCGCGCGTCCCACTGAATGCCCAGGCTCATCATGAGGGTACAGGCAATCCAGATCAGAGTCACTAGCATGACTCCTTTTACGGTGTGGTAGAGAACTGCATCGGCGGCGTGCTGGGAAATGACCTCAACACACCAGCAACTCAGAGCGAGAATTGCACCGCAAGCAGCTACGGACGCACCAGCTCTGCCGCGAAGGCGCGCAATAGCCAGCATCATTCCGATTGTTGCTGCCGCCCCTAAAATGCCCAGTGCCGCAAACTGAGGGCCGCTTCTCTGGGCATACAGATTCCGCGTGATCGCCTCTGCTTGGAGCAGGTCGTGCAGCCGCCAGCGCCCTTCCATCCAAATATCTAAAAATAGTCCCGCATTCAGCATCGCCAGAGATGCGGCAAGCCGTCGCGGTCGCGTGGTCCCAATACGTCTGGCCCATGCAATGGCACACAGCATTGCGGCAAAGAGATAGGCTACAAGCCCGATCATCCGAGTCGGGTTCGACAATCCGGAGAAAATATTCATTGCATAAGGTAGTATCAACGGGCCCTAGTTGTTCGGTTTTGGCAAGACCGGCGGGGATTGCCGCGAGATAACTGGCATTGTCATTCCGGTGTAAGTGGGCATACCAACCAATTGTGCTTGTTGCACAACCAGTGGCCGGGTAAGTTCCATCTCCAACGTGGTGCCCTGCGGAAAGACAATATCGCTGCCGCGCGTGAACAGAGTGGTAATCACTCCTACCGTCGCTCCCGCGCCCGCACCGATGCCAGCCCCCATGCCGACATTTCCCGTTCCCAATCCCACCAGACTGCCAACACCTGCTCCCTCTCCGGTATTATTGGCAATCCTTTGGGCGTCCCGCCCCTTGGTTCCAGCTTGTTCAACGGTTCCTTCGGCATTATTAACTTTTGCGCCACTAGAGCCGGGGACATTGTCGAGTGAACCGGGAATGGCAATCTCCACGCCGTTGGGAAAAATGATCGAAGTAAGGTGCATTTGAAGGTGCGCTCGTCCCTTCACCTTACCCGGCCGCTGAACGCTGTCAATCGTTCCCTTAACATAGATGCTCGCCGGGATCACCACCGCGCCGTTCACGACTACAGGAAATTCCGACGTTAGATACACCGAGTCACCAGGCCTTGCAACGTTGGTATTGATTTCATGCTTGAGTGAAAGCAACAACTTGGTTCCAGCAGGAACCGTGTAGGCCTTCATTCCGTTTTCCGTAGCCGGAGTAGCTGCGGGATCGCCAGCTGCTGAACCTGCAGCGCCGGGTTCCTGTGCAAGAAGGCCAGAAACCAAACCAGCCAGAAGAATTAGATACAGTGCAGAGCGACGAGCCATTCGACACCTCCTGTGCCTCCCAACATCCATAACTCATAGATGGTCAAATACGCCGTTACGATGCTTTTTGGTAAACAAAAGATTCCTTCTACACAACTTCGACATGTTTCCAGATTCCTTGAAAGCATTCATTACTCAGGCGAAGCAGGAGTTATCCTTATTCGCCAAATGCAATCCGCACTCCAAAACGAACGCTGCGCGGGATTCCCAGGGTGAGCAGGGGGGTGCGGCCCACTTGGATGGAGCGATCGAATAGATTCTCACCTGAGGCAAAGATGGTCGCGTGCTGGCCGAAGTCATGTTCGGCAAAGGAATCAAGGCGGAAGTAGCCGCTTAGAAGAAGTGAATTGAGATCATTGTCGAATTGCCGCCCACTCATGCGTCCTTGCACGCTCAGTAGGCCAATGCGTCGCTGGGTCAGCCGAACTTGCGCGGTGGCCATATTGTGAGGAACTTCTGGAATCCAGAGACCGACGAGGCTCGGCTCTGGGCTGGGCAGTTGCGGCGGTGGTTTAAATTTGGTTACAGTGGCATTCGCATACTGCCAGCCGCCGATAAGAAAGATCCAGAATGCGGGCTGGGCAGCATAGTCGAGTGATATGCCCCGGCTCTCGATCTGTCCAAGATTCTCTCTTTTCGAAAGGTTTGTACTGATTGTGAGGGCTGTGATCGGGCGATTTACTTGAGTCCAGAAGTAACTGGCGCGCAGGCTGGAACCATAACGGTGGAGATCGGTCTGGAAGCCCGTCTCCCAGCCTGTCGCACGCTCCGAACGCAGGCCGGCGTTTGGCTCAGTGATTTGCTGGCCAACCTGGCCGGTGCGGTATAGCTCATTCTCAGTTGGGGCGCGGTAAGCGCGAAAGCCAGAGGCATTCACAACCAGCGACGAAGTAAGACGGCGCACCAGCCCCAGCCGAGGGTCGAAGACTGTCTCGGAGAGGGTGGGGAGCGGCGTGGTCGGGGCAGGGTACTGGCGCGGATCGAAGTTACTGAAATGGTCGATGCGGCCGCCTGCACTGAGGGTCCAATTGCGTGGCGTTACGAGCGCTTCGCTATAAACGCCGGTTTGACGCTGGTGGGCAGAGGTGTTGAGCACTCCGCCCGCTCCAGTATCCAGGTCTTCCGCGCGAATATCGCGGGTATCGGCTCCTGCAACCAGAAGCGCATGGTTGCCGAATGACTGGCGCCAACTTGCCTGCGCGCCCAGTTCATCGGCTGGATCAAAACCAAAGCGAGTAAGTTTCTCGGAGTCTCGGTTTACGGCAATGTTGGAAAAAGTTTGGCGGTAGTGCTGGTTGCCGCCAAAAACGCGCAAAGATAGATGGTTCCAATCCATCCCACTCGCGCCCCGCCAAAGGCGCGTGCCGTTATACTGCTGGGGAGTGCCGTTATGGCGAATCTCATTGAAAGCATTTCCGCGCAGAAAGACCCGACCACCGCTGCTTAACCCGCGTTCGGCTTCGATCAAAGCGTTCTGAGCGTGAAGATTTGAGGGTTGATCAATAGGGCCGCGCAGGGAGGGAGCGATGAGCGTGTAGCCGTCGGTGGCAATTGCTCCGCCTGCGACAATGCCAGACCATGAGCCGGCTTTCGCAGTTGCCAGCATCGAGTCATCAATGAGGCTTTGGGAACCACCGCCTAGAGATAGCCGCAAGCCCCTAGTCTGCGGACGCACGGATATGACGCTGATAACGCCGCCAATGGCACTCGATCCATATAAGTCGGACGCGCCCCCGCGCACGTCTTCAACCGAGCCAACAACCAACTCGGGAAGTTCCTCCCAGTGAATCCAGCTTCCATACGGATCATTGAGGGGAACATTGTCGAAAACCACCAAGGAACGGCTGGCGGCAGTCGATCCCAGCCCACGCAGCGAAACTCCCTCCGTGGTGGGGTTGGCAACCAGCGAACTGGAGCGCCGGTACAACTCGAATCCGGAGATCTGGCGCAGCTTGTCGTCAAGCGCCGTGGCCGCCGACTGATTAAGTTGCTGGCTGTCGAGGACACGTGTGCTGGCTGGGCTGTCCGAGCTATCGAGAGGTGTACGGTACGCGGTGACGACAATGGATTCCAGAGGTTGATCGAGAATAACCTGAAAGGGCGTACTGGATGGGACCGCCACACTGACAGGCACATAATGTCCGGCCGCCACCTGGATACGAGTGACACCGGCGGGCAAAGCGAAACTGCCGTTGGGCTCGCTGATGGCCAGAATATGACCCGCCGCATCAGTGACTTTCGCTCCGGCGACCGGCTTTCCATGGATATCAACGACCTTGCCCGACAAAGCGTCGTGAGCAAGCGGATCAGCAATCCCGTTCACCACGCCAAGAAATAGAAGTATGACACAAAATTTCAAATGAATGCAATGACCTCGGCACGAAAACAAACGGGTAAATGAGAGACCCGCGGCAAGGGCGCTCGCGGCAGGCTTCGCAATCTTCGTCCCACCTGACGGCGAGGCGAAGTTGACTCTAAGGCGCAAGGCGTTGAACAGAATCATAAATCAAAGTATCCAGCGAGAATGAAACAGCATTGCGAGATTGCCCAGAAAACGGATTTCAGCCATGCTGTTTGAGGTTGGAGATATGAGATGCCCACTTCCAAGGCTTCCTTGCGAACACTCAATTAGCATGGTAGTCGACCGTCAGTTTGCAAGACTCTGAACCGTCGTCTGTCCAAGCCAGGCTATTCAACCCCGAAGTATCGGCAAACTGGACCCTTTGCACAACTACCGTTTCACCTGCGCGGTGAATGTCCACCGATGCGGGCTCCAACTCCCAGAGAAATACTTTCTTCTTGCCGGCGTCCAGGCCATTGCTATAGATCAGGTCTTCCGGGTATAGCAGAGAGGAGCCGCTGGAATCAAGCACTGACAAACTGAATCCCACAGTCATGATTCGTTGGCCTGCGTTGTTGGCAAAACTGACCATGAGCTCCGGTTTCGACGGCCCTCCCTGATGGCTATAGATGAGCTCAACCCGGTCAATCAAGACGGGGCACTTATGCGAAGGTGTTTCAGGATTCGCTCGCGCCACGCAGCACCCCAGAAACAACGTAAGCACCGGCAATAAACTTTTCGCTCTCATAAGTTGTCTGTCACCATTCCGTTCCTGCGCTCCCCCTATTTCCTTGAATTACTGTTTACAGCAGAACGGATAAGTTGTCAATCATGAGATCACCGCCTCGATCTGCCACAATCAAATCAAAATAGGGCGCGTCATCTTCGCTCCTGCCATTTTGAGCAGTGCAATGTAAATTCAAGAAACCCACTTCATCTAACTTCGTGAAAGGGTAAGACTTCATCCTTTGTTTCAAAGAACCGCGAGAACTTCTCAACAAAGAATCTTGCTCGATTCGGTCTGCATCGAACATTCAGTTGTCCCTGTTTGGCCAATAATATAACCAAGTCGAGGTTAGAGATCATTGAAGAGTCTGTTCTTTCTTCTGCTGCTTGGAGTGGGTTCCCTGTGGGGACAGGCCGATTTTGGCAATATACGCTTGAGAATTACCGATTCTACCGGAGCGGCGATTAGCGCCACGGTAGAATTAACCTGCTCAGGCAATCGCTATGATAAGTTCTTTAGCAGCGATTACGCCGGTAATGCTTTGATTCAGCAGATCCCCTACGGCGCTTGTCGGATACAGGTTCGGCGGGCAGGATTTGCGGCCTTTTCTGGCAGAGTTACAATCAACTCGGCTTTGCCGATCGACGAGGCCATTCAACTTAGAGTGGCAACGCAAGTCACTCAGATCAAGGTGACCGCGCCCGATACTCTGCTTGATCCCTATCGTCCTTCTTCGGTCATGCGGATCGGCGCGAAAGAGATTCAGCAGCGTCCCGCGCCTTTGCCGGGACGATCTATTCAGGATCTTGTAAACTCTCAGCCCGGATGGCTCTACGAAGGCAACGCGGTTCTCCATCCTCGAGGCTCCGAATTCCAAACGCAGTTTGTGATCGACGGTATTCCGCTCACCGATAACCGCTCTCCCAGCTTCGGCCCAGAAATTGTGGCGGACGAACTGGATTCGATGCGCATTTGCACCGCCGGGTTTTCTGCTGAATACGGCAGAAAACTGGGCGGGGTTATTGAACTGAACACACGGCAACATACGGAGCCAGGGCTGCACGGACAACTCGTCCTCTTGGGAGGAAGCTATGATACCGCCTCCTCTTACGGCCAGTTGCAGGACGCGTGGGGCAAAAACGACCTTGATGTAAGCGCTTCGGACAGCATGACAAGTCACTATCTCCATCCGGTTGTTCCCGAGAACTACACCAACAAAGGCACCATCGGGGACTACTCCGCCAAATATGAACGACAGCTCGATGAAAACGATCATCTCAGCTTGAGCGTGCGCCACGAATTCTCCCGTTTTCTGATTCCCAATGAACTTTTGCAGGAAGAGGCCGGTCAAATCCAGAATGGGGACAACTTCGAGACGATGGGAACATTCAATTACCAACACATCGTCTCGCCAAACAGTCTGCTCACTCTCGCCGGAATGGTTCGGGACAACGCCAACGACCTCTATTCCAACCGGAATTCGACGCCGATTATAGCTTTTCAGCACAATGACTTTCGCGAAGGCTATTTCAAGGGAACGTTTACCCTTCATCGCGGGCTTCATGAGATCAAGGCCGGCGTCGAGTCGGATGCGATCTTACTGCATGAAAACTTCAGCTACACAATCACCGATCCAACACAATTCGATTCCGGAACGCCAACCTCCCTTGGTCCGTTTTTGGAGAGCCGCCCAGACCTTGAGCAATCCGCTTTTATCGAAGACCTCATTCATCTTGGAAAATGGACAACAAAAGCCGGCCTGCGCTGGGACCACTATCAGCTCCTGCTCAACAAAAACGTACTCAGTCCGCGCCTCTCCATCGGACGCTATCTGCCTTCGATGAAGATGGTGGTTCACGCCTCCTTTGATCGAATCTTTCAGACCCCTTCGTTTGAAAACATCTTGATTACAAGCTCTCAATGGATCAAGCAGATCGATCGTTCGGTCGTACACTTGCCGGTTCAGCCATCCGCAGGAAATTATTACGAAATCGGCCTCACGGAAGGCTTTACAGATCATCTGCGCTTAAACGTTAATAACTATCGGCGCGACGCCAGAAACTACGCCGATGACGAGCAGCTTCTGAACACCGGTGTCAGCTATCCCATCGCCTTCGACAAGGCTGTCATTTATGGCGCCGAGGGCAAGTTGGAGGCCGTTCAAATGAAAAAACTGAATGGCTTTGTCAGTTATTCCTATATGGTCGGCAACGCATGGTTCCCAGTTGCCGGCGGACTCTTCCTTGGAGAGGACGCGAGCGCTGCGCTCTCTCAACGCTCCGGCCATTTTCCCGACTCCCAGGACCAACGCAATAGTGTAAGAACCCGCCTGGCATACCAACTCGCAACGCATCTCTGGTTTGCTGCCGGAGCGACTTACGGATCGGGGCTGCCATTCGATTATCAGGGAACGGAGTCGGAAGCCCTCGCCGAGTACGGATCGGACGTGATTAGCCGTCTCAACTTTTCCCGCGGACGTGTCCGACCTATGTTGGATATGAATTCCTCCGCCGGAATCGATATTTACAAGCACGACAATACTAACATCCGACTTCAAATTGATAGTGATAATCTGAACAATCGCCTCAATGTCATTGACTTTGGAGGCCTTTTTTCAGGCAATGCCGTGGGACCGGCGCGCAGCATCCTCGGCCGCATAGTCGCGGACTTCTAACCAATTTCCAGAGCGAAAGACAAATGGATTGTGGTTCTATCAAGATCCAGATTAAATTGGCTCGGGTGTTACTCGGGCTATGGAGGTATCATCCCGCTGACTAGCCATTTTCTCCTTTAGAGAGAGAAACGCACGCTCGAATGTGTAGAAGGAAAGCGTGGCGACCATCAATGTGCCGCACACACCCACCATTGCCAACAAGACATCAGCCTCAAGCGGCGGTGCGTGGGGCGCTATCCGAATACATATCCATTGAAAAACGCCATAGAGCAAGAGGTGGTAAACATAAATGCCATAACTGATCTTGCCTAGCCAACGCAGCACGGCGTTCTCAAAGACAGATCGAATGGCGCCCGGCTCCAGGCATTGAGCTATTAGAGTACTGAATAGAATACTAAACACTGCGATACCAAGCGTTGACCACAGCGGATCCATAAGGGACAAAGTCGGTCTCGCTACTACCAAAACTACCAAGGCGGCAAACGATCCCCAAAAGACCCATCGCGCAATTCGCAAAATCCGTGCGATACTCTCATGAGCGCCACGCAGGGCAAGGGCCAAAAAGCTCCCGGCGCAAAGCTCTCCGGCGCGAGAAAGAAGAAAGTGGTGAGGCCATAGCCAGGACCAACCCGATCCTACGGCGATCAGTCTGAACGCGAATGACAAAATCCAGATTACTACGCAGACCTTCATCGCGCTCTTCCGGTTTTTTGCCAATGCCAAAAGCAGGAATGGCCAGATGAGATAGAATTGCTCCTCGACAGCGAGACTCCAAAAGTGGACCAATGCCGATTGCAACGGAAAGCCAAACATCTCTCTCCAAAGCCATGGTATATCCGACAAGTAAAGAATGTCGATTCCGATCTTTGCTGTTGCCTTCCACGACGAACCCATCGCCAATGCTACCGCAGTGACGGCAGCCAGAACCATATAATACAATGGAAATATTCGCAGAGATCGACGGATATAGAAGTTGCGCCACCAGTACGCGCGTCCAAGACTGTCCCAAAGAATTCCGGTAATCAGAAAACCGGAAAGCGCAAAAAATAACGAAACTCCCGCCCAACCCAAAAATGCTGCGTGATCCATTACCCGAAGAACGGATGTGCCCAATTGTTCGTTGGGGTGATAATGAAGCGCAAAGACCGCCGCAACGGCAAGACCGCGCAAACCGTCTAGAGCCGGAATATGCCCCTTCATTCCAGAAAAGCACCGTGTCTCTGATGAAATATTGCTCAATGTCGAGCCTCGTCTGCGATCAAGTGGTGAGATGAAAACCCATTTCAATTCTCATGGAATCATGTTGTCCATGCATTGTGCAAACGAACCGGCGCCAGAATGTCAATACAACAATTGTCTAAATGAAAGAAAGTGAGCAACTTCAGGCAAGTCTATCCTAATAAGTGGACGCTCGTTTTCGCAACGGATCATTTCACCGAGGCGAAGAAGATTCATTTTTAACTTTTGGTCAATGAATGCCGATCGAATTTTTTTGTCCAAGATTTTGTAAAAAGTAAGTATTGCATTGGGCAGGGGTATTGTGATTTTATTAACGCATCTGTAGCACAGAAGAGAATTACCCTTTTCCCCTGGACGCTAGGCGGTAGCTGGACGACCTTGATTTTGATCTGGCACGTGATCTGTGCATCATAGGCTTGAATATGCAGGCCGTTGGCCATAGAGTCCAGGCGTTCTGGATTTTTGTGGTGAGTTCGTATGTCTTTTGATGCACTTGTAGCATGCCTTGAACCAAAATTGACAATATGCAGGATCGCAGGCGAGTTTGCCAAGTAGAATTTCCACTTATGGCCCTCCAGCAGTATTCACTGACTGTGCGGCAGTTTATGCAGGCTTGCGCGACCTGCACGACGAGTTGACTAATGATATCAAGAGGTGGAGTTGCAAATTGACATCTTTAATTTGCAACAATCGTAGTATCCGAGGTACCTAAACGGTAGTGCATTGACCGGTGATGCTGACATTTAACGCGAAGATCGAAATGCGGTTGAAACAATCATATGTGTTTGAACAGTTGACGCGACGGAGCAAAGAACGGAACTTCCGGCGATAGGGCGAGATGTTGTTGCAAAAAGCTGCAGCTGCACTGGAGGAAAGGAACTTGAAGAGACTTCAATGGATTGTGCTAAATTCCCGTTTTATGCTTGAGCCAGCAAACTTCGGTATAATTTCTTTTGCGGGAAGCATTAGCGATAAAGTGGGACAAATGAATACGGGTACTCTGAAAGTGCATCACAGGCATCGCCACAGCCCCAGTCGTGGACACGATCCGGTGTCTGGCCGACGACCGATTGAAGTCTCGCTCCCCTTTTCCCGATTCCGAGCAATCAAATGCTTATCAGCGCATTGGCATGATGACAGAAGTGCAACTAATTGAACCACTTTGGCAGAACCGTCAACGTTTCAGCGACCTTTTTACGATATTCAAGGATCCGACAAAAACATGCGGGGGAATCGACTGTGATAAGCATCACTGCCTTGAAGATTATTGCGTCGCAAGATGCAATCAAGCATTCGAAGAATCCGAAAGGCTCTGATCGAAGACGGTCGACGGCGCTGCAGCGCAACCGGCCTATCCACCAGGCGAGAGTGCGGTTATAACGCATGGAGCGTAAAGACGCTAGAAGATCGGCTCCGCTCCATCTCGACTCCAGGGGTACTTTGATTGTTTGTATTTTTGAAGTTCGCTTCTGCGACCTGTACGACAAGCTAGACTAGGTCGCGCTTATGCACGACATTGAAGGCTCCTCATTGCCGAGGAGGTCCAGTCATGAGCCTTGTATTGGAGAGAATGCAGCGATGGACATTTTTTGTAGATCTTGATAGCGTCCTTTATGCAGTAAGGTGTTACGACAGTCGGCATTAGGACGCATCAGCGGCTTTGGTGGTCTGAGTTATAGAGACCGATTTGGTTGACATTACTGTATGGCTTTTGCCAAACAATGATTCTCTGTGGATTATCTCCTCTGCGATTGCCTTGGCTTAAAACTCAATGACCCGCGTGCGTTAGGACGTGGCCAAGCAATCTCTGCGCGGCCTGCAACGTCACTGAACGAACCACTAGGAAGATGCCTTGCTATGTGCATCCGCAGCCCGCTTTCGTGCGGTCCCAATCCAGGAGCAGTATCCATGAAAAGGTATGCGTCTTATACCATCGCAGTTTTTGCATCCGGTATTCTGGCTTTTCTTTCTTCTTCCGTTGTAGCACAGACTCTGTCGCTCAACGACGGTTCCATCTTACGGAACAACCCGCATCGCATGGGGGTAAACATAGGGGCCATTG
>Ga0181516_10001633_pt1 | contig 16918 bp, 17 predicted proteins | sample PEATcosm2014_Bin_25_FD_121104 | JGI IMG/M metagenome (GOLD analysis project Ga0181516, IMG submission 121104) | Peatland microbial communities from MTU Mesocosm Facility, Houghton, MI, USA - PEATcosm2014_Bin01_10_metaG | ecosystem: Environmental > Terrestrial > Soil > Wetlands > Peat | place... | reverse complement strand
GCATCAGACTGCGAATGTGTTGCCAGTTCTACCATGAACCGAATTGACCTTGGCGTCGAATGCGATTTTTCCGAAACACTATCTGCACTGCGCATAATAGTCGCGAACAGAATTGAACTATCCGCTTATCGAATAATCGAGCTCTCAATTGTTATTAGACATCGGAATTGTCCGGAGTTAGGTTCGCACCAGATCACGGCAGAAGATAGCCGCGTGAGGTGCCCATGCTCATTCCTCCACAGACCCGAATCACCGTTCTACGTGCATCCATACTGCGGTCGAATTCGATGCGCACAACCGCCACACTTGTCGCTTTGCTTGTCATCGTCCCGACCGTCGCGTTTGCTCAGGCGGGCGGTTCTCCATTCGACACTGGCTTTACCGCCATTCAAACTCTTTTCACCGGAACCATTGCCAAGGTCGCAAGTCTTGTTGCGATCGTGATTGGGGGCTACGGCTTCGCGCACGGCGAACCCGGCGCGAAAAAGGCTCTGGCCGGCGTGGCTGCCGGAACCGGCATTGCAGTTCTGGCAGTCAACGTTCTGACCTGGCTATGGGGCGTGTAAAGGTACGCCTCACCAACCCCAATCAAGATTGTCCCATTCCAACGTAACTCGAGGGGTTTATGGCCGAGCCATCGAAACCGAGGATTCGTGCAAATCGGGTTTTCAAAAGTTTGCATAAGCCCCTCACCTATCTGGGCGTCGAGCGAACGCTGTTTTACTTCGTCTGTGTTGGCGCCATCAGTGCATTCAACATCTTTAATTCCATCCTCGCCGGGTTCGCCGTATTCCTCGGTGGCTTCTCCTTCGGGTATTGGGCGACGAACAGCGATCCGGCCCTTCTCCGCATCATCGCAAAATCGGAAAAATACAAACTGCGCTACGACGCCACCAAGCAACAGGTTCCCCGTGTGGAGGTGCGCTGATGCTTCGTCTCGATAAGGTCATCAAGCCGTGGAAGGAGAGCGCGGCTCTGAACGACCACATTAACCTGTACGGCTTCTGGAATGAGACGGCCTTTCTCACCAAAAGCGGCGATGTGGGAATGGTGCTTCGTGTCCCGGGCGTCGACTATGAGAGCCTCGATCACGCGGAGCAGGAGTATGCCGTCAAGCGCCTCGAAGCCGCCCTCAAGTCGTTCGGCCCCGGCTTCCACGTTTATCAATACCTCTTCAAGTCCAACCGGCCTGAGATTCCCTTTGCGAAGTACGGCGACCCGGTTGTAGAGGCTGCCATCGACCAGAGACGGCAATTCTTCGAGGCCAAGCGCGACCATCTCTACCAGATTGAAATCTTCTACGTCATCGTCCTTGAAGGCCCCCGCTCGAAGAGCGGCGTCGGCGCGGCCTTCGCCAGGCTCTTCCATGATCCAGCCGGCGCCATCGGCGAGCTGAGGACACAGTTCACCTCGAACAGCATGAAGACGCTATTACGGTCGCAGATTGCGGATGCACTGGCTCGCCTCGAACAGAAAGTCCAGGCATTCGGCCATCAGCTTGCCGACTTCATGCAGATCGAAGTGCTGGATCAGCAAGGCCAGTTCCGATTCTTTCGCGGGCTGCTCAACTACGACGAGTGGCGCATCGCAGGCATGCCGCAATCCACACAGTTTCTGGACTACCAGGTGGTGAACTCAAACATCGAGGCCGAACGCGACCACCTTCGCGTCGGCGATCACTTCGTCCGCGTGTTGACCCTGAAAGAGGCCATCACGGAGACCCGCCCGATGGTGCTGGACGCGCTGCTAAAGATTCCGGCCAGCTTCTACGTCGTTACCGAGTGGACACCGCTCACTGCCGACAATGCACGCAAGGAAGTGAACAAGCGCCGTCGCCATTTCAATATGTCGAAGACCGGATTCATCTCTCAGATGGGCAACGATCCTGCGAAGACCAATCCGCGGGATGTTCTGGTCGATGAATCGAAGCAGGCTGACATCGAGAATCTTGGCGATTGCCTGCGCGCTCTTGGCGACGGGCAATCGCTTGGCGACTTTTCACTGACCATCGTTATTTACGCGGCGACGAAGCGGGAGACGGACCAGCTCATCGCCGAGTTCGCCAGCGTATTCACAAACGCCGACGGCAATCTGTTCGTCGAAACGTATAACCAGCTCAATGCGTATTTCGCCACGGTGCCAGGCGGCTATGCAACCAACCTTCGCAGGCTCTACCTGCTGAATACGAATTACGCCGACCTGTCGTTTCTCTTTACGATCCTTCCCGGTGAAAGGATGAACACTCATCTCGGCACGGAGTACCTCGCCGTGCTTGAGACGGACAACGCGACGCCGTATTTCCTCAACCTGCATAACGGCGAAGTAGCGCATACGCTCATCCTCGGAATGACCGGTTCAGGGAAAAGCTACCTGTGCAGCTTTCTGCTGCAGAATGCCCAGAAATATGGGCCTCTGACGTTCATCTTCGACATCGGCGGCAGCTTCCAATCGCTCACCAGCATCTTCGGTGGGACCTACCTGAACGCCGGCCAGGAAGCCCGCGACTTCACGATTAACCCTTTCTCCCTGCCTCCCACGAAAGAGAATCTGCAGTTTCTTTTCAGCCTCTTCCGCGTCCTGATCGAAGGCAACGGCCAGCGTTATCGGCTCGACTTCAAGGAAGAGCGGAAACTCTGGGATGGCATCGAGCGCATGTATGTGCTGGAGCCGGACCAGCGCACCGTCTCCAACTTCGCCAACATCATCGGCGAGCTGAAGGAGCGTCTGCACCGCTGGACGCGCGCCGGGCAGTACGGCTTTCTCTTCGATAACACAGAGGACACGCTTTCGTTCAGCCGGTTCCAAACCTTTAACTTCGCAGGGTGGGGCGATGCCCCCGATGTGCTGGAGCCACTGCTCTTCTATGTTCTCCATCGCGCCGGCAACGAAATTGCCGACCCGAAGAATCTGGCCACATTCAAGATCTTCCTGCTCGATGAGGCATGGCTTTTCATCCGCAACGAGACCATTCGCAACTACGTGGTCCAGGCCCAAAAAACATGGAGAAAATTGAACGCCGCGATGATCCTCGCCACTCAGTCCCTCAAGGAGTTACAGGAGTCGGGTATGTTGCAGACCGTCTCGGAAAGCTGTCCGACGAAGATATTTCTGGCGAATCCTGAAATGGACCGCGATGTTTACCGCGAGGCGTTCCACCTGAATGACACCGAGCTTGAATTGATTTCCGGGCTGGTGCCGCCGGGCCAGATGCTCATTCGCAAGGCGCAGTCTTCAAAAAAGGTTCAACTCAACGTTGATTCCGTCTCTCACTGGATGGCGACCAACAACGCCCGCGACAACCTCAAGAAGCGCGACTATTTCGAGCGATTCGGCGTCGCCGAAGGCCTACGGCATCTTGCCGAGGATTTCCCGATCCGGCCTCGCACGCTGGCCGCATCCAACACCACCCACTAAAGGAGCCTCCCCATGAAACGCATTCCCGTTCCATTTACCGTGGCCTGGGTCGCTGTGGCCCTCTCCTGCACCGCGGCCATCGCGCAGGATGCGTCGGCCCGCACCGTGCAGTACCACTCGCAAGACATAGTGCCCATCCGCGCGAAGGTAAAGTACACCACGCTTATAGAGGTGCCGCCCACGGAAAAGATCATGGAGGCGGCCACAGGCGACAAGGATTTCTGGATTGTGGATGTGGTTGGCAACTTCTGCTTTGTCCATCCGGCCAAACAAGGTATCAGCTCCAACCTGAACCTCATCACGGACAAGGGCAATATCTATAGCTTCACCTTGCAGGACATCTCAGCCACGGCAGACAGCCCCGACCTGAAAGTGATTGTCGAGCCAGCCGACCACTCTTCCATCGTGGCGGCCAGCGGCCCGGCGCAGTTCGTGCCGGCCGCTCAGGTCGAGCAGTCGCAACAGCAACTCTCCATGCTCCGATCGCACGTCGAGAATGCGGTGGACGAGTTCAAGAGCACGTATCCATTACAGCTCAAATTCGACTACGCATTCAAGGCGAACGAGCCACCGTTCGACATCCAGTCGATCTATCACGACGACAAGTTCACCTATATCAAGACCGGCGCGACCGAAAAATTCAGTGTGTATGAAATGCGCGACGGGAAGCCCAATCTCGTGAACTACGAGTTGCGCGACAACACCTACATCATCCCGAAGGTAATGGATTCGGGGTACGTCGAGCTTGGCAAGAAGCGCATGGACTTCACGCGGAGGGGGTGATCGTCATGGCTGAAAGCGACATCAATCCACAGACGGAATCACATCCACAGCCGGAGTTAAGGCAAACCAAGGACCAGCCCCAAGGGGTTCTCAGAAAGAACCTCAAAACCTTCGTGTACCTGGGAGCGGCATTGCTCGTGATATTGGCTGCCTTCTTCAGTTCCAACGGCAAGAAGACGCCGACACCGCAATCAGCGAAGGGCCAGCCACCGCAGCCGATGCTCCAGGACAACACCGACAGCAACGTGCGCGACCTGAAAAACCAGGTTCAGGCGGAACGCCAGAAAGATCAGCAGCAGGCGGCGCTTGCTTCCGCTTACGAAGATCCTTCGCTTGCGGCAGCTCCCGGGCTTTCGCCCGCGCAGCAGGCCGCAGCCGCAGCTTATGGACCGACCGCCAACGCCACGCCCTGTGCGCCCGGCCAGCCCTGCCCGCAGACGCCGCCTGGTTACGGACAGCCAAATGCACAACCGCAACTTACCCCTCAGCAGCAGCAGATCGAACAGCTCGCCGCAAAGGAGCGCGAAAGGGCCGATGAGTCTCGCTTCGCTTCGAACCTTGTCTACGTGCCTCCGCCCGATCACCCGCAGCAACAACAACAGGGACAGGGTCAGCCTTCAACATCCGGGCATGCCGCACCTGCGAGCCAGCGCCAGTTGGACACCAGCCTCGTCGCGCCGCGCGCCCCAGGAGACCCTCCAGAGGCAGCGGAGGGTTACAAGCGACCCATCGAAGCAAACATCGATTCGGCCCGAGGTCAACCATACCTTTTGTATGAGGGGACCATCCTCGACACCATCCTCATGAATCGCCTGGACGGCGACGCCGCAGGCCCGGTCAAGGTGCTCATCTCAGAGCCACTCTATTCCCATGATCGCCAACATGTGCTCATCCCCGATGGGACCATCGCCCTCGGCGAGGCAAAGAAAATCGGGGCCGCAGGCATTGGCCAGCAGCGCCGCATGGCCGTGGTCTTCCACCGCCTCATCATGCCGGACGGCTACAGCGTGGACCTCGACCAGTTCCACGGTCTCGACCAGATCGGTGAGGAAGGGGCAAAGGACAAAGTCGACAATCACTACCTTCAGATCTTTGGGACCTCGATTGCCTTGGGTGTAATCTCCGGCGCTGGCGAGATTGAATCCGGCGGCGGAACGATCTCGACGAGCGGTTCCCAGGCGTTCACGACTGGTGCTGCTGGCAGCGTTTCGCAGTCAGCGACGACCATCCTAGATCGTTTTATGCAGATTCCACCGACGATCACGATTCGTGAGGGGCACAGGATCAAGATCTATTTCACGCAGGATATGCTTCTGCCCGCCTACACCAACCACACCATCCCACAAACGTTCTAGGAGGCATTATGCGCATCGCTTCTCTCCTGCTTGTGTCCGGGCTTGTCCTTGCGGGCTGCGAAAGCAAAGCGCACAAGGTTGCCGACCTCCAGGCACAGTACGACGCGGCATACGCGGCCTATATGAAGGATTGCCCAACAAATAACAGCTCAGGAGCCGCACGGTTGCTTACTGGCGGAAAGCTTACCCCGGCGCAATTCGCCGACCTTGAAGCGAAAAGGAAAGCCCAGGACGCGCGGTGCAAACCGCAGGCGGATCACCTCGCGGATATGCGACGCCAGATTCTTGCGGCGCAGCAATAGTACACCCGCGCTGTGAAACGACAACCACTAACACGAATCGGAGGAACCCCCAATGAAAAAGACGATCATTACGATCCTTTCAATCGGACTTGCCGCGACATGGCCGGTCGCCGCGCACGCGCAGCTCGGTTCCGGCATTGTGTTCGATCCCACACAATCGGGCCATGCGATCGTCCAAATCGAACACGAAGAACAATCGATCGCGAACCAGATGCAACAAATCGAGAACGGCCAACAGATCTTCTCGAATACGGTCAAAATCGCCAGCACCGCACTCCAGACCTACAACCAAATCGTCCAGCAATACCAGCTTTACCGCCAGATGATGCTTGCGCCGCAGATGCTCTATTCGCGATTCCTATCTCCCACAACCGACCTCAGAATGCTTCAGCAGGTCTCGAATACGTATGGCAACTCGGCTGGCTGGGTCAACTCGGCCAACACCGGCTCGGGAGCCCTTGCCTCTTACCAGCAGGTGAGCGTCCCGCACAACAACAATGTCATCCCCGGCTACAGCACTACCAGCTTCGCCGGCCAACAGCAGATTGCGGCGCAAGGCGCGACCGTGGACATCGGCGATGCCGTGCTCTCGAACAACCTGCAGATGCTGGGTACGATTCGAGCCAATCAGGCTTCACGGGAGACGGATATTGCCAACCTTGAGACCGCCACGCTGAGCCAGGATCCCTCCCAGCAGACGGAGATGGCGACCTTGCAACGGATCAATCAGGCACTTCTATTGCAGCTCCGTACTATGCAGGATGCCAACCAGGTAAGCGCCAATCTCGCGCTTCAGCAGATCGTCGCGCAGAAACAGCAGCAGGACGCGATGAAATCCGCCTTCCGCGATTCGTCGGGGTACGAGAACTATTACAACGCCAATATCGCCCCCACCAGCAGCGGCGCGGCGAATCTCCTCACGCAAGCGTACTGACAGCGTTGAATTGAGGTACCAAACATGGGTACGGGACTCTTCGACTATATCGCCCAGGCGTGCCAATCACTTGCTGCAACGGCCGCGCCTTCGATTACCGCAATGGGCACGCACATCGTTGTGGCGCTGGCGACGATCATGCTGGTCTGGTTCGGCGTTCAGGAGTCCCTTGCCTCCGCGCATGGCGGTCCCGGGTTCAGCATGGCGAGGTTCCTAAACCTCTTCATGCTGCTCACCTTTGCTTATGCGATGGTGGCTTATTACGACAGCTCCATTCCCGGTCTCGGCTTCTCGCTGAAAGGTCTCATTGACGGAGGCACCACCAATCTTGTGAACCTGATTGGCGCCGACGGCGCTACCTCCATGCTCAACGAAATCAATTCGGCATCTTCGAAAACCGGCCCCTCCATGCTCTCGACCGTCATGTCGCCTTACAACGCCATCGTTTACTTCGTTGTGCAGTTCCTCCTTGCCGTCCTCGCTGCGGCCGTCTCCGCAATCCTCGCCTATGGTGCGATTGCCGCTACCATCATCGGCTTGCTGGGACCGCTCTTCATTCCTTTCTTGGTCTTCGACAAACTCGATTGGCTGTTTTGGGGATGGCTTAAAGCCTATCTCGGCTTCTCGTTCTACAAAGTAATCGCCGCGGCTGCGATGAATGTTCTGTCTCATGTGCTGACTAACTACTACGTCCAGCTTGGGCAAAGCGTCTCCGATCCCGCACTGATCGTCCAGACCTTGCCGCTGCTGATTCTGCTTGTGCTTGTCAACGTCTACATCCTCTTCAAGGTTCCAGCTATGACCCACAGCTTGTTCGGCGGCGGCGGAGGCGGCGGTACTGGCCTCGGCTTACTGGCAATGGCGATTCGCGCGGCGGTGTAGGCCGTCAGAGGAGAACAAAATGAGCGTTGAAACGAAGGCAAATCCAGAAATCACCCGCGCCGCAGAACGGTATCTCGAACAGTACGGCGAACCACTCGTGATGAACACCTATTTGAAGGTCACGATTCTGGTGCTCGCCGCCGTGTCACTGATGCTGGGGGCGCTGACATACGAAAGCCAGAAGGCGCTTGCCGAAATGCACCCGATGATCGTCCGTATCAACGACGTGGGACGTGCGGAAGCGATCGACTATCGCAATTTCCAGTACCGCCCCCAGGAGGCCGAGAACAAGTATTACCTTACGCGATGGGCAGAACTCTATTTCAGCCGCAATCGCTTCACCATTGAGCGCGATCAGACGAACGCTTTGTATTTCCTCAACAGCGACGTGCAGCGGGCCGTGATTGACCGGGAGCGGAAGGACAGTATCATCCAGCCTTACATCAAGGACTCGAGCCTTCCATACGTCGATGTAGAGGTCAAGAACGTTGTCCTTGACGATCTCCGGGTGTCACCGTATTCGGCGCGCATCGAGTTTGAGAAGGTGTACACCAATCCAGCGGATCATACCGAACTCAAGCGGGAGCGATGGACCACCAGCGTTACCTATGTCTTCCGCGAGGTCGTAAAGAACAACGAGCTGGCCGTCAATCCTCTTGGATTGACCATCGTCCGCTTCCGGGCCGACCAGGCGTTTAGCTAAGGAACAAATCGACCTTCCCAGAGGCTATGTGAGTGTCCCTTCAGGCTGTCATTCCGGCTGTATCGCACTCGGCGTCGGAGTGCGCTCTTGAGCAGGCAAATTGGCTTGTCCTGACGTCGAACACCTTTCGAGAATCGCCATCATTCGCAAGACTCTTTTGCCGCTTGAGATTAGCTGCAGTTGACGCGGAATTCGACCGCCAAGACACCGATGAGTACTTTGTTCCAATTTGTCTCTCCCTTTTTATATCCCGCCTATGCTCGGTCACGGCTTCGGGGCCTTTCCGGCGCCCGGCGGCACGGCGTCGTTCTGCTTCGGCTGGCCACCCCACCACGCACCGATCGCGCGCCGGGGGCCCCGGCATTGCGCCGCCTTTCAGGTCATGGTTCCTCCCTAAAGGGCACCCTCCAAGAAAGCACGACTTGGCACTTGGGAGCCGGGCCCACTCGCTTGGCTCCGCCCGGTGTGACCCGAGCAAGATCGGGAAATTCAAAAAAGGAGTATCACCATGTATCAAAACAAAGTAAACCTCATCGGCTTCCTCGGCAACGATGCTGAGATCCGCACCAACAACAGCCGCAGCATCACAACTCTCTCGTTGGCAACCAAGTCTTCCTACAAGAAGGATGGCGAGTACATTTCGCACACCGAGTGGCACCGTTGCGTCGTCTTCGGAAAGCTTTCGGAATTCGCCAGCACGCTCAAGAAGGGCGCGCACATCCTGGTTGAGGGCGAGCTACGCAGCCGGGAATACGACAGCAAAAAGAAGGGCACAACTATCCGCGTCTGGGAGGTTCGGGTCGATTCAATCCTGAAGCTCGATCGCGCCGAAAAGGTCGCCCAGGAAGAGCAGCAAGAAGTTGAGTTCAATCCAGAGGAAGAGGCCGCATAGGCCTCTTCCTCTCACATCTGGAAGCCTAGCCCACCGCTGGGCTTCCATCCCTCAAAAGGCCCCCGTGAGTTTCGAGTTGATCCTTCCGTTCCTTCGCCCGATCGAGCCGCTGCTAATGGACGACAGCGTCAGCGAGATTATGGGCAATCCCGACGCTTCGTGGTGGTATGAGCGCGACGGAATCGTTCACCGTGAAGCGTCCGTTTCCTTCGACGCCGGTAGGCTGCGAACCGGCCTCGAGGTTATCGCGAATCAGCTCGGGAAAAAACTGGATGAAGACAACCCGCTGCTCCATGCGCAGCTCCCGGACGGAAGCCGCCTAGCGGCAGTCATTCCGCCGGTCGTGCGTCCGGCTCCAGCCCTTATCATTCGCAAGTTTCCCAGCCGCCATTATTCGGTCGATGACCTCATCGCTCGCGGTACGCTATCGCGTCCGCTTGCCGACTTTTTAGCCGCCGAGATTCGCAGCGGGAAAACACTGCTGATCAGCGGCGGAACCGCTACCGGGAAGACGACCGTATTGCGCGCTCTCGCGCACGCGATTCCTGAGGAACAGCGGATCGTGGTAATCGAAGATACATCGGAGTTGCATCTCGCGAAGCCGAACCTGCTGGCTGTCGAATGCCAGACGGACACCTTCAAGGCCAACATTACCTTCGACGACCTGTTGAAGTCCGCCCTGCGCTGGCGTCCCGACCGCATCATTCTCGGCGAGGTACGTGGCATCGAGGCGCGAACGCTGCTCGATTCCCTCAACACGGGCCACACCGGATCGCTCGCCACCATCCACGCGAGTTCAGCGGCAAAAGCGCTGCGGCGCTTTGCGAATCTTGTCCTTCGCGCGCACGCTCAGGCCACCTTCGAGGACATCGAAGCCGAAATCGGCGAAGGCATCAATTATGTCGTCCATGTCGAGCGCGAAGCGGGCCGCCGCGTCATCCGCGAAGTCCTCCGGTTGGACCACTACGACCGCCGCAACCAGAAGTTCAAACTAGAGGCTGTTTTCACCATCGATTCCGTGCTTAATCCCAACTCACATTCCATTGGAAAGGATACTTCGAATGCCATTGCTTGAAATCATTCAGACCCGTCAGGTTACCGCCAGCATCCGGCTTGATGAACCGACCGCCGTCTTGATCGACCAGTATGCGGCATTTCTTCACGCAACCGCGGATGAGGTAGTAGACAAGGCGCTCTGCTATGTCTTCGCGAAAGACCGCGACTTCCAGGACTTCTTGAAGTCCCCGCAAGCTGCTCGCAGCCCGCAGAGCCTTCGGATTCGGCGCGTGCCACTGAATGGCCCAGCTGCGGAGTCTGCGAATGGTGCTGTCAAGCTCGCTAAAGCGATAGAGGCCGGCAGTGATTCGCGTTCACGCTCCTAGTCGTATTGGCGTCAGCATTCCGTTCGGTGCTGCGCACCGGGTGAACTTCGACACTCCATCCCTCAAAGGGAACTGCCCAGATACCTTGGTATCCCAACAGATGCCGATGAAAACAGAGGAAATTCGTGAATTACGGTATCTGCCCAGATACCAGCGTTTGTAAGCGTTAGAGGTACCAAATGGCGGAAGTTCAATCAAACGAGGCACGAAGTTCGGAGAGGTTGCGCGGGCGCGGCCGGCGCTGTCTTAACCTGAGCACCAAGCTTACAGCAGCCGAAGCGAAGGCAGTCGAAGAGGCCGCGTCGCGTGCGGGTAAAACGCCAAGCGAATGGGCGCGGGAGCTGTTGCTTCGCAATGTTGCTCTCGGTAGTCACACAGATTTGGAGATGCACGTCTTCACAGAGCTAGTCGCCATTCAGATGCTCTTGATGGGCACGCTTGAACCGCTGTTGCGCGGCGAAAAAATGCATCAGGATGAACTCGCCATTCTCTTCCGCCAGGTGCAGACAACCAAGGCCGTCAAGGCGCAGGAACTTCTTGCCAAGCGCAGCCAAAACAAGGAGAAATAGCCATGCCAGCCGTTCAGCACTGGGGACGAAATGAATCACTGATCTGGCCACCGCGAGGTTATCTCTACACGCTCGGTGCCTTCTTTCTTGCCGGAGTTCTGACCGGGCTTTTTGTCTACATTCGCTTTCAATACGGACTGTTGCCGCTCCAACGCTACTACCTGCCTTACTATCTGCGAAGCGAGACTTCTGGCCTCACGCATCCGGCGAGCACCTACCAGATGCTCTATGTTTCAGATGGGGTATCTTTGGGTCGCCCTGCGCTTGAAACCGACGTGCAGCCGGGGTCCTCAGTCGAATCTGGGGGCAAGCCGTTGCCCTTGATGCTCACCCCGCAGGCGGCGGTTCATCGCACCTATTTCCTATTGCGCGAGGCTCCGCGCAGTTATCAGAACAAGGTGATCCACACCTGGATTGCTCACTGGATATACGCAGACGTACCCCTCCTCAAACTGTTTTCGATGCAGCTCGTTTTCGGTGCCGTGGCGCTTCTCTTGCAGCTTCCTTTTTCAATCCCCAAAGACATCCGGCGCATCAAGCAAATGCGTTACGGACGCAGACTCAAGGGCCCAGTGCTCGTTGATGCAAAATCCTTCAACAAGGCCGTTGCAGGCACGGGGATCGGAATCACGACTAATGACGCAAAGCTCCCGCTGCGCATCCCGCGCGACGCCGAAAACAAGCATTTTCTGATCGTCGGCGATACGGGAACAGGGAAGTCCAGCATCATCCGCCAAATGCTGTATCAGGTCGACGCACGCGGTGATTCGGCCGTCGTTTACGATCCCGCGTGCGAGTTCGTGAAGCAGTTCTATAATCCGCACCGCGGCGACATCGTGCTCAATCCGCTCGATGCCCGTATGCCGTATTGGAATCCGTCGAACGAGCTCCGCCGCAAGGCGGAAGCCAAGGCCCTAGCGCTTTCGCTGTATCAGCCGGAGGGCGTATCGAACCGTTTCTTTGTTGAGGCGCCGCAGAAAATCTTCGCTCATCTTCTCGGCTATCTACCGACGCCGGAAGATCTGGTTCGATGGATGTCCGATCCAGCCGAGATCGACCGCCGCGTAAAGGGAACAGAGTATTGGATGCTCATCGATCCCAAGGCTCCGCAGCAACGGACCGGTGTGCTCGGCTCCCTCAATATGAGCGCGGACAGCTTTCGGCTTCTGCCCAAGAAGGATGAAGCGACCTCTGTGTGGACCGCGACCAAGTGGGCCGAAACACGGCGCGGATGGATCTTCATCACGTCCCGCCCCACCATGCGCGAGGCGCTTCGCCCGCTCATCAGCCTGTGGATCGACACGCTCGTTTTGCGTCTTCTGAATGAGCCGATGTCGGAGCAGAAGCCGGTCTGGTTTGTCATTGATGAGCTCGCCAGCCTGCAACGATTACCTCAACTCCATACCGCCATCACGGAAAATCGCAAGTCGCAGAACCCGGTTATCCTCGGCTTCCAGGGCCGCAGCCAGATGGAAGCCCGCTATGGCCAAGACGCCGAAGCGATGCTCTCGCAGCCCGCCACCAAAGTCTTCCTACGTACAACGGAGCCACGCGCCGCAAAATGGGTCAGCGAAGCAATCGGCGAAGTCGAGATTGAGCGTCTGCGCGAGACACACTACGACGGTACCCGCGCGGGTCGCAACTTCGCGCTCGATCGCCAGACCGAACCGCTCGTCCTGCCTTCAGAGATATCGGGTCTCGATGACTTGCGGGGGTTCCTAAAACACGGTAATCACGTTGCGCGATTCTCTTTCCCGTTTGTCGAACTCGAAGAAAAGAACCCTGGCTTCGACGAGCGGAAAATGGACGACCTGATCGTCCCGAGCACGCCGCTTCCTGTGGGACCGCAAGAAGTTCAGGGTAATCTCTTGTTCCCGGAATATGTGGCTCAACGCTCTGGGCACGAGTTGGAGTAAATGGCCATGCTTACGATTTCCAAACCGCTCTCCGCAGGCCAGGCCCAGAGTTACCATCAGAAGGAATTCACCGCGAAAGAGCAGAGCTACTGGACTCAGCGCGGGGAAATTGCAGGCGAGTGGCAAGGGCGCCTCGCTGCCCAATTTGGCCTTGCGGGAGCAGTTTCTGCGGAAGACTTTGCCCGGCTCAGCCAGGGGCAGAATCCAGAGACCGGCGAACAGCTTGTGAGACAGCGGGCCTCTTATGATTACCAAGATGGCGATGGGAAAACCGTCAAGACGATGGAACATCGCGCAGGTTGGGACGCGACCTTTTCTGCGCCCAAGTCCGTCTCTCTGACGGCTCTTGTAGGTGGTGACGACCGTGTCCGCGAGGCCCACCGCGAGAGCGTTCGCACCGCCCTTGAGCACCTGGAGCATTACACCTTGGCCCGGATCGGAGGAAACAACCCGCCCGAAGCGACGGGCAAATTCGTTGCCGCCAAATTCGAGCACGACACCGCTCGCCCCGTGGACGGCTATGCCGCCCCGCAGCTCCACACACATGCCGTGATCTTCAATATGACTGAGCGCGAAAACGGCCAATTCCGCGCACTTCAGGAGCGCGGCCTCTTTCAGTCACAGCAATTCGCCACCGCGATTTACCAATCGGAGCTGACCTACCGCCTTCGGCAGCTTGGCTACGAAATCACGACGGGCAGGAGTGGCGCCCCGGAGATTAAGGGCTATACACAGGAGTACCTCGACGCATCCAGTCCTCGCAGCCAGCAAATTCACGATTACCTCGAACGCACAGGGCGCTCCGGCAAAGAATCCGCCGAGATTGCCGCGCACTCGACGCGCGACCATAAGGATATTCATTCGCTTGGCGAGGTGATGGCCGCTCATCGCAAGCTCGCGGCCGCCTACGGCCATCAGGCAGAAACCGTTGTGCGTGCGGCGCACGAGCGATCACGGCATCAGACACCAGAAGCCAATCGACGGGAACGGGTCCAGGAGGCGGTCACCTTTTCGCGGGATAAGAATTTCGAGCGTGAGGCCGTGGTAGACGAGCGCGCTGTGGTTCGCGATGCGCTCCGTCGCGGAATGGGCGAAGTCACGTACGCCCAGGTGCGGGGCAACCTTGATGCCCGTTTTGCTGCAGGTGAATTCCAGCCGGTTGAACGGCCTCACATGCCTGGGCGGCAGCTCACGACCGCCCGAACCATTGAGGCGGAACAGGAAATTGTCCGACGTGTGCGCGAGGGCCAGAACCAGTTATCTCCAGTGGCGACGCGCGCTGAAGCGATCCAGGTTGCCGACCGCCATTCGCACCTGAATCGCGCACAGAAGAGCGTTATCGAAGATGTACTCAGCTCCCCGGACCGCGTTCAGGGGATCCAGGGCTGGGCCGGGTCCGGGAAATCCACAGTGTTGGCGACCCTGCGCAACGCCGCGGAAGCGCAGGGCTTCAAAGTCGAGGGTTTCGCCCCCACTTCGCGGGCCGCGCGACAGCTTCGGGATGCCGGTCTTGAAGCTGGGACCCTTCAGGGATTTCTCGCCAGATCCGCCCCATCCGACCCCACGCAAGTTCAGAAGCACTTCTATTTTGTCGATGAGTCAAGCCTTGCGAGTACCAACCAAATGCGCGAATTCCTCGCCCGCCTCGGCCCCAGCGACCGCGTACTACTGATTGGCGATACGCGTCAGCATCAAGGCGTCGAAGCCGGTCGGCCTTTCGAGCAGTTGCAGGAGGCTGGGATGCGCACCGCCAACCTCGATGAGATCGTTCGACAGAAAGATCCGGCACTTAAATCCGCGGTCGAACTACTTGCTACCGGCCAGACTGCTGCAGCCGTTGACCTCCTCCAGAAGCAGGGCCGAATTCGTGAGATTGCAGATCCCCATGAGCGAATCCGCACCATCGCCCGAACGTACGCAGAGTCTCCAGGGAACACACTGATTGTCTCTCCAGACAACGCCTCCCGCCGCGAGTTGAATCGAGCCGTGCGGCAGGAGTTGAAATCGAGCGGCGCCGTCGCCACCGACGATCACAGCTTTCGCGTCTTGGTTCAGCGCCAAGACATGACTGGCGCCGACCGTGCATGGGCAAATCACTATGAAGTTGGCGATGTGGTTCGTTACGCACGTGGCAGCAAGAGCATGGAGATTGAGGCCTGTTCTTACGGAACCGTGGCCGCGATCAATCCCTCTACGAATCTACTCACAGCTGAGATGCAGTCCGGCGAACTCACCACCTACGATCCCCGCCGGCTTTCCGGCGTCAGCGTCTATCGCGAAGTCGCTCACGATTTCTCGGCCGGAGACAGGATCCAATTCACCGCGCCGGACAAGCAACTCGCGGTCGCCAATCGCGATCTTGCTTTCATCGAGTCGATCGCACCGGACGGCCGGATTGTCGCGCGGCTGGACGATCACCGGCAAATCGAGTTCAAGGCGGCCGATCACCGGCACTTTGACCATGGCTACGCCGTCACCAGCCACAGTGCCCAAGGCCTCACTTCCGAGCGCGTACTCATTCACGCCGATACCGGCGTTCATCCCGATCTGCTCAATTCGCGCTTCGGCTACGTCTCAGTCTCCCGCGCCAGCCACGAGGCTACTGTCTTCACGGATGACGCGGCGAAAATGAGAGGGCAAATCGGCGCAGAGAACACCAAGACATCAGCCCTTGAAATCGGTCAGGGCCTTGGACTGGCATGACTTCTCATACCTTGGTGAGTGATGTTCCGCACGAGACACTCATCGGCGCACACACTCAAGAGCGAATGGAGCGTGGAATCACAAGAGTATCCCATCGATCCAAGAGTCGAGACACCTATGAGCCCCGCGCTTCCTCAATCACTTCAATCCAGAGCTCGAGAGTCAAATCCTCACGTTTTGGATTTCCCAAGTATGGGCGCTGTTCCGTAACATAGCGTTCTCGAAGGACGGCGAGATCGAATGGAACAGTGCGGGCCAGATGTTGAACGTCGCTGCGGTCGCGTTCGATATTGCGCTCCAGTTTTGTAAGCGCGAGGTCGTATGGGTCGAGACCCATCAATCGAAGATGCTGAAACACTCCCGGAAACATTTCCACCAGGCGGCTTTCATACTCGTACGGAGCTTGGACAACTGTGACCCGATCGAGGTAGATCCCATATTTCCTGTGCAGTTCTCCACCTTGCATCGCCACCCTGCCGAATACCGCCGCTGCCGAGAGCGGAGCAATCTCAAGCACGTCCACATCGGCGGTCGGGCGGCCCAGGCCGTAGAGCATCGTGACGACGAAACCGCCAATGCAATCGAGTCGCACGGGCTCGGTTACGAGCGCGTCAAGTTCCTTTAGAAACGAAAACCAAGGCTCGGGAACCTGCTCATCCTGATGCATACGCCAAGTTTCTCACGTCAAGATCTGTGAGCAAATTCCAGTGCTTGGCCTCCGGAGGGCGGTTTGCCCGTAGCCATTTACGCTCAGCTTTCGTCATCGAGTCATGACAGAGAGTGTCTTCCTGTACAAGGCGCGATCGTTCGAGCAATGATCGGCTACCGGTCAGTTTTTGCGTGCGCATGCTGTCGCCGGCCTTCTCCGCTAATTCCGTGGCCAGCGAAACGACAAATCCCAGCCGGTTTTGGCGGTCATGCAATTTTGAGTTGTTGTGCAGCCAATCCCAATTCATATCTGCATAGGTGTAGGTCAACCAGGGAAGAGCCTCCACAACCCTCGTATCGACGTCAGGCTGATTGAGCGCACAAAAGAGCAATTGTGCGGGATTGTGAGTAGGCTTGCCGCGCAGATAACTGAAT
>Ga0181516_10001632_pt1 | contig 16924 bp, 16 predicted proteins | sample PEATcosm2014_Bin_25_FD_121104 | JGI IMG/M metagenome (GOLD analysis project Ga0181516, IMG submission 121104) | Peatland microbial communities from MTU Mesocosm Facility, Houghton, MI, USA - PEATcosm2014_Bin01_10_metaG | ecosystem: Environmental > Terrestrial > Soil > Wetlands > Peat | place... | reverse complement strand
TGGGCAAGGGGCACATGGTGCGGGAGCTGGACGCCCTGGGCGGCGCCATGGGCCGGCTGACCGACGCCGCCGGGATCCATTTCCGCATCCTCAACGGCAGCCGGGGGGTGGCCGTGCGCGGCCCCCGGGCCCAGGCGGACCGGGTCAAGTACCGGATCCAGGCCCGCCGCCACCTGGAGCACGCCCCCAACCTGCGCCTCTGCCAGGGCATGGCCGCCGGCCTGTGCTGGCGGGAAGGCACCCGGGGCCTGGAGGGGGTGGAACTCCTGGACGGTTCGGTCATCCCCTGCGAAGCCGTGGTCATCACCTCGGGCACCTTCCTCAACGGCCGGATCCTCATCGGCGAGCGGAAGCTCGAGGCCGGCCGGGCCGGGGAGCCCCCTTCCACCCACCTGGCCGAGCAGCTCCGGGCCCTGGGCCTGCGCGCGCGCCGGCTCAAGACCGGCACCAGCCCGCGCATCGCCGCCGGGTCCATCGACTTCACCCGCCTGGAGCCCCAGTACGGCGATGCCGTGCCCCGGCCTTTCAGCTTCTTCAGCCCGGGCATCCACCAGCCCCAGGTGCCCTGCCACGTGGTGCACACCACCGCCGAGACCGAGCGGGCGGTGCGGGAGAACCTGCATCGGTCCGCCATGTACGGCGGCCACGTGGAGGGCGTGGGCCCGCGCTACTGCCCCTCCATCGAGGACAAGTTCGTCAAGTTTCCCCAGAAGGCCAGCCACCAGATCTTCGTGGAGCCCGATTCCCTGGAGACCGAGGAGGTCTACCTGGCCGGCCTGTCCACCTCCATGCCGCCGGACGTGCAGCTGCGCATGGTGCGCAGCCTGCCGGGCTTCGAGGCCGCCGAGATCCTGCGCCCGGGCTACGCCATCGAGTACGACAGCTTCGACCCCCTGCAGCTGAACCGGGACCTGTCCATGGCCGGCCTGGAGGGGGTCTGGTTCGCCGGGCAGATCAACGGCACCACCGGCTACGAGGAGGCGGCGGGCCAGGGCATCATGGCCGGGATCAACGCCGTGCGCTGGCTGCGGGGCCAGGAACCGGTGATCCTGGGCCGGGACCAGGCCTACCTGGGGGTGATGATCGACGATCTGGTGACCAAGGGCACCGACGAGCCGTACCGCATGCTCACCGCCCGGGCCGAGCACCGCCTGGGCCTGGCCTGCGACCTGGCGGACGTGCGCCTGCTGGAGGTGGCCCGCACCGTGGGCGCCCTGACCCCCGGGGAACTGGACCGCATCGAGGCCACCCGGACCCGCCGGGAACAGGTGCGGGAGCAGTGCCGGGCCGCCTGGGTGACCTCCACCTCGCCCTTCGGCGGCATCGCCCTGGCCGCCGGCCTCACCCTCGCCTCGGGCATGAGCCTGGGCGATCTGTTCCGCCGCCAGCAGATCACCGAGCCTCTGGCCGACGCGGCGCTGGCCCTGCTGCCGGGGTGGGACAGCCGTGCGGCTTCGGGCTGGGACCCGGACTGGGAGCGGGACCTCCTGCTGTTCGAGCTGCGCTACGAAGGCTTCCAGGCCCGGGAGGCGCGCCTCCTGGAGGGCCAGCGGGCCTGGGACCACGTGCGCATCCCGGTGGACTTCCGGGTGGAGCACCTGCCGGGGCTGAGCAACGAGGTGAAGGAGAAGCTCCAGCGCCACCGCCCGGAGACCCTGGGCCAGGCCTCGCGCATCCCCGGCATCACCCCCGCTGCCGTGACCCTGCTGCACCTGCTGCTGGAGCGGGCCTGAACCCGGCCCCGCCCTTGCGGGAAGCCATGTGAATTTATAGGGTCCAAGGGCAAGACGCGGGGACGGCCGGCTGCATCCAATCCCCGGAGACAAACCCAATGCGATTGATGACTTCGATCCCCCGCGGGCTGCCTGCGGGGTGCCTGATGACGGCCATGCTTCCCTTCGGCCCGTGTGCCGCCCAGGGCGCCCCCGGGTTCCACCCTGCCGGCGCGGCCGGCCGGGTCTGCCTGGCGGTGCGGGCCAGGGCCCAGCAGGTGGGGCAGCCGGCCGCCGATATCAAGGGCGTCGACCAGAACGGCGCGGCCGCGGACCTGGCCCAGTTCAAGGGCAAGGTCATCCTGCTGGACGTATCCACCATGTGGTGCGTGTGGTGCCAGGTGGACGCCCCGGCCCTGGAGAACCTGTACAACACCTACAGCAACAAGGGCCTGAAGGTGGTCACCTGCCTCACCGAGGACAGCAACGGCGCCGCCGTCACCCTGGCCGGGCTGAAGCAGTGGGCCGGCACCTACCATCTGACCACCCCGGTGATGAACGACGCCAGCGGCACCTCCAACGGCGTGGCGGAATCGGCCTATGTGAGCGCCAGCGGCGGCTTCCCGACCCTGGTGCTGATCGACAAGTCGTTCAACGTCCAGTACCTCGCAGGCGGCCTCGACCTGCCGGCGGTGACCGCCAAGATCCAGGCCCTGCTGGCCCAGTAGCCGGACCCCCATGCCGCGACCCTTGCTCCGCGCCTTCCTGGCCTTGGCGCTGGGTGCCTCCTCCCGGGCCGGCACCGTCCCGCCCTTCAGCCTGAAGCAGCTGGACGGCGCCCTGTTCAAGCTGGATGACCACCTCAAGAAGCAGGTCATCGTCCTGGATTTCTGGGCCACCTGGTGCGTGCCCTGCACCAAGGCGCTCAAGAAGCTCCAGGGCCTGCGGGAGAAGTTCCCGGACGTGCTGGTGCTGGCCGCCGCCATCGACGACGGGCGCACCCTGGCCGAGGTGGGCCCCTATGTCCAGGGCCGGGGCTTCACCTTCACGGTGCTGCTGGATTCCGACGCCAGCGTCTGCCGGATGTTCAACCCCGAAGGAGCGGTCCCCTACACCATGGTCATCGACAAGCAGGGCGCCCTGGCCTACAGCCACAGCGGCTACCTGCCCGGGGACGAGCAGGCGCTCTTCGCCGCGGTGGCGAAGCTCGACCGGTGAAGCCCCGGGCCCTGGCCCTGGCCGGGCTGGCCGCGCTGGGGGTCCGGGCCGGGGACGGCCCGGGCTTCGCCCTGCAGGCCACCACCGACTTGGCCTGCCGTCGGGACCTCATGGCCACCTGGCCCCGGGATTCTCCGGCCACCGGGCGGCCACCCGACCAGTTCCAGGCGGTGCTTTCCCTGGTGGCCAACCAGGGTCCCTGGACCGGCGGCCTCACCGTGCGGGACGTCAACTTCTACCAGCAGAACCCGAACCTCACCCTGGAACGGCCCACCGCCTCCCTCTATCGCAAATACATCAAGTACTCCGCGAACCAGTGGAGCCTCCAGGCGGGCGATTTCAACACCCTGATCGGCCGGGGCCTCCTGCTTTCCGTGGTGGAAAACGCCGCCATCCTCCAGGAAAAAACCATCCTGGGCGGCGATGCCCGCGGCCGGTTCGGCCCGGTGGAAGTCCACGCCCTGGCCGGGACCGTCACCACCGACGACCGGACCCAGCAGTGGCGGATCACCGGGGGCGAGGCTTCGGTGGAGGTGTTCAGGGGCAACCGGGTGGGCATCCTGGGGAGCACCATCGAGGATGGCCGGGTGCCTCTGCGCAAGCCCCATGTGGGCCGGCGCCAATGCCGTTCCGCCAGCGCTTCCGGCAAGGACCTGTTCGGCACCCTGGACTACTACGCGGAACTGGGCCGCATGGATTTCCTGGACCAGCCGGCGCCCTTCTTCCAGATGCCCGTGGACCCCCGCCATGGCGACGGCGCCTACGGCAACCTCTCTTTCCACCCCAGGGCCTGGTTCCTGATGGCCGAGTACAAGAACTACAAGAACTTCGACAACGCCTTGAGCGCGCCGCCCCTGGCGGACCGGGACACCGAGCGGAACGACCTGTTCCGGTCCACCGGCCGCCGCATCTATGGCCAGTACTCGTTCAAGGACCCGGACCTGACGCTGTTCCTCAGCGCCGGGCGCTACCGGGAACTGTTCGACGCCGGGCACAACGTCTACGGCGGTTTCAAGGTCCAGGATGCGTTCGACCGGCTGGACCTGTCCTGCACCTACGGCCAGAGGACCGTGCAGTACCAGGAGAAGCGCACCGACGCCGCCCTCACCTGGCGCTTCACCCCGCTGTGGAGCCTGGGCCTCACCCTGCGCGACCAGCGCAACCGCCCGCCCTGGTCCGCGCCGTATGAAGAGACCGACTTCACCGTCCAGGTGGCCCGATCGCCCCGGTATGCGGTCTACGTGCTCCAGCAGCGCTCCACCGTGCCGGTGTTCGACGCCACCCGGCTGTTCTACGGCGGACTGCGGGTGAACTTCCGCAGGGGCTCCTACCTGGACTGTTCCGGTGGCCGCCTCCGGGGCGGCGAGGTATGCGCCGGCGGACAGTGCATCACCCTCCCCCCCTTCCGCGGCTGGAAGCTCGCCGCCCACCTCCGGTGGTGAGCGGGAGGGTGTTGGAGTGGCCATCGACCGGGTCCCGGCCCGGCATCCCCCTACCGGCTGGCCACCAGGTGCTTGAGGTAGGACAGGAAGGGGCCGCCCAGGTCCTCGCGCTTCAGGGCGAATTCCACGTTGGCCTTGAGATAGTCCAGCTTGTCCCCGGTGTCGTAGCGCTTGGCCGGGATGGCGGCGGCCACCAGCTGGCCGTGGCCGGCCATGGCGGCCAGGGCGTCGGTGAGCTGGTACTCGCCGCCCACGCCGGGCTTCAGCTTCTTCAGGTAGCCGAACACGGAAGGCGTGAGCACGTAGCGCCCCACCACCGCCCAGCGGCTGGGAGCCAGCTCCGGGGCGGGCTTCTCCACGATGTGGCCCACCTCCCACCACTGGGCCGGCGTTCCGGGCGGGTTGACGATCCCGTAGCGGGAGACGTGGGCCAGGGGCACTTCCTGGACCCCCACCACCGACTTGCCGGTGGCTTCGAAGGCCTGGAGCAGGGCCCCCAGCGCCGGATCGGCCTCGTCGAACACGTCGTCGCCCAGCAGCAGGGCGAACGGCTCGTCGCCGACGGTGTTGTGGGCGCAAAGCACCGCGTGGCCCAGGCCCAGGGGTTCGCCCTGGCGCACATAGGCGAACTGGCCGAGCCGGGTGATGTTCTGGATTTCCGCCAGTTCCTCCACCTTGCCCCGGCGGCTGAGGGCCTCCTCCAGCTCGTAGGCCACGTCGAAATGGTTCTCGATGGCCTGCTTGCCCCGGCCGGTGACCAGGATGATGTTCTCGATGCCGGCGTGGATGGCCTCTTCCACCACGTACTGGATCACCGGCTTGTCCACCAGGGGCAGCATCTCCTTGGGCTGGGCCTTGGTGGCGGGAAGGAAACGGGTGCCGAGACCGGCCACGGGGATGACTGCCTTGCGGATTTTTCTCATGGGCGATTATCCCGCATTCAGTTCAGGAGGGTCAAAGGCCGGCAGGGAAAAGCTCATGGTGGTCCCCCGGCCGCCCTCGCTCTCGATGTGGATCTCCCCGCCGTGGGCGCGGACGATCTCCCGGCAGATGGCCAGCCCCAGGCCGGTGCCCCGGCCTTCGGGCTTGGTGGTGAACATGGGCTTGAACACCATGCCCATGAGTTCCGCCGGGATGCCGGTGCCGGTGTCGCTCAGCCGGATCAGCCACCGGGCCGCCCCGGGTTCCCGCTGGGCCTCCAGGTGCAGGCTCCCGCCCTCAGGCATGGCATCCACCGAGTTGTTCACCAGGTTGATGAAGAGCTGCTCCATCTGCCTGCGGTCCACGTGGAGCACGCAGGGCTCCGGCGCCTCCCAGTCGAACACCACCCCGTGCAGGGCCAGGGTGGGGCTCCAGAGCCGCTGGAGATCCGCCACCAGCGGGCCCAGGGCCACCGGTTCCTGCTGGATGCCCGGCCTGCGGGTCAGGTCCATCATCTTGCGGACGATGTCGCCCACCCGCTCGATCTGGGCGTGGATCACCCCCAGGCGCTCCCGGGTCCGGTCGTTGACGTCGCTCTGGCCCTGGAGCAGCTGCAGGTGGCTGTTCACCAGGTTCAGCGGCGTGCCCACCTCGTGGGCGAAGGCCGCGGTGAGCTGGCCCGCCACCGCCAGGCGCTCCTGCTGGGCCAGCTCCTCCCGCAGCAGGGAGTTGCCTTCCATGAGCCGCTCCAGTTCCTGGTTCTTGCCCTGGAGGGCGGCCAGGGCCTCGTCGATGCGGCTCTGCAGCCCGGAGTTCAGCCCGCGGATCTCGGCGATGAGCGTCTCCCGCTCCGCCGCGGCCCGCTGCAGCTGGGTGGCCATGAGGTTGAACCGGTTGGCGATGAGCCCCAGCTCGTTGTTGCTGCGCACGTCGGTGCGCGCCGACGGATCGCCCCGCTCCAGGCGGGTCATGGCCTCGGCGATGGAGGCGATGGGTTCGCTCACCACCGAGCCCAGGATCACCCAGAGCAGGATGAACTCGCCCAGGATCACCATCGGCAGGCGCAGCAGGGTGTTGTCCAGGTTGTTCTGCCAGACCGTCTCCCAGCGCTCCAGGTCGCAGTAGGCGCGGATCAGGCCCAGGGGCGGCTGCTTGGGCCTGGGGTTGCGGATGGGCAGGTAGATCTTCCAGGCCCGGGTGCCGGTGTTCAGCTCCACCAGCTCGGCCTGGGCCGAGACGATCTCCATGTGGCTGCCGATCTCCTTGCCCCACTCCACCTTGTCCTCGTCCTCGGAGGAGGCCACCAGGGCCACCTGGCTGTTGTTGGGCAGCCGGCGGAACACGTCGATCTGGAAGATGCTCCGGTCCGGACCGGCGAGGCTCTGGAGCAGCTCCTTGATCTTGGAGGGGTCGTGGAAATCGTGGAAATCCTTGTTCCAGCGCTGGAGGATCTCGGTCTCCACCGCCTGGGAGGTCTCGATGGACAGGTTCCGGGAGTATTTCTCCAGCTCCCGGCGGCTGTTGCGGGTGATGGAGAAGGCCACCGCCACCGTGAGCACGCTGGTGACCAGAGCGGTGACCGTGAACAGCTTGGCGTGGAGGCTGTGGAACCAGGCGAACGGCTTGAACGTCATGGGTGGCTGTTCCCTTCCGGTTCCGGCTCCAGCCCCAGGTCGCGCCGGAGACTGTCGATGAACTGATCCTTGGGCATGGCCACCGCCAGGGCCCGGAACTGTTCGAAGGCGATCAGGCGCTCCTCCCCCAGCTGGGCCAGGATCTCCAGGGTCCCCGCGGCCAGGACCGGCCGGTTCCGCGTCTCCAGGCCCCGGTACAGGTCATCCAGGTGGTCCTGGAGCATGGCGCGGTCATGATGATCGCCCAGGGCGGTCTGGAGCGCCTTGAGATGGCCCAGCTGCCGCTCCGGGGGCGTGGGGAAGGCCGCGCCCAGCACCTCCAGGGTGTAGCGCAGCCGCTTGACCCGGATGCGCAGCAGGTGCAGCGCCCGGGCATCCTCCTGGTCCAGCAGGGCGGCAGCGGGGAAGGCGACCCGCAGCGACGGCTCCAGGCAGTCCCACACCGCCCCGAGCAGATCGCCCGCCCGGAACGGGTCGGGCAGGCTGGGCACCTCCAGCAGCTGCGGCAGGTGCTTCAGGTTGAGTTCCGCCAGATCACGGGCCATGCTCTTCAGGGCCTTGCGCCGGTGCTCCTCGATCACCTCCAGGGCGTGCTCCATGGCCGAGCCGGAGGCCAGGCCCGGCGCCTGGCGCCCCAGGTCCTCCAGGATGGCGATGTGCACATCCATCTCCCGGCTCCGGCCCAGGGCCCGGGTGAGGCCCTTCAGCTTGCGCCCCTGGCGCTTGAAGCCGGGGTAGAGTCCCGGTTCCACCAGGTCCAGCACCGCCCGCACCCGCCGGGACGCCACCCGGACCTCATGCAGATCGTCGGGCTGCCCCTGCCAGTCGGCCACCGACAAGTTATTCATCAGGATCTCCATCCGCGCTTCCAGGGCCCGGTGGAGCAGGATGGACAATTCCGCACAGTACATGGGTCCATTCTATGACTGCATCCGAAGAATGCCTTTAAAAAATAACCAGAAATGTCTTCCTCTGCGGCCCTCAGCGAGTCCTCCGCGTCTCCGCGATTCAATTGGATCTAGGTAGCGCCGACACAAAAATTAAATGTGACGGAGTGACAAAGAACCTATATGAACGCGGAGACGCGGAGAACCCGCAGAGAAACGCTGAGTAAAAACAAATGGGTTTTGTTTCATTAAGCTTTTAAGGTATCGCAGGACTGCAATGCTAGGATTGCGGCAGGGTGGCTATGATATGGGAAATGTCGGCCACGATGGCGGGAACCCGCTTCTCGATCGCTTCCCAGAGCCGATCTTCATTGATGCCGAAATACTGATGAATGAGGACATCCCGCATTCCGCAAATTTCCTTCCAGGGGATCTCCGGATGCTTGTCCCGGATCGTTTGGGGAATGCCTTTCGCAGCCTCGCCCATGACCTCAAGGCTGCGGATCACAGCATTCTTTGTTTTCCGGTCCGCAATGACGTCATCTTTCGACATTCCCTCGGTGAATTCAAGAACCTCAAGCGCAGCAGATTGAATTTCGGATAGAAGAAGCAAGACATCACGCGACATGAATGATGTCCTTTTCCACCTGCGGGCGCATCTTGGGATGGAGCGTCTTCCATTCGCCCAGATCGACCTTGATTCCCAACAAACTTTCCAGTTCAAGTTTGAGTCCGACAAAAGCGAAAAGGTCAACCTTGTCGTCCAAGGCAACCAGAAGGTCCACATCGCTGTCCGGACCCGCTTCGTCCCGGGCCACGGAACCGAAAATGGCGATGTCCTGCACCCCGTAGGAAGCCTTCAGCCTCGGCAAGGCATTGTGGAGGATCTGGATGGCGTCCTGACGTTTCATGGAGAACCTCCAGCCCATTATGACGCTTTCCCGAAGGGGGTCCAAGGAAGCCGAACTGGGCCCGTGCGCACAGAAGTTCCACCCTCTCCGGTCCGCCGACGAAAAAATAGCGTAAACTGCAGATTCGAGGGCGGCATGGACAACATCAACATCAAAGGGGCCAGGGAGCACAATCTCAAGAACTTCGACCTGACCCTGCCGCGGAACCAGCTGGTGGTGATCACCGGCCTGTCCGGCAGCGGCAAGTCCAGCCTGGCCTTCGACACCCTCTACGCCGAGGGCCAGCGGCGCTATGTGGAGAGCCTCAGCTCCTACGCCCGGCAGTTCCTGGACCAGATGGAGAAGCCGGACGTGGACAGCATCGAAGGCCTGTCCCCGGCCATCTCCATCGAGCAGAAGACCACCAGCCGCAACCCCAGGTCCACGGTGGCCACGGTCACCGAGATCTACGACTACCTGCGCCTGCTCTACGCCCGCATCGGCAGGCCCCAGTGCATGGCCTGCGGCGAGCCCATCGCCAGCTCGACCATCCAGGAGATGGCCGACCAGATCCTGGCCCAGAAGGAGGGCGTCCGGGTGCAGGTGCTGGCGCCGGTGGTGCGGGCCCGCAAGGGCGAGTACCGGAAGCTGCTGGCCGACCTCATGAAGCGCGGCTACATCCGCGCCCGGGTCAACGGCGAGATGCTGGACCTCACCGACGGCCTGCCCGACCTGGACAAGCAGAAGAAGCACACCATCGAAGTGGTCATCGACCGGCTCAAGGTCGCCCCGGGCATCAGCACCCGGCTGGCGGACAGCCTGGAGATCGCCTGCAACCTGGCCGAGGGCACCGCCCTGGTGGACCTGGACGGCAAGGAGCGCCTGTTCTCCTCCAGGCTCGCCTGCAACAATCCCAAGTGCCAGCGCTTCGGCCTGGGCCTGCCGGACCTGGAGCCTCGCTCGTTCTCCTTCAACTCCCCGTTCGGGGCCTGCACCACCTGCGACGGCCTGGGCTTCAAGCGCCAGTTCGCCGAGGAGCTGATCGTGCCCAACCCCGACCTGAGCCTCAGCCAGGGCTGCCTCCAGGCCAGCGGCTGGAAGAGCGCCGGGGAGGACGGCTGGCGCGGCCAGTTCCTGGAGCAGCTGGGCAAGGCGCTGTCCTTCAGCCTGGCCACCCCCTGGAAGAAGCTGCCCGCCGAGACCCGCCAGGTGATCCTGCACGGCCTGGACCGCAAGATGAAGTTCGTCTACCAGAACAAGGGCAACCGCTACGAGTTCATGCACAACTTCGAAGGGGTCGTGGGCAACCTGGAGCGGCGCTACCGGGAGACCTCCAGCGAGGAGACCCGGGCCGAGATGGAAGAATCCATGCGGGTCACCCCCTGCGAGGCCTGCGGCGGCATGCGCCTGCGCCCGGAGGTGCTGGCGGTGCTGGTGGGCGGGCTGCACATCGCCGCCCTGGCCGCCCTGAGCGTGCGCGAGGCCCGGGCCTGGTTCCACGACCTCGTCCTGGTGGGCAAGGACGCGGTCATCGCCGAGAAGGTGCTGAAGGAGATCAAGGAGCGGCTGGGGTTCCTGGACGACGTGGGCCTGGGCTACCTGACCCTGGACCGCTCCGCCGCCACCCTCAGCGGCGGCGAAGGGCAGCGCATCCGCCTGGCCACCCAGATCGGGTCCAAGCTGCAGGGGGTGATGTACGTGCTGGACGAGCCCAGCATCGGCCTGCACCAGCGGGACAACCAGAAGCTGCTGCACACCCTCAAGGAGATGCGCGACCTGGGCAACACGGTCCTGGTGGTGGAGCACGACCTGGAGACCATCCTGGCCGCGGACCACGTGGTGGACCTGGGCCCCGGCGCCGGGGAGCACGGCGGCTACGTGGTGGCCCAGGGCACCCCCGAGGAGATCAGCCGCAGCGAGGCCTCCATCACCGGGCGCTTCCTGCGCGGCACCGACCACATCCCGGTGCCCCGGACCCGGCGCAAGGCCACCCGGGGCCAGATCCAGGTGCTGGGCGCCCAGGAGAACAACCTGCGCAAGGTGGACGCATCCTTCCCCATCGGCCTGTTCACCTGCGTCACCGGGGTATCGGGCTCGGGCAAGAGCACCCTGGTGAACGAGATCCTGTACAAGGCCCTGGCCAACCAGCTGCACCAGGGCGCCCACGTGGTGGGCCGGCACCGGGCGATCAAGGGCCTGGAGCACGTGGACAAGGTCATCGACATCGACCAGGCCCCCATCGGCCGCACCCCCCGGAGCAACCCCGCCACCTACACCGGCCTGTTCACCCCGCTGCGGGACCTGTTCGCCCAGCTGCCCGAGAGCAAGGCCCGGGGCTACGCCCCCGGGCGCTTCAGCTTCAACGTCAAGGGCGGCCGTTGCGAGAAGTGCGAAGGCGACGGCGTGCTGAAGATCGAGATGCACTTCCTGCCGGACATCTACGTCACCTGCGAGCAGTGCAAGGGCAAGCGCTACAACCGCGAGACCCTGGAGGTCCACTACCACGGCAAGAGCATCTCCGACGCCCTGGCCATGACCGTGGAGGAGGCCCTGGAACTGTTCGGACCGATCCCGGTGCTGGCCAACAAGCTCAAGACCCTCATGGAGGTCGGCCTGGGCTACCTCCGGCTGGGGCAGAGCTCCACCACTCTGTCCGGGGGCGAGGCCCAGCGGGTGAAGCTGGCCAAGGAGCTGTCCAAGCGCCCCACCGGCCGCACCCTCTACATCCTGGACGAGCCCACCACCGGCCTCCACCTCAAGGACATCCAGAAGCTCCTGGAGGTGGTGGAGCGGCTGATGGAGGCGGGCAACACGGTGATCGTCATCGAGCACAACCTGGACGTCATCAAGACCGCCGACTGGATCCTGGACCTGGGCCCCGAGGGCGGCGCCGAGGGCGGCAGCATCATCGCCCAGGGCACCCCCGAGCAGGTGGCCAAGAACCCGGCCAGCATCACCGGCCAGTACCTGAAGCCCTACCTCAAACAGCCCCGGTGACGGCTCAGCCCTTGTCCGGACCCGCCTTGGGCACCCGGGCCCGGAGCAGGGCGGCGGCGTCCTGGATGACGGGGGAAGCCCCCTGGGGCTGGGCGCTGGCCGCGCGGTTGGCCGCGGCGATGGCTTCGAACACCTCCCGCCGGTGGACCTCCACCTCCCTGGGGGCGATGATGCCCAGGCGCACGCCCTCCTTGCCGAGGCCGGTCACCACCACCTCGATATTGCCGTTGATGATGATGGACTGATCCAGCTTCCGGGTGATGACCAGCATGGGGCCCTACTTTCCAGAGAAGACGGGGTACTGCAGGGGGAACTGGTCGATGTTGAGCACGATCTGGCGGGCCTGCAAGGTCTTGACATTGATCACCAGCGGCCCCGCCAGGTTGGCGGTCATGCGCTTGGGATCCTCGGGAATCGCCAGCAGCGCGAGGATGAGGGCGTCCGCCGGTTCCTGGATGGCCAGGCCCTGGGCGTCCTCGTCGCTCAGGGGCACCACGTAGTCGGGCTTGATCGCCTGCACATCGATGCAGGTGAAGGAGACGTCCTCCCGGCCCACGGCCTGGAGGAACTTGAGCGGATAGCCGTCCTCGGGCTCGTAGAGCCGGAAGGCGGTGTACTGCGGGAACCCGACCAGGCCCCTGGGGAAGCTGAGGGTGACATCGTCCTGGACCATGGTGTCTCCGGTGCGTTCGTGCATTCTGGGAACTGGGGGGGCAGGCGCCGGGGGAATCTAGGAGCTTGCGCCCAGGACTTCCCAGAGGGCCTCCAGACGGGCGCGGCGGAACCGCGGGTTGGGCATGCACCGCTCCAGGGCTTCCTTGGTCTTGGGCGGATGTTCCAGCCGGGCCACGATCCACCGGTTGCCCAGTTCCATGACCGCCGCCACATCGCCCTGGTTGCCCCACCGGTGGCGCAGCTCGGTGAGCTTGCGGGCCTTCTCGATGGCCGCTTCGCCCAAGCCCAGGTGCCGCACCTTGTCCAGCACCGGGTTGTTGTCCGGGGCCTGGTAGTGGCGCACGCGATGCAGCATCCGGCGCATCTCGGCCGGCAGCTGGCTGAGCGCCGGGCCCACCACCGGGTCCAGGCGCTTGGCCTCGGCCTCCTGGGCCAGGGTGCGCAGCAGGGGCAGCAGCAGGGTGGCGTCCCGTGCGGCATAGCTGATCTGCGCCTCGCGCAGGGGCCGGTGCATCCAGTTGGAGTCCTGCTCCTCCTTGGGGATCTCCAGGCCCAGCTTGACCCGGGCCATGGTCTTGAGGCCGGGCTGGGGATAGCCCAGGGTCCGGGCCAGCAGCATGGTGTCCATCACCGAATGGGGCACCACATCGTAGATCCGCTTGAACACGATGCCGTCGCCGGAGAAGTCGTGGACGATCCAGGGCACCTCGGCCATGGCCAGCAGGGCCGGCCGCATGAGCTCGGGGATGGCCAGCGGGTCCACCAGCCAGGCCTGGTCGTGGGTGGCCACCTGCAGCAGGGCCAGGACGCAGTGATGGAAGCCGGTGAGGCTGCATTCGATGTCCACCGCCAGGAGGTTGGCGGCGAACCAGTGGGGCAGCGCCTCCGCCAGCGTCTCCGGGGAGTCGACGAAAGAGGTGGGGAGATCCAACCGATCCGGTGCCATACCTTGAGTGTGCCCGAAAACCGGCCCCGGAACGTAGGTAATTGGTTCAAAAGCCTGTTGTCTAGAGCTGCTTCAGCAGGGCCAGCACCTGCTGGTCATGCCTGGCGGTATCCACCTTGTCGACCACGTCGCGGATCACCCCCTGCCGGTCGATGATGAAGGTCACCCGCGAGGCCCGCCCCAGCATGAGCAGGGACTTCACCCCGTAGGCCTCGATCACCTTCCGCTCCGGGTCCGCCAGGATGGAGAAGTTCAGGTGCCACTTGTCGGCGAAGGCCTGGTGGCTCAGGGTGTCGTCGGCGCTCACCCCCAGCACCACGGCCCCGGTCGCCTGGATGGCAGCGTAGCCGTCGCGCAGGGAGCAGGCCTCGGCGGTGCAGCCTGGGGTGTCGTCCTTGGGGTAGAAATATAAGACTACATTCGACTTGCCTTGAAAGTTCGCCAGCTTGACCAGGGTTCCGTGCTGGTCGAAGGCCTCGATGGCCGGGGCCTGCATCCCCGTCCGCAGCTCGGCTCCGGCAGCCATGAATCCAAGCGATACGAGTAAACCGGTCAGGAGTTTCCGTCCAATCGACATTTTCCAGCCTCCGCGAACCACCCATTGGGTTGCGGAGACCAATATAAGTCAATCCAAATAAAAATGCTCACCGGGGCAGCTGGAACCGGATCGCCCCCATCAGGGCCACGGGGCAGGTGACGGCCCGCAGGATGCTGCCGCCCAGGTAGACCGGGCGCCATCCGGAGCCCGCCAGGGCGGCGAATTCCCCGTCGGTGAGGCCCCCTTCCGGGCCGCTGGTGAAAGCGACCGGGCCCCGGTCCAGGACCGGGTTGCCCTGGCCCTGGCTCAGCTCATGGGCCACCCAGCGCTGGGCGGTGTCCACCTGGAGCAGGCTCTCGAAGGGCGCCGCCGGCAGGAAGGCGGGCACCCTGGAGCGGTGGCTCTGCTCGCAGGCGCCGTGGACAATGCGCTGCCAGCGCTCGAACCGGGCGGTGGTCTTGTCGGCGTCGTGCTCGCTGCGCCGGAACACCACCGGCTGGATCAGCGTGGCGCCCAGTTCCACCAGGGGCGGCAGCAGGTCGTCCAGCAGGGACAACTGGGCCGTGACCGGCACATAGGCGGCGATGGCGAAAGGCGGCTCCCGGTCCTCCTGGAGCGGAGCCACCAGGCGGGCCAGGGCATGCTCCTTGTTTATCTCCGAAAGGTCCGCCTTCCAGGGGCCGGAGGGCAGCACCAGTTCCAGGGCGGAGCCCTGGGGCAGGCGCAGGACCCAAAGATGGCGGGCCTGGGCCGTGCCCAGGGGCACCTGCAGGCCTTCGTGGGCCGGGCCGGAGAAGGGGACGAAGAAGCGGGGGATGCTCATGGGGGTGTCTTTCAGGGAAGCGGGACAGGAGGGTCAACCATATCCTGTTAAGGCTAGACTGACGGATCTGGAGGCGACTTGATCGAGGCATTGTTGGGTTCGGCGCCCTGGTGGGCCTGGTTGGGGTTCCATTTCCTGATCTTCATCATGCTCGCCCTGGACCTGGGCATCTTCAACCGGGAACCCCACGAGCCGCGGCTCCGGGAGGCCGCCTGGTGGAGCGCCGTCTGGATCGTCCTCGCCCTGCTGCTGAACCTGGTCATCTGGATGGCCTTCGGCGGCCCGAAAGCCGAGGAGTACCTCACCGGCTACCTGCTGGAGAAGTCCCTCAGCGTCGACAACCTGTTCGTCTTCGTCCTGCTGTTCACCGCCTTCCAGGTCCCTTCCCGCAACCAGCACCGGATCCTCTACTGGGGCGTGATCGGGGCGATGCTGCTGCGCGCCGGCATGATCGCCTGCGGGATCGCCCTGCTGGAAAAGTTCTCCTGGATGACCGAGCTGCTGGGCGCATTCCTGGTGTTCAGCGCCGCCAAGCTGCTCCTGCAGGGCCGGCGGCCGCCCGCGGACCCGCGCCAGGGCTGCATCGTCCGGGCCTTCCGGCGGGTGCTGCCGTACGCCGCCGACGGCGGCTACGAGCAGTTCTGGGTGACCCGGGAGCGCAGGCGCTTCGCCACCCCCATGCTGCTCCTGCTGGTGCTGGTGGAGGTCACCGACCTGCTGTTCGCCGTGGACTCCATACCCGCCGTGCTGGCGGTGACCCGGGATCCCTTCATCGTCTACACCTCCAACATCTTCGCCATCCTCGGGCTGCGCAGCCTCTACTTCCTCCTGGCCAGGATGGTCGACCGCTTCCACCTGCTGCAGCTCGGGCTGGCGGTCATCCTCGCCTTCGTGGGGCTCAAGATGGGCCTGGCGCGGCTGGTGGACGTGCCCACCAGCGTATCGCTGCTGGTGATCACCCTGGTCCTGGCGCTCTGCGTGGCCGGCAGCCTGGCCTGGCCCCGGGCGGAACGGAGAGTGTCCTGATGGAAGTCTGGCGCCACACCCTGGAGACCGCCCCGCACAAGGGGCCCTGCATCCTCACCCTGGGCAATTTCGACGGGGTCCACGCCGGCCACAGGACCGTGCTGGAACTGGCCGCCTCCCGGGCCCGGGCCCTGGGCATCCCGGCCGTGGTGGTGACCTTCGACCCCCACCCGGCCATGATCGTGGCCCCGGAACGCCGGCCCAAGCTCCTCATGACCTTGCCCCAGCGCCTGGAGGCCTTCGCCTCGGCGGGCATGGACCTGGCCTGGATCATCCCCTTCAGCCGCGCCTTCTCCGAATTGAGCCCCTTGGCCTTCCTGCAGATCCTGCACCAGGGGCTGGTGCCGGTGGAACTGCACGTCGGCCGCGGCTTCCGGTTCGGCAAGGACCGCGGCGGAGACCTGGCGACCCTGGAAGCCTGGGGCCGTGAGACCGGTTGCGCGATCCAGGGCCACGCCCTGCAGGCCCCGGACGGCGGCTACCTGTCCTCCACCCGCATCCGCCGGGCCCTGGAGGCGGGCGAAGTGGAGGAGGCCAGCGCCCTGCTGGGCCACCCCTATGCCCTGACCGGCGTGGTGGTGGAGGGCGAGCGCCGGGGCCGCCACCTGAGCTTTCCCACCGCCAACCTCGCCTGGGAACAGGAACAGCTCCCCGCCAACGGCGTCTACGTCACCGAAGTGAGCGGGACGCACCTGCCCGGGCCGCTGCGGGGCCTGACCAACGTGGGCCTGAAGCCCACCTTCCACGGGCTCAACCTCACGGTGGAGACCCACCTGCCCGGCTTCCAGGGCGACCTGTACGGCTGCCGCCTGGAAGTGCGCTTCCTCCACCGGCTCCGGGGCGAACAGAAGTTCGCCAGCATGGATGCCCTCAAGGACCAGATCGCGCTGGACGTGGCGCGGGGCCTCGCCTGGCACCCTGCGGCGAAAAAAAACGCCGATGAACAACCCTTGTGAAATGAGCAGTTGCGTGTGCTGATGATTCCCGGATCCAATGCCGGAGCACCTGGGCTTGAAATTTGTCCTCGCGTCGTTGTGAAAATAGAGTAACCTTGGTTTTCCGCCGCGATCGAGGTTGTGGCAGTCGGAAGGAAAGCGGCCAGGCCCGCAAGGGAATGGCTGGGATCGTCCGGGCGTCTTTGATAGCCGGATAAAGAGAACGGAAATGCAAGCAAACAAGTAACCAAGCGAACAACGTGTTCGATCCCGCGAGGGA
>Ga0181516_10001631_pt1 | contig 16928 bp, 19 predicted proteins | sample PEATcosm2014_Bin_25_FD_121104 | JGI IMG/M metagenome (GOLD analysis project Ga0181516, IMG submission 121104) | Peatland microbial communities from MTU Mesocosm Facility, Houghton, MI, USA - PEATcosm2014_Bin01_10_metaG | ecosystem: Environmental > Terrestrial > Soil > Wetlands > Peat | place... | reverse complement strand
TCGTTCCAGTTGAGATTGAGTGCCGTTGCAGTTTTTGAGAGTGCGACGGCTGTTTTGTGTGATGGAACCCAGAAGAAAGCTCCGCCATGGGGACAGTCGAGGCGATGAAGGGATACTCCGGATTTTTCTGCAACAAACCCGAACGGACCCCAGCATTCGATTTTTTCACTGTCCTTCATCCAATAGAAGTGGGTCTCTTTTTCTGTTCGGTAGTATGCTTTGGCGGCCGTCCAAGCAAGAATGCCGCCAGGCAAGTTGGCTATCTTTGTGGTTGCGAAGTTGATGTAAAACCGTGAATCGTGGTTCATTCGCATCGGATCGGTGAAGTCGAGGTCAACGCCCTCATGGCATATCTTCCTCATGGTTTTGATAGTCGCTTCCTCGGAGTCGAGATGCGCTACCTTGCTTCGCGATGGCAGATGGAGAATCTCCCAATTGAGCCCCTCCGCATCAGGTTTAATGCGATAGGCTGAGAAAGGTCCACAACACGTTGCGTTGATCCGTTTCCCATTCAGCGCGACCGTTGTCCGTTCCGGCTTTGCAAATTGGTACTGTAGTCGGTTCGGCAAGTTCGGTGAAGGTGGATACATCCTGCCGGGATTGGCGCGACGTACAGGACAAAGTTCCAAGGCATGGCCGTTACCCTCCAGCTCACCGCAGGCGCGGCAGTAGGAGAAGTTTTCTTTCTGCTTTCGGTCTTGATACTCCGGATCGTAAGAGTCGGTTACGAAGATGTGACCTCCGATGGATTGGAGGTGCGACGGGCAGACACCCATAACGACTGCGCGCCGCTTGCACGGTTCGCCGTTGTTCTTGCGGTGTCTGCAGAAGCCTTCCGCGACTTCGGACAGCGGGACGAGCTTCATATCCATAAGGTCCGTTTCGGCGGCTTTTCGGTTCAGCTTATTCATTTATCGTCCTCCAATCTCTTACGAGATCTACCGGGATTATAGAGCGAGGCGGCGGGAAAGAGCAAGTGAAAGCGTTGTCGTTTATTTATCAACAAATATCTCGACGCATTGCGGCATGCCCCTTAAAAATTGCCCCGGCGATTTTTTGAGCTGTTCTTTTAATTCTTTTGGGGAAAACCATTTTATTTCCGCAACCTCTTCTTTCTGCACGGTAAAACTGGAGATATCCAGATCCGTTTTTAATAAAAACCACTGATCGAAATAATTATATTCGCCCTTCACGCGGATCTTCGGTCCTTCTACGGGGGAAATATTATGGAGACCAATCTCTTCATCGGTCTCTTTTACTATATTTGCCCGATAGGTTTCTCCCTCCTCAACGGTGCCGGCAACTGCCGGCCCCCATTTCCCCGGGTCATGTTTTTTTGAAAGCGCTCGTTTTGCGAGAAGGATATCGCCCTTACTGTTCGTGATCCAAAGCGCCGCGACACGATAGATATCTTCCTGCTTTATATCAGCGCGTTCCTTCTGCCCAATGATGTTGTCGTTCTCGTCAACGATCGTAAATTTCGATCCCATGGCCTCAGTATAACAAAAAATTTTCCTGATTTGTCACCATGCTTTTTATGGAGTATACAATAAGCAGCTCCCCTTAACCTTAAACGAGGCAGAGCGGAAGGGAGGCGGACCATGCCGCCACAAGTGTTGCCAACGCAGGTTGGTATACGGGAAGTGTTCGATGTGCTGATTCCGAGGCATTTTTCCACTGCCGAGGGACTCGAGCAGTTCCATGCGTCAACAAGAAACCTGCGCGCTATTCCGCCTCATCCGCGGGTAGGGCGTGAGCTCGCATTCGTCTATCCCGAGAAACACATGGACGATCAAAGCGACGATCTTGCAGCCGTCCTTTGGACTACGTGGCTGCTTTCCACCCACCGGGCCCGTTCGGAAGACTGCGGATGGCTTATCATCGAGGAGGCGGGCGTAAAGAAATATGTCGTGCCCATTCACCGCACGAAAAATTTCATCGCGCATGCCATCCTTGAGGCGCAGATCGCGCGCCTACGCATCCGCACACGGCCGCGATGCCCCACATGCGCAACTCGCATGAGCATCACCTTCGGGCAGGCTATGGGATCGCGCTACTGGCGTTGTCCTTTCCATCGTGACCGGAAAGATTGGGATCACGAGGCTTTTCTTAAGGAACTAGAGAAACATCCGGAAGCTGCGCGATACCTTGCCCGTCGCAGGAAGCAGCGCGGGCGGTGGCAAGACCAATGTCGCAAAGCCGGCAAGCCTATCCGGCAGGCGGTTCTGCTCCGGAAAAAATGGAGGAAGATCAGAATTCGGGTTGCCGAGCTCTGATCTCTATCGGCCGGATTGATCTATTTAGGAACGGGCGCTCTCCGGGGTGCCTGTTTTATTTTCAGCTTGTGATCACCACCCTCGCGGCACTGAAGACGCTGCGCAGGGAGTAGTGCGCGGAGAAGCTGATGTCGTCGCCGTCGGCGATGTAGGGGTCGCGCATGAGATAGTTGCCCCTGCTGCCGCTTACCAGGACCACGTAGTGCGTGCCGCCGTAGGCCCTGAGTCCGATGATCACCGGCGTGCCGTCGGCGAGCGTCGCGTCGATGCCGGCCGTCCTGCGCGTCACCGTCGCACCATCGACGCTGATCGTCGTCATGAGGTAGGCCGGGTAATATGCCGCGAAATTATTCGGATCGGAGTTGATAGTGACCGGCGTGACATCCTTGTAGCCGTAGTGGGTCATTACCATAGCCAGAGAAGTGACGAGACAGCCGTCGCTCGCAAGATTGTATTTTGTACCGTCCAGCGGAAGACTGCCCCAGAGCGCGTCGCGCTGGTTATAATAACAGCCCCACGTGTCGCATTGCGTTTGTCCGGGGAGCAGCTTTGATCCGCCGGCGTTCTCCGCGAACGTCGAGAAGCTGTTGAGCTCGGCTTCGGCCGCGGCAAGTAGTTTTTCGTACGTTGATTCCTGCGCGTTCGTTTCGGCAAGGAGCTGATTCTTTGACTGTTCTGTTTCCGCGAGCGATTGCTGCTGTGCCGCGAGCGATTGCTGCTGCGAGGCGAGTGTCGCTTGTTTCTGTTGTGAAGCAGCCTGCGAATCGGCGAGCACTCCTTCCTGCGTCTGGAGTGCGACCACCTCGTTTTGCACGGATTTCTGCATCTGGAGGGTCGCGTTGATGTTGGCCCATGCCTGCGTGAGACTGACGGAAGAGAGAAGTTGGACGATCAATGCTTTGCTCTGAGTTTTTTGAAGACTGCGAAGATAGGCTGCGAGCGCAACCTGATCTGTTGTAACGGTTTGCTTATTACTTACGATCTCCCCGCCGATCTGCTGTATCTGTAGCTCGGTGGTGGCGATCTGATTTTGTGTGACGGCGACCTGCGCTTCCACCTTGTTGCGCTGGAGGTCGAGGGAGCTGATGGCGGCCTGGAGTGTTTTTTTATTGGCGCCGACCTGCTGGAGCTCGGCTTGGTATTGCGCGATCTGCTGGTTCAAGCTGGCGATCTGTTGGGTATTGGCGTCTATCTGTTCCTGGAGAGAGCTTGTGGAAGCCGGCGCACTGCCGGTTCCCGTGTTGTCCGCCGTTTGTGCATACACCACGAAAGGGCTATGCGCCAAAGCCAAGGTAGTAAGCGTTCCGGCAAACAAAAACCCGCATGTAATTAGGATATTCTTCATTATTGCCTCGTAGGTCTATTATACCTAAAACCTGCCGTCAGCGCTCGCTGCTTGAAATGTTACCCCTGTTCTCGTGGTATTATAACTGTAATGGACGCCGTCCCTATCCTCGTCGCTTTCTTTGCCGGTATCGTTTCGTTTTTGTCGCCGTGCATTTTGCCCATCATCCCGGGGTTTTTAGCCTACCTTGCGGGGGAGTCGTCTTCTAATACGGCGGCTAACAAGCCGACGCGCATGGCGATCTTCTTGAGTAGCCTCTTTTTCGTGATCGGTTTTTCGATAGTGTTCTCGATTTTGGGTGTGTTGCTTAATAGCGTCCTTGCTCACGCTGCCTACGCGTTGCAAACGTGGCTCGCGTGGATTGGCGGCGCGGTCGTGATATTTTTCGGACTTTACCTGATGGGATTTTTTCGGGTGCCGTTTATGGAGAGCGACCACAAACTGAGCCCGGCGTTCAACTTCAAATCGCGCTATCTCACTTCGCTGCTGTTTGGTTTCGCGTTCGCCGCCGGCTGGACGCCGTGCGTGGGGCCGGTGCTCGGCGGCATTCTCGGCCTCGCCGCCTCCGCGCCCGGCGCGGCGTTCTATCTTCTTTTGGCATATTCCATCGGGCTCGGCATACCGTTTCTCATTGTCGGCCTGTTCGTCGCGCAAAGCTCCGCGTTCATCAATCGTTTCCTGACGAAGATCCAATATATTGGTCCTATTTTTGGAGTAATACTAGTAGTGTTGGGGATACTTGTTTTCACCCAGGACCTGCCGCTCATCGCGAATTTCGGATTTTTGAATGATCTGATCTTGAAATATAAATTTTAATTATTAAAACAAAATGAAACCAACAACGAAAATGATTTGGCTCATCGTGGTCGTCGTGGTGATCGTCGGAGCGATCGCGTATCTTGAAAGTATGAAGGTGCATCCGTCCGGCAGCGGAGCAACGCAGGCGATCAATGTTCCTTCTTCTGCTGCGGGCTCAACCGTGGGCGGGGCAAGCTCTTCCACGATCACAGCTTCTTTGAGCGCCATCGCCGCCGCCGATGCCAAGGCCGGTGATCAGCCCGCGGTGGAAATTGAGGATCCAACCGGTTTTATCAATGCCTCTTCTACTTTCACTCTTTCGAGCCTGATCGGCAAAAAGGTTATCCTGCTTGATTTTTGGACGTACAGCTGTATCAATTGCATTCGCACGTTGCCGTACCTTACGGCGTGGTATCAAAAATATCAGAACGACGGGCTGGTGGTAGTTGGCATCCATACACCGGAGTTTGATTTTGAAAAAAATATTACAAACGTACAGGCCGCGGTGCAGCAATACGGAATTACGTATCCTGTGGTGCTCGACAGCAACTATGGCACATGGGACGCGTACGGAAATCTCTACTGGCCGCATGAATATCTTATCGATATCGCGGGTTATATCGTTCACGACCAGATTGGAGAGGGGAATTACGCTGAGACTGAAGGGGTGATACAGCAGCTGCTCGCGCAGCGTGCGACGGTGTTAGGGGAAAGCGGCGCGAACATTCCAACCTCGACCGTGAATGTCGCGCTTGCGAATTTGTCCGGCATTAACAGCCCCGAGACGTATTTCGGTGCGGCTCGGAACCAGTATCTCGCAAACGGCACGCCATCCGCGCCGGGCGTCCAGAATCTTTCCATCGCGTCCTCCCCGAACCCCGCGCTTAACCAGCTTTATCTTGGCGGCACCTGGGATTTTGCCGATCAATATGCCACCAACCAGAGTGCCGGCGCGAAGATCGTCTATCAATATGATTCGGCCAAGATGTATTTTGTGGCGAGCGGCGCCGCGACGGGGACGACCGTGCAAGTGTTACAGGACGGCAAGCCCGTCACCGCCGCGAACGAGGGCAGTGATGTAAAGAACGGCGTGCTCACCGTCGCCGGCAGCCGGCTCTACAGCATTATCAACAATCCCGACGGAGCGGGCGTGCACACGCTCGAGCTCATCGTGAACCAGCCCGGCCTACAGGCCTTCACGTTCACCTTCGGGTGAGGGCTGGGGTATTTCTTTTTCTTTACTAAATTCTTCCGGCACGAGTTCCACTTTGTTGCGGCCACTCTTTTTAATCTTATAAAGGGTTGCATCCGTTCTTGCTAAAGCCATTTCAAAGTCATCGTCCACATTGAGGTCGGTGATACCTCCACTGACGGTGATTTTGATTTTCGGCGTGTTGGAATCGGAAGGTTCGAATTCGATATTAATGACAGCATTTTCCTGGCCTTCTGGGGTGAGTTTTTGTTTAAGGATCTGTTCTGCGGTGGCTCCAGGAAAGAAGATGACAAATTCTTCTCCTCCTTCCCTCCCGATCAAATCCGATGGGCGGCACATTGCCTTAAGATGTCGTGCTACCGCTTTCAAAGCAAGATTGCCGACGGGATGGCCATGGTCGTCGTTGATTTTTTTAAAGTGATCAATGTCAATCATAAGAAGCGCGCCACTCATTCCAGTTTTTCTTATCTCGGCGAGCGCACTTCTAAAACCCTCTCTATTCAAAAGCTCTCCCAGTAATGGGTCGTGATCTGCCTTTTTTCCTATTTCAACCAGGCTTTCGCTGAGCTGTTCGTTTTTTCGCCTCTCTTCACCCCCTTCTTTATATAATTGGTAACCGACCCCCTTATAAAAATCTATAACATGGTCTTTCCTTGGCCCCTCTGCGAGCAGCTCCTCTAACTCCGGCCCTGGATTGATATTTTTCTTTTCCTCCTCGTGCATCTAGGTACGTTTTTTGCTGGCCTTCGCCGCAAGCATAAGTCTTTTCACCTCCAGCCGCTTTCTGGTCTTGTGATTGTGTGAGATCTGTTTCTTGAGTCCCGAATTTCTTTTTGCCATGTGGGTTTTAATGATTAGTTAATTATTTTATAAGCCCAGTGTAGCAAAAAAGGTCCAAAAAGAGAAGGGGCGAGGCGGTTGGCGCGCCGTTTTCGTTTTTATATTTCTATACTTCGATTTTGGAGAAAAGATAACTTCCGACGACGAGAAATACTGCAGTGACGATAACGAGCACGGTGAAGTCAACGCCGAGGCCGAAGTGCGTGGTATTCACAAGCAGTGCGCGGAAGGAATCGATACCGTAAGAGAGCGGGTCGATTATGGTGAGTCCAGCAAGAATGGAGGGCAGGCCGGAGAGGGGGAAGAGCGCGCCGGAAAGGAAGAAGAGCGGCATGACGAGAAAGTTCATGATGAGTTGGAATCCTTGCATGTCTTCCAAAACGGACGCTATGCCGGTGCCGAGCGCGGTGAAGAGGAGCGCGACGAGGAGCATGAAAACGACGGCAACGGGAACGAGCCACCAGTTATCCGGTCGGAAGCCAAAGAGCATCGCGAGGATGAATACGATCATGCCCTGGAGCGTGGCGACCGTGGCGCCACCAAGGGTGCGGCCGATCATGATGTTAAGCCGAGAAACCGGGGCCACCAATGTTTCCTTCAAAAAACCGAACTGCCGGTCCCAGATGATTTGAATGCCCGAGAATATTGCGGTGAAGATGATGCTCATGCCAACGATGCCTGGTACGAGAAATTGGAAATAGTTACCCTGGCCTGCCGCTTGGAACACCGAGCCGAGCCCGTAACCGAGCGCGAGCAAGAAGAGGAGCGGCTGGCCGAGCGAGCCGATCATGCGCGATTTCGAGCGGAAATAGCGCTTCAGTTCCCGCAGCCACATGATATAAATAGTTTTCATGGATTTTATTTTTTACCAGATTTTCTAGTTCGCTAGTTGCTATGCTTACTAGCGTCGCCGGCCCCCCATCATTTTTGCGCGGTTGCGCAAGCGGTCCGTCGCGCTCGACTCTTCATCGCGAATCTCACTGCCAGTCAATTTCAAAAACGCTTCCTCAAGTGAGGCCGTCTGAGTCTGCTTAGTGAGATCCGCCGCGCTTCCGGCTGCGATGATCTTGCCGTGATCGATGATGGCGATGCGTTGGGCGATCCGCGCCGCCTCTTCCATATAATGTGTAGTGAAGAAAACCGTGACACCTTCTTTTTTGTTAAGATCCTGTAGGTAGGTCCACATGTGGTTGCGCGTTTGCGGGTCGAGGCCGAGCGTTGGCTCGTCGAGAAATATGACCTTAGGATGATGCAGTAAACCGCGCGCAATCTCGAGTCGCCGCTTCATGCCGCCGGAAAATTCCTTTACCAGGCTGTCGCGTCGATCCCATAACTCGACGAACTTCATAAGTTCTTCGATGCGCTGCTTGCGAAGCTTGGAGGGTACGCCGTAGAGCACGCCGTGGAATTCCATATTTTCTTTTGCGGTGAGTTCGTCGTCGAGGCTCGGGTCCTGGAACACAATGCCGAACGAGCGCCGCACTTCCTCCGGATCTCCGGCAGGATTGTGGCCGTCGAGCGTGATCGTGCCGCTTGTGGGGCGGAGGAGCGTGGTGAGCATTTTGATCGTGGTCGATTTGCCCGCCCCGTTCGGTCCCAGGAACGCGAAAATCTCACCCTTTTTTACTTCGAAAGAAATGTGATCGACGGCGGTGAAATCGCCAAACTGTTTTAGAAGATTTTTAACTTCAATGATATTTTCCATATTCTATTTGTAAAAATTTTTCTTGCCGCAAATAGTGTTCTCATATAATAACAGATTTGACGAAGAATTCCTAACGTAAACCCTACAACGATTTGGGGCGTTTTATAACAAAACAAAGGGCGCGTCCTAAAGAACAGACGCGCCACAAAGGTTTTTATTTCATAGCTCGACCGCTTTCAGTGCCGTGGTCGTCCCGGAAGGACGAAGTGGTCGGTGCAGCGAGGTTCATAGGATTCCCCAGCCATTTTTATCGGGCTATCGTATGACGCAGGGTTTCCCTGGATGAGCCGTTGTGAATAGAGCGCCCGTGCCCCGCAGCTGCAGTATGCCATGCATTCCGTGATGTTGCCGCCGTAGGCGTTCACCAGCCACATAAGACTGATTATTTCGCCGAAGGGTTTAGCTCGGAAATCCAAGTCGAGGCCGGCAACGAGGATGTCGTAGCCCGCGTCGAGAAGATATTTCGTGAAATCGAACAACCCCTCCACGAATTGACCTTCATCGATTGCGATGCATTCCACCCTCTTTCCGATCTCTGCCTCTTTTGCTTGGATGGCATTGAGTACACTCCATGGGTAATGGGAGTCCAACGTCAGCGCATCCATTTTGGAACAGCCATTCAAATTCCGGCTTTCGACAACCCCTGGTCCGCTTCTGGTGTCGTCGCTGGGCTTGAGTACGAATACGAACTGCTTGGCGTACTGGCGGCGCATGTCGGCCCGCCGCAACAGTTCGGCGGTTTTGTTGCTGCGCATTGGCCCAAGCATCAATTCCAATTTCCCAGGCATAGCGCCTCCTCTTAGCCACCCCATAAAAACTGAAGTTGCTATCTCGTAGTGTATTGCAACAAGGGGAAATGTCAAAAGGCGACTAGTAGGGGCAGTGAACCCTTTTTGACATCCGATTCGTACTAGTATTAGTAAGGAGAATAAACAGAAGCTCATCATGGTCGGTCGGAACGTGAAGTTTCTGCAAAAGGGCGTAGTAAAAATCAAACTATAAAATTCATGAAAAATAACAAGTTCGTTTCGTTGGTGATTGGATCCGGAATTGCGTTGAGTCTTCTTGTCGCCTTGCCGGTGTTTGCGGCGACCGGAGCGCAGTGGGGTGGAGCGCAAGGTTGGGGCGGTTCGGGCTCGATGCATCGTCCCGGCGGTGTGCCAGGGGTCTTTGGTACGGTGACCGCGATCAGCGGTACGACGCTTACCGTGAGTGCGCAGATGAGGATGCGGCCCATGTCGCCGAGCAACGCAATGCCGGCCGTAGGTAGCACAACGGTTTACACGGTGGACGCCAGTAATGCCACGGTATATAAAGGCGGCGCGACGACCACGATTCCTTTCGCGAGCATCGCGACGGGTGATACCGTAATGGTGCAGGGAACGGTGAGTGGCACGAATATCACCGCGACCATCATTCGTGATGGTGTTGGCGGTACGATGATGGGGGGAAGGGGATTCGGCGGTCGTAATGCAAGTTCGACCCCGCATACCATGCCGACACCCGTGATTCAGGGCAATGGTGAGCCGGTGATCGGCGGTGCAGTGACCGCGATCAATGGTTCATCGCTCACAGTGACGAACGCGAGCAATGTCACGTACACGGTTGATGTGACGAACGCCACGCTCATTAAAAATGGAACGAGCACCACTCTTACAAACATCGCGGTCGGTGATACCCTTGTGGTTCAGGGTACGGTAAATGGCACATCGGTCACGGCATCTTCCGTTATTGACCAAGGTGCGAAGAGTAGCACCTCTGCTTCGGCGGGTGGTGCTTCAGCTCCCGGTCCGCGTGGCGGTTTCGGTGGCATCTTCAGCGCCATCGGCGGATTCTTCCAGCGTCTCTTCGGCTTCTAGAGGCGCGGCTGGGCGATCAAATAAATAAAAAAAGACCCCGATCAATCGGGGTCTTTTTTTGTGGTAACAAGATGGTAGAGCAATCCGAGTGAGGGAAGGATGACGATCGCGGCGATGCCCGACGCTTCAAGCATAATTTTCGCCGAAGCGGGATCGGTGAAGGTTGAGAATACGGTCATGGCGGGATAGATGACATAAGGCAGTTGCGCGAGCATAATCGCGAAGAACGTCGCCCCAAAGAGGGCGAGTGCGAGCACAAAACGCGCGCCGGAGCATCGTTTAGTTGGAAGCGGCGCGAATATGAGGTTAATGATCGCGAGCGCGGCGATGAGCGGCAGATATGCTTGCGTGCCGCTTGCGATGCGCGGCATTATGTTCTTAAATGCGAGGAACGAGAGGAAGATGATGGCAATAAAGGCGATCATCGCGCCGAACGTGAGGGAGTCAAGGCTACCGGTTGTGCGGAGCTTGTTCCGCGCGGCGAGATATCTAAAGAACGATGAAGAGATGAAAAGCGTGGCGAAAAAAGCCACGCAGGCAAGGTGGAACGCGAGAAAAAGCTGGGTGGCACCATAGGGCGTGATCCCGGTGATGAAAAACGGCAACACTCCGCCCGCAAGCGCCATCGGCGCGGCAAAGCTCGCGACAACGAGTAATAATTTTATCACGCGGTTGGTGCCCTCTTTATAAAAAACGTAGAGCATGCCCACGGAGCGGATCCCCATGATGATGAGGAAGAGGAGAAAAGGAAGGATGAGCGCATGACCCCACACTGGCACCGCGACAGGAAAAAACGCGATTAGCCAGAGGAGCGCGAAGATGAGGAAGACGTTCGTGGCTTCCCACGCCGGATTGACGTATCCGCGCACCATGCGGTCGCCGTCCTCGCCCGCGCCCAGAAGTCCGGGCGCGAAGACAAAAAGCGTTGCGCCGCATTCTATGGAAAAGAGAATGGCGTAAATGAAAAGCGAGATGATAGCTGGCAGTGCGGCGAGATATTGGATCATGGCGTGAGCTGGTGTTTATTATAATGGGCGAGCAGGATCCACGGCGTCACGATCGAGAGGATGATATAGAGCACCGGGAAGATGGTCGCGTAGGCGAGCGCGACGGGGGAGTTGGTGAACGCGTTCGCGGTGAGCAGGTAGCCGCGGATGGTGTACGGTTGCCGGCCTTCTTCCGTGAGCATCCATCCGAGCTCCACGCCGATAATGGATAAAATTCCGGTGATCCAGATCGCCCACGCCGCCAATTTTGAGAACGCCCAGCGCTTGCGCCGCTTCCATAGCGCAAAAAAGAAAAGGAGCGGAACGCCGAGCATGATGAAGCCGATGATCGCCATGCCGTCGAAATAATAATGGATCGTGAGCTCCGGCCAGGTTGACGGATCGAACGCGGAGAGCCCGGTGACGATCACGTTGCGCGAGCCGCCGACGAGGAAGCTCAGCATGCCGGGGATCACGAGCCCGTCCTTGATGCCGTTCGGCGTGGTGATGCCGCCGAGCGTGAGCGGCGCGTCGGACTCGGTGTCCATCACGCCTTCCATGGTTGCGAACTTTTCCGGTTCGTTGTGCGCGATGGAACGCGCGGACGTGTCGCCGCTTATGACGACCGCCAGCGAAAAGACCATCGCGACAACGAGCGAAAACACGAGCATCTTTTTGCGGTAGCCCTCGGCGTCCATCTTGCGACGCCGCATGAACTGGAACGCCGCGACCGCGGCGAACACGAACGCCGTCGTTGCGTAGTACGCCAAGATAGAATGCGTCGTCTCATTGGGCGTCGTCGGATTGAACATCGCGGTCCACTGATTCACGTTGGAGATCACGCCGTTCACATCGGTGAATCCCTGCGGCGTGCTCATAAAGGCGTTCACGGTGGTGATGAAGAACGCCGAGGCGAGCGCGCCGATGATGATCGGCAGTGAGGTCAGCCAGTGTAGCCACTGGTTCTTGAAGCGGTTCCACGTGTAGGCGTAGATGCCGAGGAAGATCGCTTCAAGAAAGAAGGCGTAGGTTTCCAGGTTGAACGGCAGGATGATGACCTTGCTTACGATGGCCATGAACGGCGGGAGGAGCGTGACGAAGACGATGGAGACGATGGTGCCGGATATCGCGCCGACCACGAAGAGCACCGTCATGACGAACACCCAGCGCTGCGCCATCGCCATGAAGTCGGCATCTTTCTTAATGATGGCGATCAGTTCCGCGAGCGAGACCATGAGCGGGATCCCCACGCCAAAAAGCGCGAAAAAAATATGGAACGCCATCGTCATTCCCAAAAACCCGCGTGCGGCATCAATAAGGTCCATGGTCTTATTATAATGCTTCACGTGCTCGGGCGACACTATTCGCCGTGTCCGGTAGTTGCTTTTTCCGCGCGGACCCTCTATAAAGGAGGCTGGAACTCAATTCAAAAAAGAAAACGGAAGGGAGGGGGGGATGAGCCAGCGTTCCGATCTAGAGAACCTTTTGAAGCGGCACGACATAGGTTCGTATCACCGTGACATAATCGTTCGATTTCTCGATGTGTTGTGGCTCCGCAGCATTGAAACATCGAGCCACTCTCTGCGAGTCGCCCAACGCGCAGCGATGATTGCGTCATGGCGCGGTATCCAAGGGGCAAGACTGCAGAGCGTCCTCCAGGCCGGTCTGTTGCATGACATCGGGAAATCTCTCATTGATCCGATTGTATTGCGGAAGACAGGAGAAGGGGAATGGATGGATAAGGACACCGAAGAGATGGACCGTCACCCCGAGTATGGATGGCGGCTTTTGCGCGGTGTTGACGAATTCCTTGCAGCCGTCGTTATCCGTCACCACCGCTTCGGGCCTCGTCCCTATCCCCACGATATTCCGCCGCTTCCGGTGGAGCTCGTCCTTCGTGAAGACGACATCGAAGAATTCGCGCGCATCATCGCATTTGCGGATACGTACGATGCCCTCATGACGCGGCCGGGCAATGCCAGATTTCCGGCGTTATCCGTCGAGGATCGGCGGAAGACATATCGGAAGCTTAACCCGGGCCAGGATGAATTCATCGCTTGCCTGGAACGGGAAGGGGTGATCACGTTCAAGAAATAACCATAAGATCAAGACAGCCTCTTGGGGCGTCGCCGGCATCACGGCGGCGTCTCGAATTTTATCTATTCTATCGGTCGCACGCCATTCGACGTATCGCCGAGCCGATTTTTCAGCTCTAATATAGTTGCGCCCAAGCTCGGATGAACAAGCTCCGGCGCAACATCGGCGAGCGGCACCAGCACAAACGCCCGTTCGGCGATCCGCGGATGGGGGATGGTCAGTTCCGGCGTCGCTATCGTCGCGTCGCCATAAAATAAAATATCGATATCGATGACGCGCGGCTCGTTGTGAACGTGCGGCGCGGGTTCCATCTCTTTTTCTATCGCTTTGGCTTTGCGCAAAACTTCCAGCGGCGACAACGCGGTCGTTGCCTTGCACGCCATGTTCAAAAATTTCGGCTGGGCGGTGACGTACATCGGCTCGGTTTCGTACACCGGCGAAAGCTTTTCGACGACGATCTCCGGTGCCATCGTGCCGGTCGCCCGGCATAGGTTCGCGGCCCGGTCGCCCACATTGGTGCCGAGGGAAAGATAAATCGTCGCCATAGAATTTTTAGGACTACATATGACCCGACGCTATAACAGATACAAGCTTGCAAAAAGCACTATGCCCGAAAGGATGGAAAGGCTCCAGGCGCAGACGAACGCGGTCGTCAGTCGCCCGTGGCGGCGGAAATAATTTTCGCCGCGGCGGTACGCCACGGTTGCGACAACGAAGAAGACGATGAGCGTGACGAACATGACGAGCGAGAATATGCCATGGAATATCGCGATACCGGTTTCGTAGGGATTCAACGGGCCGGCGTCGCGGTCGGCGAGCTCGCGCGAGAGCATGTATGAAATATTGAACAGTACCTCGTACGCGAGGACGCCGAAGGCGAACCAGCGCAGGAAAACGCCGGTTCGGTAGGCCTTCCAGATGATATAGAAAATGGACGTCGTGACGATGAGTTCCGCCCAGAGCGTCACGGTGCTCAGGATGGGGATGTGCATGGCTTAATATCTTTTATCCTACCACATTCGGCGGCGGAATTTGATAAGGTAAAAAATACACAGCCCGGGCGTTTGGTTGCCCCGGGCTGTATTGGATTGAGAATCGAGAAGTTCTAGTGGCTGAGGCCGGTCTGCTGATTGGCCTCAGCCAGCGAAGCGCCATTGTCTGGCTGGTGCACGATGGGCGGTGGGATACATTGGAGCGCCTGCTCGAGATCCACCAGCACCTGTTCCATCGTCCCGAAGAGGATGACGTCACAGACGTTGGCATGTTCGCGCAACGAAGGAACCACTCCCTCCTTTTCGTTAACGACTAAGACGATCGGTATCCCGTTCTTGTGCGCGATGTCGATCTCGCCCCCGCCGCACCACAACGGATGCATGACCACGGCGACAAGCACCGAGACATAGCGAAGCTTGTCGTACTTGGCTTGCGGATCAGGGTGCTGGTGAGACAGGAACGGCTCTGCGTGGGTGATCTTGGCACAAACACGGCCGATGGCTTCGCAGAATGCGTTCGCCCACTTCCGGTCGTAGGGCCTAAGCTGAGCAATCGGCCCATAGTAAACGTATGCAGATTTTGCTTCGGCCATGGTGGCCTCCTCCTCGCAACCTGCCTCGATGAGCGATGGTTGCTGATTACAGTAATACCATTTTTACCCGCCAAAAATCAAGACGTAAACTTGTTTCCTTACCTAAAATTATCAACTTGCGTTGCCGATCTTAGGTGAGGGGGCAAACAGCGAACTTGTGCTGCGTGCCCGGTTATTGGATGTCGCCATCTTGGAAACATTGAGCCCGTGCCTTGTCCACGAGGTGGCGAGTGATGGGCTTTTGTTCCATCTCGGCTACTAGCTTTTGGCAGCCGCGGCGCACCGTGGTGGTAGCTTGGTCGAAGTGCAGCGCAATGCTCGAGATCGACCATCCACCGATCTGATGAAGGAGGTAGGTGGCGATCTGGCGCGGGAAGATGATGGACCTTAAGTTGCCTTCCCGATAGATATCGCCGGGGTTGAGATAAAAAAGCTTTGCAACAACCTCGATGCGGCGCCGGAACATTCGGCCGCTCGACAACAATGAAGTGGTCTCCCGGCATATTCCGATACATCGCCCGAATAAGTCTGGCTTTTTCCGCGAGCGAACCGCCGCGCCGAACTGCTTCGTCCATCTTTTTCAAGCCGTACATGACCGTGGTGTGGTCCTTATGGACGAAACGGCCTATCCACGCGACCGCCGCTTCCGTGACCTCTTGCATCACGCTGGTTGCTACCCAGCGGGCGTGAACGGTGTTTTCATCCTGTGCCCCCGACCGCATCTTCTCGGGATCAATATGGAAGATGGAGCCCGCAGCGTTCAATATCTGCGTCGCTTGGAACTCGCTTCGTAACGAAGGATGTTCAAAGCTTGTGGCACCAGCCAATTCTTCTTTGAACATATGCAACTCCTTTCCGCAGGCCTACTTATAACATAACTCAAGAATAATGTAAATTCAAAATAAAAAAACGAGCCATCAGCAGGGGATTGAACCGCGCTGATGGCTGTTATGGAACTTACTTGACAATGGTATGTCATCCGTCCGGATACGCCGCGTTCTCGATCTCCGCGATGACAACGGAAACCGGCTTTCCGATTGCGGGTGCAAGGCGTTGGAGGACGGCGAGCGTGGGCGTCGTGCGCCCTTTTTCCAGGTGGCATAGCTGGTTGGCACTGAATCCGATGGCGCGCTGGACATCCATCCGGTTCTTTCCCGCCTCATTCCGAAGTCGCCGAAGTGTGGGTCCGATGTATTGGACCATAGTCTCATCGACATGTCGGAGGGGTTTCGCGGGCCGAGCAGCGGGGTTTTCAAGGAGCGCCATAAGAGAAGAGCCCCTCGTGCCGAGTCCTTGGGCATATCGTTCAAGAGTAACAAGACGGACACTAGTAACCCTTCCATCCTCTACTTTTGAGATATGCGTCCTTTGGAGCCCTGCCTTACCCGCTAGGTCATATTGAGTGAGGTGGCGCTTTATTCGGAGCATTCGGAGAAGCGTCACGAGATCAATGGCACGTGCCACGGGGTTTGGGTTTGGAGCTACCACTACTAGCACGGAAGGCGGCTCTGGCTCTGGCTCTGGCGTTGGCTCTGGCTCTGGCGGGGCATTCAGTACACGATGGCACCTCCGACAGAGCGAATTTTGTGTGCGGTACTGCGTGAGGCGGCAATACTCACACTGAACGACCTCTCGACCTTCCGCGGGCGGAAGAAGAGTGGTAGCAGTTGACATGTTGGACTCCTTTCCCGACCTAGGTGATGAAGCGATTGGGGAACTTACTATCTTAGGTGAGGGGATAGAGTGGTTCGTGCCATTCGGCACCCCCTAGCGAAATGTCGCTTTCGATATGTTTGCCGATTTTGAAAACAAAGTCAATGACAGGCCATCTCGGCCTGTAAAATTAAGATACTACTAGACTGCCTCGCATCGTAGAAACTGTTCGGACGTATTTGATATATAAACAAGAAACCCGCCGGAGCAGATTTCCGTCTGGCGGGGGATGTTGCTGGAACACAAGCTCCAGCATCAACTGGCCGGCCTCCTAAGCGCTCCGAGCGAGAGAAGAGATAAGAACCATATTTAATGGATGGCTAAGTCCTTACTAACCCTTATCCAATGCTATAAAAAGATAAAAAATGAACCTTGCTCAAGGGTTCGTGATGTTCGTATCGGATGACACAAGCGATAGGTGGGGAGTTGATTATCTCGTTGCGGCGGTAGCGCTGAGAGCGTCCGTGTGGTACCACCGAATGCGGGTAGTATGCCCCATGACATGCTCGTG
>Ga0181516_10001630_pt1 | contig 16933 bp, 9 predicted proteins | sample PEATcosm2014_Bin_25_FD_121104 | JGI IMG/M metagenome (GOLD analysis project Ga0181516, IMG submission 121104) | Peatland microbial communities from MTU Mesocosm Facility, Houghton, MI, USA - PEATcosm2014_Bin01_10_metaG | ecosystem: Environmental > Terrestrial > Soil > Wetlands > Peat | place... | reverse complement strand
GCTCTCACCATGCTTGAAGTGGATGCCCACGGCTTCGACGAGATCGACCGCAAACTGCTTTTGGCCATCATTCAGAAATACGACGGCGGACCGGTGGGCCTGAGCACGCTGGCCGCGACCCTGGCCGAAGAACAAGACGCACTGGAAGAAGTCTACGAACCGTTTCTAATCCAAATCGGATTCCTTGACCGCACGCCACGTGGTCGCGTAGCCACGCGACTGGCCTACGAGCATTTCGGACTAACCATGCCCGGCCGCCAACCACCCCTGTTCTAGCGCGAACGTGCAAGCTCCGCTAACACCGCTAACTCCGCTAGCCCCGCTAAAAGCAAAGGAGAACTCAATGTCCCTCACCGAATCCACCATGCTCGACTTAGGCACCATCGCTCCTGACTTCGCCCTCGCTGACGTCGTAACCGGCAAGACCGTCCGCCGCGACGATTTCCTTGGGCAAAAGGCTTTGCTCGTCATGTTCATCTGCGCACACTGTCCCTACGTCAAGCACATCAATGAAGGCCTGGCCGCGCTTGGCAAGGACTACGCGTCGAAGCCCATCGCCATCGTCGCCATCAGCGCCAACGACGTCAGCACGCACCCCGCCGACAACCCCGAAGGCCTCAAGCAGCAGGCGCAAACCTTCGGCTTCGCATTCCCGTATCTCTACGATGAATCGCAGTCCGTGGCCCACGCTTACATGGCCGCATGCACGCCGGATTTCTTCTTGTTTGATTCGGATCGTAAGCTTGTCTATCGCGGCCAGTTTGACTCCAGCCGTCCCAACAGCGGCATCCCCGTCACCGGCGAAGACCTCCGCGCAGCCATCGACACTGTGCTCGCAGGCAAAGCGGTGCCCACGGAGCAGCGTCCGTCCATCGGCTGCAACATCAAGTGGAAGGCATAAGAAAGCGAGCCGGCAAGCCGCCCGCCAAGGCGCGTGTATTAGCGGAATTCGCATATCCTGCGAAGGCTGGCATTGCTAGCTCCGCTAGCACCGCTAACACGCCGCGCCGCGGCGGCTAACTCCGCTTCCTTACAGTTCCAGCCCCTTGAGATAACTCCTGAACTTCTCTCCAAACTCCGGCCGCTTCAGCGCGAACTCGACCGTCGCCTGAAGCATGCCGAACTTGTCTCCGGCATCGAATCGTTTGCCCTCAAACGTATAGCCGAAGACCTTCTCTTCCTTGAGCAGCGCCTTGATGCCGTCGGTAAGTTGAATCTCTCCTACTGCGCCCGGTGGCGTCTCTTCCAACAGAGCAAACACACGCGGCGTCAGCACATAACGCCCGATAATCGCCTGCGTCGACGGAGCGTCTTCGAGCTTCGGCTTCTCCACCATCCCTGTGCAGTTGTAGATTCGCGTGTTCGTCGCGTCCTGTGAACCGGCCAGCACTCCGTACGCGCTGATCCCCGGTCCCTCAATCGTCATGGTTGCCAGCACCGATCCGCCCTTCTCATCGAAAACGTCGATCATCTGCTTCAGGCACGGCGTCTCGGCATCGATCACATCGTCAGGCAGGATCACCGCAAACGGCTCATCGCCCACCAACTGCTTGGCACACAGGACGGCGTGGCCCAACCCCAGCGGCTCCTTTTGCCGAACATAGCTGATCCGCGCCATCGAAGAGATGCCGCGCGAAATCTCCAGCAGCTCCTTCTTGCCCTTGCGTTCCAGCGTCGCATCCAGTTCGTAACTGATGTCGAAGTGGTCTTCCATCGCGCCCTTGCCGCGCCCGGTGACGAAAATTATGTGTTCAATTCCCGAAGCGATCGCCTCTTCAACGCCGTACTGGATGATCGGCTTATCCACCAGCGCCAGCATCTCTTTGGGGATCACCTTGGTCGCTGGCAGGAACCGCGTGCCGAGCCCGGCCGCCGGAAAAACCGCCGTCCGCACCTTCTTATTCATTCCATCTCCCTAGAACTGGTTGCATAAATGGTTCTGTAAAAGGGCCCGACTTTAGTCGGGCCGCAAAAGCCGCTTAAACGTTGGGCTTTAGCCCCTGAGGGAAACCTCGCGCCACCCCGAGAGCTATTTCTGCAACCAGTTCTATTCTCATCAAGATTTCTTGCACTGCAAATTATTCCCCATCGTTTTGCAGATAATTATCTCCACCCGGCGCACAATGAATTCAGAGGGTTGAGCCTTCGACCGTTGGTCTCGATGTTGACCGTACTCGAACTCTGACCAGGCATCGACCCACTGAACGCTACCAGATTGCTCCAAAGTCGTCCATAACCCTTTTGCCACCATAGGTTTGCAAGAGAACCTAATGACATGAGTATTTTGCAAATAAGCTCAATGATATGAGAGATTTGCAGCCGCAGGTGCTACTCAAGCCGTTTGATTCGAGTACTTTATCTCAAAACACCCGGGGGGTGGGGGTAGGGGGTAGGCTTTTCCAGTCTCACGTTCCCTCACAGCGTCGGCGACCCATCCCCAAGCATCGCCGCCCTCACAATTTTGATCGGCGGAAATCCCTGGCGCAAAAAGTTATTGTGAAATTCCTCCAGTGAGAACGCCGCGCCCTGCTTCTTCATCATGTCGGCGCGCAGCTTCATGATCTCCAGCTTGCCGAGAGTGTAGTAGAGATAAGTCGGGTCACCGGCGCCACGCTTGGTTTCAACCACCGCAGTCTCCTTCGGCTGGTAGCCTTCTTTCTGGAAAAACTCTTCGGCCTGTTCCACTGTCATCTTGCCCGTGTGCATTTCGATGCCCACGATGAATCGCGCGTTGCGCAGCAGCGCATCCTGCAACTGGCCAAGCCGCAGGAACTTAGCCTCGCGTTCGTCCTTTGCTCCCGTGCCTGGCTGACCGTAGCCCTGGTCCAGCATCATTTGCTCGCAGTAGTGCGCCCATCCTTCGGCGTTTGAATTCGCGCCCAGAATCTTGCGCACTCGGCTTGGCGCCTGAGGGACCCACAGAAACTGAATGTAGTGACCCGGATACGCCTCATGCACCGCCGTCGAAATCACCGTTCCGATATTGAATGAGTGCATGTACCCTTCAACCTCATCCGGCTTCATCGATGGATCGGGCAGTGTCACGTTGAAGTAGGCCTCGGTGGCATGGGTCTCAAACGGCCCCGGAGTATCCATCGAAGCAAAAGTGGTGGCCCGCATAAACGGAGGCGTCTCCTCCACAATCGGCCGGACATCCGAGGGAATCGTCACGATATGATGCGAGCGGATAAACCCAACCAACCCATCGAACGTTGCGCGGAAGGTATTGAGCAATTGATCCGGCGCGGGATGATTCCGTCCCAGTTCCTCAAGAACTTCGCGAGGGTCCTTGTCCGGCTCCAGTTCCTTGGCGACTTGGCGGAAATGCTCCTGATTTTTGCGCAAATCGGCCCAGCCAATCTCCAGCAACTTGTCCAGCGGCAGATCCACCATCTCGTCGTATTCGAGCTTCTTTTGGAATGTATCCGCGCCGATGCGGAAGTCGCCATTCGATTGCGGAAGCAGATCGGACTTCAACCAGCTGAGATAATCCTTCAGCCCCGTAACAACAGCAGCGTTGGTCTTGGCGAACTCGGCCTTCAGCGCCGGGTCTTTTGCATCGACAAATGCATCCGGCACATCGTGCTCGAAGAAGCTGATAATATCCGGCAGTTGCTCGATCGCGATCTCGGTAAAAATTCGCGGCGGATTCTTCAGATTCACCCGCGCCTCAGCCAGCAGCGCGGGCATCTGTTTTTCGCGCGAGATAAGCGACTTCAGCCGTTCATCCGGTGAAGCAAACTTCCGCTCCATCAGCGTGAACGCCCCATTCGCGCAAGTGCTCGAATAATCGTCCGCATTCTTTTCCCATGGACGAATCGTCTCCAGCGTCAGCAGCTCCGACCGGATGTTTCCGAGCACAAGCTCGCGGTCCGCGCGCGCAACTTGATCGAGTGCATCCGCGTCTCCATCGATCGCCTCCACTCGTCGTTCAAAAATCTTCAGCGTTGCAATTTCCGCGTCGATGTTCTTCCGCGAGTTGTCTTCCAGTTGCCCGTCGTATTGGTGATAACCAGCCAGCGTTCCGCTCGTTGGACCGTAATGAAAGTAGACGTCGTCGAGATACTCGTTGGCGACCCTGTCGAATTGAGCCTTCCAGGTTTCCTTGGTTGCTTGAGCATCGATCGTCGTCATACAGGCTCCCAGCGCGAACAGAGCGATAGTTTTTTTCATGTGTCGCTATTCCTTCGTTTAGCGGAAATGCTTATGCGTTTACTGTTGTGGGCGTCAGCTTCTCAAGCACTTCGTGAATCTCCAGTAGAACTTCGTCAGAACGCGTCGCAGTCAAAGGATACTTGAGCAGTCCCTGCGGAGTGAACTGCGCACCTTTTTTCGCGTTCTTCGCGACCAGTTTCATTAACTGCGCCGGATCAACCGCCGCATTTTCCATAAACCGAATCTGCAACTCGCCGCGCTTGCGGTCGATCTGCGCAATACCCATCCGCTCGCATTCAAGCCGCACCATCGCCGCCTCAAGCAGATACACGGTCGCGTCCGGCAGCGCGCCATAGCGGTCTTCCATCTCCGCGCGCACCTCGGCGACGGCAGCTTCGCTCGTGGCGCCGGCAATCTTTTTGTAAAGCCGCAGCCGCTGGTTCTCCTCCGGCACATAGCTCTCGTCGATGCGTAGCGCGATGCCGAGGTTGAGCTGCGTAGCCGGCCGCTCTTCGCTGCTCTCGCCCTTCATCTCCTTCACCGCGGCCTCCAGCATCGACGTGTACAGTTCGAATCCCACCGCCTCGATGTGCCCGCTCTGTTCACCGCCCAGCATGTTGCCTGCTCCGCGCAACTCCAGGTCCAGCGCCGCAATCTTGAACCCCGCGCCCAAATCGCTGAACTCCTTCAGCGCCGCTAGCCGCCGCCGCGCGATCTCAGTCAACTCGTTCTCCGCCGGAATCAGCAGGTACGCATACGCTCGCCGGTTCGACCGTCCCACGCGTCCGCGCAACTGGTAGAGCTCGCTCAACCCGTGCCGGTCCGCGCGGTTGATGAGGATCGTATTTGCCTGCGGAATATCGAGCCCATTCTCGATGATTGTGGTTGCAACCAGCACGTCGTACTCGTGATGCATGAACGCCAGCATCACCCGTTCAAGCTCCGTCTCCGGCATCTGCCCGTGGCCCACCACTACGCGCGCCGCTGGCACCAACTCCTGAATCCGCATTGCAATTTCGTAGATCGATTCCACGCGGTTGTGGACAAAATACACCTGCCCGCCGCGCTCCAACTCAACCTCAATCGCCGAACGAACGATCTTTTCGTCGAACTTCGCCACCACTGTCTGAATCGCCATGCGGTCCTTGGGAGGCGTCTCGATCACGCTCATATCGCGCAGCCCAACCAGCGACATATGCAGCGTGCGCGGAATCGGCGTTGCGCTCATGGCGAGCACATCGATCTCTTTGCGCATTTGTTTCAGGCGTTCTTTGTGGCGCACGCCAAAGCGTTGCTCCTCGTCAACTATCAGCAGGCCCAGATCCTGAAATTTGATGTCTTTGGAGAGCAAACGGTGCGTGCCGATGAGAATATCCACACGGCCAGTCTCCACCTGTTCGACGATCGTTTTCTGTTCCTTCGCCGTCCGGAACCGCGAGATCATCTCAATATATATGGGAAACTGCGCAAACCTCTTCTTGAATGTTTCGAAGTGCTGAAAGCTCAGTACCGTAGTCGGCGTCAGCACGGCCACCTGCTTTCCATCCTGCACTGCTTTGAATGCCGCGCGCATCGCGACCTCGGTCTTGCCGTAGCCCACGTCGCCGCACAACAGCCGGTCCATCGGCGTCGTCGATTCCATGTCGTACTTGATGGCCCGGATCGCTGAAATCTGGTCGTCGGTCTCGTTGTAGTCGAATGAGTCTTCAAATTCCTTTTGGAATTCGTTGTCTTTGCTGAAACTCGTTCCCTGTGCGGTGGTGCGTTCGGCGTAAAGCTTGAGCAACTCGGCCGTCATGTCCTGCATGGCCTTGCGCACGCGCGCCTTGGTCTTCTGCCACTGCTGCGAGCCAAGCCGATTCAGCACCGGCGCAGGCCCCGTATCGGTCGAGCGGTATTTCTGAATCAGATCGAGGCGCGTGAGCGGCACATATAACTTTGCGGCCTCGGCAAATTCCAGAATCATGAACTCGACCGAGAGCCCGTCCTGCACAATTTCTTTCAAGCCCTGATACTGTGCAATGCCGTGCTCGACGTGCACCACGTAATCGCCCACGCCCAGGTCGCGAAAGTCCGAAACAAATGCCGCTGTCTTCGATCGCTTCGGTTCCGGGCGAGCCGCAACGTCCGCATCATCGGAGAGATCGTTTGCCCCAAACAAAATCAGATTCGAATCGCCGAAGCTAACGCCCGCGGCAATCGGCGAGCGGACAATCACGGGAACGCGCATGTCGCCCGCAAGATAGCTGGCCTCGTCGATCACCGTTTCGCCGCCGGGCCGCTGTACCCGGCTGCCCAGGCGATAAGGAATCTGATATTCACGCAGCACCGTCGCCATGCGTTCGACATCGCCCTGATGCGGCGCGGCCAGCACAATCCGTGTCTCCGTTTCCATCAATGCTTTCAACTGCTCGGTCAGCGCGGGGATCGAGCCGTGAAACCTGAGCGTGGGCCGCGTGGGCAACTCAATCTCGCCCAGCGTGGAGTCTTCGTCCAACACATCCACTACGCCGAGTTGATCGAGATCGAGGCCCGTATGCGCATTCAGCGAAGCCTGCAGAATCTCAGGCCGCAGATAAATATCCTCCGGCCGGATCAACGATCCAATCCCCGAACGCTCATGCCGCTGCTCCACCTTGTTCCACCAGCGGTCGATCTGGTTGCGCACCATCGCGGGCTCATCCACAAACAGCGTGCATTTGGGCGTCAGCGTCAAGAGCGATTTCTCCGCGCCCGCAACCGAGGAAAAGAACTCCCATCCCGGAAACACGCTCACGCCGCCCGCTGCCGCCATTTCGACAGCCATCTCATCTTCATCCGCATCCGGGCCAGCATCGTCAACTTCTATTCGCTGTTTGCTTAGCCGCGCATGCACTGCAGCGAGCAGCCGCTCTGTCACCGGTGTCTCGGTCAGCGGCAGCAATTCCGTCTCATCCATGGCCGATTGCGATCGCTGCGTCTCAGGATCGAATTTGCGGATGGTCTCAATCTCGTCGCCAAAGAACTCGATGCGCACGGGCCTGTCGCTCTCCGGCGAATACACATCCAGAATCCCGCCCCGTCGCGTGAATTGCCCGGGCATCTCCACCAGATCCATCTGCGTGTAGCCCACCGAAGCCAGGTGTCCGGTGAGCACCTCCAAGTCCACTTCTTCGCCGCGCTTCAACGTCAGCGCGAGTCCCGCGTAATATTCGCGGCCGAACAGCTTCAGCGCCGCCGACTCGACCGGCGCGATGAGAATGTCAACTGCATTCGTGGCAAGCTTCCACAACGCTGCCGCACGTTGCTCCTGCACATCGGGATGAGGCGAAAGATTTTCGAAAGGAAGCACGTCGTGAGCCGGCAGACGCACCACGCGCGCAGGATCAACAGCTCCGGTCAGCTCGCAACCGGCGCGCAGCATTGGCTCCAGTGCCTCGGCGGCCTTGTTGTCCGCAACCACAACAATCACAAGCTGCTTGGCCGCCCGCGCAAAGAGTGGAATGTAAATGGACCGCGCCGTCTGTGTCAGTCCGGAGACACGTCTCCGCCCCGCACTAAGACTTAAATGCCTTCGTACGCGCTCGAATCCGGGGGAGTGCTCCAGCTCCGCGAAAATTTCGCGGACGAACGGGAGAATCATTTAGAGCCAGTTTACCAGCGCGCACTTCGTCTCGCCTCAATCTCCTGGTCTGCGGACGAAGCGTGCGTGTCATCGCGGTGCGTGCCTATCGTCAAATTCAGTAAACTATAGGGTGATGCGACTTGGAATCGATTTCGGAACAACTCGAGTGGTCGCCGCACTCGTCGATCGCGGTAACTTTCCCCTGGTAAACTTTGAGGCGTCTGACGGGCAAACACACGACTGGTTTCCTCCCGTGGTCGCAGTCAGCGGGGACAAACGACTCTACGGCTGGGACGCAATCGCCGCGCAGGAGGATGAAAACTTTACAGTGCTGCGCTCCCTCAAGCGCTATCTGCGCTCCGCCACCCCGCACACAGAGGTGCGTCTTGGCGGCCGATCGCTGCCGCTGCGCATCTTGCTGGCAGAGATGATGAGTGCGCTGAAGACACAACTTCTGGAGCACTCGAATATTGCTGGACTCGACGCGGGCAGCGATCCCAAACACCTTGAAGTGATGCTCGGCGTTCCTGCCAGTGCTAACTCAAACCAGCGCTTCTTGACTGAAGAGGCGGCGGAGGCAGCGGGCTTCACCGTTCTCGGGTTGCTCAATGAGCCTGCCGCCGCGGCCGTCGAATTTACCCACCGTTACAACGCCGAGCGCAAGACGCGCGTCGGCACCGGACTGGTTGTCTACGATCTTGGCGGCGGCACCTTCGATGTTTCTCTGGTGACTCTGGGCGAGACAGACCATGCCGTCGAAGCCTCCGATGGAATTGCTGCGCTGGGAGGCGACGATTTCGATGAGATTTTGGCTGCGCTGGTTCTTGAATCCATTTCCGGGTCTGGTAGCGATCCGGCGCTTACGTCTTCTGAACGGTATCGCCTGCTCGAAGAGTGCCGTGAGAAAAAGGAATCGCTCCATGCCAACACGCGCAAAATCACCGTGGATCTCGATCGCGTGCGCGAAGGTTGGCAACAGGTCACGATTCCGGTAGAGGACTTTTACGAGCGCTGCCGTCCGCTCATTGAGCAAACCCGCGCGGTGGTCGAAAATCTGCTCGCATCCCAATCCGAACGCGCAATCGACACGCTCTACGTCACCGGAGGCGCGGCGGAGCTGCCGCCTGTCGCGCGCATTCTTCGCGAAACATTCGGGCGCAAGGTGCGCCGTTCGGCCTACATGCGCTCAGCCAGCGCAATCGGTTTGGCCATCCGCGCCGCCGCATCGGCAGAATCCGCCTCGGAACAAATCCATGAGAGATTCAATCGCAACTTCGGCCTGTGGCGCGAGGCGGATCACGGCGGCACCATTTTCTTCGACCTGATATTTCCCAGCGATGCCCACCTGCCGATGCCTGACCAGCCGCCCCTGCTCGCTGAGCGCGTTTACCAGCCGGCCCACAACATCGGCCACTTCCGCTATCTCGAGTCTTCGCGGTTGGACTCGCAGGCGCAGCCCACCGGGGAGATCGCATACTGGGACCAGATCCAGTTCGCCTTCGAACCCGGTCTCCAGCAAATTCCGGATGTGTCGCAGATACCTGTCTCCCCGCTTGGCAACCCGGGCAGCATCACAATCCGCGAGCGATACACCTGCGACTCCACCGGCAAAGTGCGCGTCGGCATTTCAGCTTCGCCGTCCGGCTACACGAGGGAGTTTACGATCGCGCAGTCGGCGAGCCGCTAACCAACAAGCCACCGATCATTCAGTGCGGCTTTCCGGGCAGCACAAAATGTTCCGCGCAGCGCGGCTCGTACGATTCACCCGCCATTTTGATCGGGCTGTCATAGTGCGCTGGCACGCCCTCGATCAGCCGTTGCGAATACAGCGCCCGCGCTCCGCAACTACAGTAGGCCATGCACTCCGTAATGCTGCCGCCGTAGGCATTCACGAGCCAAGTAAGGTTCAACATTTCTCCGAAGGGAATTGCGCGAAAGTCCAGATCGAGGCCCGCGACCAGCACATCGTGATTGGCGTCGAGCAGATTCTTCGTGAACAGAAACAGCCCGCCCACAAACTGCCCCTCATCGATCGCGATGCACTCCACGCGCTTGCCGATCTCCTGCTCCTTGTCCGCGATGGCCTGAAGAACTTCCCATGGATCATGCGAATTGAATTCCAGAGCGTGCATCTTCCCATGGCCATTGGGATTGCGGCTCTCAACCACGCCCGGCCCGCCTTTTGTGTCGTCACTGGGCTTGAGCACTAGAACGTATTGGCTCGCGTATTGGCGCCGCATATCCGCACGCCGCAGCAGCTCCGCGGTCTTGTTGCTCCTCATCGGTCCCAGCATCAATTCAAGCTTCCCTGGCACGATCCATCTCCCTTGCGCGTAGATTCCGGACTCCCATCATAATTGTGGCTGGGTTCGCAAGTCGCTCTTGAAAACGCGCCCGCAAAATCCTTTCGTTGCGATCAAGAAATGCTTTGGAAGACGGGCGCATCCAAGACCAATGCACGAAACTAGCCGATCATCGGTCAAACTTGAATCAATGTGTCCGCGGATTTCACGAAAAACCCTACCGCCCAAACCCAAAATGCTCTACTCTTGCTTGGGACGCGCATGACGGAATATTTCGCAATCGTTCGAAAGGCACTCTTGCGGGCGTTCGACCACGATGTGGTCAACACCTCCAAGGCGGCGGCCTATTCCGGAATGCTGATGATGTTTCCCGCGCTGCTGGTGATCACCACGCTGCTGGCCCTGGTGCAGGAGGGAACCACGCTGGTGGGCGAGCTTCGCGGCACATTTGAACAGTTTCTCCCCGCCGATACCCTGGACCTGCTTCAGTCCTATATTTTGACCCGCAGGGTTTACTCCGGTCAGTTGGTTCTGTCGGCTGTCGGCCTGAGCGTGTTTGCCGGACTGGGCATGATGCTGTCGCTGATGGAGGGGTTTCGCCGCGCCTACGGGCTCTCGCCGCAAGCCTGGGGATTCTGGGCACGGCGGCTCCGGGCGCTGCTGCTGGTGCCCATCGCGCTGATTCCTCTGTCTGTCGCATCGCTGGTGGTCATTTTTGGCCACCAGATCGAGCGTTGGATGATCGACAACGCCGGCCATGAGCTGCGACACATCGTGCTGTTCGCATGGAGGATGGTTCGCTGGGCTGTTGCCTTGATCACCAGCGCCACTGTCCTTTCCGCCGTTTATCACTTCGGAACCAGGCGCGCGGAATCCTGGCACAGGGTGCTGCCGGGCGCTATCTCTGGAACGCTTCTCTGGTTTCCTGCCACTCTCGCTTTCGGATGGTATGTAACCCGCATTGCCGACTATTCCATGTTTTATGGTTCGTTTGGCGCCGGAATCGCCACCCTGGTCTGGCTTTACATCACTGCCTTCAGCGTTCTGCTGGGAGCTGAGGTGAACGGCGCGCTTTATTGGGATCGTCACGAGAGTCGTGCTCAGGTTTCCCAGCGGACTCCGGCAGAGGCCACCCGCCAGTCCGACACGGTTTCAAGCGCTCAATAGCTCCTCCGGCCTCAGAGCGCGACGTGGTCAAACCTCTCCAGTTACAATAGGAATAATCCGAGCGTTCAAGCGCATATTCCCCTGACGATCACCCTTTTTCCCCACCTGGTTTTTCTTTGGAGATCTTTGCATGTCATTCAATGACTTGAACTTGACTGAGGCCCCGTCGCAACGCCGTGCAAAAATCGTGGCCACACTGGGGCCCGCCTCGAATACCGAACCCGCCTTTCGGAACCTGGTCCGCGCGGGGATCGATGTGGTGCGCCTCAATTTCTCCCATGGAGCACAGGAAGAAAAACTCGCCCTGATCCAAATGATCCGCAAGGTGAGCAGAGAGGAGCGCAAGTCGCTATGCATTCTGGGTGACCTTCAGGGCCCGAAGATCCGCACTTCGAAGCTCAAGGATCACCAGGCCGTCATGCTGAAGGCAGGCGGAAGACTGACCATTTCGCCGCGCGATTGTCCGGGAACGGCGTCATTGGTAGGGACGACATTCAAGACGCTGGCGGAAAACGTCGAGCAGGGATCGCGGATTCTTCTGTCGGATGGGTTGATCGAATTGCGCGTTCACGAAGTGCTTGGCGAAGATGTTGTCTGCGATATCGTGAACGGTGGAATGCTCGGCGAAAACAAAGGCATCAATTTGCCAGGCATCCTGGTTCGCGTGCCGTCGCTCACCGAAAAAGACACCGCGGACCTTGAGTTTGCACTCAAGAACGGCGTGGACGCCATCGCCGTCTCCTTCATCCGCACCGCGGAGGATGTGAGCCTGGTGCGCCATCGAGTCACAGCTTACGGAGGCGAAACATGGATCATCGCCAAACTCGAAAAGCCGCAGGCCATCGAGCATCTTGACGCAATTCTCGCGGTTGCCGACGGCATCATGGTGGCGCGCGGCGATCTAGGCGTCGAAGTGCCCCCGGAGATGGTGCCCGCAATCCAAAAGCACATCATCCGCCGCGCCGCCGAGTACTCGAAGCCCGTAATTACGGCCACGCAAATGCTGGAGTCGATGATCGAGAATCCGCGGCCTACGCGTGCCGAAGTCTCTGACGTGGCCAACGCGATCTATGACGGAACAGATGCAGTGATGCTTTCGGGCGAGTCGGCGGTGGGCAAGTATCCGGTTGAAACCGTCTCCATGATGGCGCGTATCGTATCCGAGGCTGAGCGCGATATGCGCGATAGAAACGAGAGCGAGCAGCGTCCGCGTCAAAGCCGGCTGTCGATTGCCGAAACCATATGCGAAGCCACGGCCCACGCCGCCGACGATTTGGACCTGCGCGGCATTGCGCTCTTCACTGAGTCCGGGCAGACCGCGCGGCAACTCTCCAAGTACCACCCCTCCACGCCCATCTTCGCGCTCAGCCCGGTCGATATCACCATCAATCGCATCAATCTGCTCTGGGGCACCACGCCCATCCGCTGTCCCAAGGTGAATACGACCGAGGCGCTTGTCGATTGCGCGGAGAGCTTGCTCGAGACCAATGGCTATGTACGCCCAAAAGAAGTGATCGCCATCGTCGCCGGCACGCGCACAAAGTCCGGGTCGACAAACTTCATGCGGCTGCACATCATGGGCGAACAGAAGATGCCGGGCACGCGCTTCTCCGCGCCGCACGATGAAAGACTGGATGCACCCGCGCCGGCCAAGCCAAAGCGCGCCCCGCGTCCCAAAGTGACTCCGCCCGGTGGATTCCCGAATCCAAACCCACCCAAGATCTCCAATCCGTAGAGCAATCGCAGATCGGCCCCAACCCTTTCGCCGTCTTTCGGGCGAAGTGGTTGGGGATCCCGAATTGCGGGTAAGTCAGACTTACTTCGCCGCCAACTGCCGCAGCACGTACTGCAAAATGCCGCCGTGCTCGAAGTATTCAATCTCCTGCGGAGTGTCGATGCGGACCATTGCATGGAAAGTCTTCTCTTCGCCGTTGGCGTTTTTTGCGATGACCTCAAGCGTGCGTCCTCCAGCAAACTTGTCCTTGAGCTTTGACGTCAGGCCGGGGAAGTCATAAACCTCCTCGCCCGTCAGGCCAAGTGACTCAACATTCTGGCCGGCTTCAAACTGCAAGGGCAAAATGCCCATGCCAACGAGGTTTGAGCGATGGATGCGCTCGTAACTTTCGGCGATTACAGCGCGAATTCCGAGCAGCTTCGGTCCTTTGGCTGCCCAGTCGCGCGAGGAGCCGGACCCGTATTCCTTGCCGGCCAGAATCACCAGGGCCACGCCGCGCTCCGCATACTTCACGCTGGCGTCGAAGATGCTCATGCCTTCGCCTTCGGGAAGCAGTCGCGTTACGCCGCCTTCGGTCCCCGGCGCAAGCTTGTTGCGCAGGCGCACATTCGCAAACGTCCCGCGGACCATCACTTCATGGTTGCCGCGGCGCGAACCGTAGGAGTTGAAGTCGGCGTGCTTCACGCCATGTTCCGATAAGTATTTCCCCGCAGGGCCATTCGCTTTGATCGAACCCGCAGGCGAGATGTGGTCCGTGGTTACCGAGTCGCCAAGCACAGCCAGCACGCGCGCGCCCACTATGTCGGTCACCGGAGCGGGAGTCTTCGTTATGCCGTCGAAGTATGGCGCTTGCCGGATGTAGGTTGAGTCCGCCTCCCACTGGTAGACATCGCCGAGCGGAAACTTCAGTCCCTGCCAATTCGCATCGCCGTGGCTCACCGTCGCGTACTCCCGGCGGAAGCCCTCGCTATTGACGCTCAATGCGATTGTGTCGGCCACTTCCTTCTGCGTGGGCCAAATGTCTCTCAGGTAAACCGGATTCCCATCCCGATCGTTGCCCAGCGCTGTTGAGTCGAAATCGTGCCCGATCTTGCCGGCCAGCGCATAAGCAACCACCAGCGGGGGAGACATGAGATAGTTCGCGCGTACATCCACATTCACGCGGCCCTCAAAGTTGCGATTGCCGCTCAGCACGCTGACGGCAACCAGCCCGTGCTCTTCGATGCTCTTTGACACATCCGTCGGCAGCGGGCCTGAGTTGCCGATGCACGTCGTGCAGCCATACCCGACCACGTTGAAGCGAAGCTTCTCAAGATACTTGAGCAGTCCAGCCTTGGTGTAATAGTCCGTAACCACGCGCGAGCCGGGCGCAAGCGAGGTCTTCACCCACGGCGGAACGGTGAGTCCCTTCTCGACTGCCTTCTTGGCCAGTATGCCCGCAGCCACCATCACCGAAGGATTCGACGTATTGGTGCAGCTCGTAATAGCCGCGATCACCACCGAGCCATGGTCGAGATAGCGGTCGGGATCGATGCCGAAGCGCTCCTTAACTGTCGTGACGGGCCCGACGCTCAAAGTCTGGTCATCGCCGGACGGCCGGGGGCCTTCATTGTCTTCCGCATCTTCGGCTTCGGCAATGGCCGTGTCGGTAATTGCAGCGCGATCCCAGGCCGCCGCAGTGCGCGTGCCCAGCGGTTTTGCCGTGGGTGCGAGCAGGCTCGGCAGTTGTTGCGCAAAGCCTGCCGCAGCGTCCTTGAGCAGCACGCGATCCTGCGGACGCTTCGGCCCGGCCACGCTCGGTTCCACAGTGGCGAGATCAAGCTCCAGCGTCTGCGTGTAATCGGCCGTGGGAGAACTAGCGGTGTGGAAGAGTCCCTGCTCTTTGTAATAGCTCTCGACAAGAGCGATTTGGTCCTCGCTGCGTCCCGTCAGGCGCAGGTAGCGCAGCGTCTCCGCGTCCACGGGAAAGATGCCGCAGGTGGCGCCATACTCCGGAGCCATGTTGCCAATGGTCGCACGGTCGGCCAGTGACAGCTCCGCAACTCCCGGGCCGTAGAACTCAACGAACTTGCCAACCACGCCAAGCTTGCGCAGAGCCTGGGTTACGGTGAGGACAAGATCGGTTGCCGTCGCGCCCTCGCGCAGCTTGCCGGTCAACTTGAAGCCCACCACCTGCGGCACCAGCATGGAGACCGGCTGACCGAGCATGGCTGCTTCGGCCTCGATGCCGCCTACGCCCCAACCCAGCACGCCCAGGCCGTTGATCATGGTGGTATGTGAGTCGGTGCCGACCACAGTATCGGGATAAGCGACAGTCTCGCCGTTCACGTCCGCGGTGAAAACCACGCGAGCCAGGTATTCGAGATTCACCTGGTGGCAGATGCCCATCCCCGGCGGAACGGCCGAGAAGTTGCGGAAGGCCGTCTGCCCCCACTTGAGAAACGCATAGCGCTCACGGTTGCGTTGAAACTCGAGCAGGGAATTCGCGTCGTACGCGCCGGGCGTGCCGAACTCATCCACTTGTACGGAGTGGTCAATAACCAGCTCGGCGGGAACCAGAGGGTTGACACGCTCCGGATCGCCGCCCAAAGTCTTGATGGCGTCGCGCATCGCGGCAAGGTCCACCACCGCGGGCACGCCGGTAAAGTCCTGCATCAACACGCGCGCCGGCATGTAGGCAATCTCGCGGCTGGGCTCGGCCTTGGCATCCCAGTTCGCCAGGAACTCGATGTCCGAAGCGGTCACGTTTACGCCATCCTCGCGGCGCAGCAGGTTTTCAAGCAGGATCTTCAGGCTGAAGGGCAGGCGGCTGAGGTTGAAGCCTTTGGCTTCAAGCGCCGGGAGCTTGTAAATCGTGTAAGAGGATTTGCCGGAGGTAAGCACGGCCTTGCTGGCAAAGCTGTTCATCGGGAAAGGACCTTTCTATCCGCAATCGTGCGGATGAGCTCTGACGTACAACGGCGGGCGCGGCCCGCAACCGCTCCACCGGCCGGGCAAGCAGCAACCGGCTCCGTGGATGCGAATCTGAGAGGGATCGATACTTCAGCGGGAAAAGCGCCGCCCACGGTCCGGCCGGCCGCGGCGAAAGCGTCGGAGCAGGGGCATTTCTCGATTGGCAGGGCGGCTGCGCATAGTTTACGCATAAATTCTAGCGCGGATTGCGACCGAAGGGAATCGCAATTGACATCCCGGCCATCTTCCAGCTTTTTCCAACCCTCTCGTTCACCCCCAATTTTGAAACCCCACCGTGCATAGCCTCCTATACTTGAAAAGAACGGCAATTCCTGCGAGGTTCCTCAGAAATTGAAGTACTGGGTCGGGCTCACCGGTCTCTATTCGCGATTTCTATCTTGGCTGGCGCGCCGCGTGCCCAACCAAAGGCAGCGATTGCTGGCAATCATGATCGTGGCCGGAGGGCTGTGTGGGCTTGCCGCAGTTGCCTTTCACATCAGTGTCATGCGCCTTGAATGGCTTTTGATTGACAACGCCAACTCAGCACCGGGGTATACCTGGATCTGGTGGACGATTCTTACCCCGGCACTCGGCGGCCTCGTCGCCGGTGTCGGGCTCTACTTCTTTGTTCCTGCCGCGGCGGGCAGTGGCATCCCTCAGGTTGAGGTCGCCTACGCCAGGCAATTTGGAACCATCTCCTTCAAGGAGACCGTAGGCAAGTTTGTCCTGTGCGTTCTGCAGATCGGCTCCGGCGCATCGCTCGGGGTGGAAGGGCCAACGGTGCAGATTTGCGCCGGGGTCAGCAGCATCCTTGCCCGCGCCTCCCGGCTCAGCCCCAGGAATCGCCGCCGCATGGCTGCGGTAGGCATGGCGGCCGGCATCGCAGCAGCCTTCAACGCGCCCATCGCCGCCGTCACCTTCACGCTTGAGGAATTGGTTGGCGATTTGGATCAGACCATGCTCGCCGGCGTCATAGTCGCCGTGGTTCCCGCTGCCGTAGTGGAGCACTCCATCCTT
>Ga0181516_10001629_pt1 | contig 16942 bp, 9 predicted proteins | sample PEATcosm2014_Bin_25_FD_121104 | JGI IMG/M metagenome (GOLD analysis project Ga0181516, IMG submission 121104) | Peatland microbial communities from MTU Mesocosm Facility, Houghton, MI, USA - PEATcosm2014_Bin01_10_metaG | ecosystem: Environmental > Terrestrial > Soil > Wetlands > Peat | place... | reverse complement strand
TTCGAGGACGACCAGGTCGACGGCGACGTGGGCGCCCTGAGCGGCGGCTGGAAGATGCGGGTGGCCATGGCCAAGGTGCTGCTGGGCAAGTTCGACGTGCTGCTGCTGGACGAGCCCACCAACCACCTGGACATCGAATCCATCCTCTGGCTGGAGAACTTCCTGAAGAGCGTGCCGTCCACCCTGCTCATGACCTCCCACGACCGGGACTTCATGAACCGGATCGTCACCAAGGTCATCGAGATCGACGGCGGCGACATCATCACCTACAGCGGCGACTACGACTTCTACCTGGCCGAGCGCCAGGCCCGGGAGACCAACCAGGAGGCGGCCTACGCGCGACAGCAGGCCAAGCTGGCCAAGGAACAGCGCTTCATCGAGCGGTTCTCCGCCCACGCGGCCAAGGCGGCCCAGGTGCAGAGCCGGGTCAAGGCCCTGGACAAGATCGAGCGCATCGAGCTGCCCCGCAAGCGCAAGGTGGTGAAGTGGGACTTCCGCGTGCCCATGCGCTCCGGCGACGACGTGGCCATGCTGGAGGGGGTCGGCAAGGCCTACGGCCGGCGCGTGCTCTACGACGGCTTCGACTTCCACATCCGGCGCGGCGAGCGCTGGTGCGTCATGGGCCGGAACGGCAGCGGCAAGTCGACCCTGCTGAAGATGGTGGCCGGGACCACGGAGCCGGACGCGGGCAGCGTGCGCCTGGGGGCGAGCCTGCGGGTGGGCTACTTCGCCCAGCAGTCCATGGACCTCCTGGACCCGGAGCTCACGGTCATCGAGCAGATCCAGAAGGACTTCCCCATGGAGGGGCTGGGGGTGCTGCGCAACCTGCTGGGCGCCTTCCAGTTCATGGGCGACGACGTGGACAAGCGGATGCGCGCCCTCTCCGGCGGCGAGAAGTCGCGGCTGGTGATGGCGCGGATGCTGTTCGACCCGCCCAACTTCCTGGTCCTGGACGAGCCCACCAACCACCTGGACCTGGCCACCAAGGAGATGCTGATCGAGGCGCTCAAGGACTTCGAGGGGACCATGCTGTTCGTCTCCCACGACCGGACCTTTCTGCGCGGCCTGGCCACCCGGGTGCTGGAGCTGGGCGGCAGCGAGCACCAGGGGCCGGTCTGCTACCCCGGCTCCTATGCGGAGTACGTGCACAAGACCGGGCGCGAAGCGCCGGGCGTGCACAGCTGAGCCCGTTTTTCCCAAGACTTGAATAAGAGGTTCAGCGAGGGCAGACTGCCTTGTAGGGGACCCGGCCCCGCCGGATGGGGGGGTGCGGGGCCCAGCCCGGCCGTGACGGCGGGGAGGAGGCCGGAATGACCCAGCAGGAGCTATCCCTCGCGCCCCAGCGCACCGTCGCGGTGGTCCTGGCCGGCGGCCGGGGGCAGCGGCTGTTCGACCTCACCCGCACCACCTCCAAGCCCGGCGTGGATTTCGGCGGCAAGTACCGGATCATCGACTTCACCCTCTCCAACTGCCTGAACTCCAACATCCGGCGGATCCTGGTGCTCACCCAGTACAATTCCCACCGGCTGCTGGAGCACCTGCAGTTCGGCTGGACCTTCCTCAGCGCCCGGCTCAAGGAGTTCATCCACGTGCTGCCCGCCCAGCAGAACCTGGACAACGACCAGTGGTACCAGGGCACCGCCGACGCCGTGTTCCAGAACCTCCAGGAGCTGCGCGGCTACGCCCCGGAGTACGTGCTGGTGCTGGCCGGCGACCAGATCTACAAGATGGACTACCGGATCTTCCTGGCGGACCACCTGGAGCTGGGCGCGGACATGACCATCGCCTGCCTGGAGGTGCCGCGCAGCGAGGCCGGGGCGCTGGGGGTGGTGGTCACCGACGGCGCGGACCGGGTCACCGGCTTCCTGGAGAAGCCCCTGGATCCGCCGGCACTGCCCGGCCAGCCCGGCCACTGCCTGGGCAGCATGGGCATCTACCTGTTCAAGGCCAGCTTCCTGTTCAAGGAACTGGCCCGGGACGCCGCCGATCCCGCCTCCAGCCACGATTTCGGCCGGGACCTCATCCCGGCGCTCATCGGCCGGGCCCGGGTGTTCGCCCACCGGTTCGAGAAGAGCCACATCCGCAACCTGTTCAAGCCTGCGTACTGGCGGGACGTGGGCACCATCGACGCCTTCTGGGAGGCCAACATGGACCTCACCTACGTGGAGCCGGCGCTCAACCTGTACGACTACGACTGGCCCGTGTTCACCCACCAGGAGCAGCTGCCCCCGGCCAAGTTCGTGCACAGCGACCCCGGCCGCAACGGCGTGGGCCTGAGCAGCATCGTCTCCGGCGGCTGCGTCATCTCCGGCGCCTCGGTGCGCAACTCGGTGGTCTCCTCCAAGGTGCGGGTGCACTCCCACGCCCACCTGGACGAAGCGGTGGTGCTGCCCGAGGCCGACATCGGCCGCTACGCGCGGCTGCGCAAGGTGGTGGTGGACCGCGGCTGCCACATCCCCGACGAGCTGGTGGTGGGCGAAAACGCCGAGGAGGATGCCCGGCGCTTCCATCGCACTGCCAGTGGTGTAACTCTGATATCCGGACCGATGCTGGACCGTCTACGGGGTTGCTGAATGCGAATCTTGCATGTTGCCGCGGAACTGTTTCCCTACGTGAAGGTGGGGGGACTGGCCGATGTGCTGGGCGCCCTGCCCGCGGCCCAGCGGGGCCTGGGCGCCGACGCGAGGGTGCTGCTGCCCGGGTTCCCGGCCCTGCTGCGGGGCATCCCGGACCTGCAGCCCGCGGGCGCCCTGGCCGACCTGATGGGCCTGGGGCCGGCGCGGTTCCTCTGCGGCCGGACCCCGGACGGCGTGCCCATCTACCTGCTGGACTGCCCCGCGCTCTACGACCGGCCCGGGGGCCCCTACGACGACTGGGGCGACAGCTACCGCAAGTTCGGCGCCCTGGCCTGGGCCGGCGCCCAGCTGGCCCTGGACGGCGACGTCGCCGGCTGGCGCCCGGAGGTGGTGCAGGCCCACGACTGGCAGGCGGCCCTGGCCCCGGCCTACCTGGCCCAGGCGGGCCGGCCCCGGCCCCGGACCCTGGTGACCATCCACAACATGGCCTACCAGGGCGTCTATCCGGCGGCGCTGCTGGCCGAGCTCAAGCTCGCGCCGTCCTGCTTCCACCCCGGGGGCGTGGAGTTCTACGGCCAGATCAACTTCCTCAAGGCCGGCCTGGCCTACGCCGACCGGATCACCACCGTGAGTCCCACCTACGCCAAGGAGATCCAGCTGCCCGCGGGCGGCTGCGCCCTGGACGGCCTGCTGGCGCAGCGGGCCCACCAGCTCTCGGGGATCCTCAACGGGGTCGACTACCAGGTGTGGGACCCCGCCACCAGCCGGCATCTGGAGACCCACTACGACGCCAGGCGGCTGAACCTGAAGAAGGTCGCCAAGAACCTGCTGCAGCGCGAGGTGGGCCTGCGCGAAGCGGCCGAGGTCCCCCTGTTCGCGGTGGTGAGCCGGCTCGCCGAGCAGAAGGGGCTGGACCTGGTGCTGGACAACATCGCCTACCTGACGCAGCTGGACGCCCAGCTGCTGGTGCTGGGCACCGGCGATCCGGTCCTGGAGGCCGGGTTCCAGGCCGCCGCCGCGGCCCGCCCGGACCGGGTGGCCACGGTGCTGGGGTTCGACGAGGGCATGGCGCACCGGATCCTGGCCGGGGCCGACGTGATCCTGGTGCCTTCCCGCCAGGAGCCCTGCGGCCTCACCCAGCTGTACGCCCTGCGCTACGGCGCCCTGCCCCTGGTGCGGCGCACCGGAGGCCTGGCGGACACCGTGGTGGACGCCGACGCCCAGTCCATGATGGACGGCACCGCCACCGGCTTCGTGTTCCAGGAACCCAGTTCCTGGATCCTGGGCGAGACCATCGGCCGGGCCTGTGCCCTCTACCGCAGCGACCCCAAGGCCTGGAGCCGGATCCAGCGCCACGCCATGGCCCAGGACTTCGGCTGGGCGGCGGCGGCCAGGGACTACCTCTCCCTCTACACCTCGATGCTCGGTTGAGGGGGGGCCGGGAGGGGGGATGCGGGTCCCGGCCGGGCGTTCGCTTCGGGGAGCTCCGGCCTTCCGCTGCGCTGCAGGCCTGAACTCCCCGAAGCGTGACGGCGCTTGGGGCGGAGGTCTTTCGGTGAAGGCCGCGAATGGAGCGGAAAACACGGGGTTGCCGTCCCATTCCCGATGAGCCGACGGCTCCGGGCAGTTCCGAGGTTCTACGCCTGCCGGCCTACAAGTACCCGTCCGGAAGGTGGAGCGAAAGACAAGCAAATGCTAGGCTCGGCCGCGCGGAAACGCCACACGGGGTTCGGGCCCCGACCGCTCGCTCGGCCAATGTTGACCGGCCCCTCGCGCGCGCTCCGACCCCGCTTTTGCAAATCCCCGCCGGAGCGAAGCGCAGGCGGGGATTTCTCAAAAGCGGACGGAGGCGCGCAGAACCGAAGCCGATCAGGGCGTCGGCATCTGGCAGGAGGCCGCCGACGCCGCGGGGAGGTAGCAGTGGCGGACGTAGTCCATGACCATCCGGTCGGCGTTGAAGCGCCAGGCCAGGGTGCGCATGGAGCGCTTGATGGCGTGCACCCAGTGGCGGGGCACGCCGTTGGCGTCCTGGTTGTAGTAGAGGGGGACGATCTTCTCCTCCAGCAGCCGGAACAGGGCGTCGGCGTCGCGCTTGTCCTGCACTTCGTCGGAGACGTGGATCTCGCCGTTGCCGATGGCGAAGCCGTTCTCGCCGTCGTAGGCCTCCGCCCACCAGCCGTCCAGGACGGAGATGTGCAGGCCGCCGTTCATGACCACCTTCATGCCGCTGGTGCCGCAGGCCTCCAGGGGGCGCCTGGGGTTGTTCAGCCAGGCGTCCACCCCCTGGTAGAGGTTGCGCCCCACGTGGATGTTGTAGTTCTCCACGAACACGATGTGGCCCTTGAACCGGGGATCGTTGGCCAGCTGGCCGACCCGCTGGATGATCCGCTTGCCGGGCTCGTCCGCCGGGTGCGACCGCCCGGCGAAGATCAGGTTCACCGGACGCTCGGGATTGTTCACCAGCCGCTCCAGACGGTCCAGGTCGGAGAACAGCAGGTCGGGCCGCTTGTACGGCACGAACCGGCGGGAGAAGGCGATGGTGAGGGCTTCGGGATCCAGGGGCGGCGGATCCTGGACCGGCAGCCCGACCCGGGCCCGCATCTCGGCGACCCGCTCCCGCACCAGGCGCAGCATGCGGCCCTTGAGCACCTTCTTGATCTCCCAGATCTCCGCGGGATCGATGGCGGCCACCTTGATCCACAGGTCGGGCCGGACGATGCCCTCCTGCCAGCCCACCCCGAGGTGGGTCTGGAGCAGGACGTTCAGCTCCGAGGACAGCCAGGACGGCACGTGCACGCCGTTGGTGATGTGGCCGATGGGCACGTCGTGCACCGAGCGGTCCGGCCAGAGGCACTGCCACATGGAGCGGGACACGTTGCCGTGCAGGGCCGACACCGCGTTGGCCCGGCGGCAGTGCTTCAGGGCCAGCACGGTGGGCAGGAACGGGGAGCCGTGGTCGGCCGGGTCGACCCGGCCCAGGCCGAGCACCTCCTGGATGGGCAGCCCGAGCCCCTCGGCCAGCGGCCGCAGGTGCTCCTCGGCCAGCTCGGCGGGGAACCGGTCGTGGCCGGCCTCCACCGGGGTGTGGGTGGTGAACACGGTGCCGGCCGAGGCCTCCTGGAGCGCCGCCCAGGGGTCCATGTGGTCATGCTGCACCCGGTGCCGGGCCCATTCCAGGATGGCGAAGGAGGAGTGGCCCTCGTTCAGGTGGTAGACGCTGGGGGTGATGCCCAGGGCCCGCAGGGCGCGGGAGCCGCCCACGCCCAGCAGCAGCTCCTGCTGGATGCGCATGCGCTGGTCGCCGCCGTAGAGGGAGGCCGCCAGGGCCTTGTCCTCGTCGCTGTTGGCGTCGTCGCGGGTGTCCAGCAGGATCAGCCGGATCCGCCCCACGTGGGCTTCCAGCACCTTGGCCCAGACGGTGCGGCCGGGGAGCTCCACGCCCACCCGCACCTGCATCCCGTCCGGCCCCAGGGCCGGGTCCAGGGGCAGGTCGGAGGTGTCGAAGCGCTCGCTCACGTCGTGCTGCCAGAAGCTGGCATCCAGCACCTGGGTGGTGTAGCCCTGGTGGTAGAGCAGGCCCACGCCCACCAGGGGCACGCCCAGGTTGGAGGCGCCCTTCAGGTGGTCCCCGGCCAGGATGCCCAGGCCGCCCGAATAGATGGGGATGGACTCGTGGATGCCGAACTCGGCGCAGAAGTAGGCCACCGGCCGGGACAGCAGGGTGCCGGCATGGACCATGCCCCAGGTGGTGAGGGGGGTGAGGTACTCGTTCAGCTGGCGCAGCGCCCGGTCGGTGCGGGTGAGGATGTCCACCTCCTCCGCCCGCTTCTCCAGGAAGGCCGGGCTGATCTGCTTGAGCACCCGCACCGGGTTCCGGTGCGCCGTGCGGTAGATCTCCGTGTCCAGGTCGCGGAAGATGGCCCGCACTTCGGGACGCCAGGTCCACCACAGGTTGCGGGTGAGTTTCTTCAGCTTGGATTGCAGGGTGTCCATCGGTTCAGTCCTTCGTCAGTGAGGTGGATCGAATTATGCAGTATGCGCTTCCAGGCGCAGAAAAAGCGCGCCCAGGGGCGGCAGGGTGAGCAGCACCGACTGGGGGAACCCGTGCATGGGCACCGGGACTGTCTCCACCGCGCCGCCGTTGCCGAAGTTCTGGCCGCCGTAGCGGCTGGCGTCGGAATTGAGCACTTCCAGGTAGCGCCCGGGCTCGGGCACCCCGACCCCGTAGCCGGTCTGGGGCTTGGCGGTGAAGTTCAGCACCGCCACCAGGAACGAGCCGTCGCCGGCGCGCCGCTGCAGGGACAGGATGCAGTTCTTGCTGTCCATGCAGTCGATCCACTGGAAGCCGCCGGGGTCGCAGTCCAGCACGTGCAGGGCGGGCAGCTCGCGGTAGAGGGCGTTCAGGTCGCCCACCAGGGCGCGCACCCCCTGGTGCTCGTCGAACTGCAGCAGGCCCCACTCCAGCGCCTGGTTGTGGTCCCACTCGTGGTCCTGGCCGAACTCGCCGCCCATGAACAGGAGCTTCTTGCCCGGGTGGACGAACATGTAGGCGAACATCAGCCGCAGGTTGGCGAACTGCTCCCAGCGGGTGCCGGGCATGCGCCAGAGCAGGCTGCGCTTGCCGTGCACCACCTCGTCGTGGGACAGCGGCAGGACGAAGTTCTCGGCCCCGTTGTAGAGCATGCTGAAGGTGATCTCGCCCTGGTGGTACTTGCGGTAGAGCATGTTCCGGCCCAGGTAGTTCAGGGTGTCGTGCATCCAGCCCATGTTCCACTTGAACCCGAAGCCCAGGCCGCCGACGCTGGTGGGGCGGGACACCATCGGCCAGGCGGTGGACTCCTCGGCCACGGTGAGGGTGTCCGGGTAGTGGGCGTAGAGCACCTCGTTCAGCCGGCGCAGGAAGGCCACCGCCTCCAGGTTCTCCCGGCCGCCGTAGCGGTTGGGCAGCCACTGGCCGCTCTTGCGGCTGTAGTCCAGGTAGAGCATGGAGGCCACCGCGTCCACCCGCAGCCCGTCGATGTGGAACCGGTCCAGCCAGTACAGGGCGTTGGCGATGAGGAAGTTCTGCACCTCGGTGCGGCCGTAGTTGTAGATCAGGGTGCCCCAGTCCATGTGCCGGCCCTTGCGCGGGTCGGCGTGCTCGTAGAGGTGGGTGCCGTCGAATTCGCCCAGGCCGTGGGCGTCCGCCGGGAAGTGCGCCGGCACCCAGTCCAGCAGCACCCCGAGCCCGGCCTGGTGGCAGCGGTCGACGAAGGCCATGAAGTCCTCGATGCTGCCGTAGCGGTTGGTGGGGGCGAACATGCCCAGGGGCTGGTAGCCCCAGGAGGCGTAGAAGGGGTGCTCGCTCACCGGCATCAGCTGCAGGTGGGTGAAGCCCATGGACTGGGCGTAGGGGATCAGCTGGTCGGCCAGCTCCAGGTAGCTGAGGAAGCCGCCGTCGTCGCGCCGGCGCCAGGAGCCCAGGTGCACCTCGTAGAGGCTGATGGGGGCGGTGTGGCGGTTGCGCTGCCAGCGCTCGGCCATCCACGCGCCGTCGGCCCAGGCGTGGCCCGGCTCCGGGACCACCACCGAGGCGGTGCCGGGGGCGGGCTCGCAGCGGAAGGCGAAGGGGTCGGCCTTGAGCGGGAGCAGCCGGCCGTCCTGGCTCTTGAGCTCGAACTTGTACAGATCGCCCGGGGCCAGGCGGGGCACGAACAGCTCCCACACCCCGGAGGAGGAGAACCGGCGCATGATGTGGCGCCGGCCGTCCCAGTTGTTGAACTGCCCCACCACGCTCACCCGGCGGGCATTGGGGGCCCACACCGCGAACTCCACCCCGGCCACCCCGTCCCGCACCACCGGGTGGGCGCCCAGCTTCTCGTAGAGGCGCAGGTGGGTGCCTTCGGCCATGAGGTAGACGTCCAGCTCGCCCAGGGCGGAGCCGAACCGGTACGGGTCCTCCACCTCCTGGGGCTGCTCGCTCCAGCCGTGCACCCGGTAGTGGTAGGGGAAGCCCTGGCCGTGCCCGGGCAGCAGCAGCTCGAAGATCCCTTCGGGATGGACCATGCGCATGGGGGCCAGGACCTCGCCGGTGGCGCTGTCCAGCAGTTCCACCCGGGCGGCCCGGGGCAGGAAGGCCCGGGCCAGCACGCCGCCCTCGGGCACCGGGAACAGGCCGAACAGGGCCGCGGGATCCGAGCAGTCGCCGGCGAGGAACGGATGGAAGTCAGGGCTCGGATGCGGGGCGTCGGGCATGCGGTTACCTCGGAGAGGCTGGCGTGGGATTTTCCAATATAACCAGCATATGCCAAACCTGGAGAGCTACGGTGGTTCTACCTGTCTGCGGTCGTTGCACGAAAGCGAGGCGTTCCGGCCCCTGGCCTTCGCGGGGGGGACGGCCCTGCTCACCCGCGAGCACCTGGAGCAGCTGCTCCAGGGATGATCACCGGACCCGCTATGCGGTTGCCCCGTCCACCGCCAGCAGCAGCCACACCCGCAGCGCCTCGGTGACGCTCCAGGCCTGGGCGTCGCAGCCCCGCTGGGCATGGGGCGCGTCGCCGTCCAGCAGCTCCGGCAGCTGGCCCACGCAGCCGCTGGCCAGCAGGCCGTCCAGGGAGCCCAGCCAGGCCCGGGCGGCGGCCACCGCCTCGGGCTGGAATTCCCAGGCCCGGGCCAGGGCTTCGCAGAACACCGGCAGCAGCCAGACCCAGGCGGTGCCGTTGTGGTAGGCCGGCTTGCGCCGGGTGTCCTCGTCCCCTTCGTAGCGGCCCCAGTAGGGGTGCAGCGGGTCGTTGAGCAGGTCGCCCCCGGGCCCGCGGATGTCCAGGGGCACCGGGGCCGGGAGCGGGGCGAGGCTGCGCAGGGCGCCGGGCACCAGCAGGTACTGGGCGGCGGCGGCCACCGCGCGCCGGGCCCGGTCGCCCTGGACCAGCCCCAGGCTCACCAGGAACAGCTGGTTGGGCCGGAGCAGGCCGTCGGGCCGGGCCGCGCGGGCGGGGGTGCCGGCGGGGCCGCCCAGGAGGTCCTGGAAACAGTCCAGGCGCTCGTCCCAGAACAGGTCCAGGGCCGCCGTGGCCCGGTCGGCCAGACTGCCCCAGGAACCGTCCCCGGGCCCGTCCAGGCGCTCCAGCTGGCGCAGCAGCCGGATCCACAGCGCCTGGATCTCCACCGGGTAGCCCTCCCGGGGCGTGCCCGCGGGGAGGTTGGTGTCCATCCAGGTGAAGTGGGAGGGGCTCCACACCAGGCCGGACTCCGGGTCCACCCGGATGCCGTTGGCGGTGCCCCGCAGGTAGCCCGCGGCGATGGAGCGCAGCACGTCGGCCAGGGTGCGCCCGCCGGCGTCCTCCAGGTACAGGCCGGCGCCGTCCGGCGCCGCCGCGGCCTCTTCCGCCGCCAGGGCGAACCAGAGCGGCGCGTCGGAGGTGTCCCGGTCGGCGGTGGAGTCGCCGTTGAGGGCGTTGGGCAGGGTGCCGCGGTCCTCGAACCGGGCGAAGGTGAGCAGGATCTCCCGCACCTGGGCGCCCATGCCGCCGGCCAGCAGGCCCCGGGCGGCGATGAAGGTGTCCCGGCCCCAGTCCAGGAACCAGGGGTAGCCGGCGATGACGGTGGTGCCCTGGCCCCGGCGGGCGAGGAAGGCCGTGGCCGCGGCCCGCAGCTGGCGGCCGAAGCTGTCGGCGCGGGCCCGGGGATCCTCCTGGCGGCGGCGGGGCGGGGCCTCGTCCCGGTCCTGGGCGACGTGCCGCAGGGCCGCGGCGTCCGGCTCGTCGGGGTCGGCGCAGGCGGCCAGGGTCACCGCCTCGCCCGGGACCAGCGGCAGGTCGAACCAGCCCGGGCTCCAGGCGTCCCCCTGGGCGGTCATGCCCCGGGAGGCCTCCACCGGGTGGGGGATGCCGATGCACCATTCCGGTTCCGGGTGGTAGGCGCCGGCGTCGGCCCAGGCCAGCAGCCGCCGGTCGCCGGCGGGCTGGAACAGGAAGCCCGGGCGCCCTTCCAGGTCCCGGGTGTGCTCGCGGAAGTGCCGGTCGGCGCCGTCCGTGGCCCGGGTCTCGGCGTGGAAGCTGCGGTCCTCCAGGTCCAGGCGCACCGTGAGGCGCACCTCCAGATCGGCGGCCAGCTCGGTGCCGAAGGGCGGCGGGCCGGTGCGGCGCAGGAACCGGGCGGCCACGGTGTTGCGCCGCGGCAGCAGGTCCAGGGTGAGCTCCACCTCCACCGTGCGGCCGTCCCCGGCGGGGACCACGAAGCGCCAGCGCCCCGGCGGGCCGGGCTCGAAATGCACCAGGGTGTCCCGGCCCAGGGCGGTGATGAAGCCGTCGGCGTTGACCCAGGCCCGGAGCCGCTTGGCCAGCACGTGCCGGTCGCAGGGGGCGTCGGGGTGGAGGTTGGCCCCCAGCAGGCAGTCGTACTTGGAGCTGATGCTGCCCAGGTCCGCCTGGACCCGGGCCATGCCGCCCCGGCCGTTGGTGAGCAGGCATACTCCGGCCTGGGCGTGGCGCTTGAACGCGGGGGTCGCGGCCAGCAGGCGGAGCCGTCCGGGGGAGGGGTTGCGGGCGTCCCGGAACCGCTCCAGGACGATCTCGGCCTCCAGCGGGCCCCGGGCCGGGTCCAGGTCCATGGGCGGCAGGGCGGCCGCGAACCCGCCGGCCACGGGGATGGAGCGCAGGTGCCGGCGCCGCTGCCCGGGCACTTCCACCGAGGCGGCAAACGGCGCCTCGTCCCGGATCAGCAGCCAGTGGCCGGGGGGCACGGGTACCACCCGCCCCAGGTCCGCCAGGCCCCAGGGCACCACCTTGGGATAGCCGGGCCGGGCGTTCTCCAGGGCCGCCAGCAGGTCGGCCCGGGCCGCTCCGGGCTCCAGGGTGGCCAGCCCGGCGAGGAAGGCCTGGGGATCCCCGGCCGCCAGGCGGCCCAGGGCCTGCCAGTCGGCCGGGCCCAGGTCCTCGGCGGGCATCACCGTGGCCAGGGCCTGGTAGGCCCAGGCCGCCTGGGCCCGCAGGGCCCGGTACCGGCCGCCTTCCAGCCCCAGGGGGAGGGGGCGGGCGGCGAGGCAATGGCTGGCCCCGGGCCCCAGGGTGAAGGTGACGGCGCCGTCGGCCTGGGCGCGGGTGCGGGGCGCGGCCTGGCCCAGCAGGTCCAGGGACGGTCGGGCGAGCTCGGCCCACAGGGCCGCCGGGAGGCTCCACTCCCGGCTTTCCAGCTCCAGGTTCACCAGCACCAGGCACTGGTCCAGGCCGTCCCAGGAGGTGCGCCCCAGGGCCAGCACCGGGGAGTCGTCGGCGCTGAGCCGCTGGAGGCGGGCCCCGTCGAAGAAGCAGGGATGGCTGGACAGCAGCCGGTTGAGCCGGCCCAGCTCCGGCACCAGGTTCCGGGCGCTGCCCCAGGCCATGCCGCGGGCCTGGTGCACTTCCACCCGCTCGGTGGCCAGCCATTCCACGCCGCTGGTGAAGCCGAAGGCGCCGCACTGGCTGGCCAGGGCGCACAGGCGGTTGCGCAGCAGCGACCAGGCCGCGGATTTCGCGGCCAGCCGGGTGTTGTCGTGGGTCTCGCTGTAATGCACCAGGGGGCCCATGCGCCCGCCCTGGAGGATGGCGTGGTCCACGTAGCCGGAGACGTCCCGGGGGCCGTAGTTCTGGAACAGCTCCGAATAGGCCCACTGCATGCCGCCTTCGGTGAGCAGCGCCTCGGTGGCGCTCCAGGCCCCGCCCAGGCCCTCCAGCAGGAAGGTGCAGTCGGGGAACTCCTGGCGCACCCGGGCCACGATGTACTGCCAGGCGGGCAGGGGCACCATGTAGCCGGCGTCGCAGCGGAAGCCGTCCACCCCGCGCCGGCACCAGGTGAGCAGCGACTCGGCGATGACCTCCCACAGCTCGGGGCAGCGGTTGTCCAGCTCCACCAGGTCCGCCCACACCACGCCCCAGGCGCCGGTGCTGTGGAAGGTGCCGTCCGGGTTGCGCTGGAACCACCCGGGCCGCTCCTCCATCAGGCGCGAGCCCCAGCCGGTGTGGTTCACCACGATGTCCAGGAAGATCAGCCCGCCCTTCAAATGCACCGCGTGGGCCAGCTCCTGGAACTGCTCCACCCCGGTGGTGCGCTCGTCGAACGCCACCAGGGCCGGGTCGATGGCGGTGAGGTCCAGCTGGGCGTACGGGCTGCCGCAGCGCCCGAACCGGGCGAAGGTGGTGGGGGTGGGGCCCAGGGGCAGCAGGTGCAGGATCCGGCAGCCCAGGTCGTCCAGGATGTGCGGCACGCACTGGATGAGCTCGCGCAGCTTGCCCGAGGGCGGGATGACCGTGTAGCCCCGCTGGTCCAGGCTGGCCAGCTGCGCGTCCAGGTCGGTGGAGCGGGTGCTCTGCTCGGCCTTGGCCGGGCCGAACATGCGCGGGAAGGCGCAGTAGATGCTGTTGCCGGTGCGCAGGTGGTCCGGGTGCACCGAGATGCCCACGTCGCCGCCGTCCGGCCAGTGCTGGCGCCCCTGGCCGTCCAGGAAGTAGGCCTTGGCCTGGAACCAGCCCACCTCGGTGAGCGGCAGGTCCAGGGCCCAGCCCTCCGCCCCGGCCTCCAGGGGGATGTCCCGCCAGGCGGCCCCGGCGAAGGTGCGCGGGCCGCTGGTGGCGGCGCCGGACAGGCCGATGGTCTCCTCCCGGGCCCGGGCGGCCCGGGTGAGGTTGGTGCGCAGCCAGGCACGGCACTGGGGGCCGGCCTCCCGGGGCCGCTCCAGGGTGAACCGGAGCCGGTCGCCCACATAGTGGACGACCCGGGTTCCGGGAGCGGGCGTCATGCTTGGACGGTCCATGGAACCTCGGAGGGGCGGAAGGGGGGACAGGGCCTAGGGTTTCACCTCGGCGGCCGGCAGCCGGAAGATGAAGGTGGAGCCCTTGCCCAGTTCCGTGCGCAGGTCCACCTCTCCCATCATTAATACTGCCAAGTGCTTGACAATGGCAAGGCCCAGGCCGGTGCCGGGGATCCGGCGCACCGACGGCGCCCGGTAGAAGCGTTCGAAGATCCGCTGGGCGTCGGTCTCGGAGATGCCCGGCCCCTGGTCCGCCACGGTGAACACCAGCCACGGATCGTTGACGCGGACCCCGAAGGTCACCGTGGAGCCGGCCGGGCTGAACTTGATGGCGTTGGACAGGAGGTTCTCCAGCAGCTGCACCAGCCGCAGGGGATCGGCGCGGAAGGGCAGGTCCTCCAGGTCCGCGGGCAGGTCCAGGTCGAGCTTCACCTCGGCGGCCAGGGCCCGGGGCCGTGCGTTCTCCAGGGCCTCGGCCACGAAGGCGCCCAGGCGCAGCGGCACCGGCTCCAGGCGCATGGCCCCGGTCTCGATCCGGGACAGCTCGGAGATGTCCTCCAGCAGCATGGTCATCCGGTCCACCGCCCGGAAGATGATGCGCAGGCTGGTCTCGCCCTCGGCATTCACCTGGGCCCCCTCCTGCAGGTTCTCCACCGCGATGCGGATGCCGGTGACCGGGGTCTTCAGCTCATGGCTGGCGTTGGCGATGAACTTCTGCCGGGTGGTCTCCAGGGCCTCCTGGCGGGTGATGTCGTCCAGGGTCACCAGCACCCAGGGGTGGCTGGAGGCCTGGAGCGGGGCCTCGAAGGGGATGGCCCGCACCTGGAGGCTCCGGGGCAGGCGCTTGAGGTTCCATTCCGCCGGGACGCCCTGGCAGGCCTGCTCCAGGTTGCGCAGGCTCTCCGGCTCCCGGAACGCCACCACCGCGGGGCTGCCCACGTCCAGGCTGCTGCTGGACCCCAGCAGGGCCCGGGCCGACGGGTTGAACAGCCGGATGGTCCGCTCCTGGTCCAGCAGCACCACCCCGGCGTTGAGGTGGTTGAGGATCATGCGCCGGATCTGGTCCTCGGCCTCGGCCTGGGAGCGCAGCAGCAGGTTCTCCTCCTCCAGGGCGGCCCAGGCCCGGGGCAGCTTGCGCAGCAGCGCGTCGCCCTTGTCCGCCAGGGGGATCACCGACAGCACCTGGGCCATGATGGAGCGGTTCTGCCAGGTGCGCACGGCCAGGAAGATGCCCCCGGTCACGGCCAGGATCGCGCCGGTCCAGCGGAAGGCGGTCTCGGTGCCGGCGGCCAGGAGCGCGCCGCCGCCCACCGCCAGGAGGAACGCCGACCAGGGCGTGGTCATCCGTTGGGACAAGTCGGGCTGGGCCTTGGGCATGGGTGGGGGGACTCCTGGGCTTCATCAACATTGTCCTGATTACGGGGAGGTTGGGGGTAACTTCCCGGCACCATCGTGTTCTTTTTTCCTATCTTTCGCTTTACTTCCTGCTTGTTAGCTTACAAAGCATTTCTACACTTGGGAGTGGACCCAAGTGGACCAAATTGGATTGAAGTGGTAATTAATGGACGAAGACCCGATCCTTCGTGATGACAGGGGGATCTCTTTTGAAAGGCGGCTCAGGTGCTGCGACTTCGCGGCAACGCTCCGGCCACGGTGGATGAGAAGGGGCGGTTGAAACTGCCCACCACCTTCAAGGCCGACCTCGAGTCCTTCGCCGGCGGCGAAGGGGGCGGGACCCTGCGCCAGTACCTCACCTCCCTGGACGGCAAGGGCGCCCGGCTCTATCCCCTGGCGGTGTGGGAAGCCATCGAGGCCCGGCTGGCCCAGGTGCCCGGGACCAACCCGGCCAAGCGGCGGTTCCTGGAAGTGACGGCCTACTACGGGTCGGAAGTGGAGCCGGACGCCCAGGGGCGGTTCGTGATCCCGCCCATCCTGCGCGAGGCGGCCCAGCTCACCGGCGAAGTGGCCATCCTGGGCCAGATGGACCACCTGGCCCTGTGGAACCGCGGCGCCTTCGAGCGGCGGCTCAGCGCCGAACCCCTCACCACCGATGATCTGGCCGCGCTCGCGGAACTGGGGATCTGACCATGCAGCCCGAAGCGTCCGCTCCCCCCCTCCACGTCCCGGTCCTCCTGCAGGAGGTGCTGGACAACCTGCCGGTGCCCGCCGGCGGGCGGGTGCTGGACCTCACCCTGGGCCTGGGCGGCCATGCCGAGGCCATCCTGGCCCGGTGCGACCCCGGGACCCGCTACCTGGGGGTGGACCGGGACCCCCGGGCCCGGGAGCGGGCCCGGGCCCGGCTCGGCTCCGATGCCCGGCTCACCATCATCGCCGGCACCTACGAGGACGTCTGGGAGGACCCCGGGTTCGAGGCCTGGATGCACCTGCAGGCCCCGGACGGGCTGGACGCGATCCTCATGGACCTGGGGGTCTCCAGCCTGCAGCTGAAGGATCCCGGCCGGGGCTTCAGCTTCCAGCAGGAAGGCCCCCTGGACATGCGCATGGATCCGGAATCCGGGATCACGGCCCTGGACTGGCTGGCCGAACAGACCGACGCGAGCCTCGCGGACACGCTCTACGGCTTCGGCGAAGAGCGGGCCTCCCGGCCCGTGGCCCGGGCGATCCTCAAGTCCCTGCACGGCGGGACTTTGCGCACCACCCTGGACCTGGCCGCGGCGGTCTACACCGTGCTGCCCCGGGAGGTGGCCCGCCGGAAGAAGCAGATCGATCCCGCCACCCGCACCTTCCAGGCCATCCGGATCGCCGTGAACGGCGAGCTGTCGCGCCTGGCCCGGGCGATGGAAGCCGCGGTGGCCAGCCTCAAGCCGGGCGGCCGCCTGGGCATCATCTCCTTCCACAGCCTGGAAGACCGCATCGCCAAGCAGACCCTGCGCCGCCTGGCCGGGATCTACGACGGTCCCGGGCGCACCGCGCCGCAGCCGCTGCCCCGGATCCTCCGGCTGATCCATGCCGGCGGTCTCAAGCCGGGCGACGCCGAAGCCCAGGCCAACCCACCCTCCCGTTCCGCCCGGCTGCGGATCGGCGAGCGCCTTGCCGAACCCCTTGCCGAACCGCACTCTTCCAGGACACAGGTATGAACGCCAAATTATACGTCCAGCGTCCCTTGGCAGGCATTCCCCAGCGGCAGGTGGAAGGCGAGGGGGTGCTGCGCATGCTGCTCCTGGCCATCGCCCTGGTCATCCCCATGGGCGCCATGGCCTACCTGAAGATCCAGCAGACCCGGCTGGGCTACGAGATGAGCGAGATCCGCAACCAGATCCACGAGCAGGAGGAGCTGCACCGGACCCTCCTGCTGGAGCGCTCCCGCTACCAGCGGGACGAGGAGATCCAGACCTTCGCCGACCACACCGGCATGCTGCCGCGGAAGGAGAGCCACTACATCCCCCGCTGCTACACCCAGGAGGACCAGCGCCTGGCCAAGTTGGTGCCGCCGTCGGGATTCTAGGTCTACTGTGGCGTCTGCCTCGACCCCAGGGCGGTCGTCCGGAGCGCAAGCTGCTGCGTCAGCGGGCCTGGCTCGGGCCTGCGGCCCTCGGGGCTCCGCCCCCGCATCGGCTACGCCGATGCGGCCCTATCCGCT
>Ga0181516_10001628_pt1 | contig 16958 bp, 19 predicted proteins | sample PEATcosm2014_Bin_25_FD_121104 | JGI IMG/M metagenome (GOLD analysis project Ga0181516, IMG submission 121104) | Peatland microbial communities from MTU Mesocosm Facility, Houghton, MI, USA - PEATcosm2014_Bin01_10_metaG | ecosystem: Environmental > Terrestrial > Soil > Wetlands > Peat | place... | reverse complement strand
ACGACCAGCGCTAGTCGTGCTGTCATGCCGTGCCCGCCCGTGACGACCCTGCGGGGATCTTACCGCATGGCTCCCGGGCCGGCGTGCGGTGGCTCCAATTCGCGACAGGGTTCGCGGAACCGGGCCGCGCGCACCGGCGTTCGACCCGGCCGCCGACTCGCGGCGGGGGCCTATTTCAGTAGCTGAAGGTCTCGCTGAAGGTGCGATAGGGCTCCGGTGGCCTCGGCAGCAGTGGTGGGGTGCCGCGGCCGCTGTAGATCCAGACATCACTCTGCGGGCGGGTGGGCTTGGGCCACTCGCCTCCCACATCGGTGGCTTTCGGCGGCGGCGGAAAACCCGGCGCATCGACCCAGCTCTTATTGGCCGGGCTGAAGATGATGCCGTAGACGTGCAGGTGCCAGATCTTCCAGCCCGTGCCGGTCTTCAGGAAATCGACTCCATAGCGGCACCAGCCGCGACGCGCATCGGGCTTGTGACCTATCCCCGAGAGTGTCTCCAGTCCCGGCGAATCGAAGGTCGCCTTGGCGGTCTGGCCATCGTCGGCAATGACGATGATCGGTGTCGCCAGAGTGTGAACGTGCATCTCGCCTGAGTGGATCCGGGCCCACTGCGGATCGTTTTCCCGGTGCTGCTGCGACATCAGCGCTGCGCGCACATCGTTGGCGCCTATCCAAGCGCCCGGCCCCGGCTCCCAGCGCACATCGACTGCCTCGAGCGCAAACAGCGGCACCACCCGGTCGAACTGGAGCGCGCTTTGATACTCCTCGTAGTATCCGAGCAGGACCTGAACCGCCTGGATGTCCTCGAGGCGAGTGATGCGCTGCTCCAGCGTCGCGGAATCTGCGGGCGCCGCCGGGGCACCGCCCACCAGCCCTGCGTTGCTCATCAGCAGCGCGCCGCCGATCAGCAGCCAGGGACGAATGTGCTTCATGGCTAGAACCTCGCTGAGATCTGTACGCCCCAGGTGCGGGGCGGCCCCAAGTCCACGGTCTCGAGCATGGCCGGCCCGCTCTGCCCATTCGCGAGCACGGCCTTGTTTTCGAGATTCTTGACGTAGGCGGAGATGGAGAACTTGCGGCTCGGGGCATCCAGGGTCAGGAAGACATTCGACAGCGTGTAGGCCGACTCATAGGTATTCGGCACCTCGCTGAAGGTCACCCAGCTGCCCGACTCAATATGTGTTTCCGCACGGGCAGTGAGCTTGGCGCCATTGCTGAGCGGCCAGGCATGCTGCAGCCCCAGGTTGCTCGAGAATGAGGGCGCGAACGGCAGCGGCAGGCCGCTGTAATCACCGCCGAATATGCCCGAGATCACCAGGGTCTTGAAGTGCGCATGCAATGGATCGATCGAAACATCGAACTGATCATTCGGCGTGATCAGCCAGCGTGCCTCGACTTCGCCGCCGTAGGCTTCGGCGCCCTCCGAGTTCGCGGTCAGGATGCCGAAGATGCCGGCACTGGCCGGGTTTATGAAGCCTATGTAGTTGATCTGATAGTTCTTATAGTTGTAATAAAACGCATCGGCATTGATCTCGAGGCGGCCATCGAGATAGATCCCCTTCGATCCGATTTCGTAGGCAGTGAGGTGCTCGGGGTCATAGGAGTCCGGTGCCGCGCCCTGGTAGAAGCCGCCGGCCTTGTAGCCCGTGGAGACATTGCCGTAGAGCATCCAGTGCGACAGCAGGTCGTATTCGAGCCCGGCCTTGCAAGTGAATTGATCCCAGGATTGCGAGGTCGTGAAAAGGCCCGTGGTCGACGTGGTCACGCCGCCGGTCTCGGATGCCACATATCCGGTCTCGGATTTTTTGTCGTTGGTGTAACGGCCGCCGAGCGTGACGCGTAAGGAGTCGATGATCGGATAAGTCGCCTGCCCGAACACGGCATACGACTGCGAGTTGAAATGCGTCTGCGCCTGCGAGCTCACGGAATTGCCGCTGGCATTGCTGAACGAATCGGCACCGGGCCCCAGCTGGTAGCCGGTCTCGGGGTTCTCGGCGTTCAGATAGTAGACGCCGCCCAGCCATTTGAAGGTCGAGGATGCCGGCGAGGCCAGCCGCGCTTCGACAGTAGTCTGCTGCTCGGCGGCGTGCTGGTTCTGATCGGTCTCGGAGCGATAGCAGGCCGTGCAGGTGTAGTCATAGTCGCGATAAGCCGGCAGCACGGTCAGGACACCAAACCCCAGGTCCCAATCAGCCTGCGCATGCACGCTCCAGAAGTTCGCGCTGCGCGAAGACACCGCTGGATCCGGCGATGTCCAGGGATTGGACGAGGCCACCGAATTGCCGAGGCCGGACGTGCCAGTGGGAAATCCGGGCGGCGGCGGATTCACCTGCACTTCGCCCTCTCCCGCGCCGCCCTGGTGCGTAACGTCGACACCGAGCAGCAGCGAGAAGGCTTCGCTCGGCTTCCACAGCAGTTTGACGCGCTCGGACTGCACGTTTGCATCATCAGCGCCATTAGTCAGATAGCCGCTGTGCTGTTCGTTGCCAAACGCAAAACGCAGCGCCAGCGTGTCGGTGAGCGGCAGATTGAGCGCGCCCTGGGTCTGGATCAGCGCGTAATTGCCAAACCCCACCGAACCGTAACCGCCAAAATCGAAGCTGGGATCGTTGCTGACGATGTTGATGGCGCCCGCGAGCGCGTTGCGGCCGTACAGCGTGCCCTGCGGACCGCGCAGCACCTCGATGCGATCGACATCATAGAGACCGGCGTGGCTGAACTGCGGCTCGGATTGATACACGCCGTCGATGTTAAAGTTCACTTCCGGATCGCCGACGTTCGACGGCACGCCGGTGCCGACGCCGCGAATGTAGAAGGTGGGTCCGTCCTGGCCCTCGAGAACCTTGACGGCGCCGATCTTCGACAGCGCCTCGGACAATTGCGTGTCGCCCTGACTCACGGCCGTGGCACCGGATACCACTGCCACCGACAATGGCGCCTGGCTCAGCGATTCACTGCGTTTCTCGGCCGTGACCACCACTTCCTGCAGCGTGTCGGCACCGGCCGCCTGCTGCGCGCAGGCCGCGTTCGAATAAGCCGCCGACCCGCATAACGCAAACAATCCCAGTACCTTTCCGATCAATCCGTTGCGACCCATGCCCTTGTCTCCCGTGTCGTTGACAGGCGGCGCGCTCGCGCCGGCGCCGGGCGCCTCGTGGCGTCCGCTGTCTGTGGTCGAATGCACGGGAGTGGGCGTCGGAAAGATCCGCACCGTCCGCTCGTTCAGGAACTCGAACGTGAGCCCGGTCCCCGCCAACAGCCGCGTCAGCGTCTCGCGTGGCGAGAGCCCCGGCGGCGCGCCCTGCGAAGTCACACCAGAGACTTCGCCGGACACGTAAACGAGTTGCAGACCCGTCTGTTTTGCGAACGCGGCCAGCGCCTTGTCCAGCGGTTGCGTCGAGATCGCACTGATCGGCGCAACGCTCGATTGTGCTTCGACATAGCCGCCAAGCCATGGGCTGAGCACGGCACAAAACAGTGCTATCCGGCGCTTCGCGCGCACGCCCCCGTGTGTCATTCGTTTATGTGCTGGCCGCTTTATGCAGCCTTCATAGATAAGGAGGACACGACGGGGTTTTCGGGTATGGTTTTTTCAGGAACGAACACTAGCTGCGCTTCAACGACTCTTCAGCTGATCGACCACGCGGATCGCGTGCGGTGAGCGCTCGATCGACACGTGGTCAAGTCGGGAAATAAACGCGACGAACGATTCGGTGTCGTATTCACTGAAGATGCCGCTGATCTCCAGGGCGCGCAGCCGCTCGCTGTCCACCACGATCGGTACGCTGCCGTAGCGGTTGAACTCCGCGGCCACATCGCCGAGCGGCCTTTGATCGAACGCGATTTGATGCTGCACCCATGCCACCGTCAGTTGCACATTGGCCCCCAGGGGACTCGAGGGCTTCGAATGATCTTCGACCTGCAGCTGCTGGCCCGCGCCTACCGCTACGGCTTGCGAGGGCAACGTGGCAGCGGCCGTAGAAGGGGGTGCTTCGCCCGTAAACACCGCCACGTTGCCCTCGACTACCGTGACCAGCGTCGAGGTGGGTTTGCGCCAGACGTCGAACTGCGTGCCTACCGCGATCACGCCGGTCTCGCCCGCGCTGACGCGGAACCGGCGCGCGGCCTCGTGCGCCACGCGAAACAGCGCCTGCCCGCGCCGCATCTCGACCAGCCGTTCGTGGCCGTTGTAATGCACCACCACGTCGGAATCGGAATTGAGATTCAGACTGGTGCCGTCCGGCAGCAGCCACGAGCGTTGCTCGGCATGCCCGGTCACGAATTCCTTCGGTAACCCAAAACGCTCGCCATCGCGCTCGTAGTAAGCCACGCCTGCCAAAATCGAGGCGGCCAGCAGCGCCAGCGCAGCCACCGCCAACACGGCAGCCACAGCCGCCGCCGGTCGAGTGAGTCGCTTCCAGAGGCCCGCTGGCGCCGGCGATGGCTCCGCACCTCCCGGAGGATCCACCACCATTCTGCGATCGCGCAGCCACACGACGCTGCCGCCCTCGACGCCTGTACTGCTGATCACGCTGCTCGCGGTGCTGCTCGACTGCTCGGCGAGTGCTTCGGGAGGCACGCGATAGCCGTCGATGGCCTCCTGAAGATTGCGCGACATGGCCGCAGTCTTCAGGTATTCCTCGACGTGCTGCGGCGAGCACATCAACCAGCCACGGAACGCCGCGCGTTCGGCGGTCGAGATTCCATCGCGATTGCGCACGAACCATTCGATCGCCTGCCGGGCGATGACGCTGCGGGTGTCGAAGGTATCGGATCCCATGGCTACTTGAACCGCTCCATCCGGCGCCGGCACAAGTCCAGGGCCTGCATGACATATTTCTTGACCGTGTGCACCGAAATGCCGAGCCGCTCGGCGATCTCCTGGTAGCTCAATTCGTCCTGGTATTGAAGGATCAGCGTGGCGCGACACTTGGGCGAGAGCTGCTCGAACACCTCACGCAGCCGCTCGGTCCGGCGCATGGTGTCGATCTCGCCGTCCAGTTGCGGCAGTTCCGCCAGCTGCTCCTGGATCGCCTCATCATCGATATCGTCGCAGGCCCGCCGGCGCTTCTCGACCAGGGCGTGCTCCCGGACCAGATTGTTGGCCACGGTGAACAGGTACAGCTCGGGATCGCGGATGGCATCGCTGTCGCTGACCCGAAGCATGCGTACGTAGACTTCCTGCGCCAGATCCGGCGCATCGGGCGCCTCGCGGATACGACGGCGAAAAAAACGCTGCAATGCAGCGCCATGCGCGGCAAACAGCCGTTCGATCCAGAGTTTCTTCCCCCCGTCCGTACCGATGATCCCCTGCGGCAACGCCGGCCGCCGCAAATTGATTGCCATGGCAACTAATTCCGGAAAAAAAACGACGACTCGCCTAGGCAACAAAAATGATTTCCCCGACCCTATCGCGCAGTCCCCCCATAGATATAAGGAGTCCTCGGGCAGCGAGCCGGGTATGGTTTTCGGCTAAGCCGTCTCTTCGATCAGCTCTCGTGGCGCGGGGACGACCGGTGCGCCGAAGCGGTAACTTGAGACGGTGATGGCCCCCATGAAGTCGGCCTGGTGATAAATACGCGCGCCGACGTCGTCGCCAGCCGCGCCGACCGCAACCATCAGGGGGATGAGGTGATCCTCACGAGGATGCGCGGCGCGCGCTGCCGGCGCCGCCGACCAGCGCAACAGACGTCGCCGACGCTCATCCGGCGACGACTTGACCAAAGTGTCATTGAGCCATCGGTCGAACGCCGCCGAAGCCTGGGCCCCGGCACCACCCCTCATTCCGCGCAGATCGTGGTAGCTCAACCCGCTGCCGATGATCAGCACGCCTTCATCGCGCAGAGGGGCGATCAGTTCGCCGACCTTCATGTGCTCGGCCGGATCGTAGCCCGCCTTAAGCGAGAGCTGCACCAGCGGCAAGTCCGCTTCCGGATACATCATATGCATCAGCGTAAAGGTGCCGTGATCGAAGCCCCGCTGCGCATCAAGGCCGGAGGTCACGCCGCCACGCTCGAGCATGGCGCGGACCGTATCTGCCAGTGCCGGAGCGCCGGGCGCGTCGTAGCGGATGTGATAGGTGTGCTCGGGAAAGCCGTAATAGTCGTACACCATCGGTGGATGGGCGGCTGACGACAGCAGGAAGCGATCCGCCTCCCAATGCCCTGAGACCATCAGCACCGCACGAGGTGCGTGGTCCAGCTCACGCCGCAGTTCGTGAAGCGAAGCCGCAAGCTGGTCGTAGGTGGTGCCCCGTTCGGCCTTAAGCCATGGCCAGGGCCCGCCTCCGTGGGAGAGGAAATACGTCGGCAGTCGAGCTTGCGTCATCAGACCATCCCGCAGCGAAGGTTCATGAGAGGGAGGCACCTTGCAGGCACCAGACTATCAAGCGGAAACCGCCGGAGGAACCCGGCGGGGAGCCGGGGAGCGGTGCTAGGCGGCCGCGGAGGCGCGCGAGGCCGCCGCGGATTCCGGGGCCGCTCGCCGGGCGATGATCTCGCCATAGAGCTCGGCCAGTCGCCGCGCCATGTTGGCCGACGCCCAACTCTGCGCGTACACGCGCGCCTGCTCGGATAGCCTGGCCGCCCGCTGGGGATCCTCGAGCACGTCGAGCACCGTGTCGGCAAAGATTTCGGGCTTCTCGGGTGACACGCGCGCGCCGCAATTAGGCTGCAGGATGGACGCGGTGCCCAGCACGGCCGTCGACACCACCGGCCGGCCCTGGGCCAGCGCCTCCAGCAGCACCAGCCCCTGGGTTTCGGTGCGCGAGGCAAACACGAACACATCGGCCGAGGCATAGCAGTCGGCCAGGCCACGTTCGCGATCGAGATAGCCGATGAAATGCAGATGGGGCGCGATGCCGAGTTGCACCGCCAGGCTTTCCAGGTGCGCGCGCGCCGGCCCCTCGCCCGCAATCGCGAGCATGGCGTCGGGGCGCGAGCGCCGTAGCGCAACGAAGCTGTGCAGCAGAAACTCGATGTTTTTTTCGTGGGCCACGCGCCCGACGTACAGCAGCAATGGACGATCGGTCGGGATGCCGAACTTCGCGCGAAAGCGCGCGCCATTGCCGAGCACATAGCGATCGGCCGGCAAGCCGGTGGGAATGACCTGGGTGCGCGTCGTGACGCCGTAGTCCAGCAGCAGGGAGCGCATCGGCTCGGAGGGCACCACGATGGCATCGAGCTGACTGCACTGCGAGCGGGTGAAGCGCCGCGCCAGCATGCGGCCGAGCGGGCGCGGCATCAGCGGCACATAGTGGTGCAGATACTCTTCAAAGAAGGTGTGGTAGGTCGCGACCACCGGAATGCGATTGCGGCGCGCGAATCCGATACCCGCGTAGTGCGCCACGAAGGGCGTGTGAATGTGCACCAGGTCGAAGTGCTGCGCCGAGAGCGGCTCCAGCGCTGTACGCAGTGCATTCCAGCGCATGCGGCGATCCTCCGGGTCGCGCGGCACGCCCGATGAGGCCACGCGCACCACATTCGGATCGGAGGCCGGCGATGCCGCGCCACCCGCAGGCGCTCCGGCCTGCGGATACGCCGGTGCGACCAGCGTGGTTTCCACGCCGGCAGCGGTCAGATCGGCGCGAAAGGTGCGGATCGAAGTGGAGACGCCGTTGACGCGCGGGAAGTAGACGTCGGAGATGAATAGTACGCGCATAGCGCAGCGAGCCCGGCCGACAGGTCGCTACATGAAGGTTTGTGCCAGCAAGGCCAGCGTCGCGCCGATCGCGCCGCCCGCCACCACATCGCTGGGATAGTGCAGCCCCAGCACCATGCGCGAGGCGGCGATCAGTCCCGTCAGCGGCAGCAGCACCCACGCCAGTTCCGGAAACCGCGAGATGGCGAGACAGGTGAATGACACCGCGTGCAGCGTGTGTCCCGAAGGGAAGCTGTAACGGTCCAGCGGCGGCATCGCGAGTGTGATGCCCGGATGACGAATGAAGGGCCGTTCGCGCAACAGTCGCGTCTTGAGAAACTTGTAGACCAGTAGCCCGATCAGGCCCGTCACGGCCATGACGAGCGACGTGCGAATGGCCGCGCGACCGTAAATCAGAGGCAGCGCACCGATCAGGAGGTACCAGACGATGCCATCACCGAGACGGCTGGCCAGCTGAAAGAGAGCTCGAACCCAGCGCTGCCCGGCGCCGCGATTCAGTCCTCGGCACAGCCGGTATTCGGCCATGTCGAAGCGAGCCAGAATGAGCTGGGCGCGTGTCATGAGAGAAGATTGATCGTGCGCGTTGACAGTTACGTGAAGCTTCTATGAAGCTCCAGTGACAATGTGTCATAAGTCACTGATTCTAGTCTCGAACTCCCACTCCACGACCCAATAGCTGCACCGCGGTAATAAATAGCGCCACCGTCAGCAGCAGCATCAGTCCGAAGGCTGCGACCACGTGCACGTCGGAGGTGCCGAGGAAGCCGTAGCGGAAGGCGTTGACCATGTGCAGGATCGGGTTCACGAAGGACAGCTTCTGCGCCCAGTCGGGCAGCATGGACACCGAGTAGAACACCCCGCCAAAGTAGGTCAGCGGCGTCAGCACGAACACCGGGATGAAGTTCATCTGGTCGAAACTGCGGGCGAACACGGCATTGATGAAACCCGCCAGCGAGAACACGGTCGAGGTCAGCACGGCCGCCGCGATGATGGCAAAGAAATGCGCCACGGGCAGTCGCGCAAAGAACAGCGACACCAGCGTCACGACCCCGCCCACCAGCAGGCCGCGTATCAACCCGCCCGCCGTGTACCCGGCAACGATGATCGAGGTCGGCAACGGCGACACCATGAGCTCCTCGATGTGTTTGCCGAATTTGGCACCGAAGAACGAGGACACCACATTGCCGTATGAGTTGGTGATGATGGACATCATGATCAGGCCGGGCGCGATGAACTGCCGGTAGTCGAAACCGGACATCGGCCCGACGCGCCGCCCGATCAGGTTGCCGAAGATCACGAAATAGAGCGTCGCGGTGACCGCCGAGGGCACCAGCGTCTGGCCCCAGATGCGGACGATGCGCCCGTACTCGCGGATCACGATGGTCTGAAAGCCGATCCAGCGCGCACGCGTCATCGACTCTTGCAGCGGTACCTGCGTCGGGCTATCCATGCGTCAGGCTACCCATGGAAAGCTCGGGTCGCGGGAGCTGCCGCTGCGGCCGCCGTGCCGGCCGCCCCACCACTCGCCTGGCCGCCGGTCTCGACCAGGTGCATGAAAATCTCTTCGAGACGGTTGATCTTGTTGCGCATGCTCAGCACCTCGACGCCGAGTCGCGAGAGCTCCACGAACAGGCCGTTGAGGTCCTGCTCCTTGGCGATGTCGGCTTCCAGCGTGTGCTCATCGACCAGGCGTATCCCAAATCCCACCACCGGCGGCGCGACCTGCAGGGCGCCACGCGTATTGAGCACGAAGGTCTGTGTATTCATGCGGCGCAGGAGGTTACTCATGCGGTCGCGTTCGATGATGCCGCCCTTGTCGATTATGGCGATGTTGCGGCAGAGGCTCTCGGCCTCCTCGAGATAATGGGTCGTCAGGATGATGGTGGTGCCGCGCGCGTTGATGTCGCGCAGGAAATCCCACATCGTGCGCCGGATCTCGATATCGACACCGGCGGTGGGCTCATCGAGGATCAGCAGCCGCGGTTCGTGCATGAGCGCGCGTGCAATCATGAGTCGCCGCTTCATGCCGCCGGACAGCCCGCGCGCGGCGCTGTTGCGCTTCTCCCAGAGCTGCAGCTGCTTGAGATACCGTTCTGCGCGTACCCGGGCCTCTGCCCGTTCGATGCCGTAGAAGCCCGCCTGGTTGACGACGATTGTCATCGGGCTTTCGAACTGGTTGAAGTTCAGCTCCTGGGGCACTACGCCGATGCAGGACTTCGCGCGTTCGAGCTGCTTGTCGATGTCGAAGCCGAAAATGCTGGCGGTGCCGCCGGTCTTGTTGACCAGCGAGGTCATGATGCCGATGAGGGTGGTCTTGCCGGCGCCGTTCGGGCCCAGCAAGGCGAAGAAGTCGCCCTCCTCGACATCGAGATCCACACTGCGCAGCGCGTGAACGCCGTTCTTGTAGGTCTTGGTAAGTCCGCGGGTCGACAGGGCAAGCATCGAACAAGCAACTTACCACATAGCGGCCATGAGCTGCAGACCGCGCAGCTGGACGCGCCGCAGTGCCGCATCCGAGCCCCCGATCGCGGCCTGGATCATTTGCCGCCAGATCAGGGGCTGCCCTTCCCAGCGCGGCACGATCCAGGCGGGGCGCAGCTCGGCCAGCCCCTCCAGGTGCTTGAGCGCGCTGCCCGCGATGCCATCGGCGCACTCGGGGTTCATGCCCAGCATTACCCGTGCCGACAGGCGGTTCGAGCGGGCCAGGTGCCAGGCCAGCATCAGCGAGCGTCGCACGACCGCGACTCCCGCCGCGCTGTGGAAATAACCCCGCGCTGCCGGGGTGTCCTGGACGCCGCTCACCAACCGGGCGGCTTGCCAGCGCGCGGGGCAGTCGAACTCCGCATCCAGCAGCAGGTAAGGACAGCGCGCGAGGCGTTGACGAGCATTGTCATCGAGCAGGCACCACCAGTCGCGCAGTCCTTCCACCAGCCGCGGCCGCTCCTGGGCCTCCAGGGCCGCGTCGCGCAATCGTTCGAGCATCAGTTCGTTGATCTCGGCGACCGCCGCCAGTGATGCGCCATCCCAGCGCGCGGGCTGCCGCCCGCGTTGTACCCAGCCGGCCGCGATGATCGGAGAGTGATTTTCGTCTGCCATGACATTTCTCCTGTTACGGGCGAAATATCGTGCCCGATCCGGCCTTGGTGTCAGCGCCCATATCTGCCATAGTTATTCTGAAACTGTTACTAGTAACGTTTTACCACAGGAGACCCCCATGCGCGTTCACGATGATCGTTACAGCCGCGACCAGCGTCGATTCGAGATCGCCATGCGCTTCATCCGGCACGAGGCCCGCACGCATACGATTCGCGCCTGGACCGGCCTGACCGACGACCGCATTCGCAAGCTCTACCGCTCCTATATAAAGGAGTCCCACGGGAACGCCCCGGTCCGCCATCGCGGCAAGTCGCCGCAGCAGCCGGCGTTTTTTACCCGCAGCATCCGGGCCCGGGAGGAGAGTGCCCTGCTCGCCAGCCTCTGCCGCACCATCGGCGCGTTGCCCGGATCAACGGCACCCGGCTCAACGGCAGCAGAGCCGGTGAGAGTCGAGCCGGGGCTCGGGCGGGCCGAGCTGCTCTGCCACGCCTACGAGATCTATCGCACCCAGATCCCATCGCCCCTGATCAGCTTCGAGCACGCGGTATTTCTGCTCGGTGCGCTGAGCCGCGGTGATGAGCTCACGCTGGCGGCCTGTCGCGACTGCGCCGCGGTCGTGGTCGCCGATCGCTGGTCGCTGCGCGTTACCCGCTGCCTGGTGTGCGCGCCGCCGGTGCGAGCGCGGGGTTGGGCGACACCTAGATTGCGTGTCTCCAGACGCGTAGCGGGCAATGCCGCGCGGCGAGCGTGAAGTCAGCCTCCGTCGTCAGCAAAGTCAGCTCGTGGCGTATGCACAGCTGGCCCAGTAACGCGTCGATCGTCCCGATCTGGACCCCGGCCCGCCGGCAAACGTTGCGAATATCAGCAGCGTGGATGTAGTCCCGATCCGGCACCAGAAGCGGTAGGGCCGCGAATCGTTGCACGATGTCCTTGCGCGCGCGCGGACTAGCAAAGCCCTGCAACAGTTCCTGCAGCACCAGGCCCGTAGTGACGATTGCATCTCCGCCGTTGATCGCCGCTTGCAGTGCCAGGACCTCGGGGCCAGAAACCGGTGCATCCCTGCAAAAGGCAAGCGACCAGACGCTGGTGCCGACCAGCAGAGTCATCGACGCGAACGTTCGGCTTTGTAGTCAAAGGCGGCGTCCCATTCGAGCTTGCTCATCAAATCGAGCAAATGCTTCTGCTTTCGGCGAGCGATGAATTCCTCGAGCGCCTTGAACTCTGCTACGTAACGGGCATACGACTCAATGGATTGCTGCATCAGCATTCTCCAGTTGCTGGTGGCCTGGATGCGAGCGTCGAGTGCCCCGCGCTCTTGGAGCGTGGTTTGCGTCGAGGGCGTCAGATGATATTTCCGCAGTAGCTCGATTAGCCGATTTGCGGTTGTCCGCTCGAGCGCTGCGCACTTCTGAAAGAAGCTGGAATGCTGAGGGTACGCCCGGGCCAAATTATCAAAGTAGGCGGCACCCGCTACTTCGTCTTCGTAGGCCTCGAGGATTAACAAAGTGTACTGCGTATTGTTCATCCAGATCCTGGCCTACCAGGCAACGCCCGGTCCTGGACCCGTTGTTGACGGTCATCAGTGGCGGCATTCGGGCGAGAAAGTCAGTCGGGTCGATTACCGACATTGGCAGGGAGCTGCAACCAGATTTCGTTACGACGCAGGAACCATGGCGTGAACGGCGGGTTATAGCGCGAGTAGATCGGTTCGCCTGACCATTTCACGCCCGCCCTCCTCAAGGTCTCCTCCAACTGGACCAGGTGCCTGTTGTAGTTGCCATCCGACCAGAAGCCGGAGTAGCGGATGACAGCCACACGCATCGGCTGCACTTGCCGAAGGAGGATCCGCTCGTCGATGGGTTCAGGCGCGGTACCCAGAGTCACGCCCTTTGGAAGTACGAACTGGACCAGATACCCGCCTGGAGCGGCGTTCTGTATCACCGGAGCCGCCATTTCCAACTTTATCGGCGCCGCGGTCTGCGTGACCGGCGCGGTCATGGCAAGCTTCTTCTCACCTTTGTTCTTACCAAAGATATAGCTGGCCAGAATCCGAAATGCCTGGTTGCCCGCCTGCGTCGCGGACCCTGTTATCAGTACCTCGGCCACTACGTAAGGTGCGTATTGGCGCAACTCAACATCACCAATTCTAGCGGTGACTTCATAGGCGGGCTCTTCGATAGCGCGGATCGGCATGGATGCAGCGAACAGGGCAAACGCTAAAGGCAAAATCAATTTCGCGACGCGCATTGAAAGGGGCGCCTCCTTGTGCCAACACGAGCAGGTTCAGCTTATCGCAAGTAGCGAACGGCCGCTTAGTGAGCTGCCGGGGGCAAGTGGATAGGCTCCATGCAGCCGACCGGTCGTGACGCCAAGAGTTTCCAAAGTGCCTGCGTGAGCAATAGCGGCAAGATTACGGGTCCGATCAACGACCCTGGCCATGCGCATCAGCGCAGAGGCGACCAGGGAGGCAGACCCCAGAATTAGCAATGCGGGTGTAATCATAGCCGCGATAGTCGCGACCGCCGCTGATTGTGTACCGACATTTCCCATAGACTTCCAGCTCCCCAGCACCACGGTGCCCGCCGTCTTCTGGCAGTCAGTGCGCGAACAGGGTTGACCAATTCACGAACGGCCGCAGTTCGACGCACTCCAGTCGAAACATTCCCGCAGCAACCATTGGCAGCGACGCCAGGACCTTCTTGGCGCCCGCGGCATCGTCCGCCTCCATCACGAAAATCACGCACCCAGGATCCTCGGTCGCATAACACTCCCGCAGCACGCCTGAGGCATACAGCGACCAGGAGCCTTTTAGCTCATCGGCCAACTCGGCGCGTACCTGCTCGCGCTTCGCCTCCGGCAGCAGGGTCAGCATAGCCAGGACTTTCATTGGAGTTTCCTCATAGCTGTGCGATCCAACATGCCGGGTGCTTCACCACGTCATCTGCCCGACTTGCGATACCATTGTGCGGTTTCCAATCAAGCTTTGCGGGAACAGCCGATGACAAGACCACTCCCGACGAAATTCAACTGTCCAACCGAGTTCGCATTGACGGTGCTCGGTGGAAAATGGAAGACGATCATTCTGGCCTACCTGAGCGAACGTCCGTGCTATTACGGCGAACTACGCCGGTTGCTTCCCGGCCTCAGCGACAAAGTTTTGACGGAGCGGCTTAAGGATCTGGAACAGACCGGATTAGTCGCGCGCGACAGGAGCTCCAACTCTGTATCTCGCCGACCGTACCTTCTAACCGAGCGAGGTACCACCCTCACCCCGATATTGACGGATTTGTACGCATGGGGCGTGAAGCACGCAGAACTGTTTGGCGTCGACGTGGACAATCCCCTGCAAAGGCTCGACGGCTCAGACTGCGGCACGTAGGCATACCATTTCCAGTCGGCGCTGGCGCGGTTCCGGTAGCGTCTCGGGGAGCCGGGAAGCCCTTTCAATTGTTCCGATAAACGACACAGTCTCTCTCGATCTATCACCGGCGGGCAGTCGCGGCATGTGCTACGCCATCGCCATCTCGTAAAGCACTCCAATCGCGGACTGCGCCTCTGCGGTGCGGAAGTCTCCGGCAAGCTCTCCCGCCAGGGTCATCACCGACACAAGGTTGCCACCGCCTTTTGTGATCCGCTGTATCGCCGCGTGCTCGGTACGCTCGCTCATGCCTCCACAGGCATCGGCTACCATGAAAACCCTGTAACCCAATTCCGCCGCAGTGAGTGCGGGCAACTGAACGGCGACCTCCGAGGAGACTCCTGAGATCAATAGGGTTTGTCGCTTCGTGGACTTGATGGCGGCGACGATCGCCTCATTCCGCAGTGAATCTGCGGTCGTACGTTGGTATATAGCGTGGCTGCCTATTCCCTCCGCGATCTGAGGGATCATTGTCGGTGCAGAACCATCCTGCGCGGCAACGCCGGATACAATCGCGGGCAGGCCGAAAATCTTGGCGAGTTTCGACAGTCCGAAGACGCCCTTTCTCAGTCGATCCTGCCCAATTGTTTTGGACAATTCTACAATCCCGCTCTGAAGGTCTACGAACAGGACGAGCGCGTCATTCGGATCAATCCGTGAGTTGATGTTATGCATGCAGTAAAGTCCTGCGAAAATAGGGTGAGTGGTTGCTACATGCGGAGCGTGCCGCAATGCATGCCTATTTTACGGGCGGCCAGCGGCGTTTCAACGAACCGGCGGGTAAGTCCCAATGCGCCCCCGCAGCACAGATTGTCCGGGGCATCGAAACTGTGGTCTCGTTTCAGCCGTTCGTTTCAGGACGAGGAGTTATTGGTGCGGCGGAGGGCTCTTCGTAGGCTCAGCGCCCCCAGCAGAATGGCGCACACGAGGACGTAGAAGCCGGCACACAGGACGACTTCCAACGAGGTCTTAAGGCTGATCCAGCCGAAGATGGCGGCGATCGAGAACGTCGGTGTGAAGAGCGAGCGCGCCTTGCCGCTGCTCGAAGTGGTTAGTGTAAATGCCCGTCCGTCACGGACTGGATGGCGCGTCCAATGGCGGCATCAAGCTGTAGCGCGATCATCGTCACTCTCTCATCCCCAAACTGCCCGAAAAGGCTCGAAGGCTTGTCGTATTCGAATACCGCGTGCTCCTGCTCATTCTCGTACAGGACGATCCGGAAGGGGGCATACATTGCGGCCGCGAGTTGGTGCCGGGTCATCTTCGACGCGGTAAGGGGATTTCCGACATCGTACTGGAGCACCTTGCGCGCCAGGCCGGCAATTTGAAGGAGGCTTCCGTGGTCTCGGCTTTGAAAGATCGCGAGCTCCGGACCGCGCTCGAGCTGATCGCGGGCGCGCTCGACCTCGCCGTTGCGGAGCAGGATCATGATTCCCGCGTCAAGTTGCGGAAGAATGGACTCGAATGCCTGTCGTGCACTCTCGAACGACTGAGCAAGCTCGATCTTTAAGTGTTGCACGGCTATTGTCGTTTCGATGAGGGACTTGGTACTCATTGCAAGCGTTCCTTGTAGGGTCCGATCCATGTTGCCCGCCGCCGCGAGCCACTGCGCCGTGCAACCAAATGTCGCGCTCATGGTTGCCGATGAGCGCGACACGTGACGCACTCACTCAGCCATCCAGAAATGTCACCGCCTGGTGAACGAACTCACGATGGTACTGGAAAATGCCACCATGGCTCGCGTCGGGAAAGATGCTCAGAGTGGCATTGGGTAGTTTCTGATACAGCTCAAACGAGTTGACTGTCGGAAACATGATGTCGTCATCGCCGTTCGCGACCAGCACTGGCTGGGTGATGGCCTTCAAGTCATTCGCAGGCGATGAGCCCCATTTGGTGATGGCCACTGCCTGAGCCTGAATGGTCTCGTTACTGACCGTCGAGTCTTTATCGGCGGTTCTTTCACTGAGTCGAGTCAGGAACTCCCCTGCCGATTTCTGACTGGTCAGGGATGGGGTAAAGAATAGGAAGGTTTTCGGATGCTTCTTTTCGGCTGCGCTGCGCTGCATGGCCGTCTGCAGCACTTCGCCGATCCTGGCAATTCCAGCGCCTCCGGCCGGGCCGGTGCCGGCAAGAATGATCTTACGGACCAGGGTCGGGCGTTCCTTTGCGATCACCTGGGCGACGAAGCCGCCGAGGGAATAGCCGAACAGGTCCACTTTCTTCAATCCCAGCGCGTCCACGAACGCCTCCGCGTCGTGCGCCATGGCATGCACATCGTCGGGCGTCTGGCCTTCTGATCTGCCGACGCCGCGGTTGTCGAAAGCGATGACATGATGAGACTCGGCGATGCCATCGACGACGCTGGGGTCCCAGTCATCCAGGCCTGCGGTCAGGTGATGCAGGAATACCACAGGAACCCCGTTCCTGGGACCCAGCTCGCGATAGGCAAACGCCAGCCCGTTGACTTTGACGGTCTTCGTTTCTGTCCGTGTGTAGCTACTCATAAGACTCTCCAATGATTCGATGAATATGGGGTGGTGCAGTGGAATAACGTTCGTTACGATAACGAACGCTATGCTATGATCGAGCCCAAGTCAAGTAAAGAGTCGATTCTCATGCGGTATTCGACGGATCAAAAAGTGAAAGCACGCCGCTCGATCATCGAGTCGGGCGCCAAGGTATTGAAAACCGGAGGATTTGCCGGCGTCGGGGTCGATCAGGTCGCCGCCGCCGCAGGTGTGACCTCAGGGTCGCTTTATTCGAATTTCTCGGGTAAGGAAGATCTT
>Ga0181516_10001627_pt1 | contig 16964 bp, 24 predicted proteins | sample PEATcosm2014_Bin_25_FD_121104 | JGI IMG/M metagenome (GOLD analysis project Ga0181516, IMG submission 121104) | Peatland microbial communities from MTU Mesocosm Facility, Houghton, MI, USA - PEATcosm2014_Bin01_10_metaG | ecosystem: Environmental > Terrestrial > Soil > Wetlands > Peat | place... | reverse complement strand
CACCGTGGAGCGCCCAGCGAGCAACTCGTCGATCAGCTTGTTGTCCAATCCCATTCGATCTCTCCTCTCTCTGTTTAACAGAGTCGAAAAGACCGTTTACACAAAATGTTTTACACCCTCGAGCCCGTCTGAATGTGGCTTCTTATCGGTGTTAGTTTGCTCACACATTGCCCTCAAAAAAGCGGATTTCCGCATTGAGAAGCTGGTTGATGTCTCATGAATCAACTTTTCGGCCTGCAATCAGTGTGTGAAAAATCTAAATAAGATTGCCCTGGGGCCGGACCAATAACGCATCACGTTCTGCATCATATTGTGCTACTATTGATGCAAGTATTGGAGCATCCGTGCGCACAACCGTCACCATCGACGACGCTTTGTTAAAAAAGGCGCAGGCCCTGAGCGGGTTGCAGGAGAATGGGACGCTCATCAAGGCTGCTTTGCAGGCCTTGATTTATCGCGAAAGCGCCTTGAGGCTTGCCCGTCTGGGCGGGTCGCAGCCGGATTTGCGGGATATTCCTCGCCGTCGCGGCTCCAAGGAATGTTAACGGACCCGAGCGATTGATTCCGGAGACCCGAGCTTGATCCTGGTCGATACTTCCATCTGGATTGACCACATCCGGACGCCCAACAGCCGGCTCATCGGATTGCTGGACGCGCAGCAGGTCGGTGTGCATCCATGGGTGGTGGGCGAGTTGGCCTGCGGGAATCTCGCCCATCGAGCGAATACGCTCTACCTGCTGAAATCGCTGCCGCAGATTGCCGTGGCCAGAGACGATGAAGTCCTTTTCTTCATAGACAAGCACGGCATTGCAGGCAAGGGCGTTGGTTATCTCGATATGCACCTGTTGGCGGCAGCCGCGCTCGGCAATCTGAAAATCTGGACCCGCGACCGGCGCTTGCGTGAGGCAGCGGCCTTGCTGGGACTGAATGCCTCTGCCACGGGTTAAATCGATGCCTGTAATTGAATGCATGATGCTCCTGCGGACAATGGCCGAACGCGCGCTGCCCTTTGAACATCGAATGGCCAACGCCGAAACAGTGGAAGCCATGAAGGCCGTGCAGCGTGTCGAGCTTGTCACGGTGGGCAATATCGTCAAACTCTTTGCCGATCCCCATGCGGAGAAGAGGTCATAGTCGAATTCAAAGTTCCCTCACCCTCTGCCCTTCAAGCTGGGCCACTCCGGCTTGCGATGCTGTTTGCAGGCTGCAACGCCCTCCTTGAAGTCCTCGCTGGAGCGCTCCTGGGCGTTGGCCTCGATCGCGTCCTCGAGCTCTTCATCCAGCCGCCGCCGCGCATGGCGCGCCAACAGCCGCTTTACCGACTGCATTGCGTGCGGGCTGTTCTGCAGCAGCGTCTGGGCCAGCGCCTGCGCCGATTGCATCAGTTCCTCCTCGGCCACAATCTGCGTCACCAGTCCCAGTTGCAGAGCCTCCTGCGCCTTCAGCAGCCTGCCGGTCAGCAGCAGCTCGCGGGTGCGCTTCTCGCCCACCTGGCGCATCAGAAACGAGGCTGCCAGCGCCGGCACAAAGCCCACGCGCACCTCATTCAATCCAAACTTGGCTTCTGGCGTAGCCAGCGTGAAGTCGGCAATGGTGGCCAGGCTCATGCCGCTGGCGATCGCCGGCCCGTTGACGGCGGCAATCACCGGCTTGGGAAAGTCGTAGAGAGCGCGCAGCAGGCCGGCCAGCTTCTCTGAGTCGCGGCGGTGCTCCTCGGGCGTGTGCGCCGTCAGCGTCTCCAGTTGCTCCATGTCCAGTCCGGCGCAAAAGGCCGAGCCTGCCCCGGTCAGAATCACCACGCCGCACGCGCTCGTCTCGGCCTCGGCCAGCGCCGCAGTCAGTTCGGCAATCAGGGCGGGTGAGAGCGCATTGCGCTTCTCCGGGCGATTCAGCGTGATCGTCTTCACTCCGTTGGCCGTATGCGCAAGAATGTGCTCAAATCGTGTCTCGTTGCGTTCCTCGAAGCGTGCCATGGAATCCTCCCGCGGGCTTTTTGTGCGCCTAGCTTCAAACGCGAACGAGCCTATCGTAGCGCAAATCCGGCCTTCACGTACGGTGATTGGAATCACGGTCTATTTTGCGAGGCTTTGCTTCGGGTAGGATGCGGGTTCAACTTTGCAGAGCAGCGGCAATGATCGCGATCAACTCGGTGAGATCGCCGCGCATCACGGCCAGATCGCGGGCATGGTAAAGCCGCTGGCGATCCTCCTCAACCTGCGCCGCCGACGCCCAATCCAGACGGTGCCCGGCCGCCTGGGCCAGATCCGTGGTGAATGCGCGGAGGGTTCTCGAATTCCCGTCACGGAAGGCGTGAATGGCATCAAGTTCACTGTAGTAATACGCCAGCCGCTTGGCCATCGCTCCGGTATCCAGACCTACCAGGCAATTCTCTGTCTTCAACGCCGCAAAGGTGCCCGCCAAAGCGCCGGGAACATTCTGCGAAGGCCCGTAGGCAACCACAAAGCCAGAGCGATTCTTGGCCATCAATCCGATGTCTTTGCGAATCTCGCCGGCCCAGGGATAGACGCGGGCGAAGATGCGGCGATGCGTCTCCCGCAAGCGGTGAATGTCGAAGGGGCTACGAATCGGATTCTGTCCAAGATCTACGAGACCGACTGCGACAGCATCTGCCTCGAATCTGTCCAGAGACTTCTGGTTGCGAAGATCCTTCAGATTGATGAGAACATTTGTGCCGGGATAGACGTACGGATCGCGGCCGGAAGGATTCATGCGACGGCCGCATTCACGGCCTGATGATAGCCGAGTATCTCCTCGGTCCCTTGCTCGAAGGTAATCTCACCGGCAAGAATGCGGGCCTTCACAGCGAAAAAGTTTTCCGTGGGCCTCATCCCTTCAAGAAAGAGACTCGCCTCCGCCTCGGCAAACCCTCGTTCCAACTTTTCGCGTTCGTCCGGTTGCAGCATGGGGAACCTCCGCCTGCATCAATTTTATCACCTATTTCACTGCATTTTCGCGACAAATTCCCGCCTGAATGGGCCAGAATTGAAGCCATAATGCTGATCGAAATCTGGGAGCGCCGGCGCGGCTACTACAGTTGGATAGCTGCTGCCTCCTGAAGCCAAAAGCTGTTAGCTGGCCTCACAGCCCCAACTCCCCAGCCCGCCGCTTCATCGCCTCCAGACAAAACCCAATCAGCGCATCCAACTCCACGCCCAGTTCCGCCGCGCCCAGTAGAATATCCTCGCGATTCACCCCGCGCGCGAAAGCCTTGTCCTTCATCTTCTTGCGTACGCTCTTCACTTCCACGTCTGCAATGGCTTTGGTCGGCTTGACCAGCGCGCAGGCGGTCAGAAGTCCAGACAGCTCGTCGCAGGCAAAGAGCGCCTTGGCCAGATGCGTCTCCCGCGCCACGCCGCTGTATTGCGCGTGGCCCAGAATCGCGGTGCGCATCTCCGCAGGCCAGCCCAGCCGCTCCAGTTCCCGCACACCCACGAATGGATGTTCAGCCGCCGTCGGATGCCGCTCGTAGTCAAAGTCGTGCAGCAGCGCCGTCGTCGAGTAAAGCTCCACCAGCGCCGCGCGCTCCTCGGCAGGCAGCACTAGCCGGTCAGCCTCCGCCTCGCCCATCGCCCGCACACAAGCCTCCACGCCCAGCGCGTGCTTGCGCAGGCTCTCGCTCTGAGTCCACTCGGTCAGCAGTTGCCAGGCCTGCTCGCGGCCGTGCAGGGAATTACCTGCCAATGCATCGTTGTTGGTGCAACCTGTCATTTTCTTTCCGTCCTCCTTGTTGATGACTCTGGTTCGCGTTTCTTCCGGTTTCTTTCGTCATTTTCAGGCTACGATAGGAGAAACTTCGGCTCGAACCTCATTTTTCACTTGACAATTATGGTTCCCGTCAACGAAGGTAGCACATATCGCGGTGCTCTGACGCACCGCGGAGGCCCGCTCTGGCACTCCGCACACCGCTCATGGAGATCACTCAGACAAGCGTGGAAGCACGCGAAGTCGTCCGCTGCAAATTTCCCGATTGCAGGCTGGTTCAGTTCCGGCCCAGCAGCTCTCACTGCCTCAAGTGCCATAGACCCCTGGAGGTAGAGGAGCCTGTGCGCCTGGGACCGGTACCGGTTGCACCTTACGCCGCCGATCCTTCCACTGAAGCCGGGCTGAAGGTTGCCGGTCAGGTCAAGGAGATTCGGCGCGCGCGCCACCTGAGCCAGCGCCAACTGGCCGGACGCATGCAGGTTCCCCGCACCTACATCTCGAAAATCGAGAACGGCAAGGCCATTCCCACCTTGGGCTCTCTGGCTCGTCTGGCCGCGGCCCTGGGCGTGGATGTGCGCCAACTGGTGCAGGACGCCCGCAGCCGCCGCGACGATGAAGTGGCCGCTGTCCTGGCCGATCCGCTGCTGGGCGAGATTGCCGCCTTGCTGGACCGCCTGGACCCGCTGCACCGCTCGCTGATTCTTGGCTCGGCGCGCGACATGGCCCTTGGACAGCATGGCCAGCGGCGCACGGCGTAGCGAAGCCAGGGCGAGAATAGCCGACTTCGGCCGGAGGCATTTTTTTAGAGCCAATGGCCGCAGCGTCCGCCGTCAAAGCGTGCTGCATCTCACAGTCCGCACCGCGGCCAATTGCGGCGCCCACGCGCTTGTGCTACGGTCGATGATGCAGCACCTTCGCTGCCGGAGCAGGCAATCTGTCGTGCGCCGGCGTACTTTGCAGAGGCAATTTTTTTGATTCTTGCTGGCACATTGCGCATCGATGAGCTGACCGCCGAGGAACGCGCCGTCTACGCGACGCTCAAGCCCGAGCGCCTGCCCGAGCATGTGGCCATCATCATGGACGGCAACGGCCGCTGGGCCGGAAGCCGCTTGCTGAAGCGCTTTGTTGGCCATCAGCAGGGCGCAAAAAGCGTACAACTGGTCACCGAAACCGCCTCGCGCATCGGACTGCCCTGGCTCACACTCTATGCCCTTTCCATCGAAAACGACCTGCGCCGCCCCCGCGCCGAGGTCAACTTTCTTATGCGTCTGCTCAAAAGCTTTCTGGAAGACAACGTGCAGCGCATGATGGACAACAACGTCCGCATCCGCTACATCGGCCGCACCCACGAGTTGCCCGCCGAGGTTCAGGAGAAGATGCTCTGGGCCGAGGAGGCTACGGCGCGCAATACCGGAACCACCCTCACGCTGGCTCTGAAGTACGGCGGCCGCTCGGAACTGGTGGACGCCTTCCGCTCGCTGGCCGCCGAAATGCGGCAGAAAAACCTGAATCCCGAGCGCATCACCGAGCAAGACATCCATCGCCATCTCTACACGGTGCACATGCCGGACCCCGACCTGCTGATCCGTACCTCGGGCGAGATGCGCCTCTCCAACTACCTGCTCTGGCAGATCGCCTATACCGAAATTTTTGTCACCGAGCGGCTCTGGCCCGACTTCCGCGGCCTCCATCTGCTCCAAGCCATCGCAGACTTCCAGCGCCGCGAACGCCGCTACGGCGGCCTCAGCCAGAATGTCGGCGAGGTGGAAGAGGATCTAGAGCGCACCCGCGTCGCCGTCCTCTGAGTACTTTGGTTCGCCAAAATGCCCAATCCTTAGCCCATTTGCCATCATCTTCTCCACCCATCCGGTCGAAATACGGGAAGAGGGCAAAATCCATTGGAAAACTTGAAGACGTTGCCGAAGGAAGAAGATTCCACGGCCAAGGTCAAGCGATTGACCGAACAGTTGCGCTTTCGGCTGAAAGAAGCCATGGCCCAGCGCGGAGGCTCGGAAGCCTTCCTGCATTACCTGCGCTCCGGGGACGAAAAGCAAGCTTGAAGCAGGCGACGGACAGCTCCGGTCTGACAATTAAGTTGGGTTCCCATCCATTCAGATCCTGAGCGCAGTCGAAGGATCTGTGTCATATTTCGCGGAATGGGTGGGATAACACAAATTTCAATCAGAACCTCATTCATCAGGAGAAACAATGGCCGTCGAAGAAAAAAAGATCGCACTGGAACAAGAAGATCTGCCCGCCCGAGCCATGCGTCTGGCCAAGCTTCTGCGTGTGCGCCTCAATGAAGAACTCGCCCAGAAAAAATGCGCCCAGCCCCTCCAGTTCTGGCTGCGCGCCGAGTCGCAAAAGAGCGCCTGAGCCGCAGCCGGATTTGCAAGCTATCTGACTTGTTTTCAGCAAAATCGCCAAACCTGTTACCCGTCCATCCACACACGCACACCCCTGGCAGTGTATTCTCAACCCTGAATGAAACGTGTACTGACGGCTCTCATCCTGGTTCCCGTAGTTCTGATCCTGGTCTTTTTAGGACCGGGTATGCAGTGGCTTTTTACGCTGGCTGTTGCGGTCGTGGCTGCTGCCGCGGCTTGGGAGTTTGCAGGTCTGGCTGAAAAATCCGGCGCTCAGCCGCCGCGCGTCGCGGTGGTGTTGGCCGTTCTGGCGCTCTTCGCCCTTAACGCCTATCGACCCAGTCAGTTGGCGGCCATCCTCGGCATTTTGAGCCTGGCCCTGCTGCTCTACTGCACCTTTTTCCGCCCCGTCGAACAGATGCTGGCCGACGCCTCCACAGCCATCTTCGGCTTCTTCTACGCCGGCTTCACGCTCACTGCCCTGCCCGCCCTGATCGAGGAGACCAATGGCCCCTCGCTGGTGGCTTTTCTGCTCTGCGTGGTCTGGGCCGGAGACATTGCCGCGCTCTATATTGGCCGTGCCTGGGGCCGCCACAAGCTGGCCCCAGGGCTCAGCCCCAACAAAACATGGGAAGGCACACTGGGCTCCGTGGCCGGCAGCCTGCTGGTCACCGGAGGCTTGCTCGCCCTGGCGCATCTGCTCTCGGCGCAATGGGATTCAGTGCTGCTCTCCTACCCGGAAGACATCTGGTACTGGCTAACGCTGGCCGTGGTCGTCAACATCGCCGCGCAGGTGGGCGATCTGGCAGAGTCCGCCCTGAAGCGCTCGGCCGGCGTCAAGGATTCCGGCACGCTGCTGCCCGGCCACGGCGGCGTTCTGGATCGTATCGACGCCTTGCTCATCGCCGCCCCCGCCCTCTGGTACGCCCAGATCCTTCACCAGTGGTTCTGAAGGCAGGGAACGGGAGTATGCTTCCCTGTTCCGGCTACTTGTATATTTACAAATTTGATTGCAATTAAGCCGTGAGCGATTTCCAGTTGGAGTGGGATCCGGCGAAGAATCTCTCGAATCAGCGCAAGCATGGCGTGAGCTTTGAGGAAACGGCCCAACTCTTCCGGAACCCTCTATTTCTGTCATGGAAAGATCGTGTTCAGGATGGAGAAGAGCGCTGGCAAGCCTGTGGCGAAGTTGAAGGCTTGTCGCTGCTGATCGTTGCGCACACTATCCGGTACGAGCTTGAGGATGGAACCGTGATCGAAGTGATTCGCATCATCTCCGCCCGGCAAGCCGAACCCAAAGAAAGGCGGCGTTATGAAACAGAAAACGTTTCGATACACTTTGGACACTTTGCCGCCGCTGACCGAGGCGCAGCGCGCAAATTTAAAGGCGCTTGCGGCTCGCCCGGCCAGTGAAATCGACACCGGCGATATTCCCGTCCTGACTGACGCGGAATGGGCAAAGACCCCGCATACGCGCGGCCATCTCTATCGCCCCGTCAAACAGATCGTCACCGCGCAACTGGACCGAGATGTTCTGGAATGGTTGAAATCTCACGGCCGGGGTTATCAATCGCGCATGAACGCCATCCTCCGGCGGGAGATGCTCTCGTCGATGAAATAGTCAACGATCCTTGCCGATTCGCGCTATGATTTACCAAGGAGTTGCCCCAATGACGACCCGAATCGTTCGCGTTGGAAACACGCTCACCGTCGAGATTCCAGAGGAGTTGGTCGCTCAAGCTGCGCTGCCTGTCGGTGAGCCGGTGGAATGGGTTCGTAACGGAAGTGGCGGAATTGCTTTGGTCAAGTCTTCCGGGCAATCGCTGGCAAATCAGATTGCCAGTATGACGCTGGAAGAATTGCTGGAAGGATTGGAAGAGGGTGACAGTTTGGGTGAATATGACTGGGGCAGTCCGCGTGGGGCTGAGGTTTGGTAGCCCCCTACGTGCCGGATGCCGGCGATCTGATCTGGCTGGATTTGGATCCGCAAGCTGGACGGGAGCAGGCCGGACGAAGACCTGCCGTTGTGCTGTCACCCAGATATTTCAACGTAAGATCCTCGGTTGCATATGCCTGCCCGATCACCAGCAAAGTTAAGAAATACCGGTTTCAAGTATTGCTTCCGCCTGGATTGCCCGTTCATGGCGCAGTGCTTTGTGAACATATGCGTAGCTTGGATTGGAAGGTGCGTGACGCTGTATATTTAGGCCGGATGCCGGATGAAGTTCTTGCGCAGGTTCGCGAAGTGGTCCGAAAGATCGCCGGCATAGCGCAATAATCGAGATGGAATATCGTACTGTTTCACAACCTCATGGAATTTCAATTCACCCTATGAAAAAACTCGCCATTCTCGGTTCCACCGGCTCCATCGGCACCAGCACCCTCTCTATCGTCGAGCAGTTCCCTGACCGCTACTCCGTCGCCTCGCTCGCCGCCGGCCGCAACATTGACGAAGCCTTCGCGCAGACCCTCCGTTGGCGTCCGCGACTGGTCTCGCTGGCCACGGAAGAGCTGGCCGGCCAACTCTCCCAGCGGCTTATAAAAGCCGGCGTCTCCGGCGTCGAAGTCGTCTTCGGCACCGCCGGCACCGTCGCCTGCGCCACCCTTCCCGAAGCCGATTTCGTCGTCTCGGCCATCGTCGGCGTCGCGGGCCTTGAAGCCACCCACGCGGCGATTCTGGCCGGCAAGCCCATCGGCCTCGCCAACAAGGAGTGCATGGTAGCCGCAGGCGAGATACTCACCGCCGCCGCACGCCTGCGCAACGTCCCCATCCTGCCCATCGACAGCGAGCACAACGCCGTTCACCAATGCTTGCGAGTCGGCGCGCACTCTGAGGTCAAGACCATCTGGCTCACGGCCTCCGGTGGCCCCTTCCGCAAGCTGCCGCTGGCCGACTTTGCCAACATCACCCCCGAGCAGGCGCTCAAGCATCCCACCTGGGTCATGGGCCGCCGCATCACCATCGACTCGGCCTCGATGCTCAACAAAGGTCTTGAAGTCATTGAAGCCTGCCGCCTCTTCGACGTCGCCGCCTCTCAAGTCCGCGTCACCGTGCACCCCCAGTCCACCGTCCACTCGCTCGTCGAGTACGTGGACGGCTCCATCCTGGCACAAATCTCAGTCACCGACATGCGCCTGCCCATCCTCTACGCGCTAGCCTTTCCGGAGCGCCCAGCCTCCACGCTCACCTTTGACCTGGCCGCGCTCAGCCATCTCGACTTCGAGCAGCCCGACCTCGAACGCTTCCCCTGCCTGCGCCTGGCCTTCGAAGCCGCCGCAATTGGCGGCGCCCATTGCATCGCCCTCAACGCCGCCGACGAGGTCGCAGTCGAGGCCTTCCTTGACCGGCGCATCCCCTTCATGGGAATCCCGCGTACAATTGAAAAGGTGCTCGCGTCCACGCCCGAGGCGCACCCGGCCACCATCGCCGAGGTGCTCGCCCACGACCGGCAAGCACGCGAATCGGCTCACGCGCTGCTGCTCTAGGCAGGCGCCTTTTTTGAGGATAAAACAGTACATCTATGACGGATTTTCATCAGATTCTGGCAAATATCGCGGCGATCGATTTACGCAGCCTGCTTGTAACCATCGTCTCCTTCGTCGTCCTTCTTGGCTTGATGGTTGTGGTGCATGAGTTCGGCCACTTCGCCGTCGCCAAGCTCTTCCGCGTCCGCGTCGAGGCCTTCTCCTTCGGCTTCGGCCCTCGCCTCTTCGGCTACAAATACGGCGATACCGACTATAAAATCTGCCTGCTCCCCCTCGGCGGATATGTCAAAATGTCTGGCGAGAACTTCAGCGAACTTACCGATGCGGCCACCGGCACAGCCACTCAAGCGCCCATCGACGATCCCGGCGCGCTCACATCTCATCCCCGCTGGCAGCAGATGCTCATCGGCGTCGCCGGTCCAGTGGCCAACTTTGTCCTCGCCTTTGTGCTGATGTTCTTCTACTTTGGCTGGATCAACGAAGTTCCAGACATCAAAGCCCCGGCCATCGAATGGGTGACTCCGGGCTCGCCCGCCGCTTCGGCAGGCCTTGAACCTGGCGACATCATCCGGCAATTCGACAACGCCGTCAATCCCGACTGGTTTACAGTCTTCAAACACGCCAAAGCCGCCCGCAACCAGATTGTTTCCATCGCCGTCGAGCGCAACGGCCAAGCCGTTCAAACCTTTCTGCAAATGCCGGACAGGGCCAAGGGTAAGCCCTATGACCTGAGCCAGGCTGGAGTCTTTCTCCAGGAGGCCACAGGCCCCATCGTCATCGACCAGCTCCTGCCAAACATGCCGGCAGCTCAGGCTGGCTTGCAGCCGGGCGACTCCATTCTCGCCGCCGATGGCCACGTCTTCCATACAACCTTGCCGCTGTTGGACTATCTGCAAACTCTCCAAGGCAAACCGGTTTTGCTTACCGTCGCCCGTCATGGCGCAACCCTGCCGCCGATCCTTGTGCATCCTGCCATGCAAGACGCTCAGTGGCGAATCGGCTTTGCTCCCGGCATACCTGTTTATCCACCCGTGCATAACCAGCCGATGACCATCTTCGATGCCGCCAGCGAGTCGCAGGGCGTATGCGTCGAGAGTTCCCTTCTTATTGTCGAAGTGCTTCAGAAACTCTTTACCCACAAGGCTTCGGTCTCACAACTGGTCGGCCCGGTGGGAATCGCTCAGGCTGCCGGAGAAGCGGCAAAGACCAAAGAATGGTCCCCAAAATTCGGCTTGGCGGCGATGATCAGCATCAACCTGGGAATTCTTAATCTGATGCCCTTTCCCATTCTTGACGGGGGCATGATCCTCTTCCTGCTGATTGAAAGCGTGATTCGCCGACCCATCAACATCAACGTGAAGGAATACATTTATCAGGCAGCCTTTTTGATGCTGGTGGCCTTTTTTGCCTTCATCATCTTCAACGATGTAAGCAGGCTGTCCATCTTTTCGCACTTGAAGCCATAAAAACGACCTTCTGCTGGATGCTGCTTGAAGTTGGATTTGAGGGGCGCTGCTTTGACGCGCCCCTTTCTAACACCCGGGAACAGTTCCGCGTCTTCAAGAGATCGACGCCGAAGCAAATTAAAGGGACAAGAAATCCTAATTTCGGACCCGTTTTCCACGCGACTGACCCGACAAAACCCGAAGAAACACCTATAACTGTGGATAAGATCGCGTTCCACGTGGAAAACTTGGTACGAAACTGTTTCATTATCAGACACCCAAATATTGGAGAGACCCTCAATGTCCGTCACTACCGAAGTTAGAGTCCGCTACGCAGAAACCGACCAGATGGGCGTCGTCTACTATGCCAACTACCTCGTCTGGTTTGAAATCGGCCGCGTCGAAGTGCTGCGCACGCTCGGGCTCACCTACGGTCAATTGGAAAAAGAGCACGACTGCATCCTTCCAGTCGTCGAGGCCAACTGCCGCTACCGCTCCCCGGCCCGCTACGACGACCAGATCCTCATCGAGGCCTGGCCCGCCATCCTGCGCAGCTTCGTCATCAAGTTCGCCTACCGCGTCTGGCGCAAGGAGGCTGACGGCGCCCAGCCCACTCTGCTGGCCGAGGGCGAAACCGTCCACGTCATCTGCGACAGCCAGATGAAAAAGAAGATTCTGCCGCCGCACTACGCCGACGCGCTGCGCACAATGATGGAGAAAGCGTAGGCGGCTCTCTAGCCAGCAAGGCTCGGCGTCGCATCCGCCTTGGTTGCCGCTGGCGCCATGCCGCGCTATGCTCTGTGCATGACCGCGCTTGAACCTTGGTTTCAGGGAATGGAACCCAAACTCGCCACCGCGCCCGAACTTGAAGACATCCTTGCTGAACTCATCCGCCGCGAACCCATTTGCCATCGTCCCGAGTTCGGTACAACCAGGGCCGAATTCGAGCGCATGTTGACCGAGGATTTTTGGGAGGTGGGCGCATCCGGCCGCCGCTACTCACGCCAGTACGTGCTGGATGGTTTAGAGAAGCGCCAATTTTTCGACCCGCAAGCCGACGTCTGGCAGGCACGCGATTTCCACTGCCGCAGATTGGGCGACGACGCCTATCTGCTGACTTACACGCTGCTCCAGGACAACGTGCGACTTACCCGCCGCGCCACCATCTGGCAAAGCACCGCCGAAGGTTGGAAGATTCTCTTCCACCAGGGAACGCTTGTGCAGGATGCATGACCGTCTTTTCAGCGCAGAACAACAGCCAGAGCAAAGCCGTCATACCCTTTCGCTCCGACCGTCTGCACAACCGTTGCGCTCAAGCGTGGCTCGGCAGCCAATAACTCCGTGAAGCGCCGGATGCCTTCAATATCGGCTTCGGCACAACCCGGCTGGACGACCTTTCCATCGCGGACCACGTTGTCGGTAACGATCACCGTTCCTGGGCGCGACAGCTTCAACGCCCACGCAAGATACTCAGCATTATTCTGTTTGTCGGCATCGATAAAGATCATGTCGAATGCTTCGCCGCCAGACGAAGCCAGCAGTGAAAGGCTTTTAACAGCTTGCCCCACGCACAGATCGACTCGATCCGCGACTCCAGCGTTCAGCAGGTTTGCTCGGGCAACTTCGGTGTGAAGCGGGTTGACCTCCAGCGAGACAATTCGTCCGTCTTCAGGCAGCGCGCGAGCCATCCATATCGTGCTGTAACCGCCCAAAGTTCCGATCTCAAGAATGCGCCGCGCCCCGCAAATACACACCAGCACTTCAAGAAACTTCCCTTGGAGCCTGGAAACATCTATAGCGGGCAGTCCGGCCGCTCGATTCACTTTGAGTGCGGCTTCGAGCTTGTCATCGGCTAAAATCGGGGCCAGTCGCTCACTGAAATAGCAATCTACCTTCTTCCAAAGCTCCTGCATGGCGACCTCCATTCAGATCGCTTACTTCTCCCGCGCCACCACAAAATCCGGGACCCAAAGCAGCGCCCGCTTGAACTCGGAGTCGGCAAAGGAGGCCAGCGCCCGGCGGCTCTGCTCGGCGTAGCGGTCGGCGACGCTCATCGCATACTCAACCGATCCGTGGCGCGCCAGAATCTTCTGGATCTGCTCGCGGCTCACATTCTCAAAGCTGCGGTCGTCCAGAACGCGCTGGATCGTCTTGCGGTCGGCGGCCGTGCCGTGGTCGATGGAGTGGATCACAGCCAGCGTCGCCTTGCCCTCGCGCAGGTCGCTGGCCACGGGCTTGCCGAGAACTTCTTCGGTAGCCGTCAGGTCCAGTACGTCGTCAACGATCTGAAAGGCCAGGCCAACGGCGCGGCCATAGGCGGCCAGATTCGTCTCCTGTACCTCGGATGCGCCGGCCAGCACCGCGCCCAGGCGCATCGAGACGGAAAACAGGCAGGCGGTCTTGCGGAAGATCAGGTCGTAATACTCGGCCTCGCTGACGGCGCGGCCCAGCTTCTGAATCTGCAAGAGCTCGCCCTCGACCATCTGCTGCGTAAGGCCGATCAGCAGCTCCAGCACGCGCAGATTCTTCTCATCCAGCGCCACCTTGAAGGCCTGCATGTAAAGCCAGTCGCCGGCCAGCACACACTTCTCGTTGCCCCATGTGGTGTTGGCAGAAGGCCGTCCGCGGCGCAGCTCCGCGCCGTCGATAATGTCGTCATGCACCAGTGTCGCGGTATGCACCATTTCGACCACCGTGCCCAGCCGGATAGCGCCAGGGCCAAAGTAGCCCAGCGTATGCGCTGAGAGCAGCAGCAGCGTCGGCCGGATGCGCTTGCCGCCGCCGCCGCGCAGGTACTCGGCAATCTCCGTGATGGTGCTGACGCCAGAGGCGGCGTCGCGGCCCAACTCCTGCTCGATCGCCACGAGGTCGTCTCGCAGCAGATCGAATACTTCTCTCGCCGTCGCTATCGCCAGTGTGCTCAAAGCTCTCCGGTTCCCGTGACTTATCGTACTATGCGGCTGTCGATTGAGTTGCGCGGCAAGGCCCCGGCTAACTCGCAAACTTGCTGTTCTTGTTCATTTCTTTTTTCAACCGCATCGGCCTTTCCTCGAAAAGGTTGCTAGCCGCGGTTGATCAGTTCGTCCGGTAGTTTGTGAAGCTCAACTCCACGCCCAGATCCTTGCCGCGCAGCAACGCAATAATCCCCTGCAACTCGTCGCGGTCTTTGCTGGAGATGCGCACCGTATCGCCCTGAATGCTGGCCTGCGCCTTCTTCTTCGCATCCTTCACCAGCCGCACAATCTCCTTGGCCTTCTCAATGGGAATGCCCTGCTGCAAGGTGATCTTCTGGCGCACGCTCTTGCCCAGCGCCGGTTCCACCTTGCCGTAGGTCAGATTCTTCAGGCTGACGCCGCGCTTGACCAACTTCTGGCCAAGAATCTCCTTGACCGCCTCCAGATGGTATTCGCCGTCGGAGGCAAGCTGAATCTCCTTGTCGCCCTCCGCCAAAGTAACCTCAGAGTGCGAATCCTTCAGGTCAAAGCGCTGGCGAATCTCCTTGAGCGCCTGGTCGATCGCGTTGCGGACCTCTTGAATCTCAACCTTGCTGACGATGTCAAACGAATTTTCTTGAGCCATATCCCGTATCCTCAACTAAAAAAGGCCGCTGCATGAATTGCCCTTTAACAGTTTCCCACGTCAGCCCCCAGACGAAACAATCGATTGAAGTTTTTCGTGGTTGCGGAGGCGATTTCTTGCACGTCAACGCCTTGAACTTCTGCCAGAGTATCTGCCGCGCGCGCCACCCAGGCCGGCTCATTGCGCTTGCCGCGGTTGGGCACAGGCGCAAGCCACGGCGCGTCGGTCTCCACCAGAACGCCATTCAGAGGCAGCCGAGCGGCCACATCGCGCAGCGGTTGTGCTTTGGGATAGGTGATGTTGCCGGCAAAAGAGATCAGAAAGCCCAGATCGAGCGAGCGGGCAGCTTGATCGAAGTTGCCGCCAAAGCAGTGCATCACGCCGCCCAGGCCGGTTGGCCGCCAATACTCATCCAAAACGAGAAAAAGATCGTCCCATGCATCCGTCGCGCCGTCTTTCGGCCTACAGTGAATCAGGATCGGCCGCTTGCGCGCGGCCGCAATCTCCAATTGGTGGATCAGCCCATCGCGCTGCACCGTATGTGCCGCGCCCTCGTGATAGTAGTCCAGTCCAATCTCTCCGCAGGCAATCACCTCCGGCTCGGCCAGCAGGCCGTCGAGCTGGGCCAGAATCGCATTGTCAATCTCCGGCGTGTTATGCGGATAGACACCCGCGCTGGCGTATAGCTTCGGAATTTCAATGCCGCTCGTCGGCATCCCATTGAACTCGCGGCAGACGGCCAGCGCCCCGCCCATGCCGCTAGCCTGCTCGCCAATACCGATGGCCAGCACTGTGCCCACGCCCGCGTCATACGCACGGCGGAGCATCAGTTCGCGGTCGTCCGCGTAGCGTTCGCTATCCAGATGGGCGTGGGAATCAATCAGCAATGGGGCCTCATAATGCAAGATAGACTAATTCGGTGCAATTGCCGTAATTTTGACCACGCGCAACCCAAGATGCTCTTTGAAGTGGTCGAAGTCGCTGTCGTGGTGGAGCAGTTCGTAACCCTCCTCCATGCAGAAGGTGGCGACAAACGTGTCAACCGTATTGCGGATCGTGACGCCAAGCTCACGCAGTCTGCGGTAATTCCGCGCCGAGGCAATGGCCAATGCGGCACTGCCGGTTTCAAAGAGAACGAACTGGCTGAGCGCATCGACTGTCTCGGCGAAGCGCTTGTCGCCGCGAATGCCTTGCAGCACTTCACTCAATATCAGGCTGGTAATTCCGATCGGCTCCAGGCCAAGATGCAGGTTCAGCCAATCGGTTTGCTCGTTCCGTGTGTCGCCCAAATAGTCGATGAGCACCGAAGAATCGACGATGACCATGGCTTAACGCGCTTCCACGGGAATGGAGGTCTGCTCCGCTGACCGAAGATGCGCACTTTCCGCTTTGGCAACCTTCTCCGCTAATCGCCGCTTCTCCAGAATCTCCTCGTCGGAGGCAAACCAGTCGTCGTCATGGCCCCGCCAAACGACTTTGCCGCACAAATCGAAAAATTTTGTTTGCGCTTTGAGCTGAACAACCTTACGCAAAGAGGCTTCAACCGCCGCTTTCTTGGTCTTTGTGCCGGTAGCTTTCATGGCCTGCTTCATCAACTTGTCGTCGATCTCGATATTGGTCCGCACGGATGAGCCTCCCGATGTGTAAGTATGGCACGATTTATGTGTATGGGGCAACGGCAGGGATCAGAGATCAGAGATCAGAGATCAGAGATCAGGGATCAGGGATCAGGGATCAGGGATCAGGGATCAGGGATCAGAAAAACACGCTGGTTGAGGTTCGTGGACTCCCACCCATTCCATGATGAAACTATGGAATGAATGGGGTACCCAGCTCTTAAGGGTGAGACAACCAGTCCACTTGTCGTATAATCCGGCGATGAAACTTTCCTGTCTTCTTATCGGTCTATGTTCACTACTCTGGCCGGCTCTCGCTCATGCGGAAGATCCACGAGCCAATTCATTAGTTGAAATATTTACTCAGGCTTGCCTGCGAAATGTCGGAAACCCAAGTGCGGTTTATGCCTGGGCTTCTGAGCAGAAGCTATCCCCCATTACCAACCCAGAAGGACGAAAAGTCTATATCGGGGATGGCAACGACGGAGCCGCCTGGAGTTTCCGAGTGGCCGGCATCAATGCAGTCTTATCGATAAGAAGCCAAACCCAGGCTTGCGCGATCTACGGCGAGGCGGCTGATGTCTCGGAGTTTCATCGATGGTTCGACGTCATTGTGAGTGTGATCACTAGTGTCCTGAGTCATTAATTCGCTTACAATATCGCGCGACGGAATCGAGTATCTGGTCAGCGGTTTTATGCCAGATGAAGGGTTTTGGGGCGCGGTTGTGCTCTTCAATGAACTCATCGAT
>Ga0181516_10001626_pt1 | contig 16970 bp, 16 predicted proteins | sample PEATcosm2014_Bin_25_FD_121104 | JGI IMG/M metagenome (GOLD analysis project Ga0181516, IMG submission 121104) | Peatland microbial communities from MTU Mesocosm Facility, Houghton, MI, USA - PEATcosm2014_Bin01_10_metaG | ecosystem: Environmental > Terrestrial > Soil > Wetlands > Peat | place... | reverse complement strand
GTTTGGATGTCCATGCCGAGACGATTGCCGTCGCGGATGCCGAGCCGGATTGTGAAGTGCGGAGCCTGGGCACGATTGCCAACCGCGCCGAATCGATACGCAAGCTGGTGAGGAAGCTGGGACCCGTGGATCAGGTGCGAGCCTGCTAAAAGGCTGGGCCGACGGGCTATGTACTCTACTGGCAGTTGACGGAAGTAAATATCCCCCGGCTTTGCCGGGGGATATTTACTCAGAGGCAGCTCCCGACGGCTCACGATCTTGCGGTTTCGACCCTCGAATATCAGACTGATCAATCGTCGCTCAAACCTGCCCCGGCTGCTGCCGGCTCTGTTCTCGGAAGACGGCAAAAACAACGACTAATACAAAAACAACCCCGCCGATGTGCAGGAGTTGACAGGGTCACTCCATATCAGAGCAGTTCCAATGTTGCTTTACCCAAGAGCGGCCAAAATGGGTAGGGTGTAGTTGGCGACTGCTCGGCGATAGAAGAAATCGATGCCCAGACCCTTTTCCGACGATTTGCGCTGCCGGATATTGGCGGCGTATGCGCGCAACGAAGGCTCGCAACAGGAACTGGCGCGGCGATTCGGAGTGAGCTTTGCGCACGTGCGTAAGGAGCGGAGGCGGTTGAGTGGACAAATGGAGCGCGTTTCGCAATCGCGGCGTGGTCCTCTCAGTCGCATGACAGAGGCCGTCCGAGAGCAGTTACGCGGCTGGCTGCGCGAGCAACCGGACCGGACGTTGGCGGAGTTGGGCGAACAATTACGCGCTAGCGGCATTGTCGTGAGCAGCAGCCGGATAAGTCAGACTCTTCAACAGATGGGCCTGCGGCTGAAAAGAAGTCGCTTCACGCCATCGAGCGGGACACCGAGCAAAACCGCCAGCGGCGGGAAGGGTTTCTTGCCGCCATCGCGGCCATCTCACCGGAGAAGCTGAAGTTTCTCGATGAAAGCGGAGTGACGACGCAAATGACCAGGTTGTGGGGGCGAGCGCCGAGAGGCGAGCGTGTTCACGAGGCTACGCCCGATGGCCGCCGGCAGGTGTTGACCACGCCTGGAACCATGAGCTTAGGCGGTATGGAGGCGGTCATGACTGTTCCATCGGCCACCGACGGTGGTGTCTTTTGCACCTGCGTGGAGCAGGTGCTGTGCGCCAAGTGACAACCAGGCGAAGTGGTGGTGATGGACAACCTGAACGCACACAAGGTGGCCGGAATACAAGAGTTGATCGAGGCCCGCGGTGCAAAGCTAATCTATCTGCCGCCCTATTCGCCGGATCTGAACCGGATCGGACAAGCTTGGTCGAGATTCAAACAGTTCTTGCGCGCTGCCAAGGCCGGCACCGAAGAGGCGCTGGACAAAGCTATCTCCGAAGCATTGCAAACAATCACTGCTGACAACGCCACCGCGTGGTTCCGTCGCTGTGGTTACATGCGTACAGCAATCTTGGAAAGGCTCTAACCGCCTGATTCTCCGGGCAAGAAGTGAACCATGGATGGCGCACCGTCTATCCGAGGGCTGACCACGCTTGGGCTGCGGCCGGGCTTAGCGCGCTGGTGGCGATCAGTTCGATATTGTTGTCGCCGTTCTTTGCTTTGCGGCCGCGGATTCCGCCGGAGGCGTTGATGGTTTCCTGCGCCTGCCGGTAGACGCTGACGAGGCGCGCATTGCGGTCGGGGTCGTGATTGTCTGCATTCTTGCCGCCGAGCGGAAGCAGGATGTGCTTGTTGGCGTGATAGTCGATGGCCACCGGGTCGTGTCCGGCGAGAAGGATGTTCTGGCGGCTGGTGATCTCGGGCGGGTATCCGACACAACCACTCACGGGCTGGCCGTTGACCGTGGTTGAACCATAGCTGACCCAGAGGCAGTCGAGAATACTGAGGTCGGGCCTGCGCACCTCGGTCCACATGCGTGCGCATTGCGATCCGAGATCGGCGTAGTGGCGTCTGGCGGAGGTTCCGTCCTGCATGGAGAGCGTTCCGTAGACGATCTTGAGAGCACCGGTCATGCCGATGTCGCCGCTGTGATCCTTGAGCACGGCGCAATGGATGAGCTTGAGGTTCTGCGCGTGGTCGAAGCCGGTCCAGCGGCCCTCCCTGAGCTCGATGCGGTTGCCGCCGGCGGTGGTGAAGCATGGATAGGAGATGCACTGGGTGCCTGGCGCGCCGATGCGGCGATAACCGTTGGTGGCGTGATCGCCGTCGGCAATGAAGACGCCGGCGTGGGGATCCATCAGGAGAGAGCTGACGGGCTTGCCAGCGAAGACAGTTCCGACGAGATAATCGATGGTGGTCACGTCCTGCTGCTCGGCGTTGATCTGGATCTTGCCGTTGAGTTCCGGGAAGGGCATGTACTCGGTCTTGTCGACGTCGCAGTGGATACCGTCGAAGGCAGCGGGGCGGCCCTGGCCATTCTCGAAGATCACGACTTCTCCATGGAAGCCGTCGGGGTGCTGGAGGATGCGATGAATGAGTCCGCGCAACATGTCGGTGTTGGTGCCGCCGCGGCACTTCCACTGGGCGTTGACCTTGAGGATGACAACGTCGTTGGAAGCGATGAGACCGTCGGGGCCGCTCAGAGTGCCGGTTTGCGAGGACTTGTAGAATTCTTCGCCATGCAATGAGAGCTGGTAGAGCAGGGCATCGACGCCCACATGGCGCGATTGGCCGTCGTGCACCGGGCAGTGTTCGACGCGGAAAACCCGAGAGCGGTCGCCTGCGGTTTCAGCGAAGGCGTCCAAACGGAGGGCGCTCAGGATCGGGAGGGCGGCGGTGCCGGCGGCTGTGGTTCGGATGAAGCTGCGGCGCGAAACGCCACGGGAAGGATGAAGCGGAGGCTTGCTCTTGCGCATGATGTTTACCTTGAAGGTTGAGAACAGTATAACTCCGGCGGCGGGCGATTGACTCGTCCGGCCGGTGGCGCGCCGATCCCGAAAGAACGAGCAGGGGACTCGGGCGGTTTGGGCCCGGGGCCTCCTCCTGAGGGGTATGCGGGCGCTTCGGGCCGCGGGCGAGGCCCGGGCAGAGATGAGGCGCAAGGTTGTGAGGACTTCTTCCGGCAACTCTTCGAAGCAGAGGACAGCGGAACGGGAGCGGTGGCGGTTGAAGGCCAGGAGGCTGAATTGGACACTCGATGTCTCAAAGGCTGAACAATGGCTCTATCCCTCATGCCATGTGCAGCTTCTTGAACAGTTTCTCGATGGCCGTTTCGTACCATGAATCGAAATATCGAGTCAGGCCCGCCAGGCCCCACTGGGTCAGAGGGTATGTCCTGTCACGATCGGTCCCGATCCTGACGTGGACCAAAACATCTGTTCGATTCCCGAGCGCGGGGCTGGAAACCTTCAATTCCAGGCTGAACGTTGAGGAGGTATTTTGGGAGATTGCGTTTGATTTTAAGGAGAGGAGGCAGTACGTCAATAGAATGATAGCCGCCTTCGAGCGCCGCATGACATTCCTCCCAGGTGAGATTGCGATCGAGGTCCGAATTAGACTCGAAGCCCAGCGGGGCATTCCCTCAGGGGCTCAAGCCAAAATCCATCTTTCGATACCGATGGCGCGGTTAAAACCGCGCCCTTCCAAAACTGCCCTCGTTCAAAACCAACGCCGCTCAAAACCAAAACCTTCAGAACCCGGGATCTTAAGAACGAAGGTCCATCAAAACGAAACCCCGCTTGGAGAATTCCTCGAATTCCAACGGTTCTCGGTTCAGTAACGGAGACCGAGCTTCATCGGGAAATCTTCTTCGCCGTCTTCCAGGGCGGGGAGGTTGCAGTGCTGGCGCACGATGGCGCGATGGCGGTGTCGCAGCGCCAAATGCGCGGCGGCAATGAGCACTATGGCTACGATCATGTGGTCGACGCTCTTTTCGACCCAGGGCTCGGTTGCGATGGGGAGAACGGCTAACACTGGAAAGGATGAATAGTACTTGAGCACCGTGAAGGCGAGATTGGATTGGCTCCGCGTGGGCTCGCCCGTGAAGGGGACGATGGTGACGTTGAGAAACAGGACGTCCGCAAGCAGCAGGCAGATGCCGCCGGTTACCAGCACCTGGGCTACCGTGGCGGGCAAGGTGAGCAGGTTTGGCGGAGAGATGTTGCGCAGCAGAATCCCTGCGAAGAGCGTGAGAGCGCCGGCCCAGAGGAGCACCCAGATTCTGGCGGCCTGCAACTGCTGGATGGCGGGAAGAAAATGCGGCGGCCTTCCGTGCACGATTCGAAATACCCAGCTCCCCTGCTGGTTACCGGGGGAGACGAAGGCCATGCGCATGCCCGCGATGACCCAGAAGGGGACGATGCCAAGAGCGGCGCGGATTCCGTCGGCGGAGATTGCAATGCGCACCGAGTCGTGCACCACGTTGAAGCGCAGAATGGCAGTGACCACGATGGAGAGGCCCACGCCCCAGTAGAGGACAAGATAGACGCGATAGCGCGGGACGCGGAGCACAGTCTGGCTGATGAAGTGAAAGACTGCGCGCCGGACCGGCGGGCGAACAACTATTGCATGGAAGATAGCGTCGAGAGGGCGGCGCAACCAATTGTGCATGGAGCGCGTGCCGGGGCCTTCGACCTGTTGGCGCACGCGGCGCAAGTAGGCGAGCGGATAGGTGACTACCGCAAGCGACGCCACCAGAAGCAGCGCGGTGCAACCGATCTTTGCCAGGACGGCGTAGATGGGCAACGCGGCCGGCCCTTCCATGAGGAGTTGATAGATGCCGAGAAACCAGAAAGGAGGACAGAAGAGCGCGTAATGGCTGCCGGATTTGAGCAGGGCCGGAACCACGCCGGAGAAGACTGGAAACAGAAACAGAAGCAACAGCAGGGCGGTGATGGAGAGGCTCTGCAGGAGGAGCGAGAGTTTGCGGAACAAGCGCTCACCGAGAACGGAGAGAAGCACGCCTTGCAAGGCGAGGATGAAAGCAGCAGCGAACAAACCGGCGCCGCATGTGGCGAGAATGTGACCGGCGATAAAGCGCGGAAGATTGGGCGGATCGATTGCTGGGGGGAGCACGAGCGTGGCGAAGAGATTGGTATCGAAGAGGAAGCCCGCGGTGAAGACACCAATGGCTGAGACGCGGGCGAGGAACACGCGCCTCTCCGCGATGGGCAGAGTCTTCAGCACCCAGAGATCGAGCAGGTCGGGAAAGAACATGTCCCACTCGAAGACCGTGATGATGCCCATGGCGACGAAAGAATAGAGGATGAAGAAGAAGTGGTGATTGACCTGAAGCCAATAGGGCGGCGGGCGTACGGGGACCGGGTGATTTCGCCGAAACTGGATGACTGGGTGGTAGACGGGCCAGAGATAGATGGCAATCATGAATGGGAAAAGACCGACGGCAGCGGCGATCTGCACGAGACGGGTTTTGGCGTCGCCGTCGGGCGAGGCAGTTTCGTGATTGAAGAATCGCTCCAGGAAGTGGCGAACGAGCAGCGAGAACTGGCTTCGCTGGAGCTGACGCACGACGCCGAGCGCCGCCTGCGCGTTGAGCGCGAGCGGCTGTGGATCGGACATGGTGAGAAGCCGCTGGAAGTTGTCAGACATAATCGAGCTGCATGACCTCAACCATTTCCTGGGCGACGGTTCGGGTTTCCTGCTGGGCGACAAGTTGCGCGAAGACGCTTTCAAGATTGGGCAGGCTCATCAGCTTTGTCAGCTCCGAGGGCGGCGCATCGGCCAGAATTCTGCCTTTGGCGATGACGATGACGCGGTTGCAGACCTGCTCCACGACCTCCAGCACGTGGGAGATGTAAAGGACGGCCTTGCCTTGCGCGGCCAGCAACTCGAGGAGGTCTTTGAATAGGCGCGAGGAGACCACGTCGAGGCCGGAGAGCGGCTCATCGAAGATCAATAGCCTGGGATCGTGCATCAGGGCGGCGGCGATGAGCACGCGCTGCCGCATTCCCTTGGAGTAGGAAGAGATGGGCGAATATTGCCAGGATTCGAGATGCAGGAGCTTGAGCAGGCGCGTGGCTTTGGCCTCGAGAAGGGCTTCGTTGATGCCGCGCAGACGGCCCACCAGTTGCAGGTATTCGAGGCCGGAGAGGTAGCTGTAGAGGTGCGCTTCCTCGGGGACGTAACCGATGACAGAACGGAAAGCCACCATGTCATTGCGGATGTCGTTGCCTTCAAAAAGGACGCGGCCCTCGTCGGGGCGCAGCATGCCGGTAATGATTTTGACGGTGGTGGATTTGCCGGCGCCGTTGGGGCCGAGAAAGCCGACGATCTCGCCGGGCGCCACCCTGAAGCTGATGTCCTGAATGGCGGGAATGGTGCGGAAACTTCGGTAGAGGTGTTGGAGCTCAAGCATGACTCACCTGCCTACCCTATGTAGCATTCTTCATAATTCCTTGTCAAGTAGCTTGCTACATAGATACAATGCGCGCATGGCTCAAGAGAGGAATCCGGAGACGAAACTCTCGCACACGGCGGCGATGATTTTGCAGGCGGTGGATGCCGGGTTTATTTACGGCTTCAGCATTATGGAGATGACCGGGCTGCCGAGCGGGACGGTCTATCCGGCGATGCGCCGGCTGGAGCGCGACGAATTGATCCGCTCGCAATGGGAGCGCCAGTCGATTGCCGACGCCGAACAGCGGCCGCAGCGCAAGTACTACAAGCTGACTGCGGCGGGAAGGGCGACGCTGGAGTCGTCGCGGAAGCGCTACCCTCTGCTGGAACGGTTGATTCCGTCGGAGGAGGCGAGATCGGTATGAAGCCATCTTGCCAATTTGTGACACGGAGTGCGGATCTGTGCCTGCTGTATGGTGCGTCGCTGCTGGTTCCCGGCGGGCAGCGCGCGGAGTGGCGGCGGGAGTGGCATGCGGAGCTTTGGCAGGTACGGCGGGCGCGCGTGTGTGCCGGCGAGTTTCGATGGGCGGCGGAGCGCGCGATTGCCGGGTTCTGTCTCGGGGCTTACCAGGATGCGTTGTGCCTTCGCCGGATCGACCGGCGAAGCAGGACACCGCTGACGTTGAGGTTTGGTTCTGCCTGGCAATGCCTTTTGCTGGTGGCAGCCTTGCTTAGCGCCAGTTACGGAGTGTCGCGTTGGTTGCCGGGCGTGCGGGCCGAGCGCAGCCTTCTGCGATCCGGTGTGCGTTCAGGCCTGGTGCTGATTGAAGACGTGAATAATGAGGATTCTCCGCGAACCATTTCTTCCGGGCAGTATCAGGCTTGGAAGGATCGCAAGCAGGAGTTCTTCGACGGATTTGCATTCTATCGGGTCACGAGGGAGCGTGTGAATTGGAAGCCAATTGAGGATCGTCCGCGTGAGGACGCGGGCTGGGGAGTGGGGCGGGCCAGTTCGAATTTCTTCACGCTGCTGGGTATGCCGGTGGAATTTCGAGAAACGGGCGCGAAGTTGGACGCCGATATGCCGAGTCTGATTCTGAGCGAGAGCTTGTGGAAGCGGCAGTTCGGCGCCGATCCTCATGTAGCCGGAAGCGTGGTGCGGGTGGGATCGCGCCGGGCTACCATTGCCGGTGTCGCGCCGCAAGGTCCATGGGGCCTGCCGGGCAAGGTGGACGCATGGCTGCTGGAGCCGGACGCGCGGATGGATCCGGGTGGCGCGGGATATGTGGTGGCGCACCTGTCTGCCTCAGGAGAATCGATGATGCAGTCAGCGCAGGTGCAAATTACGTCGTATGCGCCGCATCGTTCGCCGGACGATCTCTTGGGGATCGCTCTGGGGAACGGAATGCCGAGCCAGTGGGACGTCTTTCGTTTCGCTTTGTTTCTGGCGCTGTTGGCATTGCCGGCAATCTCATCCGTTTCGCTTGGCGACCTGAGCGTGAGCGTCTGCAGGATCTCATGGCCGAGAAGGCTGTTGCGGTGGGGTTTTCTCAGTGCAAAGATTGCGCTGCTTTTGCCGATTGTCTATTACGCATCGCTTGATTTGGCTTATGGATTTACGGGTTTGAATACCAGTGAGGCGTTTTATATCCAACTGGTATCCACGTTTTTCCTTTGCCTGTTCGGAATGCAATGGGTGCTGAACGATCAGCGGCAGCGCTGCCCGGTGTGCCTGCGGCGCGTCGATCATCCGGCACGCGTAGGGCAACTTTCCAGAACATTTCTGGCGTGGAGCGGGACGGAACTGATGTGCATGGGCGGGCACACGCTACTGCACGTTCCCTCGCTGCCCACGAGCTGGTTCAGCAGCCAGCGGTGGATGTTGTTGGACCAATCGTGGGAGTTTCTGTTTGCAGGAACGGTGCGGGAGTGAGCGCGCTGGATTCAAGGCCTCGGCGCAGGCATCCAAAGTGGATCTCGAACCGGTTCCCGGCCGGTGGCGCAGGCAAACCGATCTCAGATCAGCCCGCTGTAATCTAGAGAAGATGAGAGACTCTGCTGTTTTGCTGATCGATTGCCCGGACCGAAAGGGGCTGGTGGCGCGGGTTGCGGGGCTGCTGTACGAGCGGGGCGCGAATATTCTGCACGCCGACCAGCACCAGGACCACGAGCTGGGACTGTTCTTCATGCGCGTCGAGTGGGGAATTGGCGGTCCTGCGGACGGCGGAGTTTTGGACGGGGCCCATGCGACGAGATTCGATCTGGAGGGATTCAAATCGGCTTTTGCTCCGCTGGCTGCGGAGCTTGGAATGCGCTGGAAGTTGAGCGCGAGCGCGCGGCGGCCGCGGATGGCGCTTTTCTGCTCGCAGTATCTGCACTGCATGGCCGACCTGCTGCACCGCTGGCGGACGGGCGAGCTGGAGTGCGAGATTCCGGTGATCGTGTCGAATCATCGCGATGTGGAGAGGCTGGCGGCGTTCTACGGAATTCCTTTCGAGCACGTGCCGGTGACGGCGGCGACAAGGGTGGACGCGGAGGCGCGGCAGATGGAACTGCTGGCGAGGCACGAGATTGAACTGGTGGTGCTGGCGCGGTACATGCAGATTCTTTCACCCGGGTTTGTAGGGCGGTATCCGGCGGCGATCATCAACGTGCACCACTCGTTCTTGCCCGCGTTTACCGGAGCGCGGCCATACCACGCGGCGCATGCACGCGGCGTCAAGCTGATTGGCGCGACCAGCCATTACGTGACCGAGATGCTGGATGACGGACCGATCATCGAGCAGGATGTGGCGCGCATCTCGCACCGCGACCAGGTGGAAGACCTGGTCGCGCGGGGGCGGGACCTGGAGCGGATGGTACTGTCGCGGGCTGTGCGCTGGCACTTGGACCGGCGGATACTCTGCTATGGGAACAAGACGGTGGTCTTCGATTGAAAACAGGAGTCAGAGCCGCGAAGAGAACTCCAACGCGTGCAGCCGCATCGTGATAAACGACGGCATAAAACCTTACATCTTCGTCGCAAAATGCGCAATTTCTCCTCATTCATGCCGATTGGTCGGCTTGTATCAGTGCATTCGTCAAAATTCGTACGGATGTATCAGGTTATTCTCTCGAAAAAGTAGGCTTTTTCCGGTATGCAGCCCTGGAAAAGGACAAAAATGGAGCCATTCGTCCGCATATATACCAATGAATACTGACCAGTGACCACTTCTTCACCGGTGCTGCTCGATGGCGATGGAGACGGCGGCGGTGTTGCCGGAGGCGGCCAGGCCAAGGAGATCTGTCGCTACGCCGGGGAGGGTGGCCGGCGAGAAGGTGACTGTGCCATCGACGGCGGAGGTGGCGGTGGCGGTTTGGGCGGCTAGCAGATTGCTCGGAGGGCAGGCAGTGTTCGGCGCACAGGGGGGGGCCCAGGAGTAGAGGGCCTGATAGAGAGCCACGACGCCGCCGGCCATGGGGTTGCCGTTCATGTCGAGCAGGCGGAGAGAGATGGGTGCGGGGGCTGCGGAGACGGCGAGGCTTTGCGATGTGTTGGAGACTGCTTCGAGGAGAGCATACTCGGGACGCGCGCCGAAGGCGGTGTAGGCCACGCACTGGCTGGTGCCATTCAGGCACGCGCTGATGGCGGCGGTTTGACCTTCGGCGAGGGGGCCTGCGGTGAGCGTCATGGCGGCGATGCCGGAAGAATTGGTGAGGGCGGCGGCCGAGCCGAGAGTGACGATGCCGGTGGCGGAGGCTTGCCAGGCTACCGACTGGTTCGCGGCGGGAACTCCGTTCGTGAGGACGAGCGCCTGTACGGTCCAGGTGAAGGTGGCGCCGGCCGCGAGAGAAAGCTGCGGCGTGAGGGAGGAGAGGACGGGTGGAGTTCCACCAGTGAAGTGAGCCTGGAGACTGGAGCCGTTGGTCAGCGAGGCAGTGACGATGGACCACGCGGAGCTGTTGGCGATGACGTTCATGGTGGCGCGGCCGTCGCCGGTGGCCACGACGGAGCAGACGGGAAGGCCGCAGGCGAGCGTTGCCGAGCCGCTGGCTACCGTGTAGATCACGGTGACGCCACCGGCGGGAATCATATCGGCCCCGAGCGCGGTGACGGTGAAGGGGATGGGCGTCGCAATGGGCACCGTGTTTGAGGGCGCAGTGACCAGGGTGAGCGCATCGCCGGAGCCGGAGTCGTAGCTGACGCCGCCGGAGATAACGGTTGCGGCATAGAAGGTGGGCAGATCGTCGACCTCAACATCGACGGAACCCGACACGCCGGAGGCTGCGGCCGGCGCGATGGCGGTGATCTCGTTGGGCGAAATGCTGGTAACGAGAGCGGGCTGGCCACCAACCAACACGGTGTCCGCGATGCGAAAGCCCATTCCATGAATGACGATGGGGCCGCCCGAGGCGGGAAGGCGCGCGGGCTGAACCGTGTCCGCGTAGAGGACCCAGCCCGAGTAGCCGTAGTCGGGACGGCCGTCGCCGCGCAGATCGGCGATGCCAATGCGGACGATGTCGTCGGCACTGGAACTGACGCGAAGCCAGGTTTCGCCGGTGGCGAGGCCGTTGAGTCCGGGAGCCGAGCCGACAGCGGTGGCGCCGATGGGGTCGAACGCGTCCCACACGCCGATGGAGGGCATGGCTTTCGATTCCGTGGGCGCGCCGGATTCATCCAGTGCCTGGGTGACCACCGTGAAGGTGCGATTGCCGCGGACAGGGAAGGTGAACCAGTCGCTCTGGCCGACCTGGCCGAGGCGGCCGACCCAGAGTCCACCTGCGGGCATGAGGCGCGGTTGGGCTTCGGCGCCGATTGCGTCCTGATAGCCGCCGACGGCGGAGTCGGCGACGGTGACATTGACAGTTTGCGAACTGCCCGCGGACATGTTGGGAACCGAGAAGGCCTGGAGAGTGCCGGACGGTGCGACCTGGCCGTCAGCGTAGGGACCGACCGAGTCGGTGAGGATGTAAAGGGGATTGATGGATTCAAAGGTGACCTGGTAGTTGGCGGTGGTCATGCCCGGAGGAAGCGGGATTCCGCTGAGGTCGAAGTAGCCTTGCAGGTTGGGATCGTTGGAGCCCCACTGTGCAAAGGGGACGCCATTTGCGTCGTTCCAGCCGGTGACGGGGTTGCCGTGGTTGCCGCCAAAGTATGCGCCGGAGACGAAGCTGACGGTGTACTGGTAGAGGGGATTGCCGTTGGCGTCGAGCGGGCGGGCGACGGCGTTGACGCCCTGCATGCCGGCCCCGGTGCGGAAGGCGACCGTGCCCTGGATGGAGATGGTGTTAGCTGCGGTAAGTTGCTTGCCGGGGAAGCCTGCGAGATTTTGCGCGGTGATGGGATAGATGCGGTTGAGTGCGGCGATGTCGTCGTAGCGAAGGACAGCGGGGTTAGGGATGCACTCGCCGCCGGATGCGCCGCAGACGCCGCTGAGGGGCTGCATGACGGGCCAGCCGGCAGTGCCGCCGGGTACGCCGTTCTGAAGAGCGCCGGGATTGACCTGGGAGTAGTCGAGACCGAGGACGCGGCCAAAGGCACGCTCGAGCTCGTAGCTCATCATCTGGACCAGGTTGGCGTTGGTGGCGCAAAGACCGTTGAGCAGGATGACGGCGTGGGCGATGGTGGCGTCGGGGTTGAGGTTGTCCATCCAGACAAAGACGCCGTTGTTCTGGCAACTGGTGGGCTGGCTTGCAGTCGCGCCGAAGACCGCGTCAACGATGGAGCCGTCGGCGTCATAGATCACCGCAAGAGGATAGTTTGCGGCCGAGGGAGTTACATCGGCGGGTTGGGCTATCTGATTGCTCGAGTTGACGACGATGTTGGAGCTGCTGACATCTTCGTTGAGGGGGCCTTTGTCGGTTAGCGTGACGCCGGCGGTGGGAATGGCGGACCAGAGGGCGGCGGCGGCATCGACCATGGCGGTGGCCTGCTGGTTCGAGACAGAAGCCGAGAGTGGACCCTGGTCGACGTAGTAGTTGACCTGGCCTTTCGCCCAGTGGACGGGCTGGCCCAGGACGCCGGGATTGAAGAAGCTTGTGCCGGCGATGTACTTGGGACCACCGGCGAGGGCGGCTGTGGGGACGAGGGCAAGAAGGGCGAGGAGGGCAAGCGAGGGGACCGACAGGTGGCGATGTGAATTGGTGCGGGGTGGCAGGGATGCAGGGACGAACACGGAAGCCCTCCTGTGGAGGGGCGAGCATTTGAGCGGCCTAATCGTCCAGGAGGGGATTAGAGACTTTTAAAGATTGCGATGAGAAACTTTTAACTCGCGGTCTTTGCGCAATGAGATTGATGTGCCCGTATGCGCAATGGTTCCCGCCTGAAGTTTGTCTTGCCAACCGCTTTGCGAGCGGCGTAATTTGGGCTCGCTGTGGTGAGGAGCGGTGATTCCCCTTGCAAGTCCGCTCGACACGGCAAAATCAAAAAGAGGTCAACTTAGATGAAACGAAGCGTAATGTCTGCAGCACTGGCGCTGCTGGTTGGACTGGGGTTGCCGGCTCTGGCGCCGGTGGCGAATGCCGCGGGGTTAAAGTGCACGGGCGCGGACGGTAAGAGCGCTTGCACGGCGGCGCAGGTGGCCGATCTGAACCAGGGGATAGCGTCAGGGAAAAGGATGCACAAGCCTCTGACGATGGTGAAAGAAGTGACGCTGGGGCCGAATAGCACTCTCCAGTGCACCCAGGAGAACGGCAGCGCGTGCACGGACGAACAGCTTTCGGAAATCATGGCGGTTGCGGCCTCGACCCACTCGGCCGCTGGGGCCTTTCACATTACGAAGTCGATCGACAAGGCCAGCCCTATGCTTTGACCGGGTACCGGCGGGTGCGAGCGGCATAAGGATCGCCGCAGTCAGACTTCCGGGAAGAAGTCGAAGAAGGCATCGAGGCTGCGTTTGAGCTGGGTCTCAATCTCCTGTCGCGAGCCGTCGATGCTATGCATGGTGACGTGTGCCTGGTGGCCATTGGCCAGCTTGAGGACCGCGTCCTGGATTTCAGTGACCTCGCCCTCGGGGAGCAGCCGGAGTCCGTAGATAAGAGTCAGATTCGCCATAAGTGACATGATAGAGAAGAACGCGGGTCGCGCGTGAAGCGATTCCGCGGAAGGGCGGCGCGTGCGATGGCGGGGATGACCAGGCGGGAGTGGTTGAAGGATACGGGAACGGCGCAAGATTGAGTCGGCGGGTGGGCCGATGCATCTAAAATCGAGATGGGAACTTTATGACTGAGATTCGCAACACAGTAATTCTGGGCTCGGGCTGCGCCGGGCTTACGACGGCCATTTACACCGCACGCGCTGGACTGAAGCCGCTGGTGCTTGAAGGACACGAGCCGGGCGGGCAGCTTTCGATCACCACGCTGGTAGAGAATTTTCCCGGCTGGCCGGATGGGATTCAGGGGCCGGAACTGATTGACAACATGAAGAAGCAGGCGGCGCGGTTCGGTGCGGAGATCCAGTTGGCGCACCTGAATTCCGTTGATCTGGGAGCGCGACCGATCAAGCTGCGGACTTCGGTGGGGGAGGTTCACACGCGGACGCTGATTGTGGCGTCGGGCGCGAGCGCGCGGTGGCTGGGACTGCCGAGTGAGCAGGCGCTGATTGGACACGGAGTTTCAAGCTGCGCCACATGCGATGGATTCTTCTTCCGCGGCAAGGATATTGCGGTGATTGGGGGAGGGGACTCGGCGATGGAGGAGGCGCTGTTTTTGACTCGTTTTGCGAGCAAGGTGACGGTGCTTCACCGGCGGGAGAACTTCCGCGCATCAAAGATCATGCTGGAGCGGGCCATTGCACATCCGACCATCGAACTGCGGACCAACACGGTGGTGGAAGAAGTGCTGGGCGTGGAAGAGAAGGACGTGACAGGGCTGAAGCTGAAGGATGTGAAGACAGGCGCCCAGGATGAGTTGGCGATCAAGGGACTGTTTCTGGGCATCGGGCACGAACCGAATGCAAAGATGTTCACCGGGCAGATGGATCTGGATGAGGAAGGCTACATCAAGACCACGGGAAACGTGCTGACGACACGGAACGGGGTGGTGATTCCGGGCGTATTTGCGTGCGGCGACGTGCAGGACCGGCGCTATCGGCAGGCGATTACCGCGGCGGGGTCGGGGTGCATGGCGGCGCTGGAGGCGGAGAAGTATCTCGAGGCGGTTGGGCACTGAGACGATTGCAGCAAGGAGAAATGCAATGGCGCAAGTCTTCCCCGGCCGCTACACGGCGCGGAGCGGCGAACCGTTCGTGGTATTTCTCATCGGCATGCGGGTCAACCGGTTTTTGATGCTGCGAAGCTGGACGCGAGTGGCTGCTGCGATGCCGCCGATGATCGCGGAGCTCAAGAGCAACCCTGATTTGGGGCTGCTTCACGCACAGTTCTTTATGTACTGGCGCGGTGTCGGAGTGATCCAGTACTGGCGCAGCTTCGAACTTCTGCATGCATATGCGCATGAGCGCGACGCTAAACATCTGCCCGCCTGGGCGGAGTTCAACAGGCGCATTGGCGGCAACGGCTCGGTCGGCATCTGGCATGAGACCTACACCGTGGCTCCCGGGCAGTATGAATCCATTTATGCAAACATGCCTCGCTTTGGGCTGGGCGCGGCAGCGGAACATGTGCCCGTTGCCGGGCGGCTGGATGGCGCTCGCGCGCGGATGGAGAAACCGGCCGCCCGGGAATAGAAATTCGAGTCAGAATTGGTGAAAGGCGAAGAAGACCGCGCCGACAAGGAAGCCTGCCGAGACGGCGTGATTCCAGCGCAGATGTTCGCCGAAGTAGTATGTGACGAAGACGCCGAAGACGATCAGGGTAATGACTTCCTGGATGACCTTGAGCTGGACGGGTGAGAAGCGGTCCGCACCGAGGCGGTTGGCCGGGACCTGGAAGCAGTACTCGAAGAAAGCAATCGACCAGCTGACAAGGACGACCTTCCACAGCGCCTCGTGGCGAAAGCGGAGATGACCGTACCAGGCAAAGGTCATGAAGATGTTGGAGATGGTGAGTAGGATTACGGTCCACATAGGTGCATGTTTAGATGCGCGCCGGATCGGGCGAGTTGCGGCGACGCGGCCGGCTTTGGCGTGGCGGGAGCAGGGGTTGAATGACAGCGCTTGGCGAAAATCTGGAACGGCTGGAAGAGGCGATCGGGCGAGCTTGCCGCGCGGCGGGGCGAGGGCGCGGCGAAGTGGAGCTGATGGCGGTTTCGAAGACGTATCCGGCGGAGACGATTGCCGAGGCTGCGGGGCTGGGGCTGCGGCTGTTTGGCGAGAACCGGGTGCAGGAGTTTTCGACCAAGGCTGGTGAGTTGGAGGGGTTGCGGAGGGATGCGGGTTCGCCGGTGCGCGTGCATTTGATCGGGCATTTGCAGTCGAACAAGGCGGCGCGGGCGGCGGAGTTATTTGGCGGGATCGATTCGGTGGATTCCGTGAAGCTGGCGGAGCGGCTGAATGAGGCGGCGGGGAAGTTGGGCAAGCGGTTGCCGGTGCTGATCGAGGTTAAGCTTAGCCCGGAGGAGACGAAGGCGGGGCTGGAGCCGGAGACCTCGTTGGCAGTTGAGTTATTGGAGCGGTTGCCGGATTTGGCGCACCTGGAGACGCGTGGGCTGATGACGATTGCGCCGTGGGGCGTGGCGGAAGATGTGACGCGGACTTGCTTTCGCAGTTTGCGGGAGTGGCGGGACAAGTGGGCCGCAGCGTATCCGCGCTTGAAGCTCGATGTACTGTCGATGGGGATGAGCGGGGATTTTGCGCTGGCGATCGCGGAGGGCGCGACGCGGATTCGCATTGGGACGGCGTTGTTTGGCAAGCGGGCGCCGTGGACGGGAGAAGAGTGATGTTGCGCAGCGTTGCTGGTGGAGTGACGCTGGCGGTTCGCGCGCAGCCGGGGGCGAAGAAGACTGCGGTCACAGGAGTTTATGGCGAGGGAGCAGCGGCGCAGTTGAAGATTGCGGTGCAGGCGCCGGCGGTGGAGGGACGGGCTAACTCGGCACTGATTGAATTCTTGGCGGATAAGTTCGAAGTGGCGAAGAGTCATGTGGAGTTAGTAAGTGGCGAGTTATCGCGGAGTAAGGTGTTCTTCATCAGTGGAGTTACCTTGCCTCGGGCTGAGACATTGCTCGCCGAGTGGAGATAACGAATTAAAGCAACCAAGCGCCGGACGATCCGTTAATGTTTCCAGTGCAGGGGAGGGCCGCTGCGCCGGGTCCATGGTCCAATCTGCCAGGCATGTGCCCGGCCCGTACCAAGCGGGGTACCCCCCTCTCCCCCTAAAATGGTCAAATTTCTCTGCCGCATGGACTTGAGGGGCAGGGGGGCCGTAAAAACCGCTCAGCATTGAGGTTATACGCAAAATACTGCAAATGCAGGGGTTATGAGCGCAATGAGGCCGCTTGCAGAGGTGTTGCCGATTCCGATGGCCCCATTTGGACAGTATTCGCGCATGCATTATGGAGCGCACTCTGAATTGATTGTGCGCCAAAGACAGGAAATTATATGCAAAGGCTCGACAGGAATGACAGAACCAGAGTTGGTGTTATTAGAGGATTTTGAATCTGCAATACGCGAAAGAGCAGCTGTGGAGTAAGCGTCCTGATCTCCCCTGTTGACTTGGCTGAAGAGTGATCCTTGAAGTGCCCACTACCTTTTTGGTGGGCACCTGATGAGTGTGTCTAAGCGGCTTGGGAGGTTTGAGTCTTTAAGGAC
>Ga0181516_10001625_pt1 | contig 16973 bp, 15 predicted proteins | sample PEATcosm2014_Bin_25_FD_121104 | JGI IMG/M metagenome (GOLD analysis project Ga0181516, IMG submission 121104) | Peatland microbial communities from MTU Mesocosm Facility, Houghton, MI, USA - PEATcosm2014_Bin01_10_metaG | ecosystem: Environmental > Terrestrial > Soil > Wetlands > Peat | place... | reverse complement strand
GAAGTTTTCCAACACCGCACTTTCACGCGCCTCAAGCAGCTCGAGTATCTTATCCGCACCCGGCAGATCGACGAACGATTTTTCTGGCGCGACCCGGAACAGCCGGCGCTTTGAGATGCCCTGCCTGGTTCCGGCGGGGGATACGCAGCAATTGATTTTCATCCAGACAAAACTCTCCGGCGTTTATATTGTCGAACCCGAGCGGCGGGAGGACGACCGCGGTTTCTTTGCGCGGACTTTCTGTGTCCGCGAATTCAAGGAGCGGGGCCTGGCGACGGAATTTGTGCAATGCAGCATCTCGGTGAGCCGGGCCCGGGGCACGCTGCGCGGGCTGCATTACCAGTTGCCTCCGGTCGCCGAGGCCAAACTCGTGCGCTGCACCAGCGGCGGCATTTTTGAGGTCGTGGTCGATCTTCGCCCGGGTTCGCCGACGCACCTCCAGCATGTGGGGGTGGAATTGAACGCCCAAAACCGGCGCGCTCTATTCATCCCCGAGTCCTGTGCCAACGGGTTGCAGACGTTGGCCGACGAAACCGAGGTGTTTTATCAAATCAGCAGGTATTATTCGCCGGAAAAATCGGCCGGCCTGCGTTTTGACGATCCGAAACTTGGGATTGCCTGGCCGCTGACGGTGGGGACGATCAGCGACAAGGACCGGAACTGGCCGCTGCTCGACTGATGATTTCCATGCCTGACCTGAAAGATGAACGGATCGCCGGCGACGCCGGTGAGTGGGATGCGGCGCGGGAAGGCGCGGAACTTTACCGCCTCGTCTCCGAGCTGTACCCGATTTGCCGCAGCATCACCGGCAATGGAGTGCGCGAGAGCCTGCGGCTGCTCCAGCAGCAGGTGCCGTTGTCCGTTCACGAGGTGCCCAGCGGCACCAAGGTGTTTGACTGGGTGGTGCCGGCCGAGTGGAACATTCGCGATGCGTATATCAAGAATTCGGCGGGCGCGCGGGTGGTCGATTTCCAGAAATCCAATTTGCACGTTGTCAACTACAGCGTTCCCGTGCGGAAGAAGCTGGCCCTTTCCGAACTGCGGCCGCACCTGTTCAGCCTGCCGGACTCGCCGGATTGGGTGCCGTACCGCACGTCTTATTACAAGGAATCATGGGGATTCTGCCTGAGCCATCGGCAGCTTGAGAGCCTGACCGACGCTGAATACGAGGTCTGCATTGATTCCACGTTGAAACCCGGCCACTTGACGTACGGCGAATTCCTGGTTCAAGGCGCGACGGACGCGGAAGTCTTGATCTCGTCGCATTGCTGCCATCCTTCGCTTTGCAACGACAACCTGTCGGGAATGTCCGTCGCGGCCGGACTGGCGCGGAAGCTGGCCGGCCGGGCGCTGCGCCATTCCTACCGGTTTTTGTGGATACCGGGAACGATTGGCTCAATCACCTGGCTGGCCTTGAATGAAGCGCGCCTTTCCAAAATCAAGCATGGCCTGGTTCTCTCGTGCGTCGGTGATCCGGGACGGTTTACTTACAAACGCAGCCGCCGGGGAAATGCGGAGATCGACCGGGTGGTCGAGCAGGTTCTGCGGCATTCCGGCCGCGATTATCAACTGCTGGACTTTGCCCCCCATGGATACGACGAACGCCAGTATTGTTCCCCCGGCATCAACCTTCCGATGGGGTGTTTCATGCGCACACCCAACGGCGCCTACCCGCAATACCACACCTCGGCGGATGACTTGAGCCTGGTGAAACCCCTGAGCCTGGCCGAATCGCTCAATACATTGCTGGAACTCGTCGGAATGCTCGAAGAAAACGAGAGCTACGTGAACTTGAATCCGAAATGCGAGCCCCAGCTCGGCCGGCGGGGATTGTATCATCAGGTGGGGGGAACGAAGAACGCCCGCGCCGAGGAGGCCATGTTGTGGGTGCTCAATTTTTCGGACGGCGGACATTCGCTGCTCGACATCGCGATCCGGTCCGGCCTTCCGTTTGCCGCGCTCTCGTCCGCGGCGGCCCGATTGAAAGAGGCCGGGCTGCTCGAGAAGGCCGGCGCCACGCCGTGATGAGCCCGGCCTCCGCCAGCGTAATTCAGGACGCGCCCGGAACACCGGCATTGACCCCGCCCCGGCCGCCGCAAATGCACTCCACCCAAAAGCGCTTCAGGCACTTTTTAATCACGAAGTTTAATGTTTATTTCGCCGACTGGAAAAAATTCCGGAACTCCAGTTCCTTCGGGTCCGCCCAATGGATGAAGCACCGATTTCAACTGTTTGACCGTTTTTGTTTTCCTTCCATACAAAACCAGACCAACCAGGACTTCAAATGGTTGATTCTCCTGGACCGCGAGACCGGTTCTGAGGACCGGCGGACAATGCTGGGGTACCAGCAGCGGTTTGCAAATATACAGCTGGTTTTCACAACCGAGGAAAACCTCCGCCGTGATGTGCAGGAAGCCATGGACCAGGGCGAAGAGCGCGATTACGCAATCACGACGCGCATCGATAACGACGATGCTTATCGAAACGATGTCATCGAAGTGGTTCAACGTCACTTTGCGGCGCAAGAGTGCGAATTCATGAATTTTTCCAGGGGATACCAATATTGCATGAAAAACGGCCGCCTTTATCCTCACGAGGATATGAGCAGCCCGTTCATGTCCCTGGTCGAGAAGCGGCGGACGGAAGGCTTCCGCACCGTCCAATTTGAAGCACATGACCTGGTCCGGGGCAAATGGCCCCTCCGGCAAATTGAGGACGGCCGGTATTGGGTGCAGGTGATTCACGATCGGAACGCGGCCAACCATCTCCGGGCCGCTGGGCCGGGTTGGTGGCGGTACTATTTGCCTTCCGCCGGCGGGTCCCCTCGAAGAATCCTTGATTTGTTGGGAAGTGTTTTTCGCCGCCGGGACACGCTTGGGAAGTTCAATGTCAAACTCTAGAACTTCCTCAATCCGGCCGGCTTCGACGCTGGTGCGAGGTGTCCGCCGTCCCGGTCAAGTCTCCTGAGATGGCGCCATCATGCGACTGCGGCAGCGCATTGTTACTCTGGTCGCTCAAGAATTGAATATCTTGCTGCTAACTCCGTACGGAGGTGGAAACCTGGGCGATGCCGCCATCCAGGACGCGGTTATCTGCCATTTTCGGAAGCGCCTGTCCAAACCGCGCCTGCGGCTGGTCACGCTCGCTCCCCGCATTACGAGCGAACTGCACGGCCTGCCCGCCTTCCCCATTGCGAGTTCAGTCTGCGATCTTGAGGCTCCCTCGGCAAGTTCGTCCCACCCGGCCCCCTCCGGGCGTCGCAGTAGCGGCAGCGGTTTCAAGCAGATGGTCAAACAGCATCTGCCGTTTGCCTCCTGGCTTGGTTCCGTTATCGCAGCTACCCGGCGGACGATTTACGGTGCGTTTTCCCCGTTGCGGCGCGGCTGGCGCGAATTGGGCCATGTGCTCCAGGTGTACCGGCTGCTCAAGGATACCGATCTTTTGGTGATGTCCGGCGGCGGGCAAATCGATGATTATTGGGGAGGCGCCTTCGGCCAGCCGTACGCGCTGTTCAAGTGGGCCTCCCTCGCGCGATTTACGCGGACGCCGGTGATATTCCTGAGCGTGGGCGTTTGCTCGCTGGGCTCGCGCCTGGGCCGACGCTTTGCCCGCGAGGCGCTGCGCCTGGCCGCGTATCGCTCCTACCGCGACCATGGATCAAAAGAGCTTCTCCACGAGGCCGGCTTCACCCGCAACGATCCGGAATATCCCGATCTGGCCTTCAGTCATCCCTGCGCGCAGCAACCGCCGCCGTTCTTGCGCGAGCCGGGTCCGGAAAAATCCGTGATTGGCGTCAGCCCCATCGCCTACCTGTCACCCCGTGCATGGCCGGAACGGGATCAAGCCGTCTACGACGGCTATCTTCAGGTGCTGGGTGAATTCACCGCGAAGCTATTGGACGCGGGGCACACGGTGGTGTTGTTTACCACTTCCCTGATGGACCAATTCGCGGTGGAGGACCTGCGTGAAAAATTGCGCCAAAACCCGGCGAGTGAATCCTGGGGCGGCCGTTTGCGGCGGGTGGAGCAGACGTGCCTCGACCGGCAGCTCGAGGAAATTCGCGAAATGGATTTGATCGTGGCCAGCCGGCTGCACGGCATCATTCTCGCGCACCTCCTGGGGAAGCCGGCGCTCGCCATCTCCTACGACCGCAAAGTTCGCGCCCACATGGAAGCCATGGCGCAAGAGCGCTTCTGTTTGGATCTCCGCGACTGCACGGCGACGCAATTGTGGGATGGTTTCACCGGGCTTGGGCGGGGAGCCGCCTTGATCTCCACCGGCCTCCGCTCGAAGGTGGAGGAGTTCGGCCAAAAACTGGATGTGCAGTATGATCTGATCATGGAATTGGCCGGCCAGACTGCTCACGCCCGCAAACAACATCCCGTCATGGAGGCGTGCTGAGTTTTTGCGCAAACTGAATCTGAATCCGGCCTTTGCGCTGCCCGCCGGGTTTTGATGATGAGAACTTACTGCTGCCAGTTTGATGTCGCATGGGAGGACAAGGACGAGAATTTCAAACGTGTCCGGTCGCTGCTGAACAGGCGAAAGCTCGCGTCGCGTTCGCTCGTCGTATTGCCGGAGATGTTTGCCACCGGCTTCAGCATGAACTCCGGCGCGACGGCGGAACCCGCGAATGGCCCGACCTTTGATTTCCTTCGCACATTGGCGCGCGACAAGGGCGTCTTCGTCCTGGGCGGATTGGCGCGGTTGGCCGCCCCCGGCCGGATATTCAACGAGGCGGTCTGCATTGCTCCTTCGGGCCGGCCGGTTGCGCGCTACGACAAGCTGCATCTTTTCTCGCCGGGCGATGAATCCAGGCATTACGCGCCCGGCGGGGCGATCACCCTGTTTCGCTGGGAAGGCCTGAAGGTGGCGGTGTTCATTTGTTATGATCTGCGCTTTCCGGAGGTGTTCCGGCTGGCGGTCGGGCGCGGCGCGAATGTGCTCGTGGTGATTGCCAACTGGCCGGGCAAAAGGCAGGCGCATTGGACGGCGTTGCTGCGCGCGCGGGCGATTGAAAACCAGGCCTACGTCATCGGAGTGAACCGCTGCGGCAGGGACCCGAGTTTTGAATACGGCGGAGGCAGCCTGGTGGTGGATCCGTGGGGCGGGACAGTGGCTGAGGCCGGCGGGGTGGAAGCGCTTCTGCCCGCCAAACTGGATCCGGCCGCGCTGAAACGGGTGCGCGCCGGTTTTCCTGTGCTGCGGGACATCCGGACTCGATTGTCGCTGGAAAACACGGACGGCGAACTTGAGCAAAGGTCTTGAAACGTTTTGAGCGCAGGATTGCTCGAACCATCGTTCGACCGGCACCACACCAGCGACTGATATGATGCAGATCATCAAACGAATTGCCCGGAATGGCCTCAACGGGACATTGCGTGTGGTGGATTTGGAGGTCGTCAGGATCGCGAAGAATACGCACGATTGGTCGGACGCGACGCAATTCATCCCGTTGGAGGAGACGCTGGCCGGGGCGCGGGAGGCGAATCTGCCATTGGGCGAGTATATTGATGCGAAGCACAACGTGCCGGGCGTCACGCAAGAAACTCACGACCGGCTGGTGGCATTGGGCGTCTTCAATGAAAAAATTGACCGCGTCTGCGAAATCGGCCCCGGGTCGGGCCGGTTTCTGGAGAAGACATTGCGAGCCTGCAAGCCATCCCGCTTCGAGATTTATGAGACGGCCCGCGATTGGTCGGACTGGCTCGTGAAAACCTATCGAGTCATCCCGCAGCCGGCCGACGGGGCCACCTTGGCGCATACGCCTTCCAGCTCCATCGACCTTGTCCAGGCGCACAAGGTTTTTCCCTGCACGTTGTTCATGACCACCTGCAGCTACTTCACGGAAATTGTCCGGGTAACCAGGCCCGGCGCCTGGGTCGTCTTCGACGTGATGACGGAAACCTGCATGGATGACGCGAATGTCCCGCTGTGGTTGCAAAAGGGAACCTCCCGGATTTATCCGGCCATAATGCCAAAGGCATTTGTGGAGAATTTCTTCAAATGGCATGGCTTCAGGCTCATTGGAAGCTTCGTGGTGCCAATGAAGCCGGGCCGTACGGAATGCTTTGTTTTCCGGAGGGGAACGTCTTGATTCGCGTGCGTCCTGCACGGACTGGACCAGGCCGGAAAGCGCCCATACTGGAAATACCCCATTGCGGCAACCAACCTTCGATGTTTCATTTGGCTCATGGTAGAAAGACAGTTTGTTCACGAATTGAGTTCGGCCGCACGACAGTCAGGCATGCCGATGCCGGACCGCGACGCACCCGAACCGAATTGGGGCAATGTTTCGGGCGAAACCATTCAAATTCGACCTGGTCACATTAAATTGGCCGACGGCTGTTGCCATGGTAGAAATCGAGCCTGGCTGGGGGCCTGTTTGATGGCCTTCCTTGCCTTTTTCTTTGCTGCAGGGTTCACGGTGGCCGGCCCCGCTTATCCTCTGAAGACGGTTCCCGGGCAGCACTACCTGGTGGATCAAAACGGCGTCCCCTTTTTCGTGCAGGGCGACAGTCCCTGGTATCTGACGGAAGCCCTTGTCGCCTCGAACGTCGATTACTATCTGAGCAACCGCTGGGCCCAGGGATACAACTCCATTATACTCGATATCGCGGCGCAAAAAAATGACGACGCCCAAAGTTACGAGGGAAACCTCTACGGACAACTTCCCTTCACCAATGCGATTCCGGGGCCTTATACCAATTTGCTTTCCTGGAACGCCGCCTACTTTACAAATGTCGATTGGGTGATTCAGCGGGCGGGACAATACGGAATTTGCGTGTTCGTCTATCCTTTGTACGACGGCTACAACGGCTCAAGCTGGTATGCCCAGATGGCCGGCAATCCGACGAACGCCCTTTTCTCTTACGGCCAGTTCCTGGGCAATCGTTATAAAAACGTCTCCAATATTGTCTGGATGGGAGGTGGGGATTACAGCGAACCCAATGCCCCCAACAATTGCCTCTGGAACAGCGTTGCCGCCGGCATCCGGTCGGTGGACACCAACCACCTGATATCGGCCCAGGCGGGGAGGCCGACCCCGGCGATTTACTACAGCCAATTCGTCACGGTGAACTCAACTTATCCGAGCCAGTTCTCGTACATTGAATCGCTGGCAAACTATCAGCACACGCCGGTCCTGGCATCTTTCGATCGGGAGCCTTACTACGAGCATCGGAACGTGACCGGAACGCCATACAACGCGCTGAACTGCCGTCAATTTGCCTACTGGTCGGTTTTCAGTGGTGACATGGGGCACTTCTACGGAGATGAGTGGCAATGGCCTTTCACGAACGGGTGGCAGGGGGAGATGTGGGATGCCGGCGCCACCACCATCACAAACGTCTTCAAACTCGTGAACACGAGGCCGTGGTGGAATTGTGTTCCAGATTCAAATCACTCGGTCGTCATCAGCGGCTATGGAACCAGCGGCACCGTCGACTACATAACCTGCACGCGGGAAGCAACCGGAAAAACGGTGATGGCCTACATCCCGCAGGACGCATTGGCTCCCACCGTGGCCATGACAAATATCTCGGGTCCCACGGCCAACGCGTGGTGGTACTGTCCGACCAATGGCGCGGCGACCTCGATTGGAAGTTACAGCACGACGGGCACGAGGACTTTCACTCCGCCGGACGCGAACGACTGGGTCCTGGTGCTGGACGACGCTTCGCAGCAGTATCCGCCGCCGGGCGTGGGCAACGGCCAGGGAGCCAACTCGCTCCGCATTCAGGCGATTGGCGGGGACACGCTGCGGCTTACGGTCACAGGAATTCCAGGTCAAATGTACACCATCCAATTCTCGACAAATGTGACGAGCGGGTGGCTGACCCTGGCCAGCAACACGGCGGATTCGTCGGGAACGATCGTGCTCAACATCACCGCGGCGTCACCGGCCGCCGTCTATCGTTTTTGGCATTAGAAACGGGGTTCTTCGGTTATCGGGCTGGCGGAGGACTGTCACTGAAATCAGAGAGGAGATTGCACAAATATGAAAGTAGTTCTGTTTTGTGGCGGATTGGGGACGCGGCTGCGGGAGTTTGGAGACAATCTGCCAAAACCCCTGGTGCCCATCGGATACCGGCCGGTGATCTGGCACGTGATGAAGTATTATGCCCACTTTGGCCACAAGGACTTCATCCTCTGCCTGGGCTACAAGGCCGACAAAATCAAAGATTATTTTCTAAACTACGACGAGTGCGTTTCCAACGACTTCGTGCTTTCGGGCGGCGAGAAAAAAGTGTCATTGATCACGAGCGACACCCAGGACTGGAACATCACCTTCGTGGACACCGGCGTCAGCACGTGCATCGGACAGCGCCTCAAAAAAGTCCGTCATCTGCTGGGAAACGATGAATACTTCCTGGCCAATTACAGCGACGGCCTGACGGATCTGCCGCTGCCCGAGATGGTCGAAAAATTCAAGCGCAGCGGCAAGGTCGGTGCGTTTGTCTGTGCGCCGCCCTCCCAGACGTTTCACGTGGTTGAGCTAAAAAACGGCAGCCGGGTGAGCCGCATTGATCCGGTGAGCCGGGTGGGCCTCCTGGTCAACGCCGGCTTTTTCGCCTTCCGACGCGAAATATTCGACTATATCCGCGATGGCGAGGATCTGGTCGGCCCGCCGTTCGACCGGTTGATACAGAAGAATCTGATCATGGGCTACAAGTACAACCGCTTTTGGTGCATGGACACCTTCAAGGAACAGCAGGAACTGTCGGATCTGTGCGTTTCCGGGGACGCGCCCTGGGAAATTTGGAAGAAAAAGGGCAATCGCTGAGAACCTGCCCGAAAACAGGACCCCTCGGAATTCTCAGACGGACTCCAAGCCACCTCGATGGACGGTAATTCGAACAGATCACGCCAGCTCCAGGGCCGTTTCCACAAGGTCATTCCCGGAGGCAGTCACACCTACGCGAAGGGGGATGATCAGTATCCGGAGGCGCCCCCTGTTTACATCACTCATGGCAAGGGCTGCCATGTCTGGGACGTCGACGGCAATGAATACATTGAATATGCGATGGGGTTGCGCGCCGTGACGCTCGGTCATGCCTACGAGCCGGTGGTCGAGGCGGTCGCCAGCCAAATCCGCCGCGGCAGCAATTTCAACCGGCCCTCCACCATCGAACTCGAATGCGCGGAGAAACTGGTGGAACTCGTGCCCGGGGCGGAGATGGTCAAGTTCGCGAAGAACGGCTCGGACGCCAACGATGCGGCGATCAAGCTGGCCCGCGCCCATACCGGGCGGGACTTGATCGCAATGTGCCGGGACCAGCCATTTTTTTCCGTCGGGGACTGGTTTATCGGCACGACACCGGTGGACGCCGGAATTCCCCAGGCCGTCAAGGACCTGACGCTGGGATTTCGTTACAACGACCTGGAAAGCGCTTCGGAACTGTTCCGCACCCATCCCGGGCAGATTGCCGCTGTAATCCTGGAGGCCGAGAAGGAAACCCCGCCGGCGGACGGATTCCTGGCCGGACTCCGCGACCTTTGCCACCGCGAGGGGGCGTTGCTGATCCTGGACGAAATGATCACCGGCTTTCGCTGGCACAACGGCGGCGCGCAGGAATATTATAATGTCGTACCCGATCTCTCGACGTTCGGCAAGGGGCTGGGGAACGGTTTTTCGGTGTCGGCGCTGGTCGGCCGTAGGCAGATAATGCGGCTGGGCGGGCTTGAACACGACCAGCCCCGCGTTTTCCTGCTTTCGACGACCCACGGAGGCGAAACGCATTCCCTGGCCGCCGCGGTAGCAGTAATGAACGTTTACCAGCGGGAGCCGGTGGTGGCGACCCTGTGGGAGCAGGGCCGAAAATTGGCCGCCGGCATAACGCGGGCCATTGAAGACGCGAAATTGCGGGATTACTTTTCGATCGGCGGCAAACCGTGCTGCCTTACCTACAAGACCTGTGACGCGGAGAAGCGGCCGTCGCAGGAATTCCGCACCTTGTTTTTGCAGGAAATACTCAAACGCGGTGTGCTGGCGCCGTCCTTCGTCACCAGCTATTCGCATACTGACCACGACCTTGAGCATACCCTCGAAGCTGTTCACGCGGCGCTGGTAGTCTATCGCCGGGCGCTCGAGGATGGCGTTGGAAAATACCTCGCCGGCCGGCCGGTCAAGCCGGTTTACCGCCGCCTCAACTGAGGCTGGCGCTCCCGATGAAGCCGGGCGGTTCAATCAATCATGCAAGCTGGTTCTGAATTCGGACAATGCCGGCTCTGTGGCGGGCCGCTGCGCCACACGTTTGTGGATTTGGGCATGTCCCCGCTGTGCGAGAGTTACGTCGCCGCGGAACAGCTCAACCGGATGGAGCCCTTTTACCCGCTCCGCGCCCTCGTTTGCGAATCGTGTTTCCTGGTGCAGCTCGGCGAATTTGTGGCGCCCGGGGAGATTTATTCCGAGTACGCCTATTTCTCCTCCTACTCCGAGTATTGGCTCCGGCACGCGCGCGAATACGTGGAAATGATTTCCAAGCGCCTCGGGCTGGGCCGGGACAACCTGGTGATCGAGCTGGCCAGCAATGACGGTTACCTGCTCCAATACTTCGTCCAAAAATCGATCCCGGTGCTGGGGATCGATCCGGCCGCCAACATCGCGCCCCACGCCATCAAGAAAGGCGTGCCGACCTTGGTGCGGTTTTTTGGGGTGGAAACCGCGCGGGAGATTCTGGCGCAGAGCAGGCAGGCGGACCTTTTGCTCGGAAACAACGTCCTGGCCCATGTGCCGGCGTTGAACGATTTCATCGCGGGGATGAAGCTGCTGTTGAAGCCGGGCGGCGTGATTACTTTGGAATTCCCGCATCTGTGTCGCCTGATGGAGGGCAATCAATTTGACACCATTTATCATGAGCACTTCAGTTACTTCTCGTTTTTAACCGCCGAAAAAGCGCTGGCCCGTCACGAGCTGACTGTGTTTGACGTCGAGGAATTGCCCACGCACGGCGGCTCGCTCCGGGTCTACGCCCGGCACTCCGAGGACGGGACCAAACCGGTGACTCCCCGCGTGGCGGAACTGCGCCGTCAAGAACAGAAACTCGGCTTCGAGCGCCTGGAAACTTACACCGCCTTTGACGGGCAGGTGAAGGAAACCAAGCGCAAGCTGCTGGATTTTCTGATTGCGACCCGGCGCGCCGGCAAGTCCGTGGCCGGCTATGGCGCGCCCGGCAAGGGCAACACCTTGCTGAATTACTGCGGCGTCCGGACGGATTTTCTCGATTACACCGTGGATCGCAATCCGTACAAGCAGGGCAAGTTTCTGCCGGGAACGCGCATCCCCATCTTTGCCCCCGAGCGCATCCGGCAAACGAAGCCGGACTTTGTGCTGATTCTGCCGTGGAATCTGAAGGACGAAATCGCGCATCAACTTGCTTATGTCCGCGAGTGGGGCGGGAGATTCGTCGTGCCGATCCCGGAAGTCTCCGTGTTTTAGGAAGCATCCCGCGCGCGGACGATTACTAACATGCTCACTGCCAAACTGGCCGGCTTCAGGCGAATCCTTTGTCTGGGCGCTCACTGCGATGACATCGAAATCGGGTGCGGGGGAACGATCCTGCGGCTCATCAGCGGCTCCGACCGGATCGAGTGTTGCTGGATGGTCCTGTGCTCCAATCCGGAGCGCGCCCGCGAGGCGCACCGGAGCGCAAACGATTTTCTGAAAGGCGCGCACAAAAAGCAGGTGCTGGTGGAGTCGTTCCGCGACGGTTTCCTTCCCTACATCGGCGCTCCCGTGAAGGAGCGTTTTGAGGAGCTGAAGAAATCGTTTTCGCCGGACCTGATATTCACCCACTTCCGGCATGACCTGCATCAGGACCACCGGCTGGCCTGCGAACTCACGTGGAACACCTTTCGCGATCATCTGATCCTGGAATACGAAGTTCCCAAATATGATGCGGACCTGCACCAGCCGAACCTGTTTGTGCCGTTGCCGGATGCCGTTCGACTCAAAAAATTGCGGCTGTTGATGAAACATTTTGGCACGCAGCAAAACAAACCCTGGTTTTCCGGGGATTTGTTCAACGGCCTGATGCGGCTGCGTGGCGTCGAGTCAAGGTCGCCCTCCCGTCATGCCGAGGCGTTCCATTGCCGGAAACTGATTCTTGGCGACCTGCGCCAGTGACATCGGAACAAAATGAGTTTTCCCCGGAAGCCATCGTCGCCGGATGTGCGGTCGATTTTGTCGACGCAGCGTTCAACTTATTTCAATCCTCTGCTGCTGATACCCTTGACTTGGGCCCCGGTTCCGGTGAGAAAATGCCGGGAGCATCCTGAGCGGGAGATTCTGGCATCGGCTCACATTATTTTTTGGCAGGCGCCGGGCTGGTGCGCGAACGGATTTTGACCTTATAAAAGAAAGTGACAACGAACGTCGCCAAGCTGTTGGAAACGAACCGGGTTGCCTCCGGCCGAAAGCCCGATGCGTTGCGGAGCGGCCGCCTGGCGGAGGCGAAGCGCTTGACGGCGCTGATGTCCAACGGCGGGGGCTTTTCTTACGTGCGACTGGGCGACAAAGACCTCGCTTTTTTGTTGTATCCCGACGGCGTGGTGAGCACGTACGCGGAAGCCACGGACAAGATCAGCGGCACCCAACCGCACGGCACTCCCGGCCTGCTGGCGCATCAAGTGGGACGGTTGCGGACCGCGCTGGAAAAAGCCTCCTACGTGGATTTTTGGGACCTCCAGTGGCGGGATGACACTTTATTGAAGAGCTTGAAGCTGAACCGTCCCGCGCAGGCCTTGCGCAACCCGAGCCGTGAGACGTCCTACATCATGCCGACGTGGCTGGAACATGAGTTCAAGTCGTACTGCAAAGGCCGCCGCGTCTTGTTCTGCGGCGCCGAGGCGCCGATCTTGCGCGAGCTGTTGGAACAGGAGCAGTTCCGATTGCTGGCGAAGGATTTCTGGCCGGATGGCTGTGAGACGTTTTTCCTCCGGCCGCGTGATGACGGCAAGAACCCGGGTGTCAACGCGGATTTGATCAAGGCGGACATCCGGAGCAGCATCAAGGAGAACAGAATTGATACTCTCTTTCTCGCCCTGGGGGGGCCGGCGAAGTTTCTTTGCCAGGAACTGGCCGAGGAACTGAAGATTTGCGCCTTCGACTTCGGCGTCGGACTGCGGTCGCTGACCTACAGTGGTTCCGGCGGCTACATGGCGGCAAGATCCACGCACCTGGTTTTTCTTCACCGGATTCCGTTCACCATCTACATGGATGCGTTGACGAAGGCCTTGCCAAGGTTGACGCCGGAAGAAACCCTGGCCAAGGCCCACGCGCAGTTGCTGCTGGAGGTGCAAAGGAAGGAAGTCGGCTGGACGCACGGCGGGTGGGAGTATGAGTTCAGTCCGCAGAACGTGGCGGCGTTCCAGGCGGGCTTTGAGGAGTACAAACGACGTTATCGCCAGTTGTTCCGCCATTCACCGGTCACGATCAAGGAGCGAAAAGATTTCCTGCATTTTTGCGGAACGCACGGGCTCACCGTGGAAGGGCGCATTTTTCTCGCCAAGTTCCGAGCCAAGTCGGTGGTCGCCCGAATGATCGGGAGATGACCCGGCTTCAACCGGCGGCTTCACAAGTGCAAGTGCACCCAAGTGGACGACCGGTTGCCAAACGTTTGGGAACAAAAAAGCCCTTGCGCCGTCGCACGTAGTGATTGTTAAACCTGCCGCATTCCCGCCCGCTGCTCCATGTCTGACTCCATCATCATCGTCGAAGGCTTGAGCAAGAAATACCGGATCGCGCACCAGGCCGACCGGCAGCGTTATACCGCCCTGCGCGACGTCATTGCCCAAAAGGCAAAGGGTCTTTTCGGAGGCCGGGGGGCGGAAGCCGGGGCGCGAAAATCGGTCGAGGATTTTTGGGCATTGAGGGAGGTTGGCTTTGAGGTGAAGCGGGGTGAAGTGGTGGGCATCATCGGCCGGAACGGGGCGGGAAAAAGCACGCTGTTGAAAATCCTGAGCCGCATCACCGAACCGACGGCGGGGCGGGTGCGGATCAAGGGCCGCGTGGCCAGCCTGCTGGAAGTGGGCACGGGTTTTCACGCGGAACTGACTGGGCGCGAAAACATCTTTTTGAACGGCGCCATCCTGGGCATGAGCCGGGTGGAGATCAAACGGAAGTTCGACGAAATCGTGGCCTTCGCCGAAATCGACAAGTTTCTCGACACGCCGGTCAAACGCTATTCTTCGGGCATGTACGTCCGCCTGGCCTTCGCGGTGGCGGCGCATTTGGAGCCGGAAATCCTGATCGTGGACGAGGTCCTGGCCGTCGGCGACTCGGAGTTTCAAAAGAAGTGCCTCGGCAAGATGGAAAGCGTCGCGCGGCAGGAGGGCCGCACCGTGCTGTTCGTGAGCCATAACTTAAGGGCGGTCCGGACGTTGTGCGGGACGGGGATTTTTCTGGAGGCCGGCCGCATCAAATGCGCCGCTCCCATAGACGAGGCCATCACCCGGTACTCTGCGACCGCGGAAATGCGGAATCGCGCGGATTTCCCGGCGAACGAATCGCGGCCGTCCATCAGTTATGTGAGCGTGGACCCGTCGCAACTGGAGCAGGGCAACCTGATTGTGGACGTGGGGTTCCGGTCGCCGTTCCCCTTGAATCCGGCGGTGGCCGGGCTGGTGGTTTCCTCGTCGGCGGGGACGCCGGTTTTCGGATCGAACCCCCGGTTCCACAAGGATGGATTCGGCCAGTCGAAGCTCAGCGCCGGCGTGTTGCGCCTGGTCGCGAACGGGCTGCCGATCCACGGAGGAGTTTACAACCTTTCCGTCTGGCTGGGCGACTGGCAGACGGATTACGACGAGAAACGGGACGTGCTGGCATTTGAGTTCAGGAACGGCCAGCTCCAAAGCAACACACCCAACCCCGAGTCCATCGGCTTTGTGGACACCTGCGCCCGGTGGTCGGTTTTGAACGGCAGTCATCCGCGCCATGAGCATTGATTACGTCCATGCGGAGAACGTGCACACCTTGGAAGGGCCGCGCGCGGCGCTGCCGTTTTTGTTTCCGGAACGGCGGCCGTCGAGCCTGCTGGACGTCGGCTGCGGCACGGGCACCTGGCTCAAGGCCGCCTTGGAATCAGGGATCGCGGAAATCATGGGGGTTGACGGCATCGACCTCCCGGCCGACCAACTGTTGATTCCGCGCGAGCGGTTCCGGCATCAGGATTTGACCAAGGAATGGGACTTGAAGCGCCGGTTTGACGCCGCGCTTTGCCTGGAAGTCGCGGAACACCTTGACCCGGGCCAAGACGATAATCTCCTCGATGCGCTGACGCGGCATGCGGACACAATCGTGTTTTCGGCCGCCTGCCCGGGGCAACCCGGCCAGCACCATGTGAACTGTCAATGGCCGGCCCACTGGCAACAGCGGTTCAACGAACGGGGCTATGTGTGCGACGACAGCGTGCGCTGGCGCATCTGGGACGATGGCCGCATTGAAGCCTGGTACCGGCAAAATATTTTCATGGCGCGCAAGAACGCCGCCCTTGCGGGAAAAGAGCCGCGCATCAAGGCGGTGCTCCATCCGGGTCTGCGAATGCCAGCCGCCCCGAAGCCGGAGCATTGCTTTGAGGAGCATGTGCTGCAAATTGAACGCGGGCGCATGCCGGTGGGCTGGTATCTGAGAGTGCCGGCGCAGGCGATCGCGCGAAAAATCAGGCGACCATCGGCCTAAATGCAAACACCGATCCAAATTTCCGTCATCATCTGCACGCACAATCCCCGGCCGGATTATCTGCGCCGGGTGCTGGAGGCGCTCAAGGCGCAGACGCTGCCGAAGGAACAATGGGAACTGCTGGTGATTGACAACGCCTCCAAGGAACCGCTGGCGCCGGCCTTTGACCTGCCGTGGCATCCCCGCGCCCGCCACATCCGCGAAAACGAGCTCGGCCTCACCCCGGCGCGCCTGCGCGGCATTTTGGAAAGCGAGGGCGAATGCCTGCTGTTTGTGGACGACGACAATGTGATTTTTCCCGACTATCTGGCCGAGTGCTCCCGGATCGCGAAGGGCTGGCCCCTGCTGGGGGTTTGGGGCGGGCAGCAATTTCCGGAATTTGAAGGCGGCGAACCGGAGGAGGCCTGGAAGCGCGAGTTTTGGACGAGCACCTTGAAACGGGATGTGTGGTCGAACAACTATGACAACAACACGGTTGCGATTGGCGCGGGCCTCTGCATCCGGCGCCAGGTGGCGCGGAAGTATGCCGAGCTGGCGCGGGGCGATCCCCTGAGGTTGGCGCTCGACCGGAAAGCCTCCACCCTGAATTCGTGCGGGGATTTTGACATGGCGTTCGTTTCCTGCGACCTGGGGTTTGGCACGGGGCGGTTCGTGAGTCTGAAGCTGAATCACCTGATGCCGATGCACCGGGTCAGTGATGATTACCTGGTCCGGCTCAATGAAGGGTTCGGCTATTCACAGGTCATATTGGCGGCCCTGCGCGGGATTGCACCCTGCCAGCCCTGCCGGGTGGACCGGATTGTGAATTTTTACAAAAGACTTCGTCTGCCCTCACTGAGGCGGCGGATGGAAATCGCCTTTGAAACCGGCCGGGCGCGCGCCATCGCTGAATTGAACAGGCGTTCACAGCAGGCATCGAAATGAATTATTTTGCAGAACTGTCGAAGAACTGCCCGCCACCAAAAGGGAACATGTTCGGCAGCAAACAGGACGGACATGCCGGACGCCTGTCGGAGGCCGGACGCCTGTCGGGACTGATGCGGTCTCAACGTCCGTTTTGTTTTCTCCGGGTGGGCGACGTCGAGTTGAGGTACCTTTTGACCTATCAGAACAACCGGTTGGACCAGTTGAATCATGCGGATTATGGCGACGGCCCGTTGTCCGGAACACAAGGCTGCGGCAACCCCGGTTTGGGACCGAGACACGCCGAACGGCTGTGGGAAGCTTATGAGCAGGCCGACTACGTCGATTTCCACGAGCGGAACTGGCCGAACGAGCATCTGGTGAAGCAATT
>Ga0181516_10001624_pt1 | contig 16973 bp, 17 predicted proteins | sample PEATcosm2014_Bin_25_FD_121104 | JGI IMG/M metagenome (GOLD analysis project Ga0181516, IMG submission 121104) | Peatland microbial communities from MTU Mesocosm Facility, Houghton, MI, USA - PEATcosm2014_Bin01_10_metaG | ecosystem: Environmental > Terrestrial > Soil > Wetlands > Peat | place... | reverse complement strand
TTTTTCCTGGATCGGGCCGAAGCCATCGGAAAACAGGTCGGCAGCAGCGGATTTCAGGCATCTTGTAATTGCGAAAAAACAGATGAGAGGAGGCCTCTGCTGCTTACCAAAGAACTTATTGCCCGTTTGGGCAGATGGAAAGGGCATCGTGTCGGAACCGTGGAACGGTTCGAACCGGGGGAGAAAGGCCCGCGTGCCCAGGTCTGGATTGAGCTGCTGGGATTTGCCGACCACCCCAGGGTCTGCAGCGGCTGCCAACGCCAGGTCCGTGGTATCCACGACTGGTCCCAGCGGGAGATCCGGGACCTACCTGTTTTCGATGCGGATATGGTATTGGTGGTGTGGCGGGCCCGGGTTGCTTGCTCAGCATGCAATGGACATGTCGCCCACCTTCGAATCGGTCGTCCGAGAGCACTGTCCCAACGCCGAAATCGTCCTGGAAGGACATCCTCTCGCACTGCCGCTGGAACCTGAACACCAGCATCCTGGAGCGGATCAACAACAAGATCAAGGTCCTCAAGCGGATCGCCTACGGCTACCGGGACGAGGCCTACTTCTTCCTCAAGATCCGTGCGGCCTTTCCCGGTAATCCGGGAAGAACCACAAAAAGGGCCCTCCGGATGGAGGGCCCTTCAGTGCAGAACCGGATTCGGCTAGAAGCTCAGGCGCGCGCCCAGGCCGAAGACGGAGTTGTTGGTGTTGGCATACCCCACAGCCATGCCGCCGCTGACCGCGTTGGACATATAGCCCGTGTAGGTGTCGAAGGACTTGGTGAAGCGGTAGTCCAGCAGCACGGAATTGTACTTGCTCCTGCCGCTGCCGTTGCCGGCCGAGTAGGCGACGCCGTTGCCGTTGAAGTTGTTCTGCTGGACCTGGTAGGTGCCCACGCCGGCATTGAGCTTGGAGGTCAGGTTGTAGTTGACGCCGATCCAGTAGACATTCAGCTGCTTCTCGCCGCTGGTGTACGGGGTCACGCTCCAGGCAGTGACGGGATTGCCGTAGATGCTGGTCAGCTGCAGATCCTGGTTGGGATCGCCGGGATTGGTGAAGTTCTGCCGCTGGTAGCCGCCCTTGATTGCCAGCTCGCCGATCTGGTACTTGGCCGCGATCATGATGGAGGTGGTGTCGAAGAAGGTGGCCTTGATGGCGTTGGGATTCGCGGCGGCACCGGTGTAGGCCAGGGAGGTGGCGTCCTTGTAGCCCTGGTAGACGGCCTGCACGCCGAAGTTGCCATGCTCGTAGCCGAGGTTCACCTGCTCCGCGGACTTGGCGTTGGCGTCGTTGGTCACGCCGCCGAACTTGTGCAGCAGGCCGACGTTGAAGTCGCCGATCTTGATGCGGTACTTGACCGCGTAGTCGACGCGGCTGTTGTCGGTGGCGCCGCCGCCGCCGTAGGACCCTGAGAAGCCGATGGGGGTGAACAGCTGGGCGGCCTGGAGGGCATCGTAGCCGCCGATGACGTCGAGCATGATGCTCTGCTGGCGGCCGAGGGTCAGGACGCCGTAGTCCTTGGATTCCACGCCGAACCAGGCGCCGCGGCCGAACAGCTGGCCGCTGACGGAGGAATCGTTGCTGTTGAAGGGGCCGGCAGCCGTGGCCGGGGTCTGGGCGACGCCCAGGGCGCCGTTGCTGACCGTGCCGTCGGGCACGTTGATGCCGCTCTCCAGCAGGAAGATGGCATTGAACTCATCGTTGATGCCGGTGCCGCCCTTCAGGCCCCAGCGGGACGGGGAGATGCCGCCGTTGAACATGCCGGTGGCGGCGGTGTTGCCCGGCTTGTTGGCGGTGACATTGACTTCAGCGGAGTTGTAGGGGTCGAAGCCCAGGGTGTGGTCCACCCGCGCGACGCCCGCATCCAGCACGCCGTAGAGGGTGATCCAGTTGTCCCCCTTCTGGATCGTGAAGCCGGGCTTCTCCGTGGCCTGCGCCATCATGGGGAGGCCCGCGCACAGGACGAGGGCGATAAGAGACGTGTTCTTCATGGTTGGCTCCGTGGAGGGTTTACGAAAGCAGGCCTTCGGCACCGTGCGCCGGTGGCCGGAACTTTCATGGGGTTGTTGCTACAGGAGGGAAGAGACCCTGGACGGGATCGCAACTGCGGGAAATATCCGCGGCCGTTTGTCTCTTTGGTAAAGGTTCCCGGATCCCCGTAACTTCTGCGTGACCTCCGGGTAATTACCTTGATCAGCTAAACCTTTTTCCCATTCCAGCCGAAACGCCCCAGGTCCAGGCTGCCCGCGTCGTCCACCGCCACGCCCTCTTCCCGCAGCCGCTGGATCTGCAGCTGCGCCCCCCACCAGCGCCCGCGGCTGGGCACGCAGCCCCTGGCGCTGACGATCCGGTGCCAGGGCAGGGCGGTGCCTTCCGGCAGGCCCTTGAGCACCATCCCCACCTGCCTCGGCCGCCGGGGGTATCCCGCCATCCAGGCGATCTGCCCGTAGGTGGCCACCATCCCCCGGGGGACCTGGGCCACCGCCTCGGCCACCGCCTCGCGGAAGCCCTGCTGCTCCGTCATCCCTGCCTGGCTCCGGGCTTGTGCGCCACCGGGATCCGGTTGGAGAAGCCGCCTTCGTAGTCGTGCCAGTGGTCCAGGTCCTCCTCCGGGAAGGCCCAGCACCAGTAGCCGTCCCCGGAATCGAAATCCACCAGCCAGGGTCCCTTCACGTCCGGCCCCAGCTCCCGCACCGCATCGGCCCAGGACTCCATCAGCGACTCCAGGCGCGTCTGCAAGGACTCCACCCGGGTCTCGTCCTCGCAGTCCTCGGCGGACTGCAGCTCCTCGGCCATGCTGGAAGCCAGCTCGAACACGGGGCGGGTCACTGCCTGCACCTTCGGCAGTACCTCGCGGGCCTCGTCCAGGGTGAAAACTCGGGCCATGGATGCCTCCGGTGCTTCATGATAATCACTTGATGCGTATTGTGCCCCTTCTCCCTTCTTCCTGCGCGCCCGAATCCTGGCTTACTTTCCCGGCCGTGGAACTGGCCTGGACCGGCACGCTCCATCCAGGCTGGACCGCGGCCGGCGCCCCCCAGGTCCATGGCCTGCACCTCCCCTGGCACCCGTGGGGGCCGGCCCTGGGCGAAGCCGCCCTGGCCGCCCTGCATCCCGCCCTGGGGGCGGATTTCCTGGTGCTCCGCGCCCAGGCCCCGGCGGACCGGGCCCAGGCCTCGGCCTGCATGGCGGTGCTGGAAGGCCTGCTGGAAGTCACCCAGGGCCTGGGCCCCAAGCTCGCCCTGCGCCCCCTGCCCGGTTCCGCGCCCGCACTGGCGGAACGCCTGCGCGAGGCCAGGGGCGCCGCGGTGGGCTACTGCTGGGACGCGGACCTCAAGGATGACCTGGCCTCGGTCGAGGACCGCCTGTACTGCGCCGTGGGCGCGCCCGGGGACGATTTCGGCCCGCTGCAGGCCCTGGGCTACCGCTGGAACCTGGCCATCCCCGCCCAGGACCCGGCGGCCCACCGGGCCTGCGCGGCCCGCATCGCCAGCGCCTTCCCGCCGGTGCTGTTCCCCGCCGAACGCCCTCCCGCGCGCTCCGATCCGGCGGACGGAGCCGACGCGCCGGACGGACCCTCATCCCAGAAGGAGCGCCCATGAAACCCATCCTGGTCATCGCCGGGGAAGCTTCCGGCGATCTGCACGGAGCGGAGATTCTGCGGGAGCTGCGGGCCCGCCGTCCCGGCCTCAGGCTGGTGGGCGTGGGCGGGAGCCTCATGACGCCGCTGCTGGACCGCAAGCTGGCGGACGTCCAGGACCTGGCCGTGGTCGGCTTCGTGGAGGTGATCCGCCACCTGCCCCGGCTGCGCCGGCTGTTCCGGGAGATCCTGGACCTGGCCGCCGCCGAAGGCATCGGCGGGGCCCTGCTGATCGACTACCCGGGCTTCAACGTCAGGCTGGCCAAGGCCCTGCGCAAGGCCATGCCGCAGGTCAGGCTGCACCAGTTCGTCTGCCCCCAGGTGTGGGCCTGGAAGGCGGGGCGGATCCCGGAGCTGGGCCGGACCCTGGACACCCTCTACTGCCTGTTCGACTTCGAGCCCAGGCTGTTCGCCGGGTACCCGGTGGAGGCGCTGTGGGTGGGCAACCCGCTGGTGGAGACCGCCGTGCCGGAGGTGGACCGGGAGACCTTCTTCCGCACCACCGGGCTGGATCCCGGGCGGCCGCTGGTGGCCCTGCTTCCCGGCAGCCGCGCGGGCGAACTGGACCGGCTCATGCCGCCCCTGGTGCAGCTGGTGGAGGACTGGCAGGCCCTGCCCGAGCGGCGCGCGGTGCAGTGGGTGCTCCCGGTGGCGCCCACCGTGCCGGAAGCGAGCCTGCGCGGCCACCTCAGGACCGGCACGGTGCATCTGGTGCATGGCCTGGGCTACGCCGCCCGGGCCTATGCGGACGCGGCCCTGGTCTGCTCGGGCACCGCCACCCTGGAGACCGCGCTGCTGGGCACCCCCTTCGCCATCATCTACAAGCTGAACCCGCTGACCCACTTCGTAGCGAAGCGCTGGGTGAAGATCCCCTGGTTCGGCCTGGCCAACGTGGTGGCGGGGCGCCTGGTGGTGCCGGAGCTGCTCCAGGGTGAGGTCAACGCCCGGCGTCTGGGCGCCGAGCTGGCCGCCCTGCTGGATCCGGACCGTGCGGCCCGCATGCGCGGCGAGCTGGGCACGATCCGGGCGCACCTGGGCCAGCCCGGAGCCGCGGGGCGGGTGGCGGAGCACCTGCTGGAAAAGCTGGATCACTTGCGCCCGTAGGAGGCCAGGATCCCCTCCCAGAAGCCCTGGGCCTTGAGGATCCGCTCCGCCACCGCCCGCAGGACCCCCAGCCCGCCGTCCACGGGGACCACCCAGTGGGCCGCCGCCTTCACCTCCGGCACCGCGTCCTGGGGGCAGCAGGCCAGGCCGACGCTGGCCAGCAGGGGCAGGTCGGTGAGATCGTCGCCCAGGTGGGCCACCTCTTCCAGGCCAAGGCCGTACTTGGCGCACAGCCGCTCCAGTTCCGGCAGCTTGTCCAGCCTTCCGGCGATGCAGTCCACCACCTTGAGGTCCGCGGCCCGCTGCAGGGTGGCGGGGGAATGCAGTCCGGAGATGAAGGCCACCGGGATGCCGGCCCCCTGCAGCAGCTTGATCCCGGCGCCGTCCTTGGCGTTGAAGCTCTTGCTGTGGGTGGTCTGGTCGCTGTAGTGCAGTTCGCCGTTGGTGAGCACCCCGTCCACGTCCGCGCACACCAGCCGGATCCCCTGCAACCGCTGTTCCAAAGTCGCCATGCCTGGCCTCCCGAAGGTTCCAGGATACGGGATCCGGTCCGAAACGCCGCAGGTTCATGGCCCCGGACGCTTGACAGGAACGGGGTGTATATTACCTTTTTATGGTCTACCTTCGGTCTTCCCATTGCCAGCGCAACCCATGAAAGGTGCCCCTTGCCTCTTGGTAAGCTGTTCCTCGTCCCGAGCCTGTCCATCGGTGCGTTGCTGGCGCTGCGGTGGATGCTGCTCCACGGTCACGGAGGAACCCCCATGGAAGACCTGATGGCATTGAAGAACGCCGGAGCCCAGATCGTCGACGTGCGAACCCCCGCCGAGTTCGCCCAGGGGCATGTGCCCGAGAGCCGCAACATCCCCCTGGACCAGATCCAGGCGCGGCTGGCGGAGATCGCCCAGGACCAGCCGGTCCTGCTCTGCTGCGCCAGCGGAGGGCGCAGCGGGATGGCCAAGCAGATCCTGGAGCGGGCCGGCTACCTCAAGGTCCACAACGCCGGTCCCTGGACTCGGCTGCAATAGGGAGCGACCCATGCAATCCACCGTGAACTGGACCTCCGGCCTGGCCTTCACCGCCCACCAGGGAGGCCATGCCGTACCCATGGACGCATCCAAGGAAGCGGGCGGCCAGGACAGCGGCTCCAGTCCCAAAGGGCTTCTGCTTTCCGGCCTGGGCGGCTGCACCGGCATCGACGTGGTGGCGATCCTGGAGAAGATGCGGGTGAGCTTCCAGGGTTTCGAGGTCCAGGCCAGCGCCGAACTCACCGAGGAGCACCCCGTGGTGTTCCGGAGCATCCACCTCCGCTATGTCTTCCGGGGCAAGGACCTGCCCGTGGAGAAGCTGGAGAAGGCGGTGATCCTGTCCATGGACCGCTACTGCGGCGTCTCGGCGATGCTGGCCAAGGCCGCGCCGATCACCTGGGAGATCGTGGTAGAGCCTTAGAAGATGTAGACCTAGGAGCCCGCCCCGCGCAGGCTATTGGTGCCGCAACCGCTGCAGCGTCCGCCGGATCATCCGCTCGGCCACGCCCATGGTGTGGTCGAAGGCCTCCCGGGCCCCGGGGGAGCTCCGCTCCACGGCCACCCGCGCCCCTCCGTCCAGGGTGGCGGACAGGGAACAGGAGACCTGCGGCTCATTCCCCACCCAGCCGGCACGTTTCATGCGGATTTCCAGGCCCCGGATGTGGAACGCGAACTTCCCCAGCTTGTCGCCGACCTTGGAAAACACATAGGCCTGGGAGGACGCGTCCGTGGCGATGCCGAAGGACTTCAACTGCAGCAGGCGCGGGGGCAGGGTTTCGGTCATGTCCATGGCGGGTCCTCCAGGGTCGGGGCTGGCACTTTGAGGCGGGAGCCGGTGGGCCGCTGCCTCCACGGCCATGTCCCAATCAAGAACCGCGCCAATCACGAACATCAATGGTGACCATACTTACGCCTGAACGAAGACGGCCCCGGCAGGGCAATATGCCGGGGCCGCACGGAAATATTCCCTGCCGGCTACTTCAGGGAGAAGTGCGCCCGGCGGTTCCGGCTCCAGCAGGATTCCACGGACTCGGTGCAGACCGGCTTCTCCTTGCCGTAGGAGGTGGTGCCCAGGCGGGCGGCGGGAACGCCGAGGCCCACCAGGTAGTCCATGGCCGCCTGGGCCCGGCGGGTGCCCAGGGCGAGGTTGTACTCCACGGTGCCCCGTTCGTCGCAGTTGCCGTCGACGAGGAGGCTGGCCTTGGGATAGGCCTTCATGAAGCCGGCGATGGCCACCAGGACCGGCTTGTCGCTCTCCATGACGGCGGACTGGTCGAACGCGAAGTGGACGTCCTGGAGGGCGGCCGCGGCGGCCTGCTGGTACTCGGCCTCCTGCATGGCGGCGGCCTTGCGGGCGGCCTCGGCGGCCGCGTCGGCCTTGGGCTGCTGGTCATCCGCGGCGGGCTGGGCCGAAACCCCAGGCGTGGCGGCCGGGGCGGCCTGCGGCGCAGGCGCTGGCGGCGCCAGCTTCGGCTTGCTGCAGGCCAGGGCTCCGGCGATGAGGACCGCTGCCATCAGGAAAGGGGAAGTTTTGGTGAGAGCTGACATGACAGCGTCTCCTGGGGAATGGGCACGCGCCCGCGAGGGCGGGGGCCGGATGGGGTGGAGGGTTCCATGGGGGTGGGTGCCTGCCCTGCCGGGCCAGGCGCTATGGGACAGCCACCGGGCCCGGCGGCGGCCGCGGCCTGCAGCCGTATCCCCCGCAGCCTGAAAGGAACCGCGCTCCGGGGCACGGACAGCTGCCGCACCCGCCCGGGGCCGCGGTCCGGAACACCGGCACCGCCCAGGCGGGCAGCAGTCCGGAGGATTTGCCGTCCCCGACGGAATCGCCGTCGGAAACCTGGGCCTGGGCGTGGCCCTGGATGGATACCGGACGCTCGGGCGCACGGGTCATTTCGGAATGGCCGGTGGGGCCGGCGGCCACGAGGAAGGGACCGAAGGGGACCCTGAGCCGGCCGGCCGCCGGCCCCTGGGCCTGGAGGCTCAAGGCCGCGCACCACAACGCCAGGGCGATGCAGCTCAACCAGCCCGCGCCGGGTCCCGCCTTGGGGGTGCGCCGGAGTGCCATCACCCCGGCCCGCCGCCGGCACGCTCGTCATGGCCCGGGCAGGCAACCTGGAGGGCCATGGCGGCGTCGCCTAGGGCAACGGCGCCGCGCCCAGCAGGGCGGGAACCGGATAGGGCAGCGCATGGTCGGCCGCGCCCAGTTCGGCCACGGGCGCTGGATTCTGGACCCATTGGGGGAACTGGCTGCCATCCAGGCCCCAGGCGAAATCCTGGATCTTCCCGTCCAGGTCCGCGATGCGCAGCCGGGCATCCGCTCCGGCGCCCAGTCCGAGCAGCAGCGAGCGCCCATCCGGAGCCCAGCACAGGGATGCCACGGCCTCGGGCACGGAGGCGGCCCGCTGGCGGTCCTTCCCATCCGGGCCCAGGATGTACAGGCCAGTGGCGCCGTCGGCCCTGGCGCTGTAGGCGATCCGGTCGCCCTTGGCGTTCCAGGCGGCGCAGGCCTTGGGCGAGGGGTCGCTGGTCAGGAGCCGGGCGTGGCTGCCGTCGCCGGCCATGATGAATACCTGCGAGGTCCCGTCCCGGTCCGAAAGGAAGGCGAGGCTGCTGCCGTCCGGGCTCCAGCTGGGGCCCCGGCTGGTATGGCCCTCGGTCAGCCGCGCGACCTGGCCGGAAGCCAGGTCCAGCACCTGGATGTCCGCCAGCCCCTTCCGGGTCGCCTGGACGAAGGCCAGGCGCTGGCCGTCCGGAGACCAGGCGAGGTCGGAAAGCTCCAGCCCCGCGGGGCTCCCCTTGGGATAGATGAGCTGGAACGGCCCCTTGGGCTTGAGCTGGCCCCAGATCTGGGGCGGACCGCCCTTGTAGGTCACGAAGGCCAGCCTGCCGTCGCCGGAAATGGCCGGGTGGGTGGTGAGGCTGCCGAAGGACGTGAGCTGCCGCTGGTTCCGGCCGTCCCGGTCCGCGCCGAAGATCTCCTGGATGCCCGGGGCCGTGGCCCGGGTGAACACGATGGTGGAATCGGCCACGCCCGGCGTGCCGGTGACCCTGCCCACCAGGAAGTCCACCAGGCGGTGCGCCATGCGATCCACCACCGCGGTCTGGCCCAGGAAACTCTTCTTGAGGACCACGGCCCCGGTGGCCAGGTTGATGCATTCCCCCTCGACGAGGAGTTTGCCCCGGGCCACGGAATGGGATACGAACCGGAGCATCAGGTCGGGCGCGGCCACGTGCCCGGGCTTGGGCGCCGGGGCCCCGCCGGGACCGGTCAGGAGACGGAAGGCCCCTGAATTCTTGAGGTCGCGCAGGGCCGTGGTGCGGAATTCCTTGGCGTCATCGGAACGGGCCTCGGTACCGGTGAGCGGGAAGGGGGGAAACACCAGGGTCGGCACGGCCGGAAAGGCGCCGGCGCCGGCCACCGGTTCCTGGGCACGGACGCCCAGGCCGGCAAGGGCCAGCGCCAGCCCGATGATCCCCGCGGCGATGGGCCGGGCATGGGTCAACGCGCGGAGCCACGGGTTCCGCCTCAGAGTGGGATTTCGCATCGGGACGGGCGACAAGGCGGTCCTTTCAGGCAACGGTAAACACCTTCGGCGCAAACGTTTAGCTTATACCGGCCGGTCCCCGTCCGCAAGACAATAGTTTGATGAATATGATATACGGATCAAGGCCAAAGCATCTCGAATAACGAAACGTGCCATGCCGCTGCCGGCAGGCCGGGCGAGGTCGTGTTTTGAATTCGGATATCTATATTTCATTTCATTAATTTACATTGCAATTTCATGGGTTTTTATACCCCCAGGGCCGTCCTCCGGAGCGCAGGAAATTCCGTTGCCGGCCCATCGCAGATACCTGATTCTGCCATCTTGTCCCCGGAGGCGGCATATGAACGAAATTTCCACGACCATGGGGCCCGGACCGGAGCTTTCCCCGAACCCCGGGCTGCCGGCCCACATCGGGGACACCCCGCTCCTGCGCCTGGGCAGGATCGCCGGGTTGCCGACGGGGGTCGAACTCCACGGCAAGGCCGAGTATCTGAATCCCAGCGGGTCGCTCAAGGACCGGTCGGCCTGGGCCATGATCCGGGCCGCGGCGGCCGGCGGCGCGCTGCGGGGCGGCCGGTGCCTGCTCGACGCCACCAGCGGCAACGCGGGGATCGCCTACGCCATGATCGGCGCCGCCATGGGCTGCCGGGTGACCCTGTGCCTGCCGGGCAACGCCACCCCCGAGCGCAAGCGGATGCTGCGGATCTACGGGGCCACCATCATCGAGACCGATCCGGCCCAGGGGTCGGACGGCGCCCAGCGCCGGGCGCGGGAGCTGTACCGCGCCGATCCGGACCAGTACTGCTACCTGGACCAGTACAACAACGACGCCAACTGGAGGGCCCACTTCGAGACCACCGCCCCGGAGATCTGGGCCCAGACCGGCGGACGGGTGAGCCACTTCGTGGCCGGAGTGGGCACCTCGGGACTGTTCATGGGCACCGCGCGCCGGCTGAAGCAGCTGAACCCCTCGCTCCAGGCCATTGCCGTGCAGCCCGACGGGCCCGGCCACGGACTGGCCGGACTGAAGCACATGAAGACCGCCATCGTGCCCGGAATCTACGATCCCCGGGTGGCCGACGCCCAGGTGGAAGTGTCCACGGCGGACGGCCAGGCCATGGCGCGCCGGCTGGCCCTGGAAGAAGGGTTGCTGGTCGGCCCCAGTTCCGGCGCCTCGGTGGCCGCCGCCCTCCGGCTGGCCCGCACCCTGCCCCAGGGCGCCGTGGTGGTCACCGTCCTCTTCGATTCCGGCTCCCGCTACCTGGCCGACCCCTTCTGGGAGGCCTCGTCCAGGTGATCATCCGGGTCCCGACCCGGCGTCGCTTTGGGTAAGATCCGGACCTGCGCTGCGCTCCGGTCCGGATCTCCCCAAAGCGGGGCAGCAGGAAGGCTGGGGTTCGTGTCCCAGCGTCGAGGGAGAAGGGGAAGACCCATGCCGGCGGGACACGTCCCGATACTGGCCCTTGGTGACGCTTACGTGAAGAGGCGCGCGCACGCGCGTCTTTTCACGCAAGCGACGCGAGTCCGGGACCCCTAGAGGCTCCGGATCAACCCGCCGGCGACGGTGGCGTTGGTGGTTTCGTCGATGACGATGAAGGCGCCGGTGGCGCGGTTGTCCGCATAGGGGTCCGCGGCCGCGGGCGCCTGGAGCCGGAACCGCACTTCCGCGAGATCGTTCATGGCCAGCTGGTCGGCGGCCTGGGGCTTCAGGGTGGTGATCTCCAGCCGGGAGCGGAGTTCCTGGAGCAACGCGCGCACCTCCCGGGTGCCCAGGTGGAGCAGGAACCTGGCCCCGGCCCGGGCCGGAGTCTCGGCGAACCAGCACAGGGTGGCTTCCAGGTCCCGGGACAGGGCCGGCGGGCGGCGGGGGTCCGCCAGCAGGTCGCCCCGGGCCACGTCCAGTTCGTCCTCCAGCTCCAGGGTGACGCTCTGCCCCGCCTGGGCCGCCTCGAGCCGGTCCTCGCCCAGCCGGATGCCCCGCACCCGGGACTGCAGCTGGCCCGGCAGCACGGCGATCCGGTCCCCCACCTGGATGGCCCCCGACGCCACCCGCCCGCCGTAGCCGCGGAAATCCCGGAACGCCCGGGGCGCGCCGGGACGCGGCCGGCACACCCACTGCACCGGGAAGCGGAACGGCCGTTCCAGGTCCGCCTCGGCCAGGGGCACCGTTTCCAGCAGCTCCATGAGGGTCGGGCCCTGGTACCAGGGCATCCGCCCGCCCCGCTCCACGACGCCATCCCCTTCCAGGGCGGAGATGGGAATGAAGTGCAGGTGCGGAATCCCCAGCTCCCCGGCGAAGGCCAGGCCGTCCCGGCGGTGGGCGGCGAACACATCCTCGGACCAGTCCACCAGGTCCATCTTGTTGATCGCCATCACCAGGTGGCGGATGCCCAGGAGATGGGCGATGGCGGTGTGGCGGCGGGTCTGGGTGAGCACGCCCTTGCGGGCGTCCACCAGGATGATGGCGAGGTCCGCCGTGCTGGCGGCGGTGACCATGTTCCGGGTGTACTGCTCGTGGCCCGGGGCGTCGCCGAGGATGAACTTGCGCCGGCCCGTGGCGAAGTAGCGGTAGGCCACGTCGATGGTGATGCCCTGTTCCCGTTCCGCCTGGAGCCCGTCGGTGAGCAGGCTGAGGTCCATGCCCCGGGCGCCCCGCTTCAGGGAGGTGCGCTCCAGGGTGTCCAGGGCGTCGGCCAGGATGGCCTTGCTGTCGAGCAGGAGGCGGCCGATGAGGGTGCTCTTGCCGTCGTCCACGCTGCCGCAGGTGATGAAGCGCAGCAGCCCGGCATCCGGGTTCTGGATCAGGGACGGGGCCATCAGAAGTATCCCTCCTTCTTGCGCTGCTCCATGGCGGCCTCGGAAACCTGGTCGTCCAGGCGGGTGGCGCCCCGTTCCGTGAGTTCCGCGGTGGCGGTCTCCCGGATGATGTCCTCGATGCCGGCCGCCGCGGATTCCACCGGCGCGGTGCAGGGGATGTCGCCCACGGTGCGGAACCGCACCCGGAGCCGCTCCACCCGCTCCCCGTCCCGGGCCGGGGTGAATTCCGTCACCGGCACCAGGGCCGCGCCCCGGCGCACCACGGACCGGGTATGGACGTAGTAGATGCCGGGCAGGTCCAGGGCCTCCCGCTGGATGTACTGCCAGACGTCCAGCTCGGTCCAGTTGGAGATGGGGAACACCCGGAGGTTCTCCTGGGGGAAGCACCGCGCATTGTAGAGGTCCCAGAGCTCCGGCCGCTGGTGCCGGGGGTCCCACTGGCCGAACTCGTCCCGGAACGAGAAGATCCGCTCCTTGGCCCGGGCCTTCTCCTCGTCCCGGCGGGCGCCGCCGATGCAGGCGTCGAAGCCGAACTCCTGGATCGCTTCCAGCAGGGTGACGCTCTGGAACGGGTTCCGGGACTGCAGCGGGGTGCGCAGCACCACCGTGCCCCGGCGGATGGAATCCTCCACGGTGCGCACGATGAGCCGCTCCCCCAGTTCCCGGGCGCGGCGGTCCCGGAAGGCGATCACCTCCGGGAAGTTGTGCCCCGTGTCGATATGCAGGAGCGGAAAGGGGAAGGCTCCGGGCCGGAAGGCCTTTTCCGCCAGGGCCAGGAGGCAGACCGAGTCCTTGCCTCCGGAGAACAGCAGGACCGGGTTCCGGCACTGGCCCGCCACTTCCCGGAGGATGTGGATGCCTTCCGCCTCCAGGGCGTCCAGGTGGGTGAGGGTGCGCGAATGCAGGATCATGGGGCCTCCTTGGACCGGTGCAGCCCGCACTCCTTGTGTTCGGGCTCCTCCCACCACCAGCGGCCGGACCGCGGGTCCCCGCCGGGCGCCACGGCCCGGGTGCAGGGGGCGCAGCCGATGCTGGGGTAGCCCCGTTCGTGCAGGGGGTTGTGGGGCACGTCATGGGCCCGGACGTAGGCCCAGACCTCCGGGAGGCTCCAGCGGAACAGGGGGTTCACCTTCACCAGGCCGCCGTGCTCCGGGTCCCACTGGAAGGGGCCGAGGCCGCCGCGGGTGGGCCCCTGCTCCCGGCGCAGGCCGGTGAGCCAGGCCGAAGCGCCGGCCAGGGCCCGGCCCAGGGGCTCCACCTTGCGGATGCGGCAGCATTCGCTGCGGTTCTCCAGGCTCGCGTAGAACGAGTTGGGGCCCTTGGCCGCCAGCAGCGCCTGCACCGCCTCCGTGCGCGGGCAGTAGACCTCGATGGGCAGGCCGTAGCGGGCCCGCACCGCCTCCAGGGTGTCGTACGTCTCCTGGTTCAGGCGGCCGGTGTCCAGGAAGAACACCCGCGGCCGGAGCCCGCCCCGGGCGATGAGATCCAGCAGCGCCACGTCCTCCAGGCCCAGGCTGCAGGCGAAGGCCAGGTCCGGGTGGAAGGCGTCCAGGGCCGCGGCCAGGATCGCCTCGGCCGGCGCCTCGGCATAGCGGCGGCCCAGGTCCTCGGCCCAGGCTGCGGAGGGCGGGCGGCGGGACGGAACGGTGCCCCCGGCGGGGGGGATTGTCAATTCATCGAAGGAGGTCATGCGTGGGGCCGGAAAAGGAACCTGACAGCCGGAGGCTAGCCATGTTGACCGGCCGGGTCAAGGATCTCAGCCGATGCCGAAGTGCTCCCGCAGGCGCGGGGCGCCGCCCCGGCTGGCTTCGATCTCCTCGCCCCCGGCCAGCCGCACCAGCGCCCGGCCGCCGGGCGCGGGCTTCAGCCCCAGCACGGCCTCCAGCCGCACCAGCAGGTGCCGGTGGATGCGCAGCAGCCCGGACCCCGGGAAGGCGGCCTCCACTTCGGCCAGCGCCTTCCACTGGGTGCGCAGCCGGCCCCCGGCGTGGGCCCAGACCACCTCGCTGTCCACCTCGAAGTAGGTGGTCTTGTGCAGGTCCACCAGCACCACCCCCTCCCCGGCGTGGACCGGGTAGCGCAGCGGGCCCGAGGCCGGAAGGGGGGCGGCCGGCACCTGGGACCAGCGGTGCTCGATGCGCCTGAGGGCCCGCTCCAGCCGCGAAGCCGTGATGGGCTTCAGCAGGTAGTCCACCGCTTCGGCGTCGAAGGCTTCCACCGCGTGCTCCGCGAACGCCGTGGTGAGCACGATGGGCACCTGCCCGCCCAGGGCCTTGAGGATGGCCAGGCCGTCCAGGTTGGGCATGTGGATGTCCAGGAACACCGCCTCCACCTCCCGGTGGTGGCAGAGCCACTCCTGGGCGCCGCGCCCCTCGGCGAAGCTGTTCACCACCACGCAGCCGGCCTCCTGCAGCAGGCGCACCAGCCGTTTCCTGCTGAGGGCCTCGTCCTCGGCCACCACCACCTTCAATCGGCCTGTTCCCATGGTCCCTCCGCAAGCCATTGCACGGTGGCGGCGGTCCAGGGACCGCGCGCCTCCAGGTTGAAGCTGCCCGACAATTCCGTCCAGAGCCCCAGGCGGGCCTCCAGGTTGCCCAGGCCCACCCCCCTGGGCCCCTCGCGCAGCGGGCGTCCGGTGTTCTCCACCAGGAGCTGGACCATGGCGCCCCGCCGGGCGCAGGACACCACCACCTGGCCGCCCCGCTCCGCGGGGCTGATGCCATGCTTGACGGCGTTCTCCACCAGGGGCAGCAGGAAGAAGGGCGGCAGCGCCAGCCGGTCCGCCCAGGCCGGCCAGTGCCATTGCACCTGCAGCCGCTCCCCCAGCCGCATCTGCTCCATGTCCAGGTAGGCCTCCACCAGCCTGCGCTCCTCCTCCAGCCGGACCACGCCGCCCTCGCCGTGGACCGTGAGCATCCGGTACAGGTCCGCGAGCCTGGCGATCATCTCCTCGGCCGCCAGGGGGTCCTCGTGCACCAGCTCCGCCAGGCCGTTCAAGGCGTTGTAGAGCACATGGGGCTCCAGCTGGTTCTGCAGGGCCCGGGCCTGGGACTGGCGCAGGAGCTCCGCGGTGCGGCGCTCCCGGGCTTCGGTCGCCTCCTTGGCCGCGTAGACCCAGCCGAAGGCGATGCCGAAGGCCAGGTTCACCAGGCCCAGGGCCAGGCCTGGCCGGAACGGCAGGCCGCGGAAACGCTGCCCCAGGGGCGGGAACGGCATGGGCCCCGGCGGGAAGGGCTGGTCCGGCAGGCCCGGGAATGGATGCGGGAACGGGGGCCCGGGGTGCGGCGGCCGCGAGGCCCAGCCCAGCAGGTGCAGAGCGGACAGCACCAGGCCGATCCAGACCAGGTCGAACACCAGGGCCTGGACGAAGCCCCGGCCCAGCCCGGGACGTTCCTCGTCGTCCCCGGTCCATTGCCAGGGCGCCGGCGCCAGGGCGAGATGGCCGAACAGCAGGACAAAGGGCAGGAGGAAATCCGCCGGCTCCGTTTCCGGGGACCGGGCGGCCAGCTGGAACAGGCAGAACATGCCCCCGACCAGGCCCACCATGAGCAGGTTGGCGGGCACGCTGACCCGCCTCAGAAGGGACTTGACGATGATTTCCTGCCGCATGGACACACCTTGGGGGGACCTGGGACCGCACCGTTCATGAAAACAGCCCCCTGCCAGGATCGCCCGGTCCGGGGGCCGAGTGTCCGAAATCCAGGGCCGAATGTCGCCGGGGCGGGGCCGAGTGTCGGCCGGGCCGGATCCCGGGGTGGGCCCGACCCGGGAATCCGGGGACCGGGCGCACGGCCGGATTTGCCCATTTGACGGTAATTTGCTGTAAAAAAGCATGTTATCAGTGAAAATCGATCCCGGATCCGGGGCGGCCACAGCCGGGCCTTGCGTTCACCCTGCCCCCCTCGACGTTCAGCGGCCGGTGGCCGCCGTTGGGCCGGAGAGCCTCACCTTGAAGGCCGTTGGCCCCGAAAAGAGAGCCGTGGGCTTGGCAGGCAGCTTGCCCAGGCATAGCGGACCGTGATCCACCATCCCAGGAGGGAACTATGGACATTTCGACCCTTTCCACGCTCGGGGCGTCGAGCGTGCAGGCCACCAATCTGTGGGCGCTGCTGGGCACCTCCAGCAGCGGCACCGACAGCAGCGTTTCCAGCGTCTCGGGCAGTGCGTCGGATTCCCTGAGCATCTCCGCCCAGGGCCAGTCCATCGCCAACGCCCAGGGGTCGTCCTTCATGACCGACCTGAGCAACCTGGGCACCATGATTAATTCCGGCGACCTGGTGGGAGCCCGGAAGGCGTTCGCCGCCATGGAGGCGAAGATGCAAGCCAAGCAGGGCGTGGACAGCACTGCAACCAGCACCAGCGGCACGTCGTCGGCGAGCGGCAGCAGCACCAACCCCATCGCCGCCGACTTCACCGCCCTGGGCACCGCCCTGAGCAGCGGCAGCACCAGCTCCGCCCAGACAGCCTTCAGCACCCTGCAGTCCGACCTGAGCAGCATGGGCCCCGGCCCGGGGGGCCAGGCCTCCGGCTCGTCGTCGTCCAACCCGATGCAGGCCGCCATGACCAAGCTGGGCAGCCTGATCAGCTCCGGCGACCTCACCGACGCCCAGACCCTGCTCACCCAGATCACCCAGAAGCTGCAGAACGGACCTTCCGGCAGCCAGGGCGGGACCACCAGCAGCGCCGGTTCCACCACCAGCGCCAGCACCATCGGTTCCGACTTCGCCGCCCTGTCCGCCGCCTTGACCAGCGGCAGCGCCAGCTCCGCCCAGACGGCGTTCCAGACCCTGCAGACCGACCTGAGCGGCGTCGGCGCGAGCCAGGCCGCTTCCAGCGCCAGTTCCAGTT
>Ga0181516_10001622_pt1 | contig 16981 bp, 15 predicted proteins | sample PEATcosm2014_Bin_25_FD_121104 | JGI IMG/M metagenome (GOLD analysis project Ga0181516, IMG submission 121104) | Peatland microbial communities from MTU Mesocosm Facility, Houghton, MI, USA - PEATcosm2014_Bin01_10_metaG | ecosystem: Environmental > Terrestrial > Soil > Wetlands > Peat | place... | reverse complement strand
CACCGGGCCGGTGGCAGAGAAGGCCTGGGCCGCGGCCGCGGGCCTGGGCTGGCAGGGCAAGAACAGCTGCCTCATCAACCAGGACACGGGCAGCTACCTGCTGCTGGCCGTGGTGCTCAGCAGCCTGGACCTGAGGGCCGACACGCCGGGCCTGGACCGCTGCGGCAATTGCCAGCTTTGCGTGGAAGCCTGCCCCACCCAGGCCCTGGTGCAGCCCGGCGTGGTGGATGCCCGGCGCTGCGTGAGCTACCTGACCATTGAGCACAAGGGGCCGATGCCCGAGGAGCTGCAAGCAGGCATCGGCAACAATGCCTTTGGCTGCGACATCTGCCAAGAGGTCTGCCCCTGGAACCGCAAGGCCCCGGCAGCTGCGGATGAAGCCCTCAAAGCCCGGCCCGAGCTGGAGCAGCCGGACCTGCGAGCCTGGCTAGCCATGGACGCAGAGGCCTTTGCGCTCGCCTTCAAGCACACAGCGCTCAAGCGCGCCAAGCTGGAAGGCCTGCAGCGCAACGCAGGCCTGGTGCTCAGCAACATGCGAAAGGAAGGCCATGCGCCTGGAATATGACCACGGGGTGTTCCTGCCAGACCTGGGCCTGTGGCTGGACGCGCACTCTAGCCGGCCCAAGCACGCGGGCTTTGTGTCGCACGCGCACAGCGACCACGCCTTCTGGCACGCCAGCACCCTGGCCAGCGCCGCCACCCTGCGCCTGATGCGCGCGCGCCAGCCCAGGCCGGACGCGCAGGTGGAAAGCCACGCCTTCATGGAGCCCTTTGAGTTCCGCGGGGCCAGGCTCACTTTGCTCCCGGCCGGCCACATCGCGGGCAGCAGCCAGATCTTGGTGGAGCACCAGGGCGAGCGCCTGCTCTACAGCGGCGACATGCGCCTGCGGCCGGGCGTGGGCTGCGAGCCCGCGGTCACGGTGAAGGCCGACATCCTGGTGATGGAGAGCACCTTTGGCCGGCCCGAATACCTCTTTCCGCCAGCCAGCCAGGTGCTGGAGGACGTGGCTGCCTTCTGCCGGCGCTGCCTGGAGGCTGGCGACACCCCGGTTCTGCTGGCCTACAGCCTGGGCAAGGCGCAAGAGGCCCTGCTGGGCCTGGCAGCCTGGGGCTTTGAATTCGTGGTGCACCCAGCCATCGCGGATCTGAACGAGGCCTACAAGGCCCTGGGCTACCATTTCCCGGTCTGCCACGTGGCAGGCAAGCAATCAGCGCAAGGCCGGGTGGTGATCTGCCCGCCCCAGGGCCGCGGCAACCCCCTGCTCTCTGGATTGACGCGCAAGCGCACGGCCCTGCTCTCAGGCTGGGCCGCGGACAAGGGCGCCAAGTACCGCTTTCAGGCTGACGAAGCCTTCCCGCTCTCGGACCATGCCGACTTCAGCGAGCTGCTGGCCTATGTGGCGCGGGTGGAGCCCAAGAAGGTCTACACCGACCACGGCTATGCCGCGGACCTGGCCCGGCACCTGCGGCGCCAGGGCCTGGACGCCCAGGCCCTGGGCGTGGCCGAGCAGATGGAGCTAATATAATAATAGGAGGCAACATGAAAAAGATCCGCCTAGGCGTTGTGGGCACAGGCTTGGCTGTTGAGCGCCTGCACCTGCCGGCCCTGAAGAAGCTGAAGGACCGTTTTATCCTGCAGGCCTGCGCCGACCGCGACGCGGCCAAGGCCCGCGCCTTTGCCAAGCGCCACGGCTTCTTGGGCGCCGAGGACAAGGCCGAAGCACTGCTTGAGCGCAAGGATGTGGACGCCCTGCTCTTGTGCCTGCCCATCGAGCTCAATGCCGCCTGGGCGCTCAAGGCTATCCGCGCCCGCAAGCCCAGCCTCTGCGAGAAGCCCGCGGCCGCGGACCGAAGCCAGGCCCGCGCCCTGCTGGCGGCTGGCAGCGCCAAAAGCGCGCCTTTGACCATGGTGGCCGAGAACTACGTCTTCTGGCCGCACATGGCCGCGGCCGCGGACATCGTGCGCCGCGGCAAGCTGGGCGCGGTGCGCCTGGCCCTGGTGCACCATGTGCAGGACGCCCGGCGCTCCGGCGAGTGGCTGACCGCCTGGCGCACCAAGCCCCGCTTCAAGGGCGGCTTTGTGCTGGACGGCGGCGTGCACTGGGCCGCCCTGCTCAACCGCATGCTAGGCCAGCCCAAGCGCGTGCAAGCCGCGCCCGCGCTCTTTGACAAGAGCCTGCCGCCCATGGATGCCGCCGCCGCGCTCATCGAGTACGAGGGCGGCGCCCGCGCGCTCTGGGCCACGGCTTACAGCGCCAGCGCGGGCCCCGAGCCCCTGCTCAGCGTGCACGGCGACAAGGGCAGCCTGGCCATCTACTGGGACCGGGCCGAATGGCGCCAGGCCGGCAAAGAGGGCTGCAAGCTGCTGCGCTCGCCCATGGACAGCTATGAGGCTGAATGGCGCCATTTTCATGACGCGCTCACCCGCGGCACTTGCCTGGGCTACAGCCTGGGCCAAGCCGTGAAGGACCTGGACCTGATGCTGAAAGTCTGCGCCTGCTGAAAAGAAAAAGGGGGAGCCTTTCGGCCCCCCCTTTTTCATGCCTGCGCTCTCTTTTAGGTCAGTTGCCCACGCCCGGGGCGCTGATCTTGAGCACCACCCGGCGGTTCTGAGCCCGGCCATCCGCCGTGTCGTTGCTGGCCACCGGCTGGCTCTGGCCATAGCCCGTGCTTGAGAGGATGCTGGCCGGGGGCACTCCCTGCTGCAGGAAGAAGCCCTTCACTGAATCAGCGCGCTGCTGCGAGAGCACCTGGTTGCTCTGGGGATTGCCCACGTTGTCAGTATGGCCTTCGATGATGATCTTGTCCTCGCTATACTTGACCAGGATGGCAGCCACCTTGGCCAGCTGGGCCTGGCCATCCGCGCTGAGCGCGCTGGAACCCGTGGCGAAATTGAGGCTGTCGCCAGCCAGGGTCACCAGCAGGGTGTTGTCCTGCTGCTTCTGCACCGCGATCTGCTGGGCGGCCAGGTCAGCCTGCTGCTTGTCCATGTAAGCGCCAATGCCCATGCCAGCGCCGGCGCCCAGCGCGCCGCCAGCCAGCGCGCCGATGAGCGCGCCTTCTGTGCGACCCTGCGCCTGGTTGGGCTGCTGGTTGCCGATGATGCCGCCGGCCAGCGCGCCCAAGGCCGCGCCCGTCCCACCGCCGATGAGCGCTCCATTGCCGGCATTGGTGGCGCAGCCTGCGCTGAGCAGGCTGCCGAGGATCAGGAAGAGGATCGCATTGCGCATGATGACTCCAAGATAGGGAGTTGAAGATGGCGGAGAGAGGGGGATTCGAACCCCCGATACCCTTTCGAGTATACACGCTTTCCAGGCGTGCTCCTTAAACCACTCGGACATCTCTCCAGGCTGCGCTCAGTTCCTAGAGCCTTCAGGGCCTGAAGCCTGCCATTAGGTAGGGGAGTATAAAGCCCGCTGTGTTTTCAAGTCAAACATTAAGGTTATTCTACCCCCAGAAAGGCCTTGCAAGCGATATGGGGCTTGTGGTAAGGTTTCGGTAATTTTCAAGGTATGGACAACCGTTTTGCTTTCCTATTCTATGCAGTACGGCCAATAGGCCGTGTCACGGGAGACTGTCTGCCCATGGTGAACCGCTATAGCGCCCGATTGCTCTTCGCTCTTGCGCTGGCCGCCCTCTGCTGCTCCTCATCCGCGGCTGCCGAGGCGAAAGCAAAAACCGCCAAAGTCAAGCTGCTGTCCAGCACCCAGGACCTCATCGAGAATACCTACATTGACCGCGGCCGCCTGCAAGGCGTGAAGGTGGGGGACCGCTACAAGATCTACGATGCGGATGGCACCCAAGTGACCACCGTCATCGTCACCGCCATCTATGACCGCATGAGCGCGGTGAAGATCGTGGACAGCGAGCTGCTCAAAGATGGCATGCTTGCCAAAAAGAGCGGCCATAAGAGCTATCTGCCCTTCTCTGGCCTAGGCGGCCGCAGGCCGGCCCCGGCTGGGCTCATCAGCTCTGGAAAAAAGAAGAAGAAAACCGCTGCCGCGGCTGCCGATGCAAGCGCACCTGCTCCGGCCAGCCCTACTGCTGATGCTGGCGTGCCTGCCCCCCCGGCTGCCCCTGGCGCTGACGCTGGCGTGCCTGCCCCTCCGGCTGCCCCGGCTGCTGACGCTGGCGTGCCTGCTCCTCCGGCTGCCCCTGGCGCTGACGCTGGCGTGCCTGCTCCTCCGGCTGCCCCTGGCGCTGACGCTGGCGTGCCCGCTCCTCCGGCTGCCCCGGCTGCTGACGCTGGCGTGCCTGCCCCTCCGGCTGCCCCAGCCGCTGACGCTGGCGTGCCTGCTCCTCCGGCACCGGCCCTGCCCACCGATGGCGCAGGCCCTGCTGTTCCGCCGCCGCCTGCTCCCTGACCCTGGATTTCACCGCTCTTTGCTTGATTCGTTCTTCTAGTCCACTTCGAGGTCCTGATGAAGCGCACGGTAGCCTCCCTCTTGTTGGGCTTGTCCCTCTTGCTGTGGCCCAGCTTGGCCAACGCTGACCCAAAGGCTGACGCAGCCAAATGGGTGCAGTACGGCAACAAGCAATACCAAGCCAAGCAGTTTGATGGCGCCATCCAGTCCTTCAACAACGCCCTCAAGCTCGACAAGACAACGGCTGCCGCCTATCAGGGCCTGGCCTACTGCTACTACTACAAGGGCAACAAGGACTACTACCAGCGCTACATGCAGTACGCCAACTACTACAAGACCCAAGCGCCGGCCGCGGCTGCGGCGCCGGCCAGCGGCGCCTCCGCCTACATCGAGCAGGGCAAGAAATACCTGCAGGCCCGCCAGTATCCCTACGCTGCCTGGGCCTTCAACAAGGCCACCCAGGCAGAGCCCAGCAACGCGCAAGCCTGGCAGGGCTTGGGCACTTCCTACGCCTACCAGGGCAACAAGGCCAAGGCGGTGGAGGCTTTTGACCATAGCCTGGCCCTGCAGCCCAATCCCCAGCTGCAGTCCTATGTGAACAGCCTGAAGGCAGGCGCCGGCTCCACGGGCGAAGAGAAGGAAGAGAAGCAGGAGCCTTGGGTGCCCTATGCCATGGGCGCGGCGGTGGTGGTGCTGGGAGCCATCATGATCTTCCTCTTCTGAGCAATGCCTCAAAGCACCAAGGCGCGGCCCCTGCGGGCCGCGCCTTTTTTTTGCCTTCCAAGAACAGATGCGCTATGGTTGTGCTTGCTGACCTCAACCCCTTGCGGAGCCACCATGCTGAAGAAGCCCATCACCCTCCTCTTGCTGGCGCTCGCCTTAGCCGCGCACGCCGCCGTGCCCGGCTGGGATTTCTCATCCGTGGCAGAGAAATGCGGCCCCTGGGTGGCCAACATCAGCACCTCGCACCTGGTGCGCGAATCCATCCCGGCCTTTGGGGCTGACCCTTTCTTCAATTTCTTCGACATGCCCATGCAGGGCCGCATCGTCCGCAGGCAGAGCCTGGGCTCAGGCCTGGTCATCAGCGCCCAAGGCCAAGTGCTCACCAATGCCCATGTGGTCTCTGGCGCGGATGAGATCACGGTCACGCTGTGGAACGGCGACAGCTACCCCGCCAAGGTGCTGGGCTTGGATGACAAGGTGGACCTGGCCGTGCTCTCCATCAGCCCCCAAAAGCCGCTGGATGCCGCGGTGCTGGGCGATTCGGACGCCGTCAAGGTGGGCCAATGGGCCGTGGCCATCGGCACTCCGCTGGGCTTTGACCACAGCGTCACGGTGGGCGTCATCTCAGCCAAGGGCCGCACCAAGGTCTTCACCGGCGATGATGCCAGCCGCTACCAGAACTTCTTGCAGACCGATGCCAGCATCAACCAGGGCAATTCCGGCGGGCCCTTATGCAATGTGGAAGGCGAGGTCATTGGCATCAACAGCGCCATTGCCACGCCCAACCAGGGCTCGGTGGGCCTGGGCTTCGCCATCCCCATCAACATGGTGAAGCGCAGCATCCCCGACCTGGTGCGACGGGGCCGCGTGGTCCCGCCCCAGTTCGGCTTCTTCACCCAGGATGTCACGCCCCAATTGGCCCAGGCGCTGCACTTGAGCGCCAGCCGCGGGGTGCTGGTGTCGGATGTGGCGGCAGGCGGCGCGGCCGCCGAGGCCGGGCTCGCGCGGGGCGATGTGATCGTGGCCATCGGCGACACCTCGGTGGCCAGCGCTGCCGAGCTCAAGAGCTCGCTCTATGAGCACGAGCCCGGGGAGCCGGTGCCCTTCCGCGTGCTGCGCAAGGGCCAGCCCCTGCAGCTCACCCTGGTGGGCCAAGACGGCCGCCAGGCCGCGGGGGACGCCTGGCACGGCCTGCTGGTCCAAGCCAACAGCCCGGCCCTGGCCCAAGAGAAGGGGCTGGCCGTTTCCGTGGGCGTGGTGGTGGCCTCGGTGGCGCACGGGAGCTCGGCCGAGGAGGCCGGGCTGATGCCCGGGGATGTGGTGCTTGAGCTGGACCAGAAGCCGGTGCGCGATAGCGCTGCCTGGCGCCAGCTGTGCGAGGGCATGGACGAGGGCAAGGATGCGGTGCTGCGGGTGGTGCGGGGCCGGCAGATGGCCTATGTGGTGCTGCGGGGAGAATGAGCGCTAGGGCGCGGGGCCTGGCCTAAGGCTCGAACCTGAGCACGCCCTTCTCCGTGGCCAGCGCTTGCAAGCGGGCATCGTGGGGCAGCTCAGGCAGGCGCTGGACCAGCTGCAGGCTGAAGCCAAAGCCCAGGGTGAAGGCCCCGGGGCAGAGCGGCAAGAAGCGGTCATAATAGCCGGCCCCATAGCCCAGGCGGTGGCCCCGGCGGTCAAAGGCCGCTCCTGGCACCAGCACCAAGCCCAGCTCCGCTGGCTCCACGGCCGCGCAAGCCCCGGCATCCGGCTCAAGGATGCCATAAGCCCCGGGCTTGAGGTCCTTGAGCGCCTGGATGCGGCGCGGCACCAGCAGCCGGCCCTCGGCCTGGCACTGGGGCGCGCAGACCTGCTTCTCCTGCTCCAAGGCCGCGGCCATCAAGCCGCGGGTCTCCATCTCGCTGCGGAAGGCGGCGTAGAGCAGCACCGTGCGGCTGGCCTTCCACTCAGGCAAGGCCAGCACCTGCTGCAGGGCCAGGCTCGCCAGCTCGCGCCGGCGCCCAGGATCCAGCGCATCGCGCTGGGCCAGCATCTCCCGCCTCAGGTCTGCACGCTCCATGCTGCCCCCAAATAAAAAAAGGGCCGCGCCCAAAAGGCGCGGCCCTTTTGCGCTAAAGCCTACTTCTTGAGGCTGTAGAAGACCTTGGTGCCCTGGAACAGGGCGCGGCTGCCCAGCTCCTCTTCGATGCGGAGCAGCTGGTTGTACTTGGCGATGCGGTCCGTGCGCGAGGCCGAGCCGGTCTTGATCTGGCCGCAATTGGTGGCCACCGCGATGTCGGCGATGGTGACATCCTCACTCTCGCCGCTGCGGTGGGACATGACCGCGGTGTAGTTGGCCTTCTGGGCCATCTGCACGCAGTCCAGGGTCTCGGTGAGGGTGCCGATCTGGTTGACCTTGATCAGGATGCTGTTGGTGCAGCCCTGCTCGATGCCCTTGGCCAGGCGTTTGGGGTTGGTGACGAAGAAATCGTCGCCCACGATCTGGATCTTCTTGCCCAGGCGCTGGGTCAGCTTGGCGTAGCCCTCCCAATCGTTCTGGTCCAGGCCGTCCTCGATGCTGACGATGGGGTACTTGGCCACCCAGCTCTCATAGAGGTCGACCATCTCATCGGCGCTGAACAGCTTGTCGGGGTTGCTCTTCCAGAACTTATAGCCCTTCTTGCCGCCCTCGTCAAACAGCTCTGAGCTGGCGCAATCCAGGGCGATGGCGAAGTCCGCGTCACGGCCGGCCTTGTAACCGGCCTTGGCCACGGCTTCCAGGATGAACTTGATGGCTTCCTCATTGTCCAGGTTGGGGGCAAAGCCGCCCTCATCGCCCACGCTGGTGTTGTGGCCGGCCTTCTTGAGCACGGCCTTGAGGGTGTGGAAGACCTCAGCCGTCATGCGGATGGCATCGGCAAAGGTCTTGGCGCCCACCGGCATGACCATGAACTCCTGGAAGTCGATCTTGTTGTCAGCATGCTTGCCGCCATTGACGATGTTGGCCATGGGCAGGGGCAGCTCGCAGGCGTTGACGCCGCCGATGTAGCGGTACAGCGGCAGGCCCAGCTCATTGGCGGCCGCCTTGGCCGCGGCCAAGGACACGGCCAGGATGGCATTGGCGCCCAGCTTGCCCTTGTTGGGGGTGCCGTCCAGCTCGATCATCGCGAAATCCAGCTCGCGCTGGCCAAAGACATCCTTGCCCTGGATCTTGGGGGCGATGGTCTTGTTGACGTTCTCCACGGCCTTGAGCACGCCCTTGCCCTGATACTTGCTCTTGTCATTGTCGCGCAGCTCCACCGCCTCGTGCTCGCCAGTGCTGGCGCCCGAGGGAACGATGGCCCGGCCAAGGATGCCGGTCTCCAACAGGACATCCGCCTCAACCGTGGGGTTGCCACGTGAATCAAGCACCTGGCGGGCGACGATCTTCTCAATGAGGGACATGCAAACCTCCATGCGAGCAAAAGGCCGGCAAAGGGCCGGCCCAAGATTGGACTTTGAAAAAGGCCAGGGCGATTATAGAAGGCCCGGCTCAGCGGGTCAACCGATTCAGTGCAAAGCGCCAATGAACAGCTGTCCTATTGCTTCAAGTTGCAAGACAAGATTGTGCCTCCCAAGACAAAAATGTGTCTGAAACATCTTATTTTCTCAAGCGCATGAAAAATCAGCCAATAAAAAAGCCCTATTCTCTGCTTTGAAATCGCTGTGGATCCTGGCACCAAGCTTGCTCAAACCATGGTGAGATAGCCTGTTCATCCCTAGAGGCACCCATGGATCCCAAAGCCATTGCCATCCACCAACAAAGCCATACTGACCAAGAAAGGGTCACTCAAGAGCTGGACCTCTTGCACCGCATCAGCCAAGCCTTGGGCTATGACCTTTCCTTGCGCGATGTGCTCCAGCTCATCGTCAACATGACCGCAGACCTGATGGGCAGCAAGATCTGCTCCATCCTGCTCTATGACGACATCAAACAAGAGCTTTCCATCGCAGCCACACAGAGCCTTTCGGACGATTATCGGAACAAGCCCAGCCTGAAGCTCAATTCCAGCATCTCAGGGCAGGTTGTGCAAAGCCAAAAGCCCCTGGCAATAGAAGACGTCCGTATAAACAAAGATTACGGCTTTCAGGAGATGGCCAAGAAAGAGGGCATTGTCAGCCTGCTTTGCGTTCCCATGGTCATGAAAAACCGGGTCATCGGTGTCATCAATAGCTATACCAGCAAACCGCACCATTATATGGAGCGAGAGGTCACTCTTCTCAGCCTGGTCGCCAGTCAAGCCGCGGTTGCCATTGAAAATGCCAGGCTAAATGCCGCCACTGCCGCCATCCAACAGGACCTGGAAACGCGTAAAGTGGTGGACAAGGCAAAAGGAATCCTGATGAGCGAGAGAAAGATCAGCGAGCCAGAAGCTTTTAGGATGATCCAGAAGCAGAGCATGAACAGCAGAAAACCTATGAGAAAAGTGGCAGAAGCCATCATCATGGCCGCTGAAGTCAGGCAGCAAAAAGCTTGACTTGACAGTTTATTACATTTGCGTTAATATTTTGTATTCCGATTGATGAAATAGACACCAATAATTCATTGATTGTAAGCAAGTCCCAAAGTAGTATTGGAGCACCCTCCCCCATGTGACAACGACCATGGGGGCCGCAAAACGCCCTAAGCAGTGTTCGAGGCGTAAACCCACCCAAGGAGGGAATATGTTCAAGCAAGCCAAGAAGGTGGCGCTGGTCGCGGCAGCTCTGGGCCTGATGGCCGCAGCTGCCAAGGCTGAAGACGCCAAGACAATCAGCCTGGGCTATTCCGGCTACATCGACAGCAACTACACCGAGGACCTCAACGCCCGCAACGGCGGCTTTAGCATCAACCAGTTCGGCATCGACATCAACGCGGCTGACAGCGCCTATGGCATCAAGGGTGGCTTGAGCCTGGTCAACGACAGCACCTCAAACGACATATACACCCGCATTGACCAGGCCTTTGTGGACAAGAGCTTCTTCAATGGCATGCTGGAGGCCAAGCTGGGCCGCTTCTACACCCCCATCGGCTACGAAGTGGTGCCGGCCTACAAGAACGCCAATGAGACCAGCTCCCTGCTCTTCAACAACGAGCCCACCACCCACGACGGCCTCATCCTCACCTACAACCCCCTCAAGAGCCTCAGCGCCAGCGTCTTTGTGGCCAATGACACCAATTATGGCCAAGGCTATGAGATGGACAGCTACATTGACGATGCCGGGCTGCACAAGGACAGCGGGATTGAGGTTGATGGCTTGAGCTACAATGGCTATTCACCCAGCAAGGACTATGGCGCACAGGTCACCTATGCCCTGGGCAACCTGAACCTGGCCGTGAACTACCTCTTCAGCGACCTGGGCGACAATGATTACACCTACATCTGGAATGAGACCTCCTATACCTACTCTTATGAAGAGGGCTACGCCAACATCAAGTCCCACCTCATCAACTTGGTCGGCACCTACAAGCTGAACGACAGCCTGAGCTTTGGCGGCGAGTACCTCTACAAGACCACCCTCTACACCTTCATTGGCGGCGGCCAGTCTGAGTACTACAACGGCCATGGATGGGTGGACAATGCTTTCAGCAACAGCAGCAAGACCAGCGGCTATTCCCTCTACACCACCTACACCCTGGGCAGCCTCTCCATCAACCCCCGCTTCACCCAGATGTTTGACCCCGACAACACGGTGTTCGTGGCAGCCAATGGCTACTACAACATCTCCCAGGAAGAGCAGTACACCCTCACCTTCAAGTACTCGTTTGGCAGCCTGACCACCTACCTGGAAGGCAACATGCTGGCTGCCGACTACAACCAGGCCTTCTCCAATGGCGCCAAGGTTCAGGGTCCTGTTGGCGTGACCAGCAAGGTCTTGGCTGGAGCTAGCTACCAGTTCTAAGGTTCATTCACAGCCCCGGGCCACATGGCCCGGGGCTGATTTAATCTAACCAAATCAAGGGAGGCTCCATGTTCAAGCAAGCCAAGAAGGTGGCGCTGGTCGCAGCAGCTCTGGGCCTGATGGCCGCGGCTGCCAAGGCTGAGGACGCCAAGACTGTCACACTAGGCTATTCCGGCTACATCGACAGCAACTACACCGAGGACCTCAACGCCCGCAACGGCAGCTTTGCCATCAACCAGTTCGGTATCGACATCAATGCCACTGACAGCGCCTATGGCATCAAGGGCGGCTTGAGCCTGGTCAACGACAGCACCTCAAACGACATCTACACCCGCATCGACCAGGCCTTTGTGGACAAGAGCTTCTTTGATGGCATGCTGGAGGCCAAACTGGGCCGCTTCTACACCCCCATCGGCTACGAGGCAGTGCCGGCCTACAAGAACGCCAATGAGACCAGCTCCCTGCTCTTCAATATCGAGCCCACCACCCACGATGGCCTCATCCTCACCTACAACCCCACCAAGAGCATGAGCGTCAGCGGCTTTGTGGCCAACAACGAGGGATATTTCGAGCTGTATAGCGATAATCCCTACCACAATGTTTACATTGATACAAATGCAAACTACACCAAAGATTACGGCGCACAAGCCACCTATGCCCTGGGCAGCCTGAACCTGGCCTTGAACTACCTCTACAGCGACATCAGCGCTGGCGGCGACTTGTATGATTCCAGCCATGGCTGGATGGATCATATGTACATGGATTCGCACCTCATCAATGCGGTTGCCACCTACAAGCTCAATGACAGCCTAAGCTTTGGCGCTGAGTACCTCTACAAGACCAACCTGCTGAGCTTTGACCAGACCTATAACCCTGGCGCGAAGTCCATGAGCTTCAAGACCAATGGCTACTCGCTCTACACCAGCTATACCCTGGGCAACCTCTCCATCAACCCCCGCTTCACCCAGATGTTCGACCCTGACCAGGTTTACCTGGTCGACGGCAATGGCTACAACTTTTCCAGCATCAAGCAAGAAGAGCAGTACACCCTCACCTTCAAGTATCCCTTTGGCAGCCTGGTCCCCTACCTGGAAGGCAATGTCTTCCAGACAGACAGCCACACCGCCTTCTCCAACGGCGGCAATGTTCAGGGCCCGGTTGGCATCACCAGCAAGGTCTTGGCTGGAGCCAGCTACCAGTTCTAAGCACAGCACAGAGCCCTGGGCCTCACAGCCCAGGGCTTTTTTCTTTAACTGCTCAGGGGGGTAAATGAAGGCTTTCAATCTCTCGCTCTTGGCCCTGGCCGCTGCCGGCTTTGCCATCCAGGGCATGGCTGCGGACGATGCCAAGTCCACGGTCAGCTTGGGCTATTCCGGCTACATCGACACCAACTACAACGAGGATATCAACGCCAAGAATGGCGGCTTTGCCATCAACCAGTTTGGCATCAACATCAATGCCGCGGACAGCGCCACTGGCATCAAGGGCGAGCTGAGCGTGGTCAACGACAGCACTTCCTATGACATCTACACCCGCATTGACCAGGCTTTTGTGGACAAGACCTTCTTTGGCTCGCTGGATGCCAAATTGGGCCGCTTCTACACCTTTGTCGGCTTTGAAGGCGTGCCCACGGTGGGCAATTTCAACGAGAGCTATTCCCTGCTCTTTGACCGCGAGCCCACCACCCACGATGGTTTAGAGCTGAACTACGCCGTGAATGGCTTCAATGTCTTGGGCATGGTGGCCCAGAACAGCTATGACAGCGGCCTGAAGGACTACGGCTTTCAGTTCGGCTACACGGCTGACAAGTTCAGCCTGGACGCCAACTACCTGCTGCATCCTGTGATAGCTGAGGCAATGATCCAGCAGCTTGGCGCCCCGGTGAGCGGCTTGACCACAGAAAACCAGCACACCTTTAATGTTGTTGCTAGCGCCTCGATTCTGGACTCTCTTAAGCTAGCTGCTGAATATTTCTACATCACTGAGCTGGCTAGCGACAAGCAGTGGACTGATGGCCCATTCGGAGAATATCCTCTATCTATTAATACCCAGAACAACGATGGTTTTCCTTTTGCGCCAAAGAGCCCCAAGATGCAGGGCTATTCCCTGTATGGCAACTATACTCTCAACGACTTCAGCCTTTCTCCCAGATTCACGGCGCTCTATATGCCTGATGGGACTAACTTGATGAATAGCAACCAATTTCTAGGCACAGGGCAGCCCGACACCCAGTTCCAGTACACCCTGACTGCCAAGTACAAGTTTGGGGCGCTGACCACCTACCTGGAAGGCAATTGGGTCGCGGACTGCAATGCCTCCAAGGTCTACGGCAACGATGACATCCAAGGCAATGTCTTGGCTGGAGCCAGCTACCAGTTCTAAGCTGAGTTGAATCAATAAAAGACCCCAGGCCTTCGGACCTGGGGTTTTTTATTGCCCAAACGCAAAAATTACATTTTTGTTTGCCAGCAACTTACATTAGTGTGCCTAGGACTACACCTTTGCTTTTATAAGCAAGAAAACGATTGAAATCATTAGCCAGTATTAGCCAAATCAATGGCACATTTTTTGCTTGTCATAAGGCAGAGCCCTTATAAGGCTTTGGCGTCCAAGGGCTTTAAAGCCTGCCCCACCAGGCTTTAAAGCCGCTGGACGCCGCAGTTCACTGGCTCCAAAGCCGGAGCCTTGTATGGCCGCCTGGGTTGGCGGTCGAACTCCTGATGGAGAAGACTTCAATGTTGAAGCGCGCCCTTGCTCGCAAGGGCCTGGCAGGCTTTTTGCTCGCCATGGCCCCTGGTCTGCGCCTGCTGGCAGACAACGCGATACCCGCAACATCAGCTCCCGCCCCCGCGGCCGTACCTAGCGCCGCCACCGCCCTATCAGCCATCAACACCGGCGACACAGCCTTTGTCCTCATCTCCGCGGCCCTGGTGCTGCTCATGACCCCTGGCCTGGCCCTGTTCTACGGCGGCATGGTGCGCCGCAAGAACGTGCTGGCCACCATCATGCAGAGCTTCATGATCATGGCCGTGATCAGCGTGCTGTGGGTCTTGGTGGGCTACAGCCTGGCCTTCGGGCCGGACATCCACGGCCTCATCGGCAGCCTGGCCTGGCTGGGCCTCAAGGGCGTGGGCGGCGCGCCCAACCCTGACTACGCGCCCACCATCCCCCATCTGGTCTACATGTCCTTCCAGATGAAGTTCGCCATCATCACCCCGGCCCTCATCGCCGGCGCCTTCGCTGAGCGCATGAAGTTCAGGTTCTTCCTGCTCTTCTCAGCCCTCTGGGCGCTCCTCATCTACACGCCGGTGGCCCACTGGGTGTGGGGCGTGGGCGGCTTCATCCACAACTGGGGCGCGCTGGACTTTGCCGGCGGCACGGTGGTGCACATCCTCTCCGGGGTCTCGGCCCTCACCGTGGCCGTGCTGCTGGGCAAGCGCAAGGGCCTGGGCGAGGAGGACATGGTGCCTCACAACATGACCATGGTCATGCTGGGCGCCGGCCTGCTCTGGTTCGGCTGGTTCGGCTTCAACGCCGGCAGCGCCTTGAGCGCCGGCGAGCTGGCGGCTTACGCCTTCGTCAACACCAACACCGCGGCGGCGGCGGCCTGCCTCAGCTGGGTGGCCATCGAGTGGTGGGTCAAGGGCGCGCCCACGGCCCTGGGCGCCGCCTCAGGCCTGGTGGCCGGGCTGGTGGCCATCACCCCGGCCTGCGGCTATGTCACCCCCATGTCCGCGCTCATCCTGGGCCTGGCGGTGTCCCCCATCTGCTTCACCGCGGTGCTGCTCAAGGGCCGCCTGGGCTACGATGACAGCCTGGACGCCTTTGGCGTGCATGGCGTGGGCGGCACCTTCGGCGCCCTGGCCACCGGCCTCTTTGCCACCAAGGCCATCAACGCCGCCGGCGGCGATGGCCTGTTCTACGGCAACCCCGGCCTGTTCCTCATCCAGCTCAAGGCCGTGGCCGTGGTCATCGCCTTCGGCGTGCTCGGCACCATCATCATCTACAAGCTGGTGGACTGGATCCTGGGAGCCCGCGTCACCCCGCGCGAAGAAGAGCTGGGCCTGGACCTCACTCAGCACGGCGAGAGCGGCTACGAGCTCTGATCGCACCCCCTGACCCTGGAGCAGACCATGTTCAAGAAGGTGGAAGCCATCGTGCGCCGCAGCGCGCTCAAGAAGGTGCTGGAAGCCCTCAAAGAAGCCAACTACCCCGGCATCACGGTCAGCGAGGTGGAGGGCCACGGCAAGCAGCGCGGCATCACCCAGACCTACCGCGACCAGAGCCATCTGGCCTTGCTGCCCAAGATGCGGGTGGAGGTGGTGTGCGAGGAGAAGGAAGTCCCTGCCATCACCGAGGCCATCACCAAGGCCGCCCAGACCGGTGAGATCGGCGACGGCAAGATCTTCATCATCCCGGTGTCCGAAGTCATCCGCATCCGCACCGGCGAGAAGGGCACCAAAGCCAACGTCTGACCTTTGAGGCTCCCCGCATTGAGGGAGCTTTGAGCCGGGCAAGGATGCCCGGGCAGCACCGCCCCCACCGCCGGGGCGGCCAGGACCCAAGCCGGAAAAAAACACCTTCCGCGCTCGGGTTTTTGGCGTTGTGGCGGCTCCGAGGCCATCCGGGACGATGGTCGAACTCCTGTTGGAGAAGACTTCAATGACGAAGCGCGTGGTTCCCCCTGCCGCGGCGGCCCTGGCTGCCCTGGCAGGCTCTGTGCTCGCATGGCGGCCCCTGGCTGCCGACGCGGCCCAGGGCATCCCTGCGGCCGCTGCCAGCGCGGCGGCCCCCCTCCCGGCAGCCCCCCTGGCTGCCCTCAACACCGGCGACACCGCCTTTGTGCTGATCGCCGCGGCCCTGGTGCTGCTGATGACGCCCGGCCTGGGCCTGTTCTATGGCGGCATGGTGCGCCGCAAGAACGTGCTGGCCACCATCACCCAGAGCTTCGCCATGATGGCAGTGGTGAGCATCCTGTGGGTGACCGTGGGCTACAGCCTGAGCTTCGGGCCCGACATCCATGGGCTCATCGGCAACCTGGATTGGCTGGGCCTGAATGGCGTGGGGCAGTCGCCCAACCCGGCCTACGCCGCCACCATCCCCCACCTGGCCTTCATGGCCTTCCAGATGAAGTTCGCCATCATCACGCCGGCCCTCATCGCCGGCGCCTTCGCTGAGCGCAAGAAGTTCAGCGCCTTCCTGCTCTTCTCCATCCTCTGGACATTGCTGGTCTACACGCCCGCCTGCCACTGGGTCTGGGGCCTGGGCGGCTTCATCCGCGGATGGGGCTTCCTGGACTTCGCCGGCGGCACGGTGGTGCACATCCTCTCGGGCTTCTCGGCGCTCACCGCTGCCATCTACATCGGCAAGCGCAAGGGACTGGGCGAGGAGGACATGGTGCCCCACAACATGACCATGGTCATGCTGGGCACGGGCATGCTCTGGTTCGGCTGGTTCGGCTTCAACGCCGGCAGCGCGCTGGCAGCCAACGGCGTGGCCGTGGCTGCCTTCGTCAACACCAACACCGCCGCAGCCGCGGCGGCCCTCAGCTGGACCTTCCTGGAATGGAAGGTCAAGGGCAAGCCCACCGCCTTCGGCCTGGCCTCTGGCATGGTGGCCGGCCTGGCGGGCGTGACCCAGGCAGCTGGCTACATCACACCCATGACCGCGGTGCTGGTGGGCCTGCTGGTGGCGCCCGCCTGCTTCGGTGCCATCCTGCTCAAGCAGCGGCTGGGCTATGACGATGCCCTGGATGCCTTTGGCGTGCACGGCGTGGCCGGCGTGTTCGGTGCGCTGGCCACCGGGTTCTTCGCCTGCAAGGCGGTCAACCCCGGCGGCGACAACGGGCTCTTCTATGGCAACCCGCACCTGCTGCTGGTGCAGGCCGCCGGGGCGGCCGTGGTGGCCGCCTTTGCCGTGGTCATGACCTGGATGATCATGAAGGTGGTGGATCTGGCAGTGGGCGTGCGCGTGACGCCGCGCGAAGAGGAGCTAGGCCT
>Ga0181516_10001621_pt1 | contig 16982 bp, 18 predicted proteins | sample PEATcosm2014_Bin_25_FD_121104 | JGI IMG/M metagenome (GOLD analysis project Ga0181516, IMG submission 121104) | Peatland microbial communities from MTU Mesocosm Facility, Houghton, MI, USA - PEATcosm2014_Bin01_10_metaG | ecosystem: Environmental > Terrestrial > Soil > Wetlands > Peat | place... | reverse complement strand
GAGGCCACGCCCGCCGTCTCACTCTGGCGAGTGCTGGGCCACTGGACCTGGTTGGGCCTGATCGGCGTCGGCGGACCTTCCGCGCACATCTCGCTCCTTCGTCGGCTCTGTGTGGACCAGCACGGCTGGCTGAGCGCCGAGGATTTCGAACACGCCACGACCGCGGTCAACCTTCTACCCGGGCCAGCGTCGACGCAGTTGGCGATCTACTGCGCGTGGCGCCTGCGGGGTCGCCCGGGAGGACTCGTGGGCGGGCTCGGCTTCATCACGCCCGGCTTCGTGATCATCGTCGGTTTGGCGTCCCTGTTCCTCGAGTCCCACCCGCCGCTGGCGATCCTCGGCGCGTCTCTGGGGGCGGGCGCGGCGGTACCGGCCATCGCACTTCGCACGGCGCACCAACTCGGTCTACCCAGCTGGCGGCGCGCGAGCACGGGTGCAGCGACGAGAGGGCGCTGGGCCCTCTACGCGCTGGCGGGCGCGATCGCCACGATCCTCGCGGCACCGTTGCTCGTCGTCGTGATCTTGCTCAGTGGACTGATCGAGGTCCTACGCAGTGCGCGTGCCACCAGTTCCTCGGCGGCCTTAGCCCCACTGTCCCTCGGGCACCTGGGCGCGGTCGGGGGACTCGGCGCGCTGGCCTGGGTCGCGCTCAAGGTCGGCGCGCTCTCCTACGGCGGCGGCTTCGTGATCGTGCCGCTGATGGAGCACGACGTCGTCACCAACTACCACTGGATGAGCGGGGCGCAGTTCTTGAACGCGGTGGCGCTCGGTCAGTTGACCCCCGGTCCGGTCGTGCTCACGGTCGCGGTCGTGGGTTACGCCGCGCGAGGGGTCGCCGGCGCGCTGCTCGCGAGCGTCGTCGCCTTTACGCCCTCGTTCCTCTTCGTGCTCGCGGGTGCGTCGCGCTTCGAGGGACTGCGCACCAATCCCGGCGCGGCGGCGTTTCTGCGCGGGGCCGGACCGTGCGTGATCGGCTCGATCGCGGGTTCGGCGGTCCTGCTCGGTTCACTCCTCGGCCACCTCTGGCAAGGTGCGATCGTCGCGGCGAGCCTCGTGTGGCTGCTCGCGCTTCGACGAGGTACGTTCAGCGCGCTCGTGCTCGCCGGGCTCGGTGGGGCCCTGACGGTCCTCGCCCTCGGCCACGCCTAGGCGTGCAGGCCCAACTTTTCCAAGAACGGCCGGGCGATCGCGAGTTGGCCCCGTGAGGGCTTAAGGGCGAGAAAGACCTCGAACTCGGACTTGGCGAGGGCCTGGTAGCCCGGGGTCGAGTCCGCGACGATGGCGTAGTAGAGCCGCGGCGCCGGCGAGCGCGGGGCCAGCGCGATCGCTTGGCGCAGGTCGTTCACGCCCGCACGCATCACCCTGAGGTCCTGGCTCGAACTGCCCGCCGAGAACTCGAGCCAGCCCACCTGGGTGAGGGCGGGCACGTTGCGCGGATCGAGCCCGAGCACCTCGCGGTACGCGTCGAGGGCGGTGATCGCGTTGCCGTTGGCGATATCCGCCTCGGCCTCGCCGAGATACTGCTGAACCTTCTGAGCCTTGGAGAGCGCGAGGTCACCCGTCGCCGAGTTGCCCGCCTGACGAGGTGAGACCGCGGACCACAGGATCACGCCGACCGCCACCGCCACGCACGCCAGTCCGAGCACGAGCCAGCGAGTCCTTCGCACGCGAGTGACGGGAGGGTCCGATGCCACGTGCTCGAGGGCGGCCAGATGCTCGCGCGCCGCGTCGATCGCGCGCCGCTCGCGAGTCTCGATCGCCGCGAACTGTTCGCTCGTCAACTCGCCGCCCTCGAGTTCGTTGCGCGCGTCTCGAAGCGACGCCTCACGAAGGGCGATCTCGTTGGCCAGACGTTCCTCGTCGCGCGCGCGGCTCATCGCCACCTCGCGCGCAATCGGATGCCCACCACTACCAGCGCCACCACGACCGCGAGCGGCACGACCCACAGCAGCACGCCCAGTCCCGAGGTCGGCGGGCTGAGCAGGATCGAGGGACCGTAGGCGTCCTCGATCGAGGTCAGGATCTGGTCGTCGGACTTACCCGCGGCGACGTCCGCGGCGATCTCGTGGCGCACCGCGACCGCGGTCGTGGCGTTGCTCTGGGCGACCGAAAGGTCCTCGCAACTGGGACACTTGACGAGCGACTCCAGGTGGGCAATGCGCGTCGCGGCGCTCGACTGGGTCGCGGGCAGCGACAGCGCGAACGCGAACACGATCACCAACGCCGCCGCCCACAGCCAGAACGAACGTAGGATCGTCACGCGCGCACCCTTCGCAGCACCGACTCGAGCTGAGACAGTCGCACGGCGCCCACCAGGGTCACCACGACGCGTCCCTGCGCGTTGATCACGAAGGTCGTGGGCGGGGACTCGACGCCGTAGCGGTTGGCGATGGCCCCGCCCGGGTCCAGGATCGAGGGATAGAGCGAGCCGTAGTGCGCGGCGAAGGCGTTCGCGGCCGACAGCGTGTCGTTAAAGACCACGCCGATCACGTCCACGCCCGCGTGACGCTCCTGCCAGGCGAACGTCGAGAGGTTCGGCGCCTCGACCTGGCAGGGTCCGCACCACGAGGCCCAGAAGTTCACGACGACCACGTGACCACGGTCGTGGCGAAGCGACCAGTGCGTGCCGTCGAGCTCAGTGCCCGCGAACGCTGGCGCGACCCGGCCGAGCAGCGGACTCGTCACGTCGGTCGCGTCGGTGACGGGCTGGCGCGTGCCGAGGAAAACGCTGAAGGCGACGACGAGCGCCAAGACCGCGAGCGAGGAGAGCAGGACCGTCCTTCTCACGAGGGTCGATCCTCGACGTAGCGCCGACGTAAGAACGAGACGCCCGCGCCCACTCCCACCAACAGGCCGCCGATCCAGAGCCAGGCGAGCAACGGCTCGACGGTCACCCCGAGCACGACCGATCCCGCGGGCAGATTGTTCTGCACCTGGGCGCCCGAGGTGGTGCCGTTGCCGCCCACGGCGTCAAAGGTGACGTAGACGTCGCGCAGGAGATTCGAGTCGATGGCGGGCGTGCCCACCGTGGTGGCGCGGCCGTTGAACGTCGTCACCGCGGGACGCAGCGCGTTCCCGTCGACGCTCACCACCAGTTGGGTGGCGGTCTCGAGCGGGTCCTTCACGACGTGAAAGCCCGCGAAGGAAACGAGTTGTGAATCCACGACGGTGCTCTGACCGCTCGCGAGGGTCACTTCGGAACGCTGCGTGTAGGACGTCGAGACGACAATACCGACCGCGAGCACGACGATGCCCAGGTGCACGACCATGCCCCCGGTACTCGGCGCGCGCAGCGCACCGAGTAGTCGCCCGCGGCGTCGCGCGGCAACGACCACGCCGCCGAGGGTGCGTAGCGCGGCCCCCGCGGCCGCGGCGGCGAAGAACACCGCGACGAGCACGGCCCGGTGACGCACGCCCACCAGCACGAGCAGCGCCACGAGCGCCACGCTCGCCCAGGCGATGGGCCGCAGCCGGTTCCACAGCACCGTCGCGCTAGCGCTTCGCCAACTCACCAACGGGGCGATCGCCATCAGGGCGAGCAGCGCCACGCTGAGCGGAGCGGCGATGGTGGCGAAGTACGGCGTGCCGACGGTCACCTGGGTACCGTTCACGGCCTCGTAGAGCAGGGGAAAGACCGTCCCGAGCAGCACCACGACCGCGAAACCCACGAACAGGATGTTGTTGGCGACAAAGAGCCCCTCGCGCGAGAGCGGTTGGTCGACGCCCACGGCCGAACGCAGCGCGTCACCGCGCCAGGCGAGCAAGCCCACCCCGAGCGCGACCGTGAAGAAGAACAGTCCGATCAACAACGGACCGAGCGTGGACGAGGAGAAGGAGTGCACGCTCTCGAGCACGCCCGAACGCGTGAAGAACGTGCCGAGGACCGTCAGCGCGAACGTCGCGATCGCGAGCGAGAGGTTCCACACCCGAAAGAGACCTCGTCGGTCCTGGACAATGACCGAGTGGATGTAGGCGGTACCGGTCAGCCAGGGCAGCAACGCCGCGTTCTCGACCGGGTCCCAACCCCAAAAGCCACCCCAGCCGAGGACCTGGTAACTCCACCACGCCCCGAGGATGATCCCCACCGACAGGGCCCCCCACGCGAGTACCGTCCAGCGACGCTGTTCGAGGGGCCAGCGCTCGTGGACCCGTCCGGTGACGAGCATCGCGATGGCGAAGGCGAAGGGCACGGTAAAGCCCACGAAGCCGAGATAGAGCAGCGGCGGGTGCGCCGCCACCAGGGGATTGTCCTGGAGGAGCGCGTTAGGTCCTTGACCCTGCAGGACGTGCGCGGGGTTGGCGAGGAACGGGTCCGCGGGGAACATCATGAGCGCGGTGAAGAACGCGCCGACGCCAAACAACACGACCGCGGCCCAGCCCACCACCGCGTCGGTCGCCTCTCGTCGGTAGTAGAGCAGCACGCCGAGCGTGATCGCCGCGAGCAGCAACGACCACAACAGCAACGAGCCCTCGAGGGCCGACCACATGCCGGTGATCGAATAGAGCAGCGGCGTGAAGGTCGCGTTGTTCTCGGCGACGTAGGCGAGCGCGAAGTCGTGGGTCACGAGCGCGTACTGCATCACGCCCACCGCCCCGAGCACACCCAGCAGCGCGAGCGCCGCGAAGACTTTCGCGTGCGAGGGCTTCGAGGTTCGCAGGGCGCGCAGTTGGAAGAGAATGCCGCCCAGCGCGCCCGCGAAGGACACGTAGAGGAACGAACGGCCCAGCCACGTCAGGATCATCGAGTCGTACCGTTGGGCGCCTTGACGCGCCGGGGGTGGGCGGCGATATAGGTCGCGGTGTGCTTGACCAAGATCTGGGTACCATCAAAGTCGAGCGACGTCGCCGACGTGAAGTGGCCCACCACGACGACCGGGATGTCGGCCTGGAACAACTCCGGTGGCGATCCGTGCGCGTCGACGTACACCCGGTGATTCCGGGATCCGGTGAGCACGAAGGACGCCCCGCTCGAGGTGCGGTCTATGGAGCCGGGCTTGACGACGCCCTCGAGTCGGATGACCTCGGTGCCGATCTTCGCGCGCTGGCCGAGCGCCTGGTCGACGGTCTCGAAGTAGTTGAGCGAGTGCAGGATGCCCTGGCTCAACAGGGCGATGATCGCGAGCACCAGAGCGCCGAGCACCAGCATCGAGCGCTTGCCACTACGGCTCGAGGACTTCGGGGGCGCGACGGGAGTGAGGTCGAGCGGTTCAGTGTTGGTCACGTCGTCCTCGCCACCAGATCGACAGCGCGTAGAGCGCCAGCCCCCCAAAGGCGAACGAGTAGCCCGCGTCGACGTAACCCATCAGCGCACGCCCTCGCGCTGACGCTGGCGCAGCGCCTCGTCGAGTTTGAGGCGCTGGGATGAGTCGCGTCGCACCTCGAGTCGGTACCGGGCACGCAAGAGCCAGAAGAACGACAACGTGAAGCCGACGAAGCTGATCAGCAGCGTCCAGGCCATCGAACCGTGCACGAGCAGCGTGCGATTGGACGTGAAGACCGTCGCACCCTGGTGCAGGGTCTTCCACCACTGGACCGAGAAGTGGATGATGGGCACGTTGATCGCCGACAGGATGGCAAAGACCGCCGAGCGCCTGGCGCGCAGCTCGGGATCGTCGTTGGCGCGCCGCAGCGCCAGGTAGCCGAGCGCGAGGACCCCGAGTATCGCCGTCGACGTGAGACGTGCGTCCCAGGCCCACCAGACCCCCCAGGTCGGCCGTCCCCAGATCGAGCCGGTGATCAAGGTGAGGATGATGAAGACGACGCTCACCTCCATGGCGCAGTGGGCCACGCGGTCCATCACCCACGACCGGGTCCGTCGCCAGAGGTAGAGCGCGCTCGCGATGGTCGCGGTGCCAAAGGAAACGTAGAGCGCCACCCACGCAATCGCCGGGTGCACATAGAGCAGGCGCACGAGGTTGCCCTGGACCCTGTCGGGGGGCGTCACCCACAGGCCGAGCCAGATCGTCAGGGCGAGCAGCACCAGGGTGACGGGGCCCAAGAGGCGCTGGGAGAGTTGTTTGATCATGATTCCTCCAGAACACCGTAAAGGAGAATGCCGAGCCCGCCGTACGCCACGAGCGCCACCAGGACGATTGCCCACCATTCCCAGAGCCCGCCGTGGCCCAGGGCGGCGCTGAACGAGCGCTCCCCGGCGATCAACAACGGCGCGAACGCCGGCAGGCAAAGGATCGGTAGCAGGGTCGTGGCCCCGTCACCGCCCGCGGTCATTGCCCCGTACAGGGTTCCCGCGCAGGACAGCGCGGCGAGGGTCACGAGCACGCTCGGCACGGCCACCAACGCCCCGTGAAGCGCCGTATGGAGCACCAGAACCGTGCCGGCGAGCAGCACCAACCCGGTCGCCCAGAGCTCGACGCACAGGGCCAGGGCCTTGCCCACGAAGACTCCCGCCGGGTCCAGACCGAGCGTCGCGACCGACGCCCGCGTGCCCGGGGTCGCCTCGATGACCTGGCTGCGAGTGATCATCAGGAGCGCCACGAAGAGCATGACCAGGTAGAACAGGCCCGGTCCCGCCGACGAGTCACCGGCGTGCGCGGGCCCGAGTGCGAGACCGGCGAGTAGGAGCGCGATCGCGCCAAAGGGGACCACCTGCCAGAGCAACACGCGACTACGCGCCTCGATGCGTAGGTCCTTGCCCGCGACGAGCCACGCGACTCGGATCACCGCGACTCGCCTTGCACGCGTCCACCAGCCAGATGCACGGTTCGAGGACGCAACGCGCCACTGCGTAGCGGGTCGTGCGCGCTCACCACCACCGTCGCACCCGCCGCAGTCACCTCGGCGAGCAGACGATCGAAGAACTCGCGTCCCTGGTCGTCGAGGGACGCGTAGGGCTCGTCGAGCAACCACAGCTCGGCTCGACGAAGCAACAACCACGCGAGCCCCAGGCGGCGTCGTTGGCCGGCGCTCAGCTGCTTGGTCGTCGTGCCAGATCGAGACTCGAGACCCACTCGCTCGAGCACCTCGCCAATGCCCGTGAGCGGTCGCTGCAGGGCCCGCGCACAAAAACGCAGATTCTCCTCGACACTCAGGTCGGCGTAGAAGGAGCCCTCGTGACCGAGCCAGCCAACTCGTCGGCGCAACTGTCGTCGGTCACCGTTTCGCAAGTCGATCCCGCAGACCGTGCCCTCGCCGCTCGTCAGGGGTACCAGTCCCGCGAGCAGGCGCAGGAGACTCGTCTTGCCCGCGCCGTTGGCACCCGTGAGCACGTTAAGCGACGCCGGCGCGAGGTCGAGGTCCACGCCGCTCAGCAGCGGAAAGCCGTTCGCGAAGACGACGGCGTCAGCGAGGTGAACGAGGGGACCTGAACGCATTGACGAGGTCTAGCCCGCCAGAGCGTCGAGGTCCGCGTTGACCATCATCTCAATCAGGGCGTAGAAGTCGACTTCGCACTTCCACCCGAGCACGTCGCGCGCGCGGGTGGCGTCACCGACCAGCAGGTCCACCTCGGCGGGGCGGATGAAGGCCGGGTCGACGACGACGTGGTCCTCGTACTTGAGTCCCGCGGCGCCAAAGGCCACCTCGCACAGTTCACGCACCGAGTGGGTCTCGCCGGTCGCAATGACAAAGTCGTCGGGTTCATCGCGCGCGAGCATCGCCGCCATCGCGCGCACGTAGTCGGCGGCGTAACCCCAGTCGCGTTGGGCCTCGAGATTACCGAGGCGAAGTTCGTGGGCGAGTCCGCGCTTAATCCGAGCGACGCCGTGGGTGACCTTGCGCGTCACGAACTCGAGACCGCGACGGGGCGACTCGTGATTGAACAAGATGCCCGAGGACGCGTGCAGGCCGTAGCTCTCGCGGTAGTTCACGGTGATCCAGTGGCCGTAGACCTTGGCGACGCCGTAGGGACTGCGGGGGTAGAACGCCGTGGTCTCGTCCTGGGGCACGGTGCGCACGCGACCGAACATCTCGGACGAACTCGCCTGGTAGAAGCGGATCTCGGGATCGACGATGCGTATCGCGTCGAGCATGCGCGTCACCCCGAGGGCGGTCGCCTCACCCGTCAGCACCGGCTGGGTCCACGAGGCCTGGACGAAACTCTGGGCCGCGAGGTTGTAGACCTCGCGAGGACGAAAATCGCGCAGGACGTTGATGAGCGACACCTCGTCCATCAGGTCGCCCGAGACCAGGGTCAGTCGGTCCTGGATATGGCTGATGCGCGAGTTGTTCTCGGTCGAACTGCGACGCACGAGACCCGCCACCTCGTAGCCCTCGCCCAGCAGGAGTTCCGCCAGGTAGGAACCGTCTTGACCGGTGATACCGGTTATCAGGGCGCGTTTGGCCACTGCTCGTCCTCCACACAGGGGCACACCGATGCCCAGTACGACGACAACTCTACTACCGGGTCTTTTGGCGTCTCCTGGCCGTAGCCTTGAGCGGTGGCCCGCCTCGTCGTCGTGAGTTTTCGCCTCGGCGGCACCGACGGCGTCTCGATCGAAGCCGCCAAGTGGCGCAGTGCCTTCGAAGAACTCGGCCACGTCGTCACCACCGTCGCGGGCGAGGGAACGTGCGACGTGACCCTGCCCGGGCTTCGAATTGACGCCACCACCCCACCATCGCTCGACGAGTTGCGCCGCGCGCTGGGTGACGCGGACCTGGTCGTGGTGGAGAACCTCGCCTCGTTGCCACTCAATCCCGGTGCGCGCGAGGTGCTCTACCAAGCCGTGGATTCTCGACGTGTGCTCTTTCGTCACCACGACCTCGCCTGGCAGCGCGAGCACCTCGCGCACCTGGGTGGTCCCCGTGACGAACCGAACTGGCGCCACGTCGCAATCAACCAACAGTCGGTCGACGAACTCGCACAACACGGGATCGAAGCCGAACTGGTCTATAACTCCTTTGACTGCGACCCTCCCGAGGGTGACCGCGACGGCACGCGACGCGCGCTCGGCGTCGGTCCCGAGCGACTCGTCGTGATGCCCACGCGCGCGCTGGCACGTAAGAACGTCGCCGGTGCCCTGGAACTCTGTCGCGAACTCGACGCGGTGCTCTGGCTCCTCGGTCCGAGCGAGGACGGCTACGAACCCGAGCTCGACCGACAACTCGCGCGCACGTCGGTACCGGTCGTGCGCGGTCTCTCGGCGGGCAACATCCACGACGCATACGCAGCGAGTGACCTGGTGGTGATGCCCTCGACCTGGGAGGGTTTCGGCAATCCCGTGCTCGAATCGGTCACGCACCGGCGACCACTGGCGCTGAACTGGTACCCCGTCGCCCGCGAGATCGCCTCGCACGGATTCACCTTCTTCGGACTTGACGAGGTGGCGAGGATCGCCGCGTTCCTTGCAAATCCGCACGAGGCGACCCTGCTCGCGAACCTCGACGTCGCCCGCCGCGACTTCAACGTGCGGAATTTGCCCACCCGGCTGGCCCGAATCCTCGAGGGACTTGGGGTCGCGTCAACCCCACTAATGTCGTCCTAATGGTGATCACCGACGACCGTCCACAACACGGCGAGCGCCGCGAACTGCTACTGGGGGTCGCCAAGAGAATCTTCGCCGAACGGGGCTTCCAGTCCGCGACGATGGACGACATCGCCAAAGAGGCCGGCTTCACCAAGCCGATCCTCTACCAGTACTTCGAGTCCAAGACCGACCTGTACCACGAGATCGTCACCCAGACCGCCCAGAAGTTGATCGACAAGCTCGCCAGTGCCGTCTCCATCGCCGAGACGCCGCGCGCCAAGATCGAGGTGGCCTTCAAGGTGTACTTCGACATGGTGGTCAGCGAGACCGACGCCTTTCGCATCCTGTTCATCCACTCCCACGAGGGCTCTACCTCGGGGGACCTACGAAACGTGGAGCTCACGTTGGTCTCCTTCGTCGAACCCTTCATCGACATCTCGATCAGCAAGGAACACCGTCGCCAACTCGCCGCGGGCGTCGTGGGCCTCGCCGAGGGCGCCGCGGTGGTCTGGATGATCCAACAGGAGTCCAAGGGCTGGCCGACGCCCGAACCCGAGGAGTCCAGTCGACTCGCCGCGCGCATCGCCACCCTCGCCTGGGGCGGACTTCGCGCCGTGCAGCGCGACTAATCCCCGACGACGGTCACGAACGCGTGGGCTAGTTCCCAGAGTTCGTTCGCGCACGCCACGTACGTCGAGTCATCGCCACCCGCGGGGTCGACGACGTCGAAACTCGCGTCGGGCTCCATCGCCGCCACGGTCGCGAGCTGTTCGGCGAAGGGAACATCGAGGTTCGCGTAGCGCACGAACTGGCGCAGGCTGACCGCCTTGGTCGCGTGCGCGGCGAAGAGGCGACGGACAAAGCGCACGTGGTCCGCCTCAGTGGCGAGGATGACGCTAGCCCATTCAACGTCCTCCTCGTCGAGTTGGTGGCTGCGATGTGCGCCGTAGTGATGGTCGCCCAGTTCATCGATCGAGCGCAACGCGTTGCGAGTACGTGAACTCATCGCCGAGCCTTCGATCACGTGAGTACCGGCACTGCGCAGTCGCCAGTTCGAACCGTTGTCCTCGGACAGCGTGGTGAGCATGTAGCCCAACATCACCGAGCGTGCGACGTTGCCCGAGCAGAGAGTGACGACGCGAAGTGATGACACCGAGGTCAACCTCTCTCTCTCGATGGCCAATTAGTAGGGCTGGCGTAGGTCGGCGAACATGGGGAAGTGCTTCACGTTGCACGTCAACAGTTGGCTTCCGGTGGTGAGAGCCGTAGCGGCAATCGCGAGGTCCGCGCTATCAATCGCACGATGGCTCGCGAGCCAGGCGCGTCCGAGCGCACCCGCACGTTCGGCGATCTCGGTATCGACGCAGTGCCAGTTGAAGACCGACAACAAGACTCTGGTAGCGCCTTCCTCGTGCGGCTTCATGCCCGCCAGCACTTCAAGTCGAGTGATTTCACTGGCTTGCAGGGGCGCTACGAGTCTCTCGGTCTCGAGCACCGCTCGCGCACCGTCGTGACCGCGAAGATAATCAACAAGCACTGACGTGTCGACCAGAACCGTCACGCGACATCGGGGGCGTGTCGTGAACCTGAACGCAGTCGCTCGACGAGTTGGGCGCCCGTCTCCTCGCGCTCAGACCACGAGCCAAAGGTTTGGCGCATGAGGGTAAGTTCCTCACTGCTGGAACGCGACGTACCGTAGGCCCTTTCAACCGCTTCTCGAATGAGCGCGGCGATTGACTTGCCGGTGCGCGCGGCCTCGTCGTCCAGCACACGGCGTTCGTCAGCCGTCAACGAGATTTGAGTCCGTTGCATGATGTAAGTATACATCACTTCCTCCGGCGTACCGTCCCGACGACGCAACGGTCTGCGCCCGACACCGAACGTAGGGAATTGCTATCCGCAAGTACCGCGATCGAGGGGACGACTCGGTGCAGTAGTCACCACACGACCAACGACACCACATGTTCTTGTCGTGACCCGATGCGGTCCACGGAAGACACCAGGAATTACTGAATTCGGATCCCGGAGATGGCGCGACTTATGACCAGGCGCTGAATCTCGCTCGTCCCTTCGAAGATCGTGTAGATCTTTGAGTCGCGATGCCAACGCTCGACCGGGTATTCACGCACGTAGCCGTAGCCGCCAAGTATCTGGATCGCCTCTTCGGTGACCTTGACCGCGGTTTCGCCCGCGAAGAGCTTGGACATCGATCCCTCGCCGTTGAGGAAAGGCGTGCGCGTGGCGGCCATCCACGACGCGCGCCAAACGAGCAGACGTGCCGCGTCGATCTGGGTCTTCATGTCGGCGAGCTTGAAGGCGATGCCCTGGTTCTCGATGATGGCCCGACCGAACTGCTTGCGCTCCTTGGCGTAGTCGAGCGAGTACTCGTAGGCCGCGCGCGCGATACCGAGTGCCTGGGCGCCCACCGCGGGCCGCGTTGCCTCGAACGTCGCCATCGCCGCCTGGCTCGACGCCTTCTTACCCTCGCGCACTCGCGCGAGTCGCTCGTCGAGTTTGTCCTTGCCGCCGAGCAGACAACTGCCCGGTACCCGACAGTCCTCGAGCACGACCTCGGCGGTGTGCGAGGCGCGAATGCCCATCTTGGAGAACTTCTGACCCATGCGAAGTCCCTTGGTCCCTTCGGGCACGATGAACGACGCCTGACCGCGACCACCGAGCGCGGGGTCGACCGACGCCACGACGACGTGCACGTGGGCGATGCCGCCGTTGCTGATCCAGGTCTTGGTGCCATTGAGCACCCACTCGTCGGTCTTCTCGTCGTAGACCGCGCGCGTGCGCAACGACGACACATCGCTGCCCGCGTCGGGTTCGCTCACCGCGAAGGCGGCGAGCTTGATGTCGTCGGGGGTCCCGAAGCACTTGGGTACCCACTCCATCTGTTGGGCGGGGGTGCCGTTGGACATGATCGCGGCGACCCCGAGGGTCGTGCCCATGAGCGACATGCACAGGCCCGCGTCGCCCCAAGCGAGTTCTTCGAGCGCGATCATCATCGACAGGCCGGTCTTGTCCGCGACGGCGTTAGCGAGGAAGTCCACGCCGTAGATGCCGAGCTTGGCGGCCTCTTGGATGATCGGCCAGGGCGTCTCTTCGCGCTCGTCCCATTCGTGCGCAGCGGGTCGCATCACGTTCAGCGCGAAACCGTGCACCCACTCCTGGAGTGTCTTTTGGTCGTCGTTCAGTGCCATCGAGAAATCAGTCATTACCCCCGCCTTCGGCGTCTCGGGGTTACTGGTGAGTAACCTTGTCCTACTTTAGAGGGAAAAATGCCCCTGGAAAAACACAACCGCCGCCCGAAGGCGGCGGTTGGTCACTACAAATATGTTTGGTTAGTTCAGGACTACGCGCTTCGCCAGCGGACCACGATCGCCGGGTTCGATGTCGAACTCCACGGTCTGTCCTTCGACGAGGGTCTTGCGACCTTCGCCCTGAATCTCCGAGTAGTGAACAAAGACGTCGGGCTGGCCATCGACAGCGATGAATCCCCAGCCCTTCTCGTCGTTGAACCACTTGACGGTTCCTACAGCCACTGTGGGCCTCCTTGTTTCTTTGGAATCGACTTTCGCCGGTTCCGGAGGGAACCACAACGGCAACCTCGTGACAAGGCTACATGCTAAATCCGGCGGCTCCAAATATTTTTAGGGGCGTCGAATCGACGTCCCTTCCGCCGAGTCCTCGACGACCCAGCCGAGCTCCTCGAGCCGATCCCGTAGTCGGTCCGCCTCGGCCCAGTCCCTTTGCGCCCTCGCCCGGTCACGGGCGGCGACCAGGTCCTCACTCTGTCCGTCGAGCGCCGCGGCGCTCGCTCGCAGGCTGAGCCCGAGAGCCCCGAAGAGCACGGCGATCGCCCCGGCGAGTTCTCGGGACTCTTCGAGGTCGCCCCGGTCGGCGGCGGCATTCGCCGCCGACACCGCCTCGAACAGCTGGGCGACCGCGAGGGGCGTGTTGAGGTCGTCGTCGAGCACGAGGGCGACCCCTTCGTAGAGGGCACCCGCGAGCCCCGACCAGTGGTAGTCCGAGCAGATCACCATGGTGTCGCCGGCGAGCGCGGGCAAATCGAATCGCCGGGCCAGTGCGTCCAGGCGCGACAGCGCACGCTCGGCGTCGGCGATCGTGTCGGGGGTCACTTCGATCGGCGAGCGGTAGTGCGAGCGAAGTACTAGCAGCCGGTAGGCGCGCGCGTCGGTCTTCTCGAGCATGTCGGTCAGTGAGGTGAAGTTGCCCAGCGACTTACTCATCTTCTCCTCGCCGACCATCACCCACCCGCTGTGGCCCCAGTGGTGCGTGAAGTCGCGCCCCGCCGCTACCGCCTGGGCCCGCTCGTTCTCGTGGTGGGGGAAACGCAGGTCGAAGCCACCCGTGTGCAGGTCGAAGCCCTCGCCCAACAGGTCGAGGGACATCACGACGCACTCGGTGTGCCAGCCGGGTCGCCCGTCGCCAAAGGGCGCGGGCCAACTCGGTTCGCCGGGCTTGGCGAACTTCCAGATCGCGAAGTCGAGCGGCGAGCGCTTCTCGTCGTTGGCTTCGATCCGGGCCCCGGCGCGTAGTGAGTCGAGCGGTTGTCCGGCGAGCAGCCCGTAGTCGGGCACTCGACTCACGTCGAAGTAGACGCCGTCGCTCGTGGCGTAGGCCACGTCGCTCGCGAGCAGCGACGCCACCAGTTCGACCATGTCGGCCACGTACTGGGTGGCGTGGGGCACGCGACTCGGTCGCGCCACGCCGATCCGGTCCATGGCGTCCCACCACTCGCGCTCGAATCGGGCGGCGACCTCGGGCTCGGTCGTCCCCTCTCTCAGGGCGCGACTGATGATGTTGTCGTCGATGTCGGTGATGTTTGAGACGAAGTCGACCACGTAACCGCGAAACGTGTACCAGCGCCGCGCCACGTCCCAGACGAGCGTGTACCGGCCGTGACCCAGGTGGGGCAAGTCGTAGACCGTGGGTCCACAGACGTACATCGAGATCCGCCCGGGGTCACGTAGTTCGAGCTCTCGCACGTCGCCGTACACGGAATCAAAGAGACGAATCATTGTCCTAAACTACGTCAACCATGAATGTCGATTCTCCTTCGAACGGGCGCATCCCCGACCAGCCCTCCGTCGACGGCATCGAATCGGTCTGGGTGCAGCGCTGGGAGGATGACGCCACCTACCGCTTCGATCGCCACGCCAACCGCGAGCAGGTCTTCTCGATCGACACGCCACCGCCCACGGTCTCGGGCGCGCTGCACATGGGCCACATCTTCAGCTACACCCACGCCGACATCGTCGCGCGCTACCAGCGCATGACCGGCAAGAAGGTCTTCTATCCCATGGGCTGGGACGACAACGGACTGCCCACCGAACGCCGCGTCGAGAACTTCTTCGGGGTGCGCTGTGACCCGTCACTGCCCTACGACGCGAACTTCGCCCCACCCGAGAAGCCCGGCGAGACGAAGATTTCCATCTCGCGCAAGAACTTCGTCGAACTGTGCCACCGCCTCACCGAAGCCGACGAGGAGGTCTTCAAGAACCTCTGGCGCCACCTCGGGCTCAGCATCGACTGGAGTCTCGAGTACTCGACGATCTCGCACCACGCCCAGGCGGTCTCCCAGCGCGCGTTCCTCGCGATGCTCGCGCGCGGCGAGGTCTACTCCTCGGTCGCACCCACGCTCTGGGACGTCGACTTTCGCACCGCCGTCTCCCAGGCCGAGTTGGAGGACCGTGAGCGACCCGCCCACTACCACCGCGTCGCCTTTGCCCGCGCGCACGCACCGGGCGTGATCGAGATCGAGACCACGCGACCAGAATTGCTCGCGAGTTGCGTCGCCCTCGTGGCGCACCCCGACGACGCCCGTTACCAGTCCTTGTTCAACACCACCGTGCTGACCCCGTTGTTCCAGGTGGAGGTACCGGTACTCGCGCATGAACTGGCGGACCCCGACAAGGGTTCGGGCATCGCGATGATCTGCACGTTCGGCGACACCACGGACGTGACCTGGTGGCGCGAGTTGTCCCTGCCCACGAGGGCCCTTATCGGGCGCGACGGACGATTCATCGCCTGTGACTTCTCGAGCGAGGAGTTCCCGAGTCGCGATCCCGCCGCCGCCAACGCCTTCTACGCGCAGTTAGAAGGACGCACCGTGAATCAGGTGCGCGCGACGGTCGTCGAGGCGCTGCGGGGCAACGGTCAGTTGATCGGCGACATCCGAGCGATCACGCACCCGGTCAAGTTCTACGAGAAGGGCGAGCGTCCCCTCGAGATCGTGACCTCTCGCCAGTGGTTCGTCGCCACCCTCGCGCACCGCGAGGAGTTGCTCGCGCGCGGTCGAGAACTACAGTGGCACCCGGACTTCATGAAGCACCGCTACCAGTCGTGGGTGGAGGGGCTCAACGTCGACTGGAACATCTCGCGCCAGCGATTCTTCGGCGTGCCGTTCCCGCTCTGGTACCCCACCGACGCCGCCAACAACGTCGACTTCGACTCACCGATCCTGGCCGCACTCGCCGACCTGCCGGTCGACCCCTCGAGCGACGTGCCCGCGGGCTACCAGGAGTCCCAGCGTAACCAGCCGCTCGGTTTCGTGGGCGATCCCGACGTGATGGACACGTGGGCGACGAGTTCGCTCTCGCCGTGGATCGCGGGCCACTGGGGCACCGACCTGTTCGAGCGGGTCTTTCCGATGGACCTACGCCCCCAGGCCCACGAGATCATCCGCACCTGGCTGTTCTCGACGGTCGTGCGAAGCCACTTCGAATTCGGTGCGCTTCCCTTCGCCAACGCCCTCATCTCGGGCTGGGTCCTCGATCCCGAGCGCAAGAAGATGAGTAAGTCCCTCGGCAACGTGACGACCCCGATGCCGCTCTTGGAGGCCCACGGGGCCGACGCCCTGCGTTACTGGGCGGCGTCGGGCCGCCCGGGCGTCGACACCGCGTTGGACGAGGCGCAGATGAAGATCGGTCGGCGCCTCTCGATCAAACTGTTGAACGTCTCGAAATTCGTCCTCGGTCGCCTCGAGGGCTCGGCGTCGTTCTCGGTCCCCGACGTCACCGAAGCGTTGGACCGCGACGTGCTGGCATTGCTCGGTCAGTTGATCGCCGAGTGCACGACGGCGTTCGCCCACTACGACTACGCGCGCGCCCTCGAGCGCACCGAGTCCTTCTTCTGGTCCTTCTGTGACGACTACGTCGAACTCGTGAAGATCCGTGCCTATGGTGGGACCGATTCATCGGCCACCGCGTCAGCGCGCGCCACGCTGGCGATCGTGCTGTCGGCTCTGCAACGGCTCTTCGCGCCGATCCTGCCCTTCGTCACCGACGAGGTCTGGAGCTGGTGGCACGAGGGTTCGATCCACCACGCTCCCTGGCCCCGTGAGGCCGAACTGGATGGTCTTGCGGTCCCCGACGAGCCGGGACGGCTCTACCGAAGCGTCGGCGAGGTCCTCGAAGCGATCCGACGCAAGAAGAGCGAGGCCAAACTCTCCCAACGCGCCGCGGTGCAACTCGTGCGGGCGCGCGGTCCCGAGTCCTGGGTGGCGGCAATCCGCGTCGCCGAAAGCGACCT
>Ga0181516_10001620_pt1 | contig 16995 bp, 17 predicted proteins | sample PEATcosm2014_Bin_25_FD_121104 | JGI IMG/M metagenome (GOLD analysis project Ga0181516, IMG submission 121104) | Peatland microbial communities from MTU Mesocosm Facility, Houghton, MI, USA - PEATcosm2014_Bin01_10_metaG | ecosystem: Environmental > Terrestrial > Soil > Wetlands > Peat | place... | reverse complement strand
GCTGGTCGACTTCGACGAAGAGGTCGCGGCGGCGATTCTCAAGCAATGGATCCGTGAGGGAGCGAACGCATGAAGCCGGTTCCGATCTTGCAATATCTCGACCACTTCGGTCGGATCGGCCAGGCGGACGCCCAGCCAGTCGCTCAGGGAGCGGCGCCGACGTCGTTCAAGCCGCGCTCGTTGCGCGCCATGCCAGAAGCCGCCTCGCGCGCTTCCCCGCCTTTGAGCCGCGCTTTGCGCGAAATCAGCTCGCCGAGCGACCAGGGCGCTCCGCCGCCCCGGCCGCGCGCCGGTCCCAGCGAGGCGGAGATCGAAGCGCGGATGACGGAGGCCTATGAGCGCGGCCGCCGCGAAGGCGCCGCCGCCGCGCGCGTCGAAGAGGCCGAAAACCTCGATCGCGAGATCGCCGGCGAGCGCGAGCGGGCGATGGTCGCGCAGCTCGACTTCCAGGTCAATGAATACGCCCACGTCGCCGAGACGATTTCGGCGGGTTTGCAGGAGATCGAACAACGGGTCGCTGGGGTCGTTGCGCGTCTCGTCGAGCCGCTCGTCGCGCGTGCGACGGCCGACCGGATCGTCGAGGCTCTGTGCGACAATCTCGCTCGGCTGCGGGTCGGCGGTTCGCCCGGCCTGATCAAGATACGCGGTCCGGAGCGCGTTCTCGCGGCGCTGCGCGAACGCGTCGCCTATCTCGCCGTCGAGGTCGAGTACGTCGCTGATCACGGCGTCGAAGTCTCGATCGAGGCCGACGAGACGACGATTCACAGCCAGCTGCAACCCTGGGCTGACCTCATCGCTTCGCTAACCCGGTAACGCGTTCGATGGACGACGCTCCGCATCCCGAGATCATCATCGTCAGGCGCCATGGCAGCCACGAGGAGGAGCATCACGGCGGCGCCTGGAAAATCGCCTTCGCCGACTTCATGACGGCGATGATGGCGTTCTTTCTCGTGTTGTGGATCATCAACGCCACCGATAAGGACACGAAGACGATCATCGCCCGCTACTTCAACCCGGTGAAACTCGAGGAATCTTCGCGCACGCCCAAGAGCATTCACGGCGACGGCTCGGCCACCCCGGCGGTCGACGCGCCCGACGGGAGTCAGGCGCCGAAGTCGAAGGCGCCTGGCCCGGTCGGCGCCGCCAAGACTCCCGACAATCCGCCGCCGCCGATGCCGACGACCGGCTTCGAAAAGGCGAACGGCAATACGCCGGGCGCGGCCGCCAACCTCGGCGATCCGGCGAGCCCCAAGGCGAACATGAGCGAGGGCGTGCTGTTCGCCGACCCCTACCGCAGTCTCGATTCCATCGCCGGGCCAACCTCGCCCAACGTGCTCGCGATCATGCAGCGCGACGCGACGAACGGCGCGCCGCCGAACGACGGTCTCCCCGATCCGTTCCGTGCGGCGGCGCGCCGGGTCGCCCCTGAAACCGACACGGCCGAGCCGCCGAAGCCGCCGGCGGTCGAAGCCGCGCCGAAGTCGGCGGCGGTCGAAGCCGCGGCGACGCCGCCGGCGAAAACCGCCGGCGCGCCCACGCCCGCGCCGACCCTGGTCGAATCGCCGCCGCCCGCCGCCGCCGACAACGAGACCAAGCCGGCGCCCGCCGCCGAGTCGAAGCCTACGGCGGCCGCCGCCGCTCGCCTGCAGAAGGAGTTGGAACTGCAGATCGCGCCGCCGGGCGCAGCCCGGTTGGGACCGGCCATCGACGTCAAGGCGACCGATGAGGGCCTGCTGATCAGCCTCACCGACAAAATGAATTTCGCCATGTTCGCTATCGGTTCGGCGGAACCGCAACCGCAATTGATTCAGGCGATGGACGCCGTCGCAGACATCCTCAGGCAGCAGCCCGGTCTGGTCGTCGTGAGCGGCCACACCGACGCCCATCCGTACAAATCGCCGACCTACGACAATTGGCGCCTGTCGTCGGCGCGCGCGCAGATGGCCTACTACATGCTCACGCGCGCCGGATTGCCGGAGAGCCGATTCGAGCGAATCGAGGGTTACGCCGACAAACGGCTGCGCGACCCCGCTCATCCGTTTGCAGCCGAGAACCGCCGCATCGAAATCTTGCTCAAGGGAGTCAAGCCGTGAGAGGGCGACGCCTCGCCTGCGCGCTGGCGGCGACGGCGATCGTCGTTGCGCTCGGCGACGCCTCCGCCTCGGCGCAGACGATCTCCGACCTGACCTTGGATCTGCAGAACCTGCAGGCGCGCATCGCCGCCGGCGACAAAGCGGCCTACGCCAGTCAGGCCGAGCGAATCGGCGCCGTCGGCGCCGCGATCGCCGCGGCCAAGCCCGAGATCTGGCAATCGAAGCGCGAGACCGACGCAGCCGTCATCTATCTGTTGAGCGGCGGCCAGCCACGCGACATCGTCCGCCTGGTCGAGAGCGGCGCCGTTCCGTCCGGCGAAATCCCGCTGATGCGGGGGGCGCTAGCGTATGTCCTGGGCAACGAGGTCGAGGCCGAGAAGCGCCTGTCGCAGATCGACGCGCGTCGACTTCCATTGCGGCTCGCCGGCCCGGTGGCGTTCGCCCAATCGGTGATCGAGACCAGCCGCGATTCGGCCAAGGCGATCGAACTGCTCGACCTCGCGCGCCTTCTCGCTCCCGGAACGCTGGTCGAAGAGGCGGCGTTACGGCGCGAGGTCATGCTGGAAGCCGATCAGCACAAGGTCGACCGCGTCGCCCAGTTGGCCCGGCAATACGCGTCCCGTTTCGGCGGCTCGGTCTACGCCGAAGCCTTTCTGCAGACGCTTGCCGGCGCGCTCGTGCAATCCGGGGCGATCGACAACCCGGAAAATTTCGCCAAGTTCCGCGCCTTCTTCGCCGCGCTCGCGCCTGACGCCCGTCGCGGCTTCCTGCTCGGGCTCGCGCGGGCGGCGACTTTGAGCGGCCGGTTCGACGTCGCCGCCATGGCCGCCGCGGCGGCGCTCGAAGGCGTTCCGCCCGACAGCGTCGAAGAGGCGCGCGGCAAGCTTTACGAGGCGATGGCGCGCATTCTTAGCCCCGATTACGACGCCGGGCTCGCCGAGCTGCAGAGCGTCGCTCAGGCCCGTCTCGATCGCCATGACCAGGAGCTGCTCGCCGCGGCGCGCGGCGTGGCGGCGTTCCTGCGCGAGCCGCCCGCCGCGTCGGCGCCGCCGGCTCTGGCCGCCGACGCGGCGGCGATCGCCAGCGCCAATCCCAAAGATGCAATCGCGCAAACGATCGTCCTCGCCGAAGCGGCCCTCAGCCGCACGGCGTCGCTCGCCGCCGCAGCGCCAAGGGGAAGCCTATGAGCCTCGTCGCCGCCACCACCGTCAACGCCGCGCCGACCTGGACGCAGGAGCCCGCGCACGAAGCGACCGACCACGGCGCCGGATCGAAGTTCGCCGCCTTGCTCAGCACGCTCGAGAATGAGGCGACGCAAGTTGAAGCGTCGTCGCAAGGCGCGGCGGCCGATGGAGCGACCGCCGCCTCCGTCGCGGCGAGCCGCGAAGCGGCCAAAGCGTCGCGTCTCGCCGCGCTTGAAGCGGCGCTCGCCGGCCTGGCGAACGAAGCGCTCGGCGGCGGCGCCAACGCGGCTTCGACCGGCGCGTCCGCCTCGTCCAAGACGACGGCGGGCGCGGCGAAGTCGCGCGCGACGACGAAATCCGATGCGAGCGCCGTCGTCGCCGCATCGTCCGCCGCCGGCGCGGCGAGCGGGCCGGTCGAAAACGTCGATCTCTCGTCGACTGTGGCGAAAAGCCGCGCAGACGAAAGCAAGACGGACAGCGCCGCGACTGCGGATTCCAGCGCCGCGGCGCTGAGCGCGCTCATGGCCTCCGGCTTCGGCGCGCCGCCCGTCGCCGCGCTCGCCTCCGCCGCGACGACGACCGGCGCGACAGCGGCGCGTGGTTCAAACGGCCTCGGCGGCGACTTGTCGTCGGGCGCGACGTCGGCAGTCGGCGGCGCGGCGCTCGCCAACGGCGACGCCGCCGATTCGGCGACCTCGACTTTGCGCGACATTCTCGGCGGCGATTCGTCGTTGTTCGTCTCCAACGTCGAATCGCGCACCTATCTCGGCCTCGACGTCGCTTCCAGCGCTTCGGCGGCGACGATGTCGGCGATCTCAGGCGCCGTGAAAGGCGCGAGCGCGACGACAAGCTCGTCCGCGGCGAAGGGCGAGAGCGCGTCGACGACCGCAAGGCGCGCCAGCGCGGCCGGCGGCGCGCCTGCGCCCGCCGTCGCCGCGGCCTCCGCAGCCGCCGGCGAGTCCGCCGTCGCCGCGGCCAGCAAATCGGCGTCCGCCAAGTCGGGCGATTCGTCGAACGGCGGCGATTCGGGCGGCGGCGGAAGTCTGTGGAGCGCGGCAGGGACCTCGGCCACGGCGACCTCCGCCGCTACGGACCTCGCCGGCGGCTTCGCGGCGTCAGTCAGCCTCGATCAATTGTCCACCGTCATCGCCGATGCAGCCGATGAACTCGGCGCCGCAGCTCAGAGCGCAAGCGCCTCCGCCTCCACCGCCGCGCCGAGCGCTCAGCTGGTCAAGGAGCTACAGATCAATCTGTCGCCGGCCGAACTCGGTTCGCTGCAGGTGACGATGCGGCTCGCAGACGGCAAGCTCTCGGTCGTTTTGGAAGTCGCCAACACGAGCACATTGCAAGCGATCTCGGGCGACCGCGACTCGATTGCGGCCCGGCTCGGCTCGGCTTCGACGCCGCTCGATTCCCTTGTCGTCCAGCCGATGCGCGCCGACGCGACCGCCGCCGCCGACTCGGATGGCGACGCGCAATCCGGAACCCAGGACAATGCCTCCAATGGATCCAACCGCGATTCGCCCGCCGGCGGGCAGTCGACCTCGCAGCGCGACGGGTCAGCGGACGCTTGGCGGCGGCAGAGCGCGTCGACTCGTCGCGGCTCTGGCGATCTTACTGTCTAGCGCCGCCGTCGCGCGCGCCGAGACCGGCGAGCTTTGCGAGCGGGAAATGGCGCGCGCCGCGCGCGAGAATGGCATCCCGCTCAATATTCTCTATTCAGTCGGTCTGACCGAAACCGGCCATGCCGGCGCGTTGAGCCCGTGGGACATGAACGTCGATGGGCGCGCCGTCCATTCAGCCAGTCTCGACGAGGCGTTGCAGCGATTCGCCGCCGAGCGCGCGCGCGGCGCGAAGCTGATCGACGTCGGCTGCATGCAGATCAACCATCATTGGCACGCGTCGCATTTCGGTTCGCTGGCCGAAATGTTCGACCCCGTGCGCAACGTCGACTATGCGGCGGGTTTTCTCAAGACGCTCGAGGCTCAGGAAGGCAACTGGACGCTGGCGGTGGCCCGTTACAACGCCGGCCCGGACAATCCACAGGCGCAGAAGACCTACGTCTGCAACGTCATCGGCAACATGGTGGCGAGCGGCATGGGCGAATGGACGCCGCGCGCCCGCACGTTCTGCAAGTGACGCGCGCCCGACGGTCGTCGGCGAGGACTAAGAAATTGGTAAACAATATCCGTCAGCCTCGCGCGGTGTCAGTCTGGATCGCGCGTGCGAGCGGCGGTGAGCGCCGCCGCCGCCGCGATGCTGTCGCTTGCGACGGCGCGTAAGCGCGGGGTCGCGTCGAAATGCCTGCCTTGTCTGTCTTTCGGCTCGAGCGCTGCGACGGCCGACTGCGATTGGAGACGCCATGAGCCTCCGGCCAAACCTCAGGAGCGCGCTCCATCTCATCGGAGTGATCGTTTTCATCGCGCTCGGCGCATTGAGCGCTTCGCGCGCGCGTAGCGATCCGTTGACCGAAGTCTATCTGCTCGGCCTGATCGGCGTCGGCGTTCTCGCCATCGTCGTCGGCGCGGGACCGACCGTCCGCGACAGTGGCGACGCGGCGGCGGCGGAATTCGAGCGACGCGCCGACGCGGCGCTCGCGACCGTGCTCGGCCACATGCGCGATCAGGCCGCCGCGGGAGAAAAATTCAATGAGTCGCTCGCCGGCGCCAACCGCAAGCTCGCGCGCGTCGGCTCCCACGACACGATCAACGAGATCGTTCTCACCCTGATCAACGACAACCGCGCGATGCAGCATAAAGTCAACGGGCTGACGGAGAAACTCGAACAGTCGCGCTTCCAGATCATGCGGCTGCGCTCGAGTCTCAACAAGGCCGAGGAAATCGGCAGCCGCGACTCGCTGACCGGACTGGGCAACCGCCGCTACTTCGACGCCGCGCTGAACGAGGAGATCGAACGCGCGCGCGAAGAGGATAAGACGCTCTGCGTCAGTCTCGCCGACATCGATCACTTCAAGTCGATCAACGACAAGTTCGGCCATATGGCCGGCGACGTGGTCCTCAAGCGCTTCGCCGATCTGCTGACCGCGAACATCAAGGGCGAAGACAAGGTCGCGCGCTTCGGCGGCGAGGAATTCGCCATCCTGTTGCCGGACGCCGACCTTTCCGACGCGACTTCGATCGTCAACCAGATCCAGAAGCAGCTCGAGAGCAAACGCTGGGCAGTGGCGGCCAGCGGCGAGCGCCTCGGCGCGGTCACCGCTTCGTTCGGCGTCGCGCGCCTGCGAGACGGCGAGTCGGCCGACGAACTGTTGCGCCGCGTCGACGCCAAGCTTTATGAAGCCAAGGCCAACGGCCGCAATCGGGTCGCCGTCGACGCGAGCGAATCCGCCGCGAGCGAGTCGGCGTCGTGAACGCTGCGCCCGCAGCGCGAAAGCGTGCGCCGGCAAGCTTCGGCAGCGTTCTCGCCGAGGTCGAAAACGGCGGCGGCGATCCCGACCGAATCGCCCGGACGCTGGGTTATCCGTTTGCCGCCGTCGATCCCCCCGCCGAAGCGGCGGACGGCCCGACGAGCGCCTGGGACCAGGCGCTGGCCTGGGTCGAGTCGGCGGGTGAAGCGCCGCAAGTCGAACCCTTTCGCGCCGAGGCGCCGCCCGTGGAACCGGCTGCGCCGCGCCTCGACTCGATCGCCCCGCCCGCCGAACCGGTCGTGCCGCTGACCGACGATCCCGAGGCCATCGCCGCCGAACTGGGGCTGAACGACGCGCCGACGCTTGCGGTTTTGAAGCGCGCGCGGCGGCGCTTCATGTGGGCCAACCACCCCGATCGCCGGCCCGACGCGCCGCGCGACCTCGTCAATCGCCGGGTGGCGATCGCCAACATGCTGCTCGATCGCGCCGAGACGGCGCTCGCGGCGAACCGGCGGCGAGGCTAGGGCGCGACGGTTTGGCGGAACCGGCGCACAGTTAGTCGAACCCCTTAAACCGGCTCGCGGGCCTATCGCGCCGCCGCCGTCAAGCGCCTTTGCGCTCCTCCGCTTCACTCGGGCCGCCTCTCCGCAGCCGCGCCGACGCGATAGCGCGTCTCGCAACCAAGGCCTGATCCACGCTTGAGTGCTCGAGCTTCGTCAAAGGCGACGCGCGTGAGCGCGCTCGGACTTGACGGCGGACCCGGATCAGGCAGACGCGCGGATTGCAGATTACGAAGAGTCCATTCACACAAGCTTAATCCGGCCGAGTCGCCCGCTGAGCGCTCGGCGGCTCGGCTCTGAAACTGGCCGACACGGGTAGTCACGATAGACTCGTCCGCCGCGCGAGTGAGGCGAACGCGTTGAGCGCGCGCTCGTCGGCGGCCTTCCCAGTCCGATCACGCCATCCCAAGAACGACGAGAGGTCGACGATGACCATCCTGGCGTCGACCCCCGCCATCGCCAAACCGATGCAAAGACCCCAGCGCGCGTCGAGCCAGCCCCCATAGTCGCAATAACCCGCCAAGTCGCCGATGGCGGCTTGCGCATGAGCGAATTCCTCCTCCGCGACGATTCCGACGGCCGCCGCTTCAATCATCGCCGCTCCTCGCGATTGGAAGAGTTTCATGGCTGGTTTGCCGGACCGGATCTGCTAGGCGTTGCGCACGCCCTTGGGATTGGCGAGGCCTCAACCGCAGCTATTGCAATCCGCGTCAGCGGCGGTCGATCGGCGTCATTGCGGTCGTCCGCCGCAGGCGTCGCCAAGCAGCCGATACCACACGTCGCGTTGCTTCCGTGGCTCCCAAATGAGGTACGCCGCTTAGGAATTGCGGAGGTCGGCAGCATCGGGCCGCGACCCTCGACGTGGGTGAGATCCGGAGAAGGGGCCGCCGGCAGCGGTTTGGCCTCCTCCATGTTCGGCGACGACGATTTTCGGCCCACCCGCCCGCGCCGCGTTAGGCTTGCCGTCACAGAAGTTCGCGCCTGTACCCCATTTGGGGGACGCCGCAGGCGCGACAATTTGTGCACACCCGGAGAATACGCCATGATGCATTGACGACGACCGGGAACTTTGACGGGGAGTTCCATGTCTTTCGCCGAATCCGACTTGCACGGCCTGATCGACCTCATCTACGAGGCGCCGCTCGACTTCGGCCTGTGGCCGGAGGTCCTGCACCGCATTTCGCGCGCCGTGAACGCCAAGGGGGCTCTTCTGGTGCCGGCCGCCGCGCCAACCGCCTTGTTGGCGTCAGCTTCGCGAGACCTGACCCACGCCGCGTCGGCGTACCGATCTGAATGGCATCGGCAAGACTTGATCAGGAAGGAGATCGTAGAGCGGCACAGGCGAGGCGTCCTGACGCAACTTGATTTCTTGAGCCAACGCGCCGTCGATTATCACCCATTGTTTCAGGACTTTCGCCGTCCCCACGGCATGGGCGGATTGATTGCTTACGTCGCCGACGCAGGCCTCCCCTCTCCGGTCACGATCGCCGTTCAACTCGACTATGGCAAGGCGGTGTTGTCGGGCACGGAACGGGCGCGCTGCGACATCTTGTGCCGTCATGCCGCCCGAGCGATAAAGGTCGCGGCGAAACTGGCAGGAAGCGTGTCCCTGCGCTCCGGCATTGCCGAGGCGATGCAGAGGCTGACGATCGGGCTCGCGATCGTCGACGCGAACCAGCGCGTCGTGTTCGCCAACGAACGGTTCGAAGCTCTCGGGTCGCGCGGCCTTCGGATCGACAATCGGCGGCTCTTCGCAGAACACGCCAGCCAGCAGATCGCGCTCGAACGCGTCCTCGCCGAGGCGTTCAACCCTTCGCTCGCTCTCTCCCGGCGCAATACCATCGGCCTTTGGCGGGCGTCGCCGCGACCGCTGCTGGTTCAGGTCATTCCGCTGCGCGGGGGCGAGTACGAAACTGGATTTGCCGCCTTGGTCGACCACCGGCTCGCCCTTGTCGTCGCCTCCGATCCGGACGAAGCGCTGCCGACGGGCGAGGCTTCCTTGCTCGCGCTTGGCCTGACGGCGGGCGAAGCGCGCGTCGCCCGGCTGATCGGCGCCGGCTTTTCGCCCGCCGAAGCCGCCGCGCAACTGGGCAACGCCGAGGGCACCGTGCGTACGCTGCTCAAGCGCGTTTACGCGAAGATCGGGCTGGAGCGCCAATCGCAATTGGCGAGCCTGGTCGCTCGAATGACGCTCTTACAGTAGGCTTCGCCGGTCGAGAAGTAGGCTTCGCCGGTCGAGAAGGTCGAAGTTTGCCCGACGCGCCCCATTTGGCGGGGCGACCGCGCCTGCAGGGCGATTACTTTGCTTGCGATTGGACCCGACGGTCCCGGCAACCATGTTGAACATCTCGGTTTGCAGCGCGGTGGCGCGCATCGTCGTATTTCCGGCGGGCGAGCAGCTCGGCGACCGAGTGAGAACGTAAGACGCCCTCAGTGCTTCCTAATCGTGCTGAGTATTCAGTAGGTCCGCCGGCACAGGCCAACAGCAATCGCGGGGTGTCGCACGTGACGCCGTCGTGTTAATAATGTCGCCGGTGGAGGCGCCAGCATTCAGTCGACTACAACCACCCTAGAGGCCAGATCAGTGAATTGCATTTGGCGCTATAAGTCGACCATTAAATACCCGCGTTTGATTAGGACCAGGGCGGCGCCTTCCGTCTTAGCAGTAAACCGCATCCGCTCAGGCGCGTCTATTCGAAGATCGGGCTGGAGCGCCAATCGTAATTGGCGAGCCTAGGCGCCGGGCCGCAGCTGGCGGTGTGAAGAGACTCTCACCTGGGGCGGCGATTTTTTGTACGGCGTACCCCATTTGGGAGGCGACGGCGCCCGCCGATTGGCTAATTTCGCTCAAGTCGAGTGTGGTCACGCAGAGAACAAATAGACAATAGAAACGCAAATCGCGCGATTTCACTCGACAGTGAGACGTGACGGCGAACTCATGTCGACAAAATGTATCAAATTATACACGAGACAATCAACACAAACGTCAAGCAGGAGAATACAATGAAGGTAAACACGGTCATTTCCACGACGATCTGCACATGTCTTCTTGTGGGTCTCTTTGCCGTTGCAGCTGACGCCGGCTCCGGCCGTTCGCTGGTCGCGATGACGACCAAGAAATGCAAAAATGAAGTGCGTTTCAAAGGGATAAGCAAGAACGCGCCCAATTACTCAGACGAATTGAACAAATGCTTCGATAATCCAAACAATTACTGATACATTGACGCAATCGCGCCCTCGCAGACGCCGACAGAAAAGCGAGACCGTTGGCATAACGTGGCATAACGCACGCATAACCGGCATAACGGGGACGCCATAACAATTGCACAATTGCCGAACGCCCTGGCCAGTGCGTTTGTCGAGGCGATTGGGAAGGCGGGCGAGCCAGGCGTTCGCTGCGCCGGGCGCCCCGCGCTTTCGCGCCCAAAACGGCGCCCAAGCCGTTGAAATCGCCCGCCCGCGTACCCGACTTGTCGGCCGCGCCGGGCGGCGTCGAAACGCGCGAGCGCGGCTCAGTCGCCGCCGAAGATCATCCGGCGCGAGAACGGGTTGACCGCGGCGCCGGGGGAGGCGGGCGAGTCGGCGGCGAGCAGGACCGCGCCGGATTCGTCGAGCAGCGCCCAGCGCCCCTGACGCAGGACGATCGCGGCGACGCGACCGAGCCCCGGCGCGAAGTCGCCTGTCTTGATCACCCGCGTCTCGACGCTGTTGCGCAGCCACGCCATGCCCGGTTCGACCGCGACGAGGCGGTAGGGGTCGGCCTCCGGGTTAGCGTCGTCGCCGCCGCGGACAATCGAGCCGGTCGGCGACATGTCGATCGATTGACGCGGATTGGCGCGGGCCGGCGCCGCGCTCCCGGCGGCGGCGACCTTGGTCGCGGCGGGAATCGGAGCGGCGGCGCGCGCCAAGGCGGGCTCGACCGAAGCGACAACCGCGACGTGGCCGTGCGGCTGGCCGAAAACCCCCAGATACTGCATGCCGTTGACCATTGGGGCGCCGCCGCCGTGGGCGAACATCGCAACCGCGAAGACGACCGACGCGGCGGCGGTCGACACGCCGACGCCGAACAGCGCGACGTCGACGGGCGACCGCGCCGCAAGGGTTTTGGCGGCGAAGCGGGGAAGCGACAATCCGGCCAGTTTCATGCGCACGCTCTCGATTTGCCGCGTTCAGCCGACGAGCGGCGCGGCGCTTTCGTCCTTGCCGTCGCCGCGCAAGGCGGCGGCGAGTTCGATGAAGGGGTCTTCGCAGGGCGGCGAGGCGAGCGTCTGACTCATCGCCTCGTAGATGCGCGGCACCGACTTGACCGCCTGATCGAGCAGCGGGTCGGCGCCGGGGGTGAAGCCGCCCATCAGCCTGAGGTCTCTGGTCTCCTCGAAGCGGGCGATCAGCGAGCGCAGCCGCGTCACCAGCTTGCGCTGCTCCGGCGACCAAGTCGGGTTGGGGATGCGCGACACCGAAGCGAGGATGTCGACGGCGGGGAAGCGGCCCTGGTCGGCGATCGCTCGGTCGAGCACGATATGGCCGTCGAGCGTGCCGCGAATGCTGTCGGCGACAGGATCGTTATGGTCGTCGCCGTCGACCAGAACGGAAAAGACGCCGGTGATCGAACCCGAGTCCTCGAGGCCAGGGCCGGCCCGCTCGAGCAGGCGCGGCAGGTCGGAGAACACGCTCGGGGCGTAGCCGCGCGCCACCGCCGGCTCGCCCGCCGCCAGCGCGACGTCGCGAGCGGCGTGGGCGAAACGGGTGACCGAGTCGATGATCAGCAGCACCTGGTCGCCGCGGTCGCGGAAATACTCGGCGACCGCCATCGCCGTGCGCGGCGCGAGGCGGCGCATCATCGGGCTCTCGTCGCCGGTGGAGACGACCGCGATCGCCGTCTCGCGATTGCCGGCGAGCGCGTCGTCGAGGAATTCGCGCACCTCGCGGCCGCGTTCGCCGACCAGAGCGATCACCACGGTGTCGAAATCCGGCGCCCGGGCGAGCATCGCCAGCATCGTCGATTTGCCGACGCCCGAGCCGGCGAAGATGCCGATGCGCTGGCCGGCGCATAGGGGCGTGAAAAAGTCGACGACGCGGATCCCCGACTTGATCGGCCTGCGCAGCCGCGTCCGCCTGAGCGCCGGCGGCGGTTCGGCGTCGATCGGCATGACCCGGTCGCCGACCGGCAGCTCTCCGGCGCCGTCGATCGGCTGGCCAAGCGCGTCGATCGCGCGACCCTTCCACGCCGAGCAGGGCGCGAGCGACAACGCTTCGGTGCGATAAGCGCGCGCGCCGATCGCTGCGTCGCAGCGGGCGTCAAACGGCTTGAGGGTCACTGTCTGATCGTCGATCCGCACCACTTCGCCGAGCTGGAAACGGTCGCCGACGTCGACCCGCACGCATTCGCCCAGGCGCAGGAAGCGCGACAGGCCCGCGACGCGGTAGTGGGACATGGCGATCTCGGTCACCACGCCGCTGACGGAGGTCAGCGGCATGGTCTTGGCGGCGGCGGCAAGGCCACGCTCCATCCGCTCGAGCGCCGTCAGCGTCGGCGTTGAGGTGTCGCCAGCCGCGGTCATTGTCATTGGCCGCGCCCCTCGTCATCGCCGCTCGCGCGCATCGAGGCGGCCCTAAGTCGCAAGGGACTTGATGGCGTCCTCCATCGAGGATTCGGTCTGCGTCACTTCCGAATTGACGCCGTCGAAATTGCGAGTCAGCGAGATCAGTTTGGTCATCTCGTCGATCGGGTCGACGTTCGCGCCCTCGACGTAACCCTGCGCCACGCCGTTCTGGGTGAAATCGAGGATCGGCGTCGCCGGCTTGTCGGGGATGACGCCGGAGTTCTCGGTGCGGACGAGATTGGCCTGGCTGTCGATCGCGAACAGGCCGATCGCGCCGACCTGTCTGCCGTCCTGCGAGATCATCCCGTCGCCGCCGATGTTTGGGGTCGAGCCCGTGGGATTGAGAACGATCGGCGCGCCGCCGGCGTCGAGCACCGGGTTGCCGATCAGGGTTTCCAGCGCCCCGCTCTCCGACATGCGCATCCGCCCGTCGCGCGTGTAGGCGATTCCGGATTGGGTTCGGATCGCCATCCAGCCGTCGCCCTGGATGGAGACGTCGAAGGGGTTGTCGGTCTTCACCGCCGCGCCAGCGTCGCGCGAAATGTAGGAGGTCCCGGGCGAGACATAGGAAATCGAGCTGTCGCCGGCCTTGGCGAGCTCGGTGGAGAAATGGACCGCGTCGCCGCGAAAGCCGACCGTGTTCATGTTGGCGACGTTGTTGGCGACCGTTTCCAGGCGCCGTTCGAGCGCCACCTGCGCCGACAGCGAAACATAGAGACCGTTCTGCATGACCCAACCCGTCGCTGCCGCGCCGCTGGACGGCCGGCCCTGGGGCGACGATCGGTCCCGCGGCTTGCATGGGGCTGACCTCGGCGAAACAGCTTGGCGTAAGTTTGGCGTCGCACGGTCGCGGCCCAAGGGCGGAAGGAGAGTGATTTGAATTTCGTCATTGGCATGATCGTCGCCATCGGCAGCGTCCTCGGCGGTTACGCCGCGCTCGGCGGCCACCTCGAGGTGCTGAACCAGCCCTTCGAGTTCGTGATTATCGGCGGCGCGTCGTTGGGCATTTTCATCGTCGCCAGCCCGACCGCCGTCATCAAGGATTCCGGCAAGGCGATCCTCGAAGCGATCACCGACAAAGTGCCGAAGCCACGCGACTATCTCGACGTGTTGAGCGCGCTGCACGCGCTGATGCGCGAGTTGCGCGGCAAATCGCGCGCCGAGGTCGAGCCGCATTTTGATAATCCGAGCGCCTCGCCGGTGTTCATGGGCTTCCCGCGCCTGCTCGCCAACAAGGACCTGCTGACCTTCATTTGCGACTACGGCCGGCTGATCATCATCGGCAACGCCAAGACCCACGAGATCGAGGCGCTGATGGACGAGGAACTGGAGACCCTCGCCAACGATCGCTTCAAGCCGGCCCATGCGTTGCAGAACATCGCCGACAGCCTGCCGGCGCTCGGCATCGTCGCCGCCGTGCTCGGCATCGTCCACGCCATGGGTTCGCTCGATTCGTCGCCTGTGGTCCTCGGCGGCCTGATCGGCGCGGCGCTGGTCGGCACCTTCTCCGGCATCCTGACCGCCTACGCCATCGTCCAGCCGGTGGCGCTGAAGATCAAGAGCGTGCGCCAGAAGCAATTGCGCATGTTCAGCCTGGTCAAGCAGAGCCTGCTCGCCTTCATGAACGGCGCGATGCCGCAGGTGGCGGTCGAGTTCGGCCGCAAGACGATCCCGTCGAGGGAGCGACCGACCATCGACACCGTCGAGAACGAGACCATCGCCGGCCCGTCGCCGGCGCCCGAAGCCGCGATCAAGGAGGCGGCCTGACCCATGCCTCGCGCGGAACGCGAAAACTCGGCGGCGAGCGCGCCCTGGCTGCAAGGCGCCCAGCCCGATTCTCCCGGCCTGGCGATCGAACGCTTGCCTGGCCTCGCCTTCGCCTTCGAACAATTCGCGCTCAACGTTCCCGCCGCCGCCGGCAGCCTATTGAAGCTCGAGGCGCCGCCGACGCTTGACGCCATCCGCCCCGAGAATGTGTTCACGACGCTCGGTGAAAGCGAGGGTCAGTTGGCCGCGGCGCTGCACAGCGCGGCGCTCGACGCCAAGTTGTTGCTGATCTTCGATCCCAAGATCGCCGAGTCGCTGATCACGACCGTGTTCGGCGACGGCAGCGTGTCGGTGAACGAACGGCCGCCGCGGCCGGCCACGACGATCGAGCTCCATATCGTCGCCGAACTCGCGCGGCGTCTTGCGGGCGCGCTGGAGGCGGCGTTCGAAAGCTTCAGCAGCCTCGAGCTGCGTCTCGACCGCCTGGAGAAGCTCGCCGACGTCTATGCGCTCGGTCGCCGCGACGGTCCGGCGGTCGAGGCGCGGTTGACGGTGCAGACGCGAGTTGGTCCGCTCGCGCTCGTCGTTTTGGCGCCGCAGGCGGCGTTGGCGCCGCTGCGCAAGCAGCTCGCCGCGGAGCCCGGCGCGGAAACCGGCGGCGGCGATCCGCGCTGGGCGCGGCAGCTCGAGCAAGGCGTCGCCCGCGCCCGCGTCGCCGTTTCTGCGGTGCTCGACGAGTTGCCGATGTCGCTGGGCGACATCGCGGCCCTCTCGGTCGGCCAGGTGTTGAGCTTGCACGGATCCGGCATGGGGCGAGTCCGTCTGGAATGCGAGGGGCGCGAGATGTTCTGGTGCAAGCTCGGGCAGGGTGACGGCCGCTACTCGTTGGAGATCGAAGCGGCGGTCGAACCCGAAGACAATTCCATCGAATCCGCGCTCGCCAATTAACCCGCCGACGCGGGCTGCCGCCGTAAGAAGATCCACGAAAGAGTCATAGGGCCATGGACGACACGTTCGAACCTCTCAGCGACCTGCCCGAGCCCGCCGCCGAGCTCGAGCCCGAGGCCGCTCCCGCTCCCGCCCCCGCGCCTGCCGCTCCGGGGCCGGGGGGCCCGCCGCGCTACGACGCCATCCTTTCGATTCCCGTCACCGTGCAGGTCGTGCTCGGCGGCACGACGATGCCGGTCTCCAGCCTGATGAAGCTCGGCCGCGGGGCCGTCATCTCGCTCGACCAGAAAGTCGGCGATCCGGTCAACATCGTCGTCAACGGCCGAACGATTGCGCGCGGCGAGGTGGTCGTGGTCGACGAGGAAACCGCCCGCTACGGGGTGTCTTTGACCGAGATCGTCGCGTCTTCGCGCGACGATCGCGTCGCCTGAAGGCTGAGCCGAAATGGACGCGACGACCAACGCTGGACCGGGCCACGAGCTGCGCCAACTCGCCGGGCCGCAAAGGGCCGCGGCGATCCTGCTGGCGATGGGCAAGCCGCCCGCCACGCGCCTGCTCAAGCATCTCGAGCCCAACGAGTTGCGCGAAGTGACGCGCGCCGCCGCGCGCCTAGGCGCGATTCCGCCGGCGGAGCTGGAGACGTTGGTCGAGGAATTCACCGCCGCCTTTTCGGCCGGCGCCAGCCTGATGGGCGACGTCGGCAAGGCTCGCGACATGCTCACCGACGTGGCGCCGCCGGAAGAGGTCGCCGAGATCCTTTCCGACGTCTCGACGCCCGGAGACCTCGGCGTCTGGAACGCGCTCGGCGGCGTGCCGGAGGCGGTGCTGCAGGGCTACCTCGCCAACGAGCATCCGCTGGTCGCCACCTACATCCTGTCGAAATTGGCCCCCCCGCTGGCGGCGCAGGTCGTCGCGCGCATGCCGCGCGAGGCGCGCAACGAGGTGCTGGTGGCGATGATCGTCAGGCCGATTCTCTCCGAGGACATTCAGCTCATCGTCGAAGACGGCGTGCGCAAGGACCTCGCCAACCTGACGGCGCGCGGCGTCGGGCTCGACAATCATTCCCGCATCGCCGACATCATCAACAACCTCGAGCCGCTCGACGCGCGCGACGTCGTGCAGTCGCTGGTCGCCGCGCGCCCCAAGGAGGCGCGTATGGTTATGAAGATGCTGTTCTCCTTCGACGACTTGCCGCGGCTGTCGCAGCGGGCCCGTGCGGTGCTGTTCGACAAGCTGCAGACCGAGACGGTGGTCATGGCGCTGCGTGGTGCCGACGCCGAGTTCCGCGACACGGTGCTGTCGGCGATGGCTTCGCGTTCGAAACGCCTGGTCGAGAGCGAGCTGGCGACGCCGATGCTCGCCTCGCCGCGCGACATCGCCAAGGCGCGCAAGCAGATCACCGACCTCGTGCTCAAGATGGCTCAGCGCAACGAAATCGAGATTCCCCCGCCCGACGGCGCCGAGGCGGCGTAG
>Ga0181516_10001619_pt1 | contig 17009 bp, 16 predicted proteins | sample PEATcosm2014_Bin_25_FD_121104 | JGI IMG/M metagenome (GOLD analysis project Ga0181516, IMG submission 121104) | Peatland microbial communities from MTU Mesocosm Facility, Houghton, MI, USA - PEATcosm2014_Bin01_10_metaG | ecosystem: Environmental > Terrestrial > Soil > Wetlands > Peat | place... | reverse complement strand
CTTAACTTCCCCAAAGCCGGCAAGCGTCGCCTCGCCATCGCCTACCGGCCGGAGCTCGACGCCAAGGGAAAAGCCGGCGGATGGATCGCTTCGCTTCTCGACGTCACCGAACAGCGGTTCGCCGAACAGGCGCGCCAGCGGCTGGTGAGCATCGTCGAATCGACCGACGACGCCATTATCAGCAAGGATCTCGACGGCGTCATCGTCAGCTGGAATCCGGGCGCTCAACTTCTGTTCGGATATGCCGCCGAAGAGGTCATCGGCAAACCGATCACGATCCTCATCCCCGCGGATCTACAAGCCGAAGAGCCGAAAATTCTGGAGCGCATCCGGCGCGGCGAACGTATCGAGCATTACGAAACCATTCGCCGCCGCAAAGATGGCCGCTTGGTCGACGTTTCGCTGACGGTCTCGCCGATGAAGAACGATCGCGGCACGATCATCGGCGCGTCGAAGATTGCCCGCGATATCACCGCGCGCAAGGGTAATGAATCCGTTTTGGCGCAGCGCGTGGACGAGCAAGCCGCATTGTATCGATTCACCGACAGGCTCTATCGCGCCGTATCCCTGAGCGATATTTACGAAGCGACTCTGGATGCGATCGTCGCCGCGCTGCATTGCAGCCGGGCTTCGATCCTGCGCCGCGACACGGGCGGCGCCATGCGCTTCGTCGCCTGGCGCGGTCTGTCCGACCGCTACCGCAACGCCGTCGACGGTCATTCGCCGTGGCCGGCGCGAGACGCCAATCCCGACCCGCTCTGCATTGCCGACGTCGCGCAGGCTGACTTGAGCCCGGCGCTCAGAACGGCCGTCACGCAAGAAGGCATCGGTGCGCTCGCCTTCATTCCGCTGATGGCCGCGGGCAAGCTCGTGGGCAAATTCATGACCTATTACGAGACGCCGCGCGAATTCGCCCGCGAAGACGTCGAGCTTTCTCTGACGCTCGCCCGTCAGCTGGGCTTCGCCATCGAGCGCATGCAGGCGGAAGAGGCGCGCCTGAGCATCGAGGCGGAATTGCGCATGCTCAGCGAGAAGCTCGAAGGCGAGGTCGAGCGGCGAACGCTGGAGCGGGATAGGATCTGGAACGTTTCCGAGGACTTGCTCGCGGTGTCGAATTTCGAGGGCTATTTCCTGAGCATGAATCCGGCCTGGACGCGATTGCTCGGCTGGAGCGAGGACGAGATCAAGTCCATGCACGTGAGCGAATTGCGTCATCCCGACGACGCGCCGAATGCCATCGCCGGCCGCGCCCAGCTTGCCCAAGGCGTTCCCACCCTGCGCATGGAGAACCGCTTCCGCCACAAGGACGGCTCATGGCGCTGGCTGCAATGGACTATGACCGGGGACAACGGGCTGATCTATGTGGCCGGCCGGCACGTCACCGCGGAGAAAGAGGCCGCGGCGGCGCTCGAACGGGCGCAACGGCAAACCGCGCATCTGCAGAAGATGGACGCCATCGGCCAGCTGACCGGCGGCATCGCCCACGATTTCAACAATTTGCTGATGATCGTCAGCGGCCATGCCCAGGGCCTGAAAAGCCGCCTGAAGGACGCCAAGGACACCCGTGCGGTGACGGCGATCGAAATGGCGGCGACCCGCGGCGAGAATTTGACGCGGCAGTTGTTGTCGTTCTCACGCGCGTTGCCGCTGTCGCCCACCGTGATCGATCCGGCCGAAGCGGTGCGCGCCATTCGCGACGTTCTGGCCGGCTCGATGCACGTCAACATCGACTTCAAGACCGAAGTGCCGGCTGCGACCTGGCCGGTTTGCGTCGACAAGTCGGAACTGGAACTGGCGTTGGTCAATCTCGCGGTGAATGCGCGCGACGCGATGCCGGACGGCGGCCGCATCTCGATCGCCGCTGAAAACGTTCACCTCGATGCCGATGACGTGCCGGAGGACATCAGCGGCGACTACGTCGCACTCTGTGTCTCCGATACCGGCAACGGTATCCCGCAGGATCTTCTCTCCCGCGTGGTTGAGCCGTTTTTCACCACCAAAGGTCCGGACAAGGGCACCGGACTCGGTCTCTCGCAGGTCTACGGTTTTGCCCGCCGCTCGGACGGCACGGTATCGATCCACAGCGAGTTGGACCGCGGCACTAAAGTGACGATCTATCTGCCGCGCAGTCACGCCGCCGTCGCGGCGCCGTCGCCCGAGGACAATGCGCAATATCGAGCGATCGACCGGCACACAATTCTCGTCGTCGAAGACAATCCGGAAGTGAGGAGCGTGGCGATCTCGCTCCTCGAACAACTCGGCTACGGCACGGTCGAGGCAGGAACGGCGGCAGAGGCGCTTGATGTTCTCGCTTCAGCAAAGGACGTATCTCTTGTCTTCAGCGACGTGGTGCTGCCCGGCCAGACCGACGGTCTCGCGCTGGCGCGGACCGTTGCCGTCCGCTATCCGCGCATTCCGGTGGTGCTGACCACCGGCTACACCAAAGTCTTCGAGACCGATCCGGAATTTCCGGTGCTGCGCAAGCCCTATCAGATTTCGGTGCTGGGCCGTGTCATCCATCAGTCGCTCAACGCGCCGACGCCGGCGCCATCGGCAATGGCGAGTTGAGGCGCTTCGCATAGCTTGCTCGGCAAACAAAGGCGACAAATCTTGCCGGCTTGCCAAAAGCCGTAGCTCGTGGCGGCGAGTGCGGCCCGTCTTCGCTGCGCTCCGGCGCGGCAGCCTTCGCTCGCTGCGCGAACGAAGGCTTGGTGGGCGCACCAGGGCTCGAACCTGGGACCCGCTGATTAAGAGTCAGCTGCTCTACCAACTGAGCTATGCGCCCTAACCGAAGCATTTCAACAAGTTAGGAACTTCCACCGTTTCCTTGCTGCACCGGTCCGGCATCGGACCAGCAAAGCGAAAGCCGCCCAACCGGCGGCAATCTGGCGCTGGATATAGCGGCCGGTGCGGTCACGGGCAAGGCGCTGTTCTAGGACCGCCCGGCCGGGAAAGGATCGTTCACCCGCCGCGGCGCTGTTCTAACTTCGTCACCGGACAAAGTACCACGTCAAGCCGATGACCATGAGCAGCGACGCCGTCGAATAAAAGATGATTTCAAAGGAATGCGGAGGAGCCTGATTCGACATAACGGCACCCTGCACGCTGCCTAAGTCAATTGCCAGCGGCGGGGGTATATCAGGACCACCGACAGGTGAAGCGCCATCATAGGGACGATCGCGACGGCGCCTTGAAACGAACGGCATCTATGACTATATGGAGTAAGTAGCCTAGTCGCGCTCTGTCGAGTCGCTCTCCGGCGAGTCGCGTTTACGAATTCCCGTCAAACGGCTGCGGCTTGTTCTTTCATTTCCGTTTGACGAGTTGCGACGAGGTCGAGCGGGTGTGTTGCTTCGCCTACAAGGCCGCGCATCATGTGGCGGCCGCGCTCGCGCAAAACAGAAAGCGCATTGATTGAAGCGCCTTCATAGCCGCGTTGCCAACGAAGCTGATGCGCGGCGCTCGCGGAAGCTAAGCTACGACACCGCGATCCCGATACGAGAGCCGACGATCCCGATCTTCATGTCGCGACGCGGCGGAGTTCACGCCGCCAGCGGCACTGCCGAGGAGTATCCGCAATGACAGTCGACACCCACAAGTTCAAGGTCGGGCAAACGGTCGCTCTGATACCGTCGATGTCTCGACCTGGAGCAGGGGGAGACTATGAGATCATCAGTTTGCGGCCGACCGAGGGGGGAGAAAGCCCGCGGTATCGCATAAAATGCAAAAGCGAACCCCACGAGCGTGTGGTTGGAGAGGGTGATCTTGTGCTGGCGGCGCATTTGAATTTCGATTGATGGAGAATGTCGCCGCGATGTCGGACCTCATGAGGTCCGCGCGGCGGTCGTGGATGGCACCGGAGGGAAAGTCGGCAATGTTCAAGATTCTTGAGCTTAAGGGTGTGGATTCCGCGGGTACCGCCGAGGTCGGTCGCGGCTACTCGACGCGCGAGGAGGCTTTGGCCGCGGTCAAGACGCACCTGAAGACATTCAAGGCGTCGGGGCACAATTCGGAGGAAAATTATTGGTGGGCTCGGGATTCCGAAGGCCTGCGGAAATGTTGGATTTCAGCAATCGAGTAAGGGCTTGGAGCGGACGTGCTCAGTTTCCCGAACCAAAGCCGAGTTTTCGACCCCACCCGACGCGCCGTCCGGTTCTGGGGTCATGACAGCGCGATGGAATGGTCGTTTTTTGTAACCGAAGACGCGCTCAATCGGCTGCAGCCGAAAAACGCGCGCGATGAGGAAAGTCTGCTGCTTACCTTTGACGCCAATCGGATCAAGATCTATGCGGCGGCCATGAAGGCGTATAAGCGGGAGCGCAAAGGCTCCTACGAACTCCTGGCGGCGGATTTCTGACAGCACCGCAGCCGCGCCATTATCCGTTCATATGGCGCCGACGGCGCGCTTATCAAAAATCCCGAGAAATTTTTGCGCTTCAACCGGCATGTCGGGCACGCTGATCGTGCGCCCCATGAATGTCGTCCAGGGTTTTTCGGCGACCGGCTGCAGTTGAGAAAAATTCCAGAATTGCAGCTCCTTCATGACGATTTCGGTGACGCCGTTTTCGAGCACCCAGGTGCGGAGCATGCTGAACCGGCTGCGCTCGGCATCACTGAACATCGTTTCCGGCACGGATTTCCTCATGGGAATAGTCCTTTGCTGACACGGTTTGAATGTATTTTCCTAAAACCGCCGATGCCCGGTTCCGGGTGATCCGGCGCCGCCGGTCCGGAACCGATCTGCGGTCAGGCGCGGTGGGACACTGGCATGCCATTGGTAACCTTTCCCTTAGGACGGAAAGGCGCGCCGCAACGGCATCCGCGCGATTTGAACGGGACCGCTAGCTTTCGTCTGAAAGGCGCTTGAGGTCGGCGAGAACCGCGGCAATGAGCTTTTGTCGGCGCGGGTCCTGCGCGGCGATCGTCGCCGCAAACAGATTAAGGAGGTAGCGGGCCTTCTCGGCGGCTTCCTGCCAATTCGCGGCCGGCGCGGCCAGCAAGTGGTTTTCCAATTCGTCTTGCCGCAGCCGCAAAGCCTCTTCATTCGCCTCGACGTCCGCCAAAAGGCGGCGCAGCGTCGTAGCCTTCTGGGCGGCCATCCCGCGATGGTGATCGAGGTCGACCGTCCGGTCGGTCACGATCGTGCCGTGCGGCTCAGCGGATATTCGGCGCACTCGTACAAACGGCGGATATCGTCGTTGCCGTATCTTTGCTCGTCGACCTCGAGAAACGCGCCGACAAGACATTCCGGCGGCAGGTTCTCCATGGCAAAACGGATGGCCTGCGCGGCTTGCTCGAACCGTTTGTAGCCGAACGACTGACGCCTGGGCAGCCGCCTGCGCGTCGGAAACAGCTCGGCTGCGGCTTGGTAATTGAATTCGGTCATCGGGTAGGTCCTCGCGAAAGGATTGAGTTTCGTCTGAATGAACGCCATTCAAATGATGCTATCAATATAAGTTCAAAGCGCGCCGTTACCAGTCCGACCATGAGGCATTCGCTGTCACAATTCGCCGTAACCGGGCGTGTTTGTATCGAATTGGCTGTTTTTGTGTTGTGGACGCGCCAGGCCCCGACGTGTACGGTTCCGCACTCAGGGCATAAAAAAGACGCCTTGCTGTTGCTAGATTCAATTTGCCGTTAGGCCCGCCAAGCGATATCGCGGCTCTGCCGCGGGAGTCGTGGCGATGGAGGCAATTCTGAACGACAAACCGACAGCAGACGCGGACGCCGCCGCGACCGACCTGCGCGCCTTGGCACAGAGCCTGGCCCGCTACCGCGAACCGAACCATGGGCGCAGCGTGGTCGAGATTCTGATAACGGCGGCGCCATTCGTCGCGCTTTGGGTGTTGATGTGTCTGTCCCTTCACATCGGATACTGGCTCTGTTTGTTGCTGGCGGTGCCGGCCTCGGGGTTTCTGGTCCGCCTGTTCATGATCCAGCACGATTGCGGCCACGGCTCTTTCTTTCGCCAGCGGCTCTTGAACGACTGGGTCGGCCGCGTCATCGGCGTATTTACGCTGACGCCTTATGATTTCTGGCGGCGCGCACACGGCATCCACCACGCGAGCTCCGGTAATCTCGACCTCCGCGGTATCGGCGACATCGACACGCTCACGGTGCGCGAATATCTGGCGCTGTCGCGCTGGCGGCGGCTCGCCTACCGCCTGTACCGTCACCCGATCGTCATGTTCGGGGTCGGCCCGACCTATCTGTTCATCCTGCGCCACCGCTTGCCGTTAGGGCTGATGCGCGAAGGCTGGGTGCCGTGGGTCAGCACCATGGCGACCAACGCCGCGATCGCGTTGGTCGTTTTCGCCGTGATGTGGTGGATCGGGGTCTGGCCGTTCCTGCTGGTGCATCTGCCGATCACCTTCTTCAGCGGCGCGATCGGGGTATGGCTGTTTTACGTTCAGCATCAGTTCGAACATACCAGCTGGTCCGACAACCGGGATTGGAGTTTCCCGACGGCGGCGCTGTACGGCAGCTCACATTATGATCTGCCGGTCGTGCTGCGCTGGTTCAGCGCCAATATCGGCGTGCACCATATTCATCACCTGTGCAGCCGCATTCCGTTCTACCGCCTGCCGCAAGCTCTTCGCCATCACCCCGATCTCGCCAAGGTCGGCCGGCTCACGCTTGGTCAAAGCTTGGCCTGCGTGCGCCTGGTGCTCTGGGATGAAACGGCACGCCAGCTAATTTCTTTTCGCGAGCTGCGAACGCGATTTGGCGCCGGCGCGCCGGATCGCGCCGAGGCATGCATTGCCGCGCTCTGATCGATTACGGAGTGCGCAGAAGATCGCCAAGTGGCGGACTTGCCGAAACCAACATTCCCCGGCTGGCCAGCGCTTGCTTCAATTGTCGGACCGCAATATCCGCGGTCGCTGAACTGTTGGCCTTTTCCATACGCCGCAGCAGCGCCTTCAATGCAAGTTCCTTGTCCCTGATCACCCACCTGCGCGCAAACACCTTGGCCTCGTGAAAGCTCGCGATCCGGACCACCTGTGTGGCGCCGGGAAGACTGGCTTCGAAATAATCGCTCGGGGGCACGGACATTCGATCTCCACGGGGTTCGGATCGCTACCATGGAGCGGTCGGATGAGAATTACAATCTGTGCAAAAAAGAACTCAGGCAGCGGCGATCGATTTCCACCGCCTGAGTTATTTTTGCACCGGCAGCAGGTCCCTGTGCTCAGCCGACATCCGTCGAGTGGATGCGGCGCTCGCCGACGGCGATCGGCTCGAGATTGCCGCGCTGGCGGCGGGCGACGAGCTTGTTGAGCGCGGCGAGATACGCTTTGGCCGAAGCCACCAGCGTGTCCGGATCGGCGCCCTTGGCGGTGACCGTGCGGCCATTCTCCGACAGCCGTACCGAAACCTCTGCTTGCGCGTCGGTGCCTTCGGTCACGGCGTGGACCTGGTAAAGCTCCAACACCGCGTCGTGCGGCACCATCGCCTTGACGCAGTTGAACACCGCGTCGACCGGGCCGTTGCCTTCGCACTCCTCGATCGCCGACCTGCCGTCGATATCGAGCTTCATGGTCGCGCGCTGCGGCCCGCGCGTGCCGGCGATCACCGACAGCGAGACGAGCTTGATGTGGTCCTGCGCGGTGGCGATCTCCTCGTCGACCAGCGCCTCGATGTCCTCGTCATAGACGTGCTTCTTGCGGTCGGCGAGCGTCTTGAAGCGGACGAAGGCGTCTTCGAGCTGATTGTCGGCGAGGCGATAGCCCAGCTCTTCGAGCTTATGCGCGAAGGCATGGCGGCCGGAATGTTTGCCCATGACCAGCGAGGTCTGCTTCACGCCGACGTCCTCGGGCACCATGATCTCGTAGGTCTGCGTGTGCTTGAGCATGCCGTCCTGATGGATGCCGCTCTCGTGCGCGAATGCGTTTCGCCCGACGATCGCTTTGTTATATTGCACCGGGAACGAGGTGACCGCCGCGACGAGTTTCGACGCCCGCGTCAGCATGGTGGCGTCGATGCCGGTCCAATAGGGCAGCACGTCGTTGCGCACCCGCATCGCCATCACGACTTCCTCGAGCGAAGCATTGCCGGCGCGCTCGCCGATGCCGTTGACGGTGCATTCGATCTGGCGCGCGCCGGCGCGAATGCCGGCAAGCGAATTCGCTACCGCCATGCCGAGGTCGTTGTGGCAATGCACGGAGAAGCAGGCCAGGTCGGAATTCGGCACCCGCTCGCGCAGCGTCTTGAACATCGCGAAATATTCATCCGGCACGGTATAGCCGACGGTGTCGGGAACATTGATGGTGGTGGCGCCGGCCTTGATCGCGGCCTCGACGCAACGGCACAGGAAGTCGAACTCGGTGCGGGTGCCGTCCTCGCTCGACCACTCGACGTCGTCGGTGAAATTGCGCGCGCGGGTCACCTGCGCGATCACCATTTCGTAGACTTCGTGCGGCTCCTTCTGGAGCTTGTATTTCATGTGCACCGGCGAGGTGGACAGGAAGGTGTGGATGCGCCGCCGCTCGGCGGGCCTGATCGCCTCCGCGCAGCAGTCGATGTCCTTGAGGCTGGCGCGGGCCAGTCCGCAGATCACCGCCTTCTTGGCGCGCTTGGCGATTTCGTTGACGGCGGCGAAATCGCCGTCGGACGCGATCGGAAAGCCGGCCTCGATGACGTCGACACCCATGGTGTCGAGCAACTCGGCGACTTCGAGCTTTTCCTCGTGCGTCATGGTCGCGCCGGGGCTTTGCTCGCCGTCGCGCAACGTGGTGTCGAAAATGACGACGCGGTCCTGCTCGGACCGCTGCGCGGCGGATGGGTGCTCAGCTTGGGCTGGCGTGTTCATGATCTAGGTCCTTCTCGGGGCGCAAATCTGCGCGATCTCTTGGGTTCCGTGGCTGCAATCGACCCCTGAGTGCCCAGGCGCAAAACGCCCGGCCGGCCCTCAGGGGGCGCTAAGGAGCAGGAGCCCGCGGAGAATGAAGGCAGCGCCGGAAGAGCCTGCAACAGGCTTGGCCTGATCGGCCCCCCGGGTCATCGCGCGGAACTCGCGGCGAAACGACATAGCTACTGCCTTCGTTACGATCCAAAGCTCGCGGATCAAGGTGAATTCCGCGTTAACTTCATGTTGGACCGGCCTTCTTGTAGCGGAAAAGGCCGCGCCGGCGCAAGCGCTCGGCCTCGTGCGTCATGCCGCCGGTACTCATTCGTGCCACGGATTGACAAACAATCCGACCATGCCGGTGACGCCTTTGGTGTGCGCGGGCGGCTGACCAGGGGCTGCAAGTTTGCCAAATACTTCGTCCCTGGTAAGGCCCGGCGGCAGGTCCGTCGTTTCGAAGTCGGTGGCGACGAGGATGAATGTGTAGTGATGCGGCGAAGTGTTGGCAGACGGGCATGGTCCGAAATAGCTTCCGATACCGAAGCCGCTCTTGCCGCCGACATACTTGTCCGAAGCCTTGCTGACCTCGCCTTCGGCAAAGCCGGTAACCGATGCGGGAATGCCGTAGGCGACCCAATGGCTGGCCACCGCGCCTCCGCGGCTCTCCGGATCGGACATCAGCAGCACGAGACTCTTGGTGCCGGTAGGCACGTCGGTCCAGGACAATTGCGGCGAAACATTATCGCCGACGCAGTTCGGATTACCCGCGATATTATTGGCGACCTTCTTCGGCATCATCTTGCCGTCGGCGAACGTCGTCGAATGCAGCGTGAAAATACCGGCCGCGTCGGCTGCGGTGGCGGCGAAGCCGAACGCCAGCGTGATGGTGGTGGCGGCCGCGACGAGGCAAAGTCGCTGGGCAGGCATGGTGTTCCTCCAATAGTCTATCGCCCCCGTTGCGGCAGGCTAGCCGCCGCGGCTTCTCGAACAACCCCGGCGCGGCCGGAAAATTCCTGCATTGATTTCGCTGGAACCCGGCGATCCGTCGCAGCGCGAAATGCCGCGGATCAATTCTTGCTCTTGCGGATTAATTCTTGCTCTTGTCCACCAGCGCCCGCTCTTTGATCCACGGCATCATTTCGCGCAGCTTGGCGCCGATCTGCTCGATCGGGTGCTCGGCGAGCTTGGCGCGGGTCGCCTTGAACGAGGTCTGGTTCACCTTGTTCTCCAGCATCCAGTCGCGGGTGAAACGGCCGGACTGGATGTCGCCCAGGATCTTCTTCATCTCCGCTTTGGTCGCGGCCGTCACGACGCGCGGTCCGGAAACATACTCGCCGTATTCGGCGGTGTTGGACACCGAGTAGTTCATGTTGGCGATGCCGCCTTCGTAGATCAGGTCGACGATCAGCTTGACCTCATGGACGCACTCGAAATAGGCCATTTCCGGCGCGTAACCGGCTTCGACCAGCGTCTCGTAGCCGGCCTTCATCAGTTCGACGAGGCCGCCGCACAGCACGGTCTGCTCGCCGAACAGGTCGGTCTCGCATTCCTCCTTGAACGTCGTCTCGATGATGCCAGCGCGGCCGCCGCCGATGGCGGAGGCGTAAGACAGTCCGAGATCGTGGGCGTTGCCGGACGCATCCTTGTGGATCGCGACCAGGCACGGCACGCCGGCGCCGCGCTGATATTCCGAGCGCACGGTGTGGCCGGGGCCCTTGGGCGCGATCATCAGCACGTCGAGATCCGCGCGCGGCTCGATCAGGTTGAAATGCACGTTGAGTCCGTGCGCGAACATCAGCGCCGCGCCGTCCTTCATGTTCTTGGCGAGATGATCGCGATAGATGTCGCCCTGCAATTCGTCGGGCGTGAGCATCATCATGACGTCGGCCCATTTGGCGGCGTCCGCCACCTCCAGCACCTTGAATTTCTCGGCTTCCGCCTTCTTCACGCCGGCCGAAGTCTTGCGCAGTGCGACCGCGACATCCTTGACGCCGGAATCGCGCAAATTGAGCGCGTGGGCGTGGCCCTGGCTGCCGTAGCCGATGATGGCGACCTTCTTGCCCTTGATCAGATTCAGGTCGGCGTCGCGATCGTAGTAAACACGCATGGTTCCTCACCCCTACTCAGGCCGGTTGCTTTAACTCGGCGGTCTCGGCTGCAGCTTCTAGGTTCTAAGGGCCGTTTCGACAAGCCCGGATCGCGCGCCGGGCGCCTTCTTCGTATCGCCGTCGAACCGCTCGCGGGCGCGCGCGATTTTGGTCTGATTGCGGGTCGCCCACTCGCCGAGCGCAGAAACCGGGGTCAACAGATCGCGTCCGAGCGGCGTCAGCGCATAATCGACCCGCGGCGGAATGGTGGGAAATACGGTGCGCGTGATCAGCCCGTCGCGCTCAAGCCCGCGCAGTGTCAGCGTCAGCATGCGCTGCGAGATGCCGCCGATCGAACGGCGCAATTCGTTGAAGCGCACCGGCCGCTCGCCGAGCCGCGTGACGACCAGGACCGACCATTTATCGCCGACCCGGGCGAGCACGTCGCTGATTGCCCGGCAATCCGCGGGTAAATGCGTGTGTCTTGGTTTCACCGGTGTGCCCTCTTGTGACGTTCGCGCCCAGTCATCTATCTAGCCCTAGTTACGAATTCTAACCGAGGTATTCAACCATGCCCACCGCGCCCTTGCCCCAGATCGCCGTGATTGTCGGCTCGAACCGCCGCGAATCGATCAACCGCAAGCTCGCCCATGCGCTCATCATGCTCGGCGCCGGCAAGTTCGAAGCCAAAATCGCGCGCATCGACGATTTGCCGATCTACAACCAGGACAATGAAGGCAACCTGCCGCCCGAGGTGGTGCGCTTCAAGGACGAGGTCTCCCGCGCCGACGGCGTGCTGATCGTGACACCGGAGCATAACCGATCGATGCCGACGGTGTTGAAGAACGCGATCGACTGGGGCGCGCGGCCTTACGGCAAGAGCGTATGGCCCGGCAAGCCCGGCTTCATCACCGGGACGTCGCCGGGCGCGATCGGCACCGCGCTGGTGCAAGCCAATTTGCGTACAATCATGCTCGGTCTCGGCATGACGCTGCTCGGCGGCGAGTCCTACGTGCAGTTCAAGCCGAATCTGATCGACGATCACGGCCATATCGCCGACGAAAGCACGAAGAAGTTCCTTCAGGACTTCGTCGACAAGTTCGCGACGCTGGTGACGAAGCTCAAGGCGTAACTAGCTCTTGTTCCGTCATTGCGAGCGCAGCGCAGCCGCTTCGCGCCTCGCAAAGACGGTTACATCCCCTCCGGGCCGCGCGCGATCGCGACCACGCCGGTGCGCGACACTTCGACCAGGCCGACCGGCAGCATCAGATTGATGAAGCTTTCGATCTTGTCGGAGGCGCCGGTGATCTCGAACACGAAGCTCTCGGTGGTGGCGTCGATGACGCGGGCGCGAAAGGCGTCGGCAAGCCGGAGCGCCTCCATACGCTGATCGCCGGTGCCGCGCACCTTGACCATGGCCAGTTCGCGCGCGATCGCCGGGCCGGTGGTCGTCAAATCGACGACGCGATGCACCGGCACCAGGCGATCGAGCTGATTCTTGATCTGCTCCAGCACCATCGGCGTGCCGCGCGTGACGATGGTGATGCGCGACAGGTGTTTCTGATGCTCGGTTTCCGACACCGTGAGCGAGTCGATGTTGTAGCCGCGGCCGGCGAACAGCCCGATGACGCGCGCCAGGACGCCGGGCTCGTTGTCGACCAGGACGCACAAGGTGCGGGTCTCGACGCGCTCGCTGGCGCCGGCGGCGGGATAATGCGTCGTTGCGGTGTCCACGGCAGCTCTCCTACACCAGCATCTTGCCTTGTTCGGTGACGGCGTCCTCGATTTTGCCGGCAGCGTCGCCGAGCAGCATCTCGTTATGGGCGCGGCCCGATGGAATCATCGGGAAGCAGTTCTCCGCCGGATCGACCACGCAATCGAAGATCACCGGCTTCTTCACCTCGATCATTTCGCGGATTTTGTCGTCGAGTTCGCCCGGGTTCTCGCAGCGGATGCCGTGCGCATGATAGGCGTCGGCAAGTTTGACGAAGTCGGGTAGCGCCTCGGAGTAGGAATGCGAGTAGCGCCCGCCGTGCAGCAATTCCTGCCACTGCCGGACCATGCCCATGTATTTGTTGTTGAGGATGAAGATTTTCACCGGCAATTCGTACTGCACCGCCGTCGATATCTCCTGCATCGTCATCATCACCGACGCTTCGCCGGCGATGTCGATGACCAGCGAATCGGGATGCGCGAGCTGGACGCCGACCGAGGCCGGCAGGCCATAGCCCATGGTGCCGAGGCCGCCCGACGTCATCCAGCGGTTCGGCTCCTGGAACTGATAGAACTGCGCCGCCCACATCTGATGCTGGCCGACTTCGGTCGTGATGTAGGTGTCGCGGTCCTTGGTCAGCTCGAAAAGCCGTTGGATGGCGTATTGCGGTTTGATAATGTCTTTCGAGTTGTGAAAGGCGAGCGACTTTTTCGCGCGCCACTTTCCGATCTGATCCCACCACGCCGCCAGTGCTTTCTTATCGATCTGCTGCGGCTTCGATCGCCACAGCCGCAGCATCTGGTCGAGCACATTCGCGCAATCGCCGACGATGGGAAGGTCGACCTTGACGTTCTTGTTGATCGACGACGGGTCGATATCGACGTGGATTTTTTTCGAGCCGGGCGAGAAGGCGTCGAGCCGCCCGGTGATGCGGTCGTCGAAGCGCGCGCCGATGCAGATCATCAGATCGCAGTCGTGCATCGCCCAGTTCGCTTCCCAGGTGCCGTGCATGCCGAGCATGCCGAGCCATTGCGGGTCGGCGGCCGGAAAGGCGCCGAGCCCCATCAAGGTCGAGGTGATCGGAATGCCGGTAAGCTTGACGAGTTCGCGTAGCAGCTCCGACGCCTTGCGCCCGGAATTGACGACGCCGCCGCCGGTGTAGAACACCGGCCGCTTCGCGGCCGCGATCATCTCGACCGCTTGCTTGATCTTGTCGGGGTCGCCCTGGACCTTCGGCCGATAGCCCTTGTGTTGGAATTCCTTCGGCCTGCTGTAGGCGCCCTTGGCGAACTGGATGTCCTTCGGAATGTCGACCACCACCGGGCCCGGCCGGCCGCTCGACGCGATGTGGAACGCCTCATGCAGCGCGCTCGGCAGATCGGCGATGTTCTTCACCAGATAATTGTACTTGGTGCACGGCCGGGTGATGCCGACGGTATCGCATTCCTGGAACGCATCGTTGCCGATGAGATGGGTCGGCACCTGCCCGGTGAGCACGACAAGCGGGATCGAGTCGCACAGCGCGTCGGTGAGCCCGGTGACGGCATTGGTCGCTCCGGGGCCCGACGTCACCAGCACGCAGCCGACTTTGCCGGTCGAGCGCGCGTAACCTTCGGCGGCGTGCACCGCGCCTTGCTCGTGGCGCACCAGGATATGGCGAACCCGATCCTGCGACTGGAACAGCGCGTCATAGATCGGCAGCACCGCGCCGCCGGGATAGCCGAAGATGTGCTCCACGCCCTGATCGGCGAGAGCCTCGATCACCATTTCGGCACCGGTCATTTCAGTCATCGCTCGCTCCGATTTTCGAACCCCGACCTATCTCCCCCGCTTGCGGGGGAGTGGAGGGGGAACGCATCCGGGTAATAAAAAAGGGGCTCACGAGGGCCCCTGGACTACGCACCGCCACGTTTCGCGGGTGGGATCATCCACCCCCGGCGGTGCGCTTCGATACGAGGATCAGCGAAATTAAAGTCCGCACCTGCGTGCCCTTCATTCTGTCGTGGTGTTTATAGGCATTGTGTCCGTTTGGGTCAAGGCAAATGCGGCGGAAAGTAGGTCTTGCAGCACACCGCAATCTTCAAACCAGCGTTTGAAATCGTAATGGCGCGGCAAATCGCAATCGTTAACCACTGTTAAGTGTCACACCACGGCCGCGATTTCGCGCCGGCACCGCCCTTAATTTTCCCCGGCGTGTTGCTCAATTGCCGCACGGGGTGGCCTGCGCGTTCTGAAAATCGCCGATCACGCGCTGTCGGTTTCGCCGCTGGAGGGGACATGGTTGCAGATCATGTTACACGGCAGGTTGTACGACACGTTGCGGGACTTGCAGTTGTTGCCGGACGTTGGCGCGTCGGCGCCGCCGGTCTGGTCGCCGCACTCGCCGTTGTCGTCGCGCTGACAGCGCCGGCCGCGGCAGCGCCGCCGCCGGGCCGGGCGCTCAATTCGACCGACGCGATCCTGAAATGGGTCAACGCGTATCGGCATAAGCCCGAGCCGGAGCAACTGCCGACGGTCGTGCGCGCGCTGAGCGCAATGCAAGCCTTCAAAGACGCCGAAAGCTCGGGGGCCTATATCGGCTTCATCGCCGGCGTGCTCGGCAGCAATCCGGACGGCGCTGAAATGCTTGTTGCCAAAATGCTGCAGATCGATCCCTCCGATCATTGGGTCTTGGTGCGCGCCATCGCCTATTCCGGTCTGCCGGATTGGAAGGAACAGCTCGCCACTTTCGTCGATCGCATGCCGACACGCCGCGCCATGATCGACAAATACCTCGACGGCAAATTGCCGACGCTCGAACAAATCGATTACCGGCCGTCGCAGCCGGGCATGCTCGACAAAATCGAAACGACGCTCCACATCGGCAACGAGCATCCGAAAAAGGTGGCGCTGGCGCCGACGCCGGAGCTGATCGACGTGCTGTGGGGTTATTACCTGGCGACCGGGGACTACGAACCGATCGGGCGCGTGATAAAACTCCTGCCGCTCTCCAATGACCATGACAGTGTCGACAATCTCACCACCGGCAGCGCCGCCAAGTTCACGCTGGCCAGCAACGCGGTGCGCGATACCGAGCTGTTGGCGATGCTGAAATGGTCGGTCAAAAGCCAGCCCAAGGATGTGGCGGTGGTGCTCAACGACGTCATCGAGACGGCGGATACCGTCGACACGGTGCATATGCGCCAGGAATCGCTCGCCGCGATCGAAGAGCTCAAGGAGAAGGGCCCGGACTCGAAGCGCGAGCTCTCGGGCTGGGGCCAGGTCGGCCAGGGCGCATTATCGATGGGCTGCGTCGTGGCCGCGGCAACCGGCCAAATCGAATTGGGCATACCCTGCGTGATCGGCGGCGCGGCATACACGGCCAGCCTGCAATACGCGACGCATTAAAGCCGAAAGCGTCCGTTTATTTCGCCAGCGCCCGCAATTGCGCTTCGACCGCCGCGCGCGCATCGCGCGGCGCGACCCATTCGAATTCCGGCCGCTGGTTGCGAAACCAGGTGGCTTGCCGCTTGGTGTATTGGCGGGTTTCCAGTTTGGCGTGCTCGACGGCTTCCGCGAGCGCGATCTCGCCCCGGATATGCCGGATCAGCCACGGCACGCCGTGCGCCTTCATCGCCGGCAGGTTTGCATCGAGATTGCGCGCCGCGAGTGCGCGAACCTCCTGCACCGCGCCCGCCGCGATCATGGCGTCGAACCGCGCGTCGATGCGGCGAAGCAGTTCCTCGCGATCGGGCACCAGGAAGACTTTGGCCGCGCCGGCAAGATCGACACTCGCCGGCTTGTTGTCCTCGTGCCAGTCCTGGAGCGGGCGGCCGGTCGCCAGCACCACTTCGAGCGCGCGGCTGACGCGGGCACGGTCGCCGGGCATCAAGCGCGCCGCGCCGGCGGGGTCGCGGAGTTTCAGTTCGGCATGCAGGGCAGCCGCGCCCTCGCTTGCAAGCCGCGCGCGGATATCGTTGCGGATTTTAGCCGGGATCGGCGGCACGGCGGCAAGCCCGCGCGTCAGCGTGTTGAAGTAAAGCCCGGTACCGCCGACCAGGATCGCCGGACGCGACTCGCGGTGCGCCGCCGCGAGCGCCGCGGCGGCGTCGGCGCACCAGCGGCCAACGGAATAATTCTCCGCGGCATCGACCTGGCCGTAGAGCCGATGCGGCACGCGGCTTTCCTCATCCGGCGTCGGCCGCGCGGTGATGATGCGCAGATCGCGGTAGACCTGCATGGAATCGGCATTGATGATGATGCCGTCGGCATCTTCGGCAAGCTCCAGCGCCAAGGCCGACTTGCCGCTTGCCGTCGGGCCTGCAATGAGAATGGTCTTCGACACCGCTTCGACCGCTCCAATGTCCGCAGTTCGGATCGCACG
>Ga0181516_10001618_pt1 | contig 17013 bp, 19 predicted proteins | sample PEATcosm2014_Bin_25_FD_121104 | JGI IMG/M metagenome (GOLD analysis project Ga0181516, IMG submission 121104) | Peatland microbial communities from MTU Mesocosm Facility, Houghton, MI, USA - PEATcosm2014_Bin01_10_metaG | ecosystem: Environmental > Terrestrial > Soil > Wetlands > Peat | place... | reverse complement strand
ACCTGCAAATGGATATAACAAAGGGTACGGACTCGTTGGATGCTAACACCTCGCCGGGCGTGAATGGATCCAGCCCAAAACATCGGTTATCCCTGCAATCCGATCTCGATTTTGCCAGGGCTTTCAGCCTCGATTTGACCTACCGTTACGTGGCGATTCTTCCCGACGTACCTGGGACGGGCAGTATTCGAGCGTACTCCACGGCGGATGCCCGATTCGACTGGCAATTCAGCCGTCAGTTCAAGCTCTCGGTAGTGGGTCGAAATCTTTTCCAGCCCCACCATTCAGAGTTCGGCGGAGTGTATCCCGGCCCCAATGTCGAAATCACGCGCAGCGTCTACGGCCAGATTACCTGGACACACTAAGCACGGTTTGAAAATTGCAGTTGGTATTCTGCGACTCAGGAGTCATCAATGCCCGAATCCTCCGCAGCATTCCCCTACGAAACTCGTCTCAATATCCTCCACAGCCCGCTTGAAGTCGTTGATGTGCACGCCGTCCCCAATGCCGATGACTTCAAATGGTTCAACCAGACCCTGTGCAAGGTGAACGATTCGGTGGTCCGAATGGCCGCAATCGAAGGCGAATACCACTGGCACAAGCACGACGAAGACGATGAATTCTTCTATGTGGTCGATGGCAAGCTTCTCATCGATCTGGATGGCCGCACGGTTGAGCTCTCGCCCGGCCAGGGGTTCGTGGTTCCGCGCACAGTAGTCCATCGCACCCGCGCCCCGCATCGCACCCTGATCCTGATGGTAGAAAACGCCGGCATCATCCCCACCGGAAACTAACCGAGCATCGTAGCCCCTCTGTCCTTCAGTTTCAGCCCCTTAGCCCCTGGTCCCCAGTCCCTTACTCCCTTCATTCCTTTGTCCCCCGCCCCGATGCTTTATAGTCAAAAAGGAATGGCAACCACGCAAACCAGGAACACCACCAAAGACTCCGAGGGCGAGTCGGCCTCCGTCTATCTTCCTTTGATCGCCGGCTGGCTGGTCCCCGGCGCGGGTCATTTTCTGCTTCGCAAGTGGGGCCGTGGAGCGCTGCTCTCTATTTCCATTGTCGGCATGTTTGCGATCGGCCTCGCCATGCAGGGCATGCTTTACTCCAACCCCCAGGAGATTCTTGAAATGCTCGGTCTTGTGGGCGATCTAGGCAACGGCCTGCTCTACGTAGTTGGCCGGTTCTTGGGTCTGGGCGCGAACGAGGTGATGGTTACCACCGCCGACTGGGGTTCCCGCTTCATCGTAGTTGCCGGCCTGCTCAACGTAATTGCCGCGGTCGACGCCCACAACATCCGCACCGGGAGGAAGTCCTGATGTTCAAGCCCTCCCATTTCACCGCCGTTCTGCTCTTCGCCCTCTTCGCTTCCACGGTCTTCGGCATCACCATGCGCGACACGCCCCAGAAGATGCTTCGCTACGGAGCATACTGCTTTGCGCTCTTCGTTGGTTCCGTGATCGTGCTCAGCTGGGTCATGTTCCTCATTGCGCGCTAGAGCATTTCTCCTTCTGCTGCATACCCGAGCCTAAGAAGCCAAGTGTCGATTCCATCGAGGAATCGACATCGCGCGCGATGTCGGCATGAGCTATATCGGAAGGAGAAATGCCTTAGTATTACTGCGTACGAGGTACGACCCCCATGAACAAGCTCTGGCACGAACAGAACAAGATGCCTTCCAAACCAACCGTCGAGCAACGCATCCAATGGCACAAGCAGCATCAAATCCACTGTGCCTGCCGCGAAGCTCCTAAGAGCCTGCTTCAAGCCATCAGGAAATCCAAGTAGAAGCGGGAACTGCTCAGGCCCACCCTATCCCGCGCGCCTGGCGCTGCCAGACCGCCGCGTCGAACCGGTGTCTGCACTCATACCCTTCGGCCAGGTAGAGATCGATCGCCTGCGTATTCGCTTCAGTCACCGTCAGCGAGATTTCGCTGGCTCCCTGTTGCACAAATCCGCTCGCCGCCATTGCAAGCAGCATGCGCGCCAGTCCCCGTCGCCGGTAATCCGGGTGCACACATACCTGGGTAATGTGGCCGCTCTCCGCGCTCACGCGCGACCCCAGCAACAGCGCGACAAACTCCCGGCTGGCGCGATGCACAACAACGTGAGAAACCGGCGCTGAAAATGTTCCGCACCCCGCGTACCGGACAATGTTGTTCAAGAATCGCATCGATCCGCGCGCCGAGCGGTACTGGTCGTTGATCAGGCTGTCGGGATGGTTATGATACGCTTCGGCGATCAGTTTCCCGGCCGCCTGAAGGTCATCTTCGCGCCAGGGCCGCAGCTCCAGTTCGCGCGGCAGGTTCACGCTGGGCATCTCCCAGCGTCCATCCAGCGGCTGAACCAGGAACAGACGCCGGAAAACTTCAAACCCGGCCGCCAGAAAAATCTCCGCGTGCGAGCCGGTGGGATGCAGCAGCAGTTGCGACTCTATGCGATCCAGTTGCGGTGAGTTCAGCAGTGTCTCAAACATATGCCTGAGCAGCGTTTCCTCAATCGCATGCGCAGAGTCATGAGTCGCCCCGCCCGCTCCAGCGTCGATCGCGAATACATCGCCGATCACCGCCTTCGACTCCTCATATACGCAGAAGGCATAACCGATCACCTGGTCCGCCTCCATGGCCGCGTATCCCGGAAGCATATGGCTATCCAGATATTGCATCAGCAGCCGCGTCGACGTGTGGTAGTCCCAGTGCAGCCGCTGCTTCCACACCACACTCTCCGCATCGAGCACGCGCTTCAGCACCGGCGCGCCAAAGTGCCGCAGGTCGAGGATCTCGATGGAAGCGCTCGATGCCAAATCTTTCCCCAGCCAGTCTTTCTTCTGCTAGATAGACGCTATAGCAAAACCAGAGTCGCTGTATCCCGGAGCCTCAACACCTAAGTCGATGTGACCAACAGGGAGCAGCGATCCTCGGAAAAAAACACCAGGGCACGCCAACTCTGGTTTTGCCGTAAACCCTCGCCGATAAAAGCGTGCAAGCAGAATCTCTATTCCCGCTCACTTTGGCACGCAAAAGAGCCCACAGGCAACCGTGAGCTTCGTTTACTTGCTCCCAACCATGTAGACCATCAACCCCTGCTCCGGCCAGCTGAAGAGCTGTTCGTAAGGCCGCCCCTCCAGGTACTGTTCCAGCGCCGCGGTCGAGTGCAGATCCACGCCTCCGCGTCCCGTCATTCGCACCACCAGCAGGTGCTGCTCATCGGGAACGCCGCTCTCCTCATAGTTCACCACCGCGTGATTGCGATAAAACGCGAGCCCGAACTCGACGTCGCGCCGGACGCGAAACACGGCCACCGTTTCATCCGGACCCGCGAATTTCCCCAGTTCTTCAGCCAGCGGCCGGGAGGAGTACGACCGGTCAAGAAGGTGAATTACCCGCTTGGTAGCGCTCACCTGGCCCACGCCGAAGAATGGCCCGACGCCGTAGAGATAGAGCATCAGCACGACCATGATTCCGCACGTCACCAACCGCAGCCGGGCCACACCAAACCCATTCACCACCACCAGAATCAGCAGTGCCGCTCCAGCTGAGGCCAGCGCTGCCGCGGTCAGAGGCCCCGCCGGCGGCATCATCGCGCCGTGGGCCACAAACCAGGGCGCAAGCAGCGCCGCCATGGTCATCACACCGCACAGCAGCGCGTGCCCCGTCAGCACCCACATGCTCAATCCGGGCCGCCCCTTATGCCCCGGCTGACGCCGCCGGAACAGATAGTCGCCGGTCAAAATCGCAATGGGAGGAATCGAGGGCAGAATGTATCCCGGCAGCTTCGACTTCGAGAACGAGAAAAACACAATCGGAATCAGCGCCCACAGCACCAGAAACTCGGGAAACGCATCTCCGGGCCGGTTCGCGCAGGGAACCCCACACCTTGACCGTCGCACCCGCCATTCCGCAACCGAAGTCGCAAATCCGTCAATCAGCGCCCGCACCGCGATCACAGTCCACGGCATCATCCCCAGCAGGATCACCACCAGGTAGTACCAGAACGGCTGCGCATGCTGGTACCGGTCGGTCGCGAACCGCTCCAGGTTGTGCTCCATGAAGAACTCGTGAAAGAACGTCGGATTCAGATGCTGCACCGCGATGAACCACGGCAGCACCATGGCAAAGTAAAGCACCACCCCCGGCCACCAAAGCGATCGGCGCAGTATTGACCACTCCCGGCGCAGCGCCGCAAACGCAACCAGGATCGCCGCGGCCAGAAACGGCGCTACTGGCCCCTTGGCCAGCGTTGCCAAACCGGTAAAAAAGTAGATGTCGTACAGCCAGAACTTCGAATCCGTCTCGTACCACGCATACCAGCCGAGCAGCCCGATCGCCAGCGGCGCAGCCATCTGCATGTCAGTTGAAGCGCCCCGCGAAAACCCGATGATCCCCACGCACGCAACGGTAATCAGCGCCGAGTCCAGGTGCCCGCCTGGCCGGAATCGTCGCATGTGCAGGTAGATCAGCCCCGCCATAATGAACGCGAAGGTCGTCGAGGGCAGCCGGGCGCTCCAATCATGGACCCCGAAGTCCTGGAAGAGAAACATCGCTCGCCAGTAGTAAAGCGCAGGTTTTTCAAGCCACGGATGCCCGTAAAGATAAGGCGTGACGCACGCAGTCAGCCGTTCCTTCAGCGTTTGCGCATGGTCAAACCGGTCGAGCATCTCGTGAGCAATTTGCGCATAGCGCGGCTCATCGGCGCCCACCAGTCCCAGCCCGTCCCCGCCCAGCAGCGGAGTCAGCCCATAGAGCAAAAAGAAAAGAGTAAAGACCAGAAATACGGCTGCCTCGCATAGGGTTGCCCAGCGAGGCAGCCGCAAGCGTCGCTTCTGAGTGTGATCCGGGGCCGAGGTATCCAAAGTAGCTTCCACTTCCAGCGATTCTTCAGCGGGCGAGCGTCAACCGTTCTCGTCCGGAAAAATACTCTCGTCTCTGGTCAGGCGAATGGGAGGAGCTGACCTGTTCAACAGCATCTTCCGCTCTCCCGGCAGGTGCCAATTCTGGGAGATGCGGAAATCGAGTCACGCTTCAATAGGCACAAGGCTAACAGATTTGCCCGGAATCTCAAGCCGTCCCGGCATCCGCGGCCAGCCGCTCCAACCCTTCCCGCAACTCGCGCAGAATCACCTCCTGCGCCCGCTTGAGCGGCCCGTCCAAAGTGCACCCGGCGGCATTCTCATGTCCTCCGCCGCCGAGCCGCTCGGCAATAGCAGCCACATTGACCCGGCCTTTGCTACGCAGGCTCATCCGTACCTGGCCGTTCTCAAGCTCGCGCAGAAATGCCGCCGCCTCCACGCCGGCAATGCTCAGCGCGCAGTTCACAATTCCCTCGCAGTCCTCGTCGGCGGCGCAGGTCCGCACCATATCCTGGTGCGTGATCCACAGCCACGCCAAACGCCCCTCCCGCTGCAAATTGCAAAGCGCCCGGCCCAGCAAAAGCATCTTCGAAGTCGCGGCAGAGTAGCAAACATCCTGCGCAATCCTCACCGGGTCGGCCCCCGCTCGCACCAACTCCTCGGCAAGCGCAAACGTCGACGCTCGGACGCTTCCAAAGCAGAATCCGCCGGTGTCGGTAAGGATGGTGGTGTAAAGGCACTTCGCCATCTCCGGCGTAATGGTTGCTCCAGCCGCCTTCACCAGCCGCCAAACCATCTCTCCCACGCTTGCCGCCCCGTGGTCGATCCAGTTCACCTTCGCATATGCGCGCCCGGTCACATGATGATCGATATTGATCAGCATGAAATCTTCCAGGCCCAGCAACCGCGCCCGCTCCGGCCCGTCACACTCGAGCAGCACAACCGCGTCGTACGGTCCGCGCACCCGCATGACGGTCCCGATCTCATCGGCTCCCGGCAATCCCCGGTAGATTGCAGGAACCCGGTCCGCCGTCACCAGCTCAGCACGCTTGCCCATCTGCCTCAGCAGCATTCCCATCGCCAGCATGCTGCCCACCGCATCGCCGTCCGGCCGCGCGTGCGAACAAACCAGAAACTTCTCGCCTCTGCGCAACACTTCCAGGATCGCGGCAATGGGCTCCGCGTCACAGTCTGAAGAGGCGGGGTCAGAAGAAACCGGCACGGCCTCGGTTTCCGTCGGCGTACATGACGCCATATCGTGTGTCGAACCTGGGCGGGTCACTTGCATACTTGCCTACTCCGCCTTCGCCTCAGCCCCGGCCTGAACCGCGGGCGCGTCCGCCCGTGCGGCCAAACTACGTTTCCGCGACCGGGTCATCAGCTCCTCAATCCGCGCCTGGAACCGCCCCGACCTGTCTGCCAGGAAGCTAAGCTCCGGCACATGCCGCACGCCCATCCGCTCCTTCAGCTCAAAGCGGATATAGCCCTTCGCCGCCTCAAGCCCCGCAATGGTATCCGCCTCGGCCTTCACCACGTCTTTCACCGCGCTGTCCATGGCCACGTACACCCGCGCCGACTTGCCGCCCGGGTTCAGCGCCACCTCGGTGACATAGCAAAATCCGATCCGAGGGTCCGAAAGCTCGCCCTCGATCATGGTGCCAATCTCCACCCGCAGCGTCTCTGCCACCCGATCCTGATGATGTTTTCTTCCCCGATGCTCCGGCATGGCCACCTCCCGCTCAGGTAAACCCATCAGCATATCAGAGCAGCGGTCAGGCAGCTTCCAGGTGCTTGATTTGGGTGATGTCACTTTGGATTTCTGCGGCGATCCTGAACTCGCCACGAGATCAGATTGGTGCAGACTCGCTAATCTCATATAGGCAAAGGTTGCGCTCCCCGATACCGAGAGAGGGCCAATTGTTACGCCAGGCAGCTAGGTGAGCGGACTTGAAATGTTCTTCAAGCGCCACCCGATCTCTCCAGCGTTCCTTTACATGGATGAGGCCACGATCAAGGATGTCCTCGGCATATGAGTATTCCAGGCATCCAGCCTCCGCTCTGCTGGCCTCGACCATGAGTGCCATACTTGGTCGCGCCGCATCTAGCAGATCCGCAGGAAGCCTTATCGTGCCGACAATCAAGAGCATTTGATCTCCTCCGCATTTGCGGGAATCGTCAAGTCTAAACGATTCTTCGACCGTTGTATTCAGAGGGCAAAACTCCAACTCACCCCCTACCTTGATTTGCGTCGGCTGGCTGGCGGTCGAGAAACCTTGTGTGTGCGGTTCTTGAATGGGACAGAACTGCGTGACTTTGCGTCCGCGAGAGTAACCGGGTGGATACAACCTCCGGTGGCAGCGGTCACAGGCCGGCAGCGGCAGTTGGGCATATCCTTAATGGTTCCATGTGGGCTGGATTGGCTGTGGAGATCGCCGGAGTTGGCATTCCAGCCGCTCCGGATTCCAGCCGATTCAGGGGGAGAAGAAAATGAAATGGACGACTTCACTTTGTCTCAGCTTGCCGATGATGGTGGGAATTCTGATATTCGCCCTTATACCGGCGCTTGCGCAGGACAACTCCGGCCCTGGCAAGATCCACGGCCATGTGACCAATCCGGCGGGAATGACGGAGACCGCCGGTTCGGTGAGCCTTTCCACCGACGGTGGCGACACTTTGAGTTTCACCTTCAAGGTTTCCTCTACGGGCGACTACTCCGGCGAAGCACCTGGTGGACTCTATATGGTGATCTTTCGCGAGCCCGATACGCCGCCGGGAGAAGTGATTGACTCATTCAATAACGTATTGATCGTGGCCGGTGAGGATGTGCGCCAGGACTTCGACATGTCCCGCAAGGAATTCATCGATGCGTTGCCTCCGGAAACGCAAAAGCAATTGGAGGAGTTCAAGAAGAACAAAGCCGGAAACGCGAACTCCAACGACGCGATCGCCAGCCTCAACAATGACTTGCGCACCGCCGATCAGGCTCTGAAAGACGCTGATAACGCGCGAGTGGTCGCAGCCCACGAACTCGGCTCCGCTGCGGGCAAGGCTGCGCTGGATGCCAAGGCAGCGAAGATCAGGGCCGCAAAATATACCGCGATAGAAACCCTGATGCTCAAAGATGCCGGGTTAAGGCCGGATGCATCAGTTATATGGCTGATCCTTGGTCAGGCCCGGGTTGGGCTGAACAACTATGTCGACGCCGAGGCCAATCTAAAAAAGGCACTCGATCTGGAGAGCAAAGCAGCCACTCCGCACGCCGATATTCAGGGAGCTGCCACGGCTGAGCTCGGCGAGATCTATGCGCGTACTGAGAAAATTCCCGAAGCCGAGGCGGCTTTCGACGCAGCCGTCAAGATCGATGCCGGTAAAGCTACCCTCTACCTGATGAGAGAGGCCGCCATCTTCTCCGAGGCTGGAAACGCAGATGCCGAGTTGGCCGTCGCGGAAGAGGCCATCAAGAACGATCCGTCGCAGCCTATTTTTTACTATCTCAAAGGCCAGGGACTGCTCGCGAAGGCCACCGTGGACCCCAAGACCAAGAAGCGCGTCCTGCCCGCCGACTGCGCGGATGCATACAAGAAATACCTGGAGTTGGCGCCCAACGGCCCGTATTCCGCCGAAGCCAAGACGATCCTGGCCAGGTCTGGAATGTAGGCACACCGGTTGGCCCGAACTTTTGGGGAATTGCGGATGCGAACAATTGTTCGTAGCATAGACTCCTGTGTCCGCGACTATCCCCAGCCCGCTCGTTCAGGGACTGCTCCTGATCGAAAGCGAACCCGGCCGAAGCGTTGGCGAAGAGAGGATCGCGCTCTCTGAGGTGATCTCTGCGCTTTCGTTCGCGCTCGACCTCACTGAAGATGCTGTTCCCGGCCACGCGGTGCGCAGTTGCCTGCTCGGCATGCGCATCGGCGAAGATCTGGGCCTGGCCCGCGCGGAGATGTCCGATCTCTACTACGCGCTGCTGCTCAAAGATATCGGATGCAGCAGCAATGCGGCGCGCATGTGCGAGATTCTTGGCGGCGACGACCGCTCCGCGAAACGCCGCGTCAAGACCGTCGATTGGACGCGCGTGACTCTGGAAGGATTGAAGCTGGCCTGGCAAAACGCTTTGCCTGGAGCAAGCCCGTCACGCAAGGTTCTGCGCGTGGTCAAGCTCGGTCTCGATCGCGAGCGCAACAACCGTGAAGTCATTACTATCCGCTGTGAACGCGGCGCGGATATCGTGCGCAAGATCGGTCTCGGCGAAGGCTGCGCTAATGCCATCCACGCGCTCGATGAACACTGGGATGGGCACGGCTATCCGGATCGCCTGCGTGGTGACACCGCCCCCATGTTGGCGCGTATTCTCGGCATCGCACAGCATCTCGATGTCTTTGCGCTCGAACTGGGCCGCGAACGCGCCATCGAAACCATGATCGATCGCAGCGGAACCTGGTTCGATCCCGAGTTGGTCCGCATTGCTGTTTTGCTCCATCGCGCGGGGACGTTGTGGGATGGAATCGGCTCGCGCCAGGAACGTGTCATGGCGATCGAGATGGAACCCGGCGCAACGCGGCAAATCAGCCCCAACCAGGTCGACCGCATCCTCGAAGCCTTCGCCGATGTCGTCGACGCAAAATCACCCTTTACTTACCGGCATTCGATTGGCGTTACCGAAGCTGCTGTCGCCCTAGCGCATCATCTCGGGCTTGGCCACCAGCGCAGCAGCCTGATCCGCCGCGCTGCGCTGGTCCACGATCTGGGCAAACTGGCCGTTTCCAATGCCATCCTCGATAAGCCTGGCCCGCTCACCGATGCGGAATGGGATGTCGTGCGGGAGCATCCTCGGCTCTCGCAGCGGATTCTGGAGCGCATTTCTTCGTTCTCAAGGATTGCCACCATTGCCGGACGTCACCATGAAAGGCTCGACGGCAGCGGTTACCCTGACCGGCTGACCGCAGCGGAGCTCACCCTCGAAGACCGCGTCGTGGCCATGGCCGATCTTTACGGTGCGCTCTCCGAGGACCGTCCTTATCGCGCCGGCATGCGCCCCGAGCAGATTCTGGAGATCCTGCGCAGAGAAGTGCCTCACAAGATCGATCCCGATTGCTTCGAGGCTATGAAAGCGGTAATGGCGAACGACCACGGCCCCGCGGAGCCAGGTTAGTCTCGCTTGTGAGACCAGGGAAACGACAAAACCATACAAGTACGGTGCTAGAGATATTAATTCAAGCGGTCAGAGACCTATTCGGTATCGTTCCTGGCGGCGTCTTCAGATTCGCCTTCTACAGAGATGCGCAGAGACCGCAGGAAATGCAGGTCGTTCTTGGTGAAGGGAGCTTCCGTTCCGCCGTGCTCCTCGCTCCCGGCTTCTACGCTCTCTTCCTCAGCGCCGCCCGCCTCCGCGCTGCCGGCCTTTACTTTAGATGCTTTGGCGTCGCCTGATGCCGAAACTTCGTTCAGGCCAATGGTGGCCTCGAGCATGAGCAGCACGTCGAAGCCGTGCTTGCGGATATCCTGCACCACGCCGGCAATCTGCTCGCTCTCGATCACTGACTCGTGGATCGCTTCGCCCAATTGTTGAATCAACTCGCGCAGACGGGATGTCATGGGTTCCTCCATGAGCGGCGGCCAGCGCGAGCACAAGCGCGGGTTGCGGCGTGGGATCAATCTACCTTACTTCTATCGGCAGATGGGGGCAACCGTACAAAAGCGTTTGACCCCGCATCGCTGCTACCATCATAAACGGAATGAGACCTGAGAAAATTGGGCGGGTTCTGGGCATCGGAGTGCGGGTTGCCGGGCGCATGGCTGGCCGGCAGCTTGCGAGCCAGTATTCGGCTGGGCAGGCGCAACCGAGCCAAAGCCAGCCCGCCCAGGATCAAGATCCCTTGCTGAGAGCCCGTGCCGCCGGGCAAGCGACTCGTCAGACCAGCCGCAACGTTGCGCGCGGGGTGGGAGGATTTCTCAGTCCTTTCAAGCGTGTAGGCGGCAAAATCTGGCTTGAAGTGACCGGAGTCTTTTTCCTCTTGCCGGTCATCGTGTTTGGCCCCAAGCTTTTCGGTTACTGGACAAAGTATGCCAACGGCTCCGATCGCCGAACCTTCCCGCTTGGTGTGGCTGTGGTGCTGGTGTTCCTCTACCTCGGGGTCACCTCGTTCTGGCGAGCAAGGCGGCGATAACTTGCGCCGCAGCCGCTCTTAACTTTTGGGCGAGTCGCCTGGGGACGATTGGGTCCCGCTGGGGCGGGTGAGCGCCCAGGCAATTACGCCGACAATCGCAGCCAACACGATCAGCGAGATGAAGCCGCCGCCTCCGCCGTGTCCGAAATGAAATCCGCCAAAGCGCGCAAATGCCAATGCCGATGCAAACATAGGATCCCTCCATGGGCCGGGCAATTGCCCAACCGGTACATGGGTAGAGACACGGAACCGGACGGAGAGTTGCTGAGGAATGGGAACGCGACGCGGTTACTTTTTCGGGAGGACCTGCGCGAGAATGCCGCGGAGCTCCTCGCGCTGAGGATCGGTGAGATTTGCCAGACTGAGAGCGAAGTATGCCCGGGAAATCATTACAAGCACAATCAGACCCTTTCCCTCACGCCAATATTCATAGATGTTCCATCCGGTTTGCGAGAAAGTCCCACACGTATTTCGCGTGGAGATCGACTCCGGCGTGATGGTGACTGTGAATTCGCCTTGCATAGCGGGGTCTCTACGGTACATTCGGCGCAGTTGAAGGGGTCCAAGACGGAAAAGTATGAATACCCAAGCACCGGCGATCAAGACAAACGGCCCTACGTTTAGGAGAATGTTGTTCGCGGAGGGCGGTTCCGCGTGCGTAGTTACCGTCTGCTCTTCAGTAGTTGACTGCTGATTGGAACTGCGTTCAACGACTGCCCAAAGCAGCATGAGGCAGACCAGGACAAAAACCCAAAACATAACCGTCTTCAACGTTTGGGCGCGGCCGCCGGCTTTGAGCCGCAGCCTGAACGCCTGCTTGTATTCGGCCTCGCTGATTCTGTAGCTGAATTCCATGCCAACACTCTACCACTGGCGCTTTGTGTGCAGATGTGACGGCCCGGAGATTTACTTCCGCTTGCGCCACCATGCGCGTGGCGCGATGGCGTAGTTCAACTGCAAGAGAACGATGACTGCGATGCTGACCCAGGTGTTGATGACGCAGAGTGCTGCACCGGCCGCGTAGAGCGACTGCGCGATGACGATGCGCTTGCAGATGCTGTTGCGGACTTCGTCGGGCGTGTCGGGCTTGATCAGGTTGGCATGGGTGGCGTGGGCCCAGCTCCAGTAGAGCATGGCGCCGGGTGCGAAGATGTTGAGCCAGTAAATCCCCAGAGCCGCGCGATAGGTAATGAACTCGGCGAGAAGCCGCGTGGAGAATGGGAGCAGTGTAATGGTGAAGAGGAATCCGAGGTGAATCCAGGTGAGGTCGCGCGTGCCTTCGCCGATGTGAGTGAGCTGGGTCTGCTGGCCGGCCCAGAAGATGCCCAAGGTGAGGAAACTCATGCCGTAGGCAACCCACTCTGGCCCGAGTGCGCCCAAAGCACTGAGGAGCTGGCCTTCGCTGTGGACCTGGGCGGCGGAAGGAATGTGGAGATCGAGCACCAGCAGCGTCATGGCAACTGCGAAGATGCCATCGCTGAGCGCGGCGAGCCGTTCGAGGCTACGGCCTTGAATGCGGTTGTAGAGAGTGGGCATTGGTGTTCCGGCTCCTGTAACCCCCGCAGTCTCTTCCGTGGATCAGAGATACCTTCGAATTACGGCGCTGAAGCGCGTGTAGAGGAAGGATACGACGAGCAGCGCCACTCCGAGGACGATCAACGTGATGTAGCGATCGGAAGGAGAGAGCTGCCACACGTCCATGAGGAGGATCTTGACCACGCTAAGCAGGAGAAGCGCGAGGCCGGCCAGGCGGAAGCTGCGCTCGCCAACGATGAGAGCGAAAAGGAAGACGCCCACTCCCATCAGGCTCCAGGCAATGGTGATGTGGCCGGAAGTGAGCTTGAGCGCTAAGGCCAGGACCATCAGGCCAAACGGCGCGAAAAAGAACCACTGCTCGGGGCAGCGCAGAGCGGCAGCGAACGGCCCTGACGATTCCGCCGAAGCGCCGGAGAAGAAGCCCGGCTTGCGCAGCTGGAATGCGAAGGGCAACGCTGCCAGGAGCAACGCCGATGCGATCCCCAGGTGGAGCAGCGGCCGCTGCCAAAAGTTGCCGATCAGATCGAGAGCAATTGCGCGGACAACGACGGCGACGGCCAGTGCTACAGCTTGCAGCACAAAGGTTCTGCGGCGCATGAGCCACGCGAATGCCAGGCGCACGGTCGCCATGCCGGCCCAGATGGCGGTGACCCATGCGTCTCCGCCCCAGACGGGAACCCAGTAGGAAGGAAAGCGGTAAGCGAACCACAACGCAACCGAGAGTGTGCCCAGCGCGTTCATCAACAAACCGGCTTTGTACTCTCCGCGGCCGCAGCGCTCGCTGTCGCGGGTACGCTCAAGCAGCCAATAGCCGGACGCTACCAGAACCAGAACCTCGAGAATCAGCGAGAATGTGAGGCTGAATCCCTCAGTCGCCATCCCGGGACGCTGCTTGTGGAGTCCGTTGCTAAAAAGATCTGGCAGATCGATGGCGAGATAGCGGAAGGATGCCAGGCCCACGAGGGAGACTCCCTGCCAGCGCAGAAAGCCCTTGCGGGCGAGCCTGCCAATCTCAAAGAGTGCCAGACCCAGCGCAGCCCACAGAATGGCCGTGAACACATAGGAAGAAAGATCGTTGGCTAAGAAGCCGAGCAAGATGGTTGCCGCCCAGGAATATGCGGAGGGAACGTAGTTCGGCGATCCAGCAAGCACTGTTTTTCGGCGCATCCCCGCATAAAGCAGAGCCACAGCAGCGGCTAACGGAGCCTCGTTCCCAAGGAAACCGTCGATCCCCAAAAAGTCCCAGACGAACAAGCCAACAAGAGCGCACACGGCGAGCAGATCGGCTTGCAGAGCGAGGCCTTCGGCTTTGATCCAATCGGCAACGAGACCGAGCAGGAGAACCAACGCAAGCCAGCCCACCGCAAGCCACGGCGCGGGCACGACCGCCCAAAGGGCCGCAGAGGCCGCGGCGGTCCCGAGCCAACTGGAGAGCGCCAGCATGAATGGTTGGCCCGCGGATTGATTTGGCGAGTCGCCGGTGATTGACGGGAGGATGCGCCGAAGCAGCTCAGCGCGGATCCAGTAGGCGAGCGCTGCTAAGCCCAGGACGGATGTTTCCGCGAGATGGCGGCTGGGGTCGGGATTGTCGAGCCGGTAGAGGGCCAGCGGAAGAACAGGATGAAGGAATAGAGCGACCACGGAGATGAGTGCCAGAACATCGGCTTCGAGCGACAGTCGCGGACCGGAAAGCCGGTGGGCGGCGAGACTGAGCAGCAACGCGAGAACGAGCCAGCCTATGGCGACCCACAGGTCGGGCAAAGCGACCCAGAGAGCCGCGCCGGCAGCGGCTGCTCCGAGAAAGCTGAATGCGGGAATCACGAAGCCGAGCCAGGGAGCAAGATCGAACGCACCCGCCGGGATGCGCGGAAGAATGCGCGGATAAACTTCCGAGTGCAACCAATAAGCGATGGCGGCCAGCGTAAGAACGACCGTCTCGGCAAGGTGACGGCTGGGGTCGGGATTGTCAATGCGGAAGAATACCAGCGGAATGACGTGATGAATGATGAGGACGAATGCCGAAAGGAGAGCGAGCGCATCGGCTTGGAGCAAAGGGTTGGCGGCGCTGAATCGCTGCGCGGCAAAGGCGAGCAGCAGCGCGAGGGCTAGCCAACCGATGGGGAGCCACTGATCGGGCAGTGCTACCCACAGAGCGGCCACCGCGGCAGCGGCGCCAAGCCAACTGGTGATGCGCAGGGCATAGGCTTCTATTTCGTTTTCTGAGATTTTGGGCCAGCGGCGGGGATAGACTTCGGCATGAAGCCAATAGAGCAGGGCAGCAAGTGCCAGCGCTACCGTAAGCGAGGTATGCCCGCCGGGGTCGGGAGAGACGATACGGAGAATCAGAAACGGCAGAACGTCGTGGAGGGCCAGCACGCAGCCGGTGAGGACGCCTGCCAGAAGGCCCAGACGGCGGAAGACCGGCTCACCGAGACGCAGACCGCTGATGGCCAGAACCTGCGACTCAACCAGCCAGAGCACCGGCCAACTGACACCGTGAAATTTGAAGGGCACGGCGGACACCAGCAAGACCGTGGCGATTGTGGAGAGCACCACAAAGGCCTGACGGCGGCGCGAGCGCACGGTGAAGGCGAGAACCATCTCCAGGACGCCAAGTGCGGCCAGCGCCCAGAAAGCCCACTCTGGATGGACGGACTGATATTTCAACAGCGCCAGAACTCCTGAGGCATTGAGGATGGCGGACAGGCTCGATATGTTTTCCTCGTTTTGGTTGAGCGGTGTGCGGAATACATATGCCAGGCGGAAGATGAGCCAGTAGACAACAATCAGCGCTGCCGACGGCCAGAACTCGGTAAAGTCGGCGTGGTTATCCGGCAGAATCTGCGTGAGCCAGACGAAATGGGTGGCATAAACGGCGATGAGCCCGGCCAGTTCGAGCCACGCCCAGTGGCGCAGTGTGGTGACCGTGACCAATGCGAGGGCGAGCACGGCGCTGGCAGCGAGGCTGAAGACCACGGTTCCGCTTGCCGACTCAAGGTGACTGGTGATCAGGGTGAGATAGCCCAGTCCGAAGGCCAGTCCGGTGACGGTCTGCGAGCGATAGCGAAGCGAGTGGGCCACCATGCCCGCGGCGACGATCAGCATCAGCACCAGGTCCCAGCCAAGCGAGTGCAGGATGAGCGCGGCGGGAAGGTGATGCATGGCGAAGGTGGTGAAGAAGCAGAGCGCCCATCCGCCACCGATGCCGGCGCGGGCAAAGATGCGATAGACGGGCTTGCGCTCAAGCCAGACGCCGCCGATCAGTAAAGCTGCGCTTACCGCAAATCCGCAGAGGACTTTTCCGAGCGGGCCCATGGCGGGGAGGATGTGGGCCAGGTAAAAGGCTACGCCTACGACTAGCAGGGCGATGCCGAGTTTGCTGAGCCAGTTTGAGCCCAGGCGCTCTTCGAGTGAGAACGCTCGCTCAGCGCGGCTGGGCTCGGCGGATGCGGTCGCCGTTGGCGTGAATGCGGGAGGCGGTGCAGGTTTTGTCGCAGGCGGAGGTGGTGGAGTGAACGGTGGCGCGACCGGCCTTGCGGATTGGGAAGAGGATGCCTCCGCAGGCGCACGAAACGCTGCAACTGGCGGCGCGATATGGGTTGCCGCAAAAGCCGGCTCGGGCTTCGGCGGAGGAATGGGCGGCTGCACGGCCACGGGGGCCTGTGGGGCAGCTGGAGTTTGTAGAGCGGGGGGAGCTTGTGGAGATTTGATTGGCTCTGGCGCGCGGACCGGCGCAGGCGCCTCCGCTGGTTTGGCGGGCTCAGGTGGGCGCTTAGGCGCGGCCTGCTCTATGGATATCGGCGCTGGAGGCAAGGCAACAGCTGCGGCGTGCGCCTTCTGGAGAGCAGAGAGCTGCGTCCTGAGCCAATCGATCTCGCGTTGGAGGCGGACAATTGCATCCTGCATGTTCCCGCGCGCGTCTCGGTTGCTGAGCCAGAACGTGAGCAACAGTATTCCTAGAACAAGGATCAGGAAATAGTCCATAGGATCGATTGGGCGGAATTATACGCCGTTCGCTGATTGCGGCTGTGAATCCCCGTCCGCAGCTGGCTCAGGCGCGCGGCGGAGGAGCCTTCCTCGTGAAGTGAAATGCGGCCAGGCCCAGGGCGGCGAAACCGAGACAAATCGCGAGCACCGCATACGGTCCGGTGTGGATCTTCCAGCCTTTGTAAAAGGCCACAGCTGCGGCAATGACCATGAGCGCTCCGCGAATATGGTTCACTTGCGATTCCCTTTCCGATTTCCGAGTTGTATCGGTTTTATCCATGGTACTGCGGATTGATCTGGTTGACCCCGGCGGCGGCGAATGCCTATGGTGAGAGAAGAGCGAAGACGAGAGGGACATTCCATGGGAACTGCAACGGATGCATCTGCTGCTCCATTGAGAAAGACCGCACTGAACGCTACCCACCGCGCGCTGAAGGCGAAGATGGTGGACTTTGGCGGTTGGGATATGCCGGT
>Ga0181516_10001616_pt1 | contig 17030 bp, 16 predicted proteins | sample PEATcosm2014_Bin_25_FD_121104 | JGI IMG/M metagenome (GOLD analysis project Ga0181516, IMG submission 121104) | Peatland microbial communities from MTU Mesocosm Facility, Houghton, MI, USA - PEATcosm2014_Bin01_10_metaG | ecosystem: Environmental > Terrestrial > Soil > Wetlands > Peat | place... | reverse complement strand
GAGGGCATGATGCAGGGCTTTCCGATTGAAACGGCTGCGCGCCTCCGCAAGCTTACGCAGCGGCAGCTCATCGTAGCCGGCGGTATCCGCAGCCGGCAAGAGGTGGATGCGTTGCATGCGCTGGGCGCGGACGCCGTGGTGGGGATGGCAGTCTACACCGAACTACTCGCCGTTTAGGTTTGGCTTTCCGGCTTTGTTGCGCCACGCGGCATCGCGTCTTCGTGCAATTCCTGTTTTTGCATTTCACCAACAGCGCGGCTGGTCTCAACACGCGAGGCGCGCAGCAGGCGCGCGATCTGCTTCAGGTGCAGCTGCACCGCGTAGGCGCGCAGAATCTCAGCCTGGGAAAAATCGATGCCCGTGTGCCGCACCGCATCCATCCGGGCTTCGAGATCGGCAATGTCCTGCTCCAGGCTCATCCCCGAAGGCGGAACGAAGAAACGCCATTTGTGAATGCAACTAGCCACATGGTTGAAGCCGGTGCGAATATCCACAGCAAACTTTCCGAGTTCCGGCTCCAGTTGCTGCGCGAACCTGTCTTCGCGGCTCCCTTCAACAGAGAACTGCAAGGCGAGCAGCGCGTCAAAAATCGAACGGCCGAATTGCGCCAGCATTCCCAGGCCCTCATGCCATCCCGGGCCTCCCGAAGGTTCGTTGCGGGCATGTTCCAGCAACTGGTTGTTGCTGCGGAGCAGTGCTTGCACGTCGTCGCGCAGAGCCGGCAGGTTCTCTGGAGGTGTGCCGCGAAAGCCTTCGAGGATAGCCTCGAAGAAACTGCCGAGCAGCAGAAACTCCTGGGCCAGCCCGTCGCGCAACCGCAACCGGGCGCGGTCAGGAAACACCAGAGTTGTGACAGCCAGGGCAACGACGATTCCCAGGACTACTTCGCTGACGCGATCCATCGCCAGGCTCCAGCGTGGGCCCTCCTTTTGTACCAGCATGATGATGGTGATGGTGACTCCTGCAAGCCGCGAGCTGTTGCGCAGGCCTAGCAAACCGCAAATAAGGATCGCCGCCAGCACGGCAAGAATGTAATTCCATGGGAGCACGCCGAACATTGAGAACGAGAAGCCAAGCACCGCGCCAATGAGAGTGCCCAATAAGCGTTCGCGCGAAGCGTCGACAGTGGAACCGACATTCGACTGCAGCACGATGATCGCGCTGATGGAGCCCCAGTATCCGTCGTGCAGCCCGAAGCGCAGCGCCAGCCACCAGCAGAGCGCCGCGGCCAGCGCGGTTTTAGCCGCGTGAACGAGAAGGCGCTCGTGTTCCCAGGAGAGAAGTCCGGTTTTCTCCGCCGGTTCAATGCGCAGCTTTACCGCAAGTTGATGCTGGGAGTGCGTTTTGTTGAATTTCAACCGCATTTAAGGAATCCGCCGTTGAATTGTCTCACAGTTCCATCATGATTGAGGCCGACGTGGTTGTGCGATATTGAGCCTCTCCTTCTTAGTCCAATTGCGTCAATATACAAAGGCAAATTCACGCCATCGTGGGCGGGGAACTGCGACCGAGGCCTGCGATCGTGCATCAAATACAGAGTACTGCTTTTTTGGGCCAGAGCAGGTTCGCCTCTTCTTCGATAAACAGACCCCTGGAGCTTCCCTTCTTATGATTCGACCAAACGTCTTTCTCCCTCTCGCGCTGGCGGTGTTCACTTTGGCACCGCTTGTTGCCGCACAGGAGGGTGTCGCATTCATGGCCGTACCCGGGCCTGCCACAGAAGACGCCGCCCTTCCCGATGCGCCGCTGCCCACGCCGCAGGACCAGGCGCCCGGTTACGAAGGGAAGCAGACCCGGCGCATTCTGGGAATCGTTCCAAATTTCCGTTCGGTGAGTGTAGACGAGAAGCTGCCTCCCATCTCGGCGCATGAAAAACTCAAGCTCACTCTCGAGGACAGTTTCGATTACTCTAGCTTCATTTACGTTGGAATGTTGGCTGGTGTCTCGCAGGCTGAGGGCTCCTACCCTGAGTTTCACACGGGCGCACCGGCTTACGCCCGTTACTATTGGCACGGCTTCGCGGACGATTTGAACGGCAATCTGATGACGGAGTTTATCCTGCCGGTAGCCACAAAGGAAGACCCACGCTACTATACGCTGGGACGCGGCGGCGTCTTCAAGCGGACGGGATACTCGGTGTCGCGGCTCTTTATCACGCGTACCGACAGCGGCGGAGCGAGTCCAAACTTCTCTGAGATTGTAGGAAATGGAGCTGCCGCGGGAATCTCGGGCCTTTACTATCCGAGCCGGGAGCGAACATGGACCAAGACCGGCCAGCGGTGGGCGGCGCAGGTGGGCCTGGACGGCTTCTCGGATCTGGTCAAGGAGTTCTGGCCTGACGTGAACGCCAGGTTGTTCCACAACAAATACTGAGTCCTCGGTTAGCTGCTGCGATAGCATGAAGGCAGGCCCTCGCACTCAACGGGCCGCTCCCTATCCTCATGCTGCGAGTTGGATACCCAGGAACACTGCCGGCGGAATTATTTCGCGATTTCCCCGAAGGCATCGAATTGGTTCGCATTCCGGACCCTCCGGACCATGACATCGAGATCGATGTGTGGATTCCCGATCCGTATTCGAACCGCGCTGCTCGCGCGTGGCCTCGGCTTCATGGCGTAAAACTGGTGCTGTCCATGTTGGCAGGCACGGAGTGGATACCGCCGCTGGTAGGGCCGCATGTAACCATCTGCAATGCGCGAGGCGCGCACAACATCAGCACTGCAGAGTGGACGCTGGCCGCGATTCTCTCGATGCTCAAGTACTTCCCCTTTTACAACGAAATTCAGCGGGAGGGGCGATGGAAGCGGAGATTCCAGGCGCCGCCGCACTTCGCCGCGATCACCGGGGATAATCACCCGTGGTATCCACAGGTAATGCTGGAAGAGTTGACCGGCAAAGCGGTGCTTCTGGTTGGCTATGGCTCCATCGGCAGGGAGATCGAGCGGATGCTTGAGCCGTTCCGCGTGGACGTGCTGCGCGTGGCACGCAATGCGCGCACTGAACCCATGGTTCATGGCGTCAGCGAACTGGACAACCTGTTGCCGCGGGGCGAGGTGATCGTGTTGATTCTGCCCTCTACTGAGCAGACGCGCGGGCGGATCGGCAGCCGCCAGTTTGCGCTGATGCGGCAGGGAGCATTGCTGGTGAATGCCGCTCGTGGGCCGATTGTGCAAACCGATGCGCTTGTAGAGGCGTTGCATGCGGGCAGGATTCGCGCTGCGATCGATGTAACCGATCCTGAACCCCTTCCGGAAGGGCATCCACTCTGGAGTTGCCCAAATCTTTTGATCACGCCTCACATCGCCGGGGCGAGCCGGGAGTTTGCACCCCGCGCCCTGCGAACGGCGGCGGACGAACTGCGTCGCTATAGGAAGGGCGAACCACTGCACAATGTTGTGCAGGCGGCCATCTAAGCAGCAACCGGCGCTCGCCGCCATTCGCGCAGGCCGAGCACCGCCAGTACCACAAGGCCGGCGTAGAGCAAGGCCGTCAGCTTTAGATCCTTGTAGAGATATTCGCCGATGTAGATGACGTCTACAGCGATCCAGAGCCACCAGTTGGCGATATGCTTGCGCGCTCCCCACCAGCTCGCCACCAGGCTGTAGCTTGTCAGGGCCGCGTCGAGATGTGGCAGGGCGGCGCCGATGCGCACCATGAGCCAGCCCAGCAGGACCGCTCCGACGGCGCCCGCGGCCAAGCCCGCGAGCCAGCCGCGCAGGTCAAGAGGAACAACGCGCACTTCCCCTTCCGCGCGTACACCGCGCCACCAGTGCCACCAACCGTAGAGCGTGAAGGCGACAAAAAAGACCTGCAGAAGCGCATCTGAAAAGAGGCGCGCGCGGAAGAAGACCGCGAGGTAAAGGAAATCCGCGGCCAGCACGACTGGCCAGCAGATGAGCAGGCGGCGCGTCGTGAGCCAGATGCCGAGCACGGTGGTGACTGTGCCCGCAATCTCAAGCCAGTGCTCGGCCAGGTAGTTTGCGACGATCGGCCAGCTCATTGCATTCCAACTTCTTGCGATAGATTTGGTCGATTTGCAGCCCACCGTTCAATTGCACTCAAAAGCGACCTCCCGGCGGCGCTCCGGAACCAGCGCGCGTGGCCTGCGAGCCAGCCGTCATAGGCCATCGATGCTTTCTCTTGCGAGTGAAGCACCGACAGAAAATAGTCAGCTTCAGAGAGCGCGAACTCCGCGTGGCAGAGAGCGGTCATGGGCGCGAGCGCGGCGGCCTCTTCCTTCGACAGTGGCCGGACCGACTCGTAGCCGTCGAGAAGCGCGTGAAGGTGATCGAGGTGTACGGGCACGTCGTCCGGGTGTGCGGGGTGAGCAACCAGCACGAGCCACTCAACGATATTGCGCTCGATGGCGTTGGCCAGGTCGTGGACTGCATTCGTTCGATCGGCGAGGCCGAAGTCAATAATGGCCGTTGCCTCCGCACTGTCGCTCAAATCGCTCCAGAATAGATTTGAGGCATGCAAATCGTTGTGTGTCCATAACGGCGGCAGAGCGCGAAGAAGCGGCAGAAGCCGCGCATGAAACGGAGCGAGCAATTGGAGAGCCTGCTTGCAGTTGACCCGGACTGCCGCGTTCGAGGCCAGTATTGGGCGCGCAGCCAGATAACGGCTCAGTTCTAAGCTGGGGTCTCGTGAGGCAAAGATTGTGAAGCTGGCGACAAGCGGTTGCGGCTTGCGGCGCGGAACATCAAATCCCTGCGCTGCAAGATGAAGCCGCGCAAGAGCCTGGCCCGCGGAGTGAGCGTGCGCCGCCGTGCGAAAGGGCGTCCAGGAGATCGCCTCTTCATACAGGTCCACGCCGTTGGGCGTTTCGTGCACCTCGTAGGTCCATTCACTCATTTCAATTGCAGTGTCGCCGGATACGGACGCGAACACACGCGGCACCTGCGTTCCCGCATTGAAGAGGTACGCGAGAAAGCGGTGCTCCTCAAGCAGGCCTTCGCGATCACGCACGGTGTGATGATGGCGCTTGATAAAGACCTTCCCCGTCGAAGTGCTGACCACCGCTGCAGCAGAAAGCGGTCGCGGGCTTGCGAACAGAATTTCTACCGGTTCGCCGAGGGCGGGAAACCGGGCAAGCAGTGTGCGCACTTCCGCGAGAGTCAACGGTGGCCAGTCGGGCTCGACCAGCGTACCATCCATGCCGTGCACTTTTACAATTGCGCTCATCTTGCCTCAGGCGCTGATGCCCTGGTCGATTCTAGTGCGTTTACAGCATGGCTGAAGCCATGCCCTTTCAAGCTCTATCGAAACTGAATTGCATCAAAACGTGTAATGCGCTGAAAGCCGCACCGTCGTGGGCGCACCAAGATGGATGAATGTGTCGCCGTAGTTGGCGCCGGTGTCCTTCCAATAGCGCTTGTCGGTAATATTGTCGGCGTAAAGGCGCACGGTTAGGTGGCCTTGTTCCCCACCGGGCGTATAGCGCGCGCCCAGGCTGAAGAGGTTGTAGCCGGGCACGCTGACCGCATCGTCGCGCGTAGCCTCCTTGCGGCCCGTGTAGCTCCATCCCGGCATTACATGCAGGCCATGCACGTGAGGCAGCAGCACATCGGCAAACAATGCGGTCCGCAGATGCGGCACATTGATCACCTGTTTGTTATCGAATGCCTGAGTTCCCGTTTCGTCCGATAGCGCGCGGATGGCCGCAATCGAACCCGTGAGCCGTAACCAGTTCGCTGCCTTGCCTTCCGCATTGAGCTCAATGCCGTCGTGTGTCTCGTGGCCCTCGGATTCAAAGCACTGGTCGCCTGGGTTGCCCGTTGGGCAGGAGCTGTCGGTGCCTTGGACCATTTTCGGATAGAAGAACGGCGCGCGCATGCGGAAGAGCGCGGTGGTGATCAGGATGCGCTGGCCCGGCTCGAACTTGGCGCCGATCTCGCTCTGGCGGGTGAAGAACGGCGATAGAAACTGGCTGCCGTTATCGACCCAGAAAGGCGCCTGCGGACCGAGCGAGAGCAGAACGCCGTAGTTTCCGTAGAGGGTCAGATTGTCAATCGGGTTGAAGGTAACGGCGTACTGTGGCAGCCAGATGTTCTTATCGGTAGACGTGGGCACGCACGAGCTCGGAATGGAGAAATCGGCACAGCCCGCATAGGGGGAGTAGTTGTGATCGCGCAGGGAATCAAAACGTCCGCCGACGAGCAGCTGGATGCGGCCGGGGAGATGAATCCGGTCCTGCAGGGTGGCGGCAGCCTGGTGACTGTCTTCCCACAATCTCCGCGGGCCGGCGGATTGATGGGGATCTTCGATAGGAAATGGCGCGTTGGCCTGAAAGATGTTTTCTGACCCTACGTAGGTGTAGACAGCGCCATCCTGCACAACTCCATCGGGTGAATAGGGATCCGTTATGCTGAAAAACCCTGGCTGCTGCACGCTGCGCAGAAAGATCTCGCCTCCGGCAGTCACGTCGTGCTTAAGGGCGCCGGTCTTGATGCGGCCGGTGACCATCGCTTCGGCCTCGGCGTCGATGCGCAGTTCGCCGGGATTGCGGTAGTCGTAGATATCGTAGGTGCCGTCAGGAGCGAAGAAGTAGTCGGGCGCGGTACCACCATTCCCCTGGCACTCGGCATCGTAATAGCACCCGTAGGCGTAGACCACGTTGTCGTCGATGAGCGAGTGGCTGAAGCTGCCCGCCGCGAAGGCCTGCCAACCGTGAGGCAGATCGTAGTCGAGGCGCACACCCGTGTTGAAGGTGTCAAAGGTGTTGGGCTTGGCCCACGATTGCTCGCCCAGCATCGTGGATGGATAGATGCTGCTCAAATTGGGCACCGTCGTGCCGCCCAGTAATTGATAGCCGCAGACCGACCGCTCCACCTTGTGCTGGTACTCGAAATTGCCGTTCAGAATAGCCTTCGGGCTCAGCTTCCAGTCGGCCGCGCCTGCGCCCATCGCGCGCCAGCCATCGGCATCGTCGACGTAGCTCTGAATTCGTTCGCCGGCGAGATTCATGCGCGCGCCCACCTGCTTGCGGCTGCCAAAGAGATGTCCAATGTCGACCGCGCCGTAGGCAGTGCCACGATGATCGGTACCCAGATCGACGCCTTCAATCGCCGCCGGCCTCTTGGTAACGTAGTCGATGAGGCCACCTGCCGAGGCCACTCCGCTCTCCACGCCCGCAATGCCTTTCAAGAATTCGACACTCTGCTTGTTTTCGAGCGGGACGTCCTGTTCCCCCGCGATGGTCATGCCGTTGATCTGGAGGCCAGTCGCTAGATCGATGGGGAAGCCGCGAATCTCAAAGTCGCCGTAGTAGCCCACCGGAGCATAGTCCTCACCGATGGATGCATCGTTCTTCACCACGTCGGAGAGCAGGCGCGAAACCTGGTCGTTGAGCAGGTCGCGCGTAACAATGGTCGCCGAAAGCGGCGTCTGTTGCAGAGTTGCACCGTCCAGTGTGCCTACGGTAACGGTCTCGGGCAGATAGTCGTCCTTGACTTCCCCATGGACGACGACTGTGGTGGTGACGCGTGTCGGCTTTTCCTTTGCAGGTGCCGGATTTGACGCGCCAGCCGCCGCATTCGCCGGTGCCGGGCTCTGGGACAACGCGCGGGAACAAAGGAGCACGCAGCAAGCCAGCGTCAGCACCTTGGCAAGAAAGCTGCGCATGGCGGCGAATGAGGTCGATTCGATACGAATGACGATGCGATGAGACATGACTTCCCCTGGACTGCAACATGAAAAAGGGGAACTCAGATGGATTCGAGGAAGAGGGCCGTTCGGCTTCGAAAGCTTCCCACGCCGGTATTATCCGGATCGGGTTCTAGGGTATTTCTCAGCCCCACTTCGTGGAGCACCCCTGTTTCAATAGTTCGATTGAATCACCTTTGGACGGGTTCTTGCAACTCGGCGCGCCTGTTGGGCCTGCTCATCTGACCAGGCAGGCGGGCAGGCGCAGTGCATGCCGCTGGCCAGCCGCATTTGCTCCGCATGTTCAGCCTTGGCCGGGCGCGCCTCCGAGGCGAGCCCCCCGATCATGGCTCCGGAAAGCACCTCCAGCATCGCCGCCTGCGCCCGCGCCCATACCGGGTGCGCTGGACATTGCGCCTTGCGATGACAGGATCGGCCGGAAACCAGGCACACATTCAGGCAGATTGGACCGTCAGTGGCTTCAATCACGTCGAGCATCGATGCCGTGCGGCCATGCGGCGAAATCTGAAAACCGCCCAACTGTCCACGCCGCGACGAGATCAGTCCGGCGCGCGATAAGGCCTGCAACACCTTGGAGAGAAAGCTCTCCGGCGCATCCGTGGCTTCGGCCAGCTCGGGCAGCGCGACGCGTTCATCCCCGGGCGATCCAGACAAGTGAATCATCACGCGGACCGCATAATCGGCCGCGCGTGTCAGTTGCATCGACGAGTTCGGTCTCTTCATGCCGTTGTCCTGTCGAGCGGGCCCTCATCCCAAGGCCCACAGATGCCGATGAGCTTCACAGGCAGCCAAAAGCGGTGCGCCTGGGACCGAGACGAGGGGTGCTATCAAACGGCAGGCTAATCGAAATCCATCACAGCCGGATGTATTCTCCGTCACAGACCTATGACAATCGCAGGTTGTAGCGTGGCTTTTGCCAATCCAAATTGGAGAGAAACAGTCCAAAATGTCCCGCCAAGAATCCTCCGCGGCTTCCCACTGCTGGGCCCTCCCGGTTCGGGCCGGCGACGTGAGCTTTTATTCATTGCTCAGGGCCGCATGCGTCGCCGGCCCCGCGCCGGCTGCGGAGTGAAAGGAACTTCCGGAATCTTATGAATCCATATCCCGCTGTCGATCCCATTCCACTACCGGCGCCTGTCTGGCTGTTGAAATTGCTCCATGTGGTCACACTGGCTTTGCATTTTGTCGCCGTTGAGATGCTTCTGGGCGGACTGCTGCTTGCCGTTCTGCTCAGCCTGTTCCGCAGCTCGCCGCTGGCGCTGGTCACCGCGCGGGCACTGGCGCGCCGGCTAACGGTGGTTATGACCTTTGTGATCAATCTGGGTGTGCCGCCGCTCTTGTTCGCGCAAGTGCTCTACGGACGCGCACTCTACACCAGCAGCGTGCTGATCGGCATCTATTGGATCTCGATCATCGGCATTCTCATGCTCACCTACTGGCTGCTCTACCAGTTCTCAGCGCGCCTCGACGCTGGCAAATCAGCCTGGTGGGTGGGTTTGAGCGCGTGGCTGCTCGCGGGCTTTATCGCGCGGCTGCTCTCCACCAATATGACGCTCATGCTGCGCCCCGAAGTGTGGCGCGACATGTACTCCGCCTCGGCCATGGGTGCGTATCTCCCCACAGGCGACCCAACGCTGACGCCGCGCTGGCTGCTGATGATGGCTGGCGGACTGTTCATCGGCGGATTGTGGCTGGTGTACCTGGCAGCCCGCAGCACTTTCACAGCCGAAGAGAAGAGCTTTGCTGCCGGACTCGGCGGCAAGGCGGCCGCTGTCTTCGGAGTCGTATACCTGCTGGCAGGGCTATGGGCGGCAAGCGTGCAACCCGAGATTGTCAAAGCCGGGCTCGCAGGCCACAGCGGTTATCCGCTCTACAAGATTTCCGGATTCGCCGGCTACGGCTGGCTGGCACTGGTGATTGTTGCCGTGTTGGTGGGCGCGATTGCCGGATTCGGCAAAATCTCTGCTGGATGGATTGGGTGGACCTGCGTGCTTCTGGCGGTGCTGGTTGAGATCACGCTGGTCGTTTACCGCGACGGCGTGCGCGACCTGACCCTGCTCAGCAAGAACTACGACGTCTGGGACCGGGTAGTGGTGACCAACTGGAGCGTGGTCGGCCTCTTCCTGGTGCTCTTTGTGGCCGGGTTGGGCGTGGTTGGGTGGCTCGTGTCGGTGGTGGCGCGCGCACAGAAACCAATGGAAGGTGCGGCTTAGTTTATGAGCGAATTTGTGAATTCCGCAACAATTGTGCCTGAGAACGGCGAGCGCAACACGCGCCGGGCTTTTCTGGCGGCTGCCGGGGCAGCAGGCCTGTGCTACACCGCCGCGCTGGCCTATCCTATTTATCGTTACCTCGCATCGCCGGAAGAGATGGCGCTAAGCGCAACGGCGGTAACCGAGGTGACGCTGAAGGATGCACAGAAGCTGCCCGCGGGGTCGGTGCTGATGTTCAAGTTTGGCACCGCGCCGGCCATGCTGATTCACCACGAGGACGGCCGCTGGGTGTCGATGACCGCGGTATGCACGCACCTGGGCTGCACTGTGCAATATGAGCCCCAGGCCGACCGCGTTCACTGCGCCTGTCATGGCGGCGTCTACAACCCCTACACCGGCGCCAATGTCAGCGGTCCGCCGCCCAAGCCGCTCAAGCTCTTCAAGGTAGCGGTCAACGACACCGGGGTTGATGTTTCGCGGGCATAAGTTTTCCAACCCAGAGAAAGACTCACCACGCGAAACCTAAGGAGCAACACATGGGAATCCTCGATTTATTCAGCCTGAAAGGCAAGAATGCTTTGGTCACCGGATCAGGCCAGGGTCTGGGCGCGGGCATGGCCATTGCCTTTGCGCAGGCGGGCGCAAATGTAGCCCTGCACAACTACGACCAGGTTTTGGAATCGACGATTGAAGAAGTGAAGAAGACCGGCGTCAAGTTCATCTGCCGTTCCGGCGATGTGTGCGACAAGGCGATTGCCCACATGCTCGTCGACGACACGGTCAAGGAGTTCGGCTCCATCGACATTCTGGTGAACAATGCGGGCACCATTCGCCGCGCACCGGCTGCGGAACACTCCGAAGAGTTCTGGAATACCGTCATTAACACCAATCTGAACGCCGTTTGGTTCCTCAGCCAGTATGCCGGCCGGTTGATGCTGGCCCAGGGACACGGCAAGATCATCAACACCGCTTCGCTGTTGTCGTTTCAGGGCGGCATTCTGGTGCCCGGATACGCCGCGGCCAAGGGCGCAGTCGCGCAACTGACCAAGGCGCTCGCCAATGAGTGGGCCGACAAGGGAATCAACGTCAACGCCATTGCACCCGGCTACATGGCCACCGACAACACTGCGGCTCTGCGCGCGGATCCGGCGCGCTCGGCGGCGATTTTGAACAGAATTCCCATGGGCCGCTGGGGCCTGCCTTCGGACCTCGCCGGCGCAGCAGTGCTGTTGGCGTCCGAGGCCGGCAACTATATCCAGGGACACGTCCTGGTCGTTGACGGCGGCTGGCTCTGCCGCTAAGTCGATTCCAGTGCGGGACGGGGAAAAGCAACAGCGGGTCTAAAGGAAAGAAACATGACTGCAAAGACGATCACGAGCAATGTTTACGATTGGATGGATGAGCGGCTGGGTCTTTCTGAACTGGCCGCCTTCGCACGCCACAAGACCGTCCCGGTCCACGCTCAATCTTTCTGGTACTACTGGGGCGGCATCTCGCTGTTCCTTTTCCTTGTCCAGTGCTTTACCGGCGTGTTGCTGCTGGTCTACTACCGGCCCGGAGCGGAAGCCTACGAATCGGTGCGTCAAATCACCTTCGTGATGCACTTCGGCTGGCTCATTCGTTCGGCGCACTCCTGGTCGGCCAACCTGATGATCTTTTCCATCCTGGTGCACATGTTCTCGGTCTTCTTCATGAAGGCCTACCGCAAGCCCCGGGAGTTTGGCTGGCTGAGCGGCATGGCCCTGCTGGGATTAGCCGCTGTCTTCGGCTTCTCCGGCTACCTGTTGCCCATGGATGAGCTCAGCTACTTCGCCACCAAGGTCGGCCTGCAGATTCCGGTAGCGATTCCGTGGATCGGCACGATGATCGCCAATATGCTGCGCGGCGGCCCGGACGTAAGCGAATTCACAGTGCAGCGCTTCTTTGCCCTGCACGTAGTGGTGCTGCCCGCCATCTTCGTACCGCTTCTCGGCTTCCATCTCTGGCTGGTGCAGCGGCACGGCAACGCGGTTCCGCCGAGTGAAGAAGCGAAGCCGGCAAGCGAGCGCAAAAGCATGCCGTTCCTGCCCAACTTCATGCGCAAAGATCTGGCCATGTGGCTGATCTCTCTCAACATTCTTGCGCTGCTGGCCTCGGTGTTTCCCTGGTCGCTCGGCAAGCCGTTCGACTCACTCGCGCCAGCGCCCGCCGGCATTCATCCCGAGTGGTACTTCATGAGCCCCTTCGAAATGCTCAAGCTGCTGGGCTCATTTCTTCCCGGCGAATCCGGCGAAATTGCGGGCATCCTGCTGTTCACGCTCGGCATCGTGCTGTGGATTCTGATCCCGTTCTACGACAAGAACAAGGAGAGCGGACAGCGCGCACGGGCCGCACATTATTTCGGCCTGCTGGCAGTTTTTGCCCTGCTGGCCACCACTGTCATCGGCTACTGGACAATTCGGTAAAGCAGTATAGCAGTGAAGAAGTGAACGAGTGAAGAAGTGAAGCTAAGAAGAAAGCAGAATGCGAAGTGATTGTCGAAAAGCCCAGGACGAGAGCAACCATGCAGTCTTTCCGAGACCTTCAGGTTTGGCAAAGGTCGATGGAATTGACGGTGGCTGTTTATCGGCTCACGCAATACTTTCCTCGCGAAGAAGCTTTCGGGCTCACGTCTCAGCTCAGGCGCTCTGCAATCTCCATCCCGAGCAATATCGCGGAAGGCCACGGGCGCATGAACACGCGCGAGTTTAAACACTTCCTCCTGATCGCTCGCGCGTCGAATTGCGAGTTGCAAACACAACTGGAACTCTCCGGCGCGTTGGGGTTCGCAGATACTCAACTGCTTACCACGGCCCAACGAACTTCAAATGAAGTGGAGAAGATGCTTTTTGCGCTGTTAGGCAAGCAGAAGAACAACAGCGGTTGAAGCCCACAGTCTTGTTTTACTAGCGTCCTTGTTCACTCGTTCACTTTTTCACTTTTTCACTTCTTCACTTTTTCACTTCTTCACTTTTTCACTCGTTCACTGGAGTCTTTCAATGAACTATCCATTCTGGGAAATTCCAATTCTCGGCTCGGGCTGGGTGATCGGCATGATCGCAATCTTCCATGTCATGATCTCGCAGTTCGCCGTGGGCGGCGGTCTTTATCTGCCCATGGCCGAGCGCAAGGCGCGCCGCATGACCGATCCCGCGCTGCGCGACGCGTGGCTCGCGCAGCTCGTCAATCATTCCAAGTTCTTCTTGATTCTCACCGGCGTCTTCGGCACCATCTCCGGTGTGGGCATCTGGTTCGCCATTGGACTCACCCACCCCGAGGCTACCAGCACCCTGATTCATAACTTCGTCTTCGGCTGGGCCATCGAGTGGGTCTTCTTCCTCGTCGAGCTGGCTACCGCCGCAGTCTATTACTACACCTGGAACCGGATCGACGCGAAACTGCACCTGACCGTGGGCTGGGTCTATGCTGTCGCTTCAGCCGCCACGCTCATCATCATCAACGGCATTCTGGCCTTCATGCTCACGCCGGGCGACACCTGGCTCGCCGTTGCCGGAACGGGTCACGAAGCCAGCAAGTTCTGGAATGCGTTCTTCAATCCCACCTACTGGCCGAGCCTTCTGCTGCGCGTCTGTGTCTGCTGTTCGCTTGCCGGCGTATGGGCGCTCATCACTGCCAGCCGCATCGACGGTGACAGGCAGCCGGCGCTCAAGATCAGCAAGGTCAAGTGGAGCGTACGCTGGCTGGTGCCTTCCTTCGTCGCCATGCCTTTCCTGATGATCTGGTACTACATGATGGTTCCCGCTTCGCAGCAGGCGCTCCTCACCCTGGGCATCGACACCATTAACGCAGGCACCTTCTCCGCCGTCACGCGCATGGCGCTGGTCATCATCGTCACCTCGGCCACTATTATCGGGGTCGCTTACTACCTGGCCTATCGCAATCCGCTGGACTTCAATCTATCCCATGCAATGGCCGTGCTGCTGCTCGCGCTCATGGCCACCGGCGCTGGAGAATATTCGCGCGAGATGCTGCGCAAGCCCTACGTCATCGGCCACTGGATGTACTCCAACGGAGTGCGCGTCCCGTATGTCAGCCGAATCAACCACGATGGCTACCTGGCGCAATCCAACTGGGTCTGGAACGGATCGGACGCAGACTACTCCCGCGGCGAAGCCATCTTCCGCGGAGAGTGCGGCTCCTGCCACACCATGGACGGCTACCGCCCCATACGCCAGCTCCTCAGCGGACGCGATCGCGCCAACATCGGCAGCTTTGTCACCATGCTCCACGACTACAAACAAGAAATGCCCTACCGGCGCTTTATGCCGCCCATGGTCGGCACGCAGCAGGATGTGAACGACCTGACCGATTTCCTGAACGCCAAGGTAAACCCGCCCGCAGCAAGCGGACAGCAAGCTGTGCAAACGGCGCAGAAATAATTCGTTCCTCAGAAGGCGTCGACAAACTTAGCGAGGCTTCTCCGGTGGAGAAGCCTTTCGTGTTTCTGTTGAAAATGGCGTTCTTGAGGGCAAAATGGTGGTCTTTTGGCCAAAAACGGCCAAAATCCGGCTTTTTGTTTACCGATAAGTAACTAGGATGATTTTCGATGTTGTTCATTTCGCTTGTGTTATCCGTGGAAAAGTGCCCTATTGCGACCCATTTTCTGGGAGGGTACCCCCCTCGCCAGTTTTTGCGCGGAAGAACAGGCATTGCGGGCCGAGTTTCCGGCGTGAGACTGGGGGAGGTTCATACCCTCATTCTGCGCCAGCATCGGATAATCTTCTGCAATGGACGGAGGCTTTTCGTTTCACTTTGATCCGGGAACACGGCAGGTGTCCGAATGTTGACGAAAAGGTAACTGCCGGGTAAGCGGTGACTCACTCTTGAACAGGAAAAAGATGTTCGAGACAGGATGAATCGAGCGTGCGGCGCTTTGTTGGATCAAATGCCACTGTGCTGATCGGTATCTCTCCAACGAAGCGCAACTCCGCGCCTTCAAGAAGTGCCCAATCTCCTCCCAGCACTGATTGCGAAATCGCGCCTGGCACCTGATAAACAGAGTAAACATTTGGGTACTCGTCGATCTTTTCGTCAAAAGGGCTCTGAAAAAGGAGGGTCATTTCACGATAACGCAGCAGAATGGACCGAGGAACATCCCAGAATCCACCATATCGAAATGGGATTATCTCAGCCAATTCGGTTTCTCTCACCACAAATTCCGGACTCTCGTTTGTGATTTCGAAATGGTAGGGTTCTATGTTTATCCGTGCGAGGTTTCCGCACGCACTGGGAATTCTCTCCACAACGCGGCATTCTATGAACCCAGGCTGAGGGTAGTCAGAATCGGACCATAGGTCTGCGCTCGTGAACATAGGCACTTTGTCGATGATCGAATGTAGTCCGTCCTGAGCATCGCGGAACTGCGATTCAACAATTCCCGGCTGTGGTTCCTCATCTACGAAACGAACGATCTGAACTCGAAGACTAGGCATGCCAAGAATGATAGTGTTTCGGGCCAGTTCGAGGATTCCGAGAGTATTGTCGCCAATGGAGAAGTTTCGCGTGAGCCAAATCACCAGATGGGATCCGGCTGCCCAAACTTCCCCATCGCCGGTGATACAGCCAGACTCGTCAAAGTTCAGGATTACGGTGGCAAAGCCGACATAAGGGGATTGACCGGGAGCATCGCGATCGGATTCCGGGTTGAGGTCTGTGGCATCCCCGGTCCCCGAATGCGAAAGGATGTCATTGCACTTGACAGCGAGGTACAGGGGGCACCCTCATTTGTAATGTGGAAATATCCCGGGATCGGGGCCACCCGCCATTTCGATCACCCTCAACAACGGATATCATTGCTCGGCCTTGATCATTGTCGCTTTGTTACCAACATACGTAACTGTCCAGTGTTTTCCATCCTGATCGTAGGTCACGGTGCGGTCGCCTTCATTCGGGCCAGCCGCGTGCGCCTTCTGGCCAATGGCCATGCGGGTTTCGAGCTCGCTCATTCCCGGCTTCACCCGATGCGCATCGATGGCGGCCCATACATCTTTGGGCCAATGGTCGTAGATCGCGTGCGGATCGTCGTAGAAGAACAACACGTCGCTGTAGTAGGCCTCCTCGCTGCCCTGCATGTAGCCGATTGGCGTAGCAAAGAGTTGCGCATCGCCCGGCAACGCGAAGACAGCCATGGCCTGGCGGCTGCCGTGTTCAATGCCATCGTCCACATTCCCCGGCACAGCGGCCTTCACGACCGACTTCACGTCGAGCCGCTGGGCTGAAGGAATCACCCCCATCCGTTTGCCGAACTCGACATGACCAGCCTCATACGGAAAGCAGGACATGGTGTATCCATTCTTCATCCACACCGTGGTGCCTTCAATGCGCAGCGTGTCCTCAAAGTGCTGCGGCGAAAAAGCGCGCATTACGACAAGGTCGTCCTTGCTGAGCGTCTGATCGGCGTCCGCATGGCCAATGACGCCGGGCTTCTGACGCTGCTTCCACACAGAAAACAGGTAAATGCCGCCGATGGACAGAGTGATCAGCGTAGGAATGAGAACCATTCTCCAGGTCTTCACGCATTCTCCCCTTCAAATACACGTGAGATGCGGATATCTGCCATGCGGTTGCGGACCAGCGCACATGGGGACTTCAGGAACCCGGAGTGGTTTCACGCACAACCGCCTGCGGCCGCAAGGCCTCGGCAGAAAACTCGTCAGCCCGCCGCAGGCTGGGAAATATCACCGACCACAACCCGGCCACCGCCAGCGCACCGATGCCGCCGAACACGGTGGCCCGCACCGCGCCCCACCATTGCGCGGTCAGGCCGCTCTCAAACTCACCCAGTTCGTTCGATGCGCCAATAAACAGTGAATTCACAGCACTCACGCGGCCGCGCATCTCCGGTGGAGTGGCCAGTTGCAGTAGCGAACCACGGATGATCACGCTGATGGAGTCAGCCGCTCCAGCCACAAACAGCGCTGCCAGCGACAGAGCCAGGCTGCGCGAAAATCCAAACACCACCGTTGCCGCGCCAAAGATGGCCACGCAGACAAATAGCCGCACTCCTGCCCTGCGGCGAAAAGGAAACCGCGCCATCAGCAGAGACATAGTCACCGCACCCGCCGCGGGCGCCGCCCGCAACATGCCCAGCCCACGCGGTCCCGTGTGCAGAAT